>ORJL011010052.1_pt1 | contig 110112 bp, 90 predicted proteins | sample 1779941 | NCBI WGS metagenome assembly ORJL01 (sample SAMEA104232317, study PRJEB22302) | groundwater metagenome | biome: forest; feature: aquifer; material: groundwater | place: USA | collected 2011-08-07 | depth 5.8 m | reverse complement strand
TCAATCAGGATGAGCTTGCCGTCATCCAGACCGAACTCCATCTTGGTGTCGGCGATGATGATGTCCCGGTTGCGGGCATACTCGCGGGCATAGCTGTAGATTGCCAGGCTTTTCTCCTTTATCTCTTCAGCTAGAGTTTTACCTACCTGCCTTTCCATTTCGTCCATAGTCAGAGGCATGTCGTGCCCGGTGTCTGCCTTGGTGGTCGGAGTAAATAGTGGCTGGGGTAATTCCTGACTCTCCTGCAAACCTTTGGGCAGTGGCAGTCCGGAAACAGTACCCGACTTTTGGTATTCTGCCCAGGCTGAACCGGCGAGGTAACCGCGCACCACACACTCAACAGGGATGCGCTCCAGCTTTTTGACAATCATAGACCGCCCTGCCAGATAAGAGGGGTAGGCAAAACGACTTTGCCGGGCAAGGTAGTCGTCAAGACAACCAACATCATTAACCACTTCTATCAAGTGGTTGGGTACCAGATTTTTAGTCTGGTTAAACCAGAAGGCGGAGAGCTGGTTTAACACCGCCCCCTTATCCGGAATGCCATCGGGCAGGACGACATCGAAGGCGGAGATACGGTCGGTGGCGATAATGAGCAATCGGCTACCCAGGTCGTAGCCGTCCCGCACCTTGCCGCGAAAAAATAGTGGCAGCGGCAGGTTGGTATTTATCAGGATTGACATCGTAATAACAATATAACATATGTCTTCCTTTCTGTATATTCTAGGGTAGTAAACCGTTAGTCTCCTAGAGCCACTCCTTTGACATCAGGGGCAAAAGCTGGTAGCTTCTATATCATGAAACAAACGAACACAAGGGCGACTTTAGCCTTCCGCTGGAGATATATTATGCTGCCCCTGATTTTCCTGCTGCTATCGATAATTCTCGTTGCTGTTTTCTATGCTCGTCTGCCTTTTCAGGTAGCTTACCATTTCCAGTCCGATGGCTCACCTGATAGATGGCTTATCCAACCCCTGGTTGTTATCTGGGCGCTCTTGCCCCAGTTTCTGCTTACCCTGGGGGCAGCCATTGTTACCTGGGTAATTAGCGGGCTGGCTACCCGGTTTCTGGACCCGGAAAGCGCCGCGGTAAAGCCACAAAGAATTATGCTGATTATGGGTAATATGGTGGCTATACCCCAGCTCATTCTAGACTTTGCAATGCTCGATATTTTCAGCTACAATTCTTACCAGACTCATTTGCGACCGTCCGTCCTGGTCTTTGCTCTCATTGTTATGGTTGCTGGCGGTATTATTCTGGGCACATTCTTTATCCAGACGATGAAGCAGGCCTGGAAAGGCAAATAGAAAGTGATATAACTAGTGACCTAACAAAATCCGCCATCCCGATGAAAATCGGGATCCAGAAGTCCTGCTAAGCCCGGGTAGGACGGTTTTCTGGATTCCATGCCTGCACCCGAAGTGCGTTTCGGCACGCAGGCGGGTCAAGCACGGAATGACAGGGAGTTGAAGAGGGACGAAGTCCCTCTTAAGAAAAAACCCTCCCCTTCCCCTTTTAAGGGGAAGGGGATTAAGGGGATAGGGTAAAAGGAGTAAGTAACAAGTGACTGAAGAAAACCCAAAAGTTGATATGGAAAAGATTGTCTCCCTCTGCCGTCGGCGGGGTTTTATTTTCCCCAGTAGTGAAATCTATGGCGGACTGAATAGCTGCTGGGACTACGGTCCGCTGGGCGTGGAGTTGAAGCGGAATGTGAAAGATGCCTGGTGGCGGGCAATTGTCCGGGAAAGGGATGACGTCGTCGGTTTGGACACCAGTATCCTGATGCACCCCAGGGTCTGGGAAGCCAGCGGTCACCTGAGCAACTTTACCGACCCGATGGTCGATTGTAAGGTCTGCCGGCTCCGCTGGCGGACCGACCACCTGGAATCCGATAAATGTCCCTCCTGCGGCGGCGAGCTGACCGAGTCTCGCCAGTTCAATCTGATGTTCAAGACCTTTATGGGTCCGGTCGAGAATGAAGCGGGCATAGTCTACCTGCGTCCGGAGACGGCTCAGGGCATCTTCGTCAACTTTCAAAATGTGGTTAATACCACCAGGAAGAAGCTGCCTTTCGGTATTGCTCAGATTGGTAAAGCCTTCCGCAACGAGATTACCACCGGCAATTTTATCTTCCGCAGCCGTGAATTCGAGCAGATGGAGCTTGAGTTTTTCGTCAAGCCGGGCACGGATGAGAAATCGTTTGATTACTGGCTTGAGCAATGCCTCGACTGGTATGTCAAGCTGGGCATTAACAAGGAGCACCTCCGCCTGCGGGAACACGGTAAGGATGAGCTATCTCACTATTCCCGCCGCACGGTTGACATCCACTACCTGTTCCCGATGGGCTGGGATGAGCTGCAGGGCATTGCTAACCGGGGCGATTTCGACCTCACTCAGCACGCTAAGTTCAGCGGCAAGGAACTGAGCTACTTCGATGAGGAGACTAAGGAGCATTTTATCCCCTATATTATCGAGCCTTCGGCTGGCGTCGACCGCTCCGTGCTGGCTTTCCTCTGCGAAGCCTATGCTGAAGAACCACCTGCGGCGGGGGTCGGTGGCAAGCCACCTGCGGCGGGAGTCGGTGGCAAGCCGGATAAGGATGAAACGAGGGTGGTGCTCCGCTTCCACCCAGCCCTTGCCCCCTTTAAGGTGGCTATTTTACCTTTGAGCCGACGCGAGAATCTGGTGAAAGCCGCCAGGGAGGTATATGCCGACCTGCGCCGGCAGTGGATGGTGAGCTATGACGATGCCCAGAGCGTCGGGCGCCGCTACCGCCGCCAGGATGAAATCGGCACTCCCTTCTGCGTTACCGTTGACTTCCAGTCGCTGGAAGATAACCAGGTTACCATCCGCGACCGCGACTCTATGAACCAGATACGAATTCCTATCGCCGAACTTCAGAAAACCCTGACCGCCAAGCTCGCCGGCGAAGACTTTTTAGTCCTGCCCCCGGGTGGAACTGTGGTAGAGAAAAAGGGAGGATAGGAGGGGAAAATGAAATACGAGGCAGTAATCTTTGACCTTTTCGGGACTTTGGCTAGGATCTACTCTCGGCGAGAGTGGCAAGAGTGTTCGTTGCAAATGGCCCGGGTTTTGAGCATACCTGCCAATGATTTCGAGCGGCTCTGGCAGGAGACTTCCGAGGAGCGGGGCAAGGGTGAGTTCCCGACCATAAAGGCAAATGTAGAGTATATTGGTCATATACTTGGCATACATCTTCAAGAAACTCAAATTGCGTTTGCTTGTAAACTCCGTTCAGACTTCAGTCGTCATCAGTTGGAGCCAGTACCATTTGTGATAGAAGTTCTTTCTCGCGTGAAGTCTGACGGCATCAAAACTGGGCTGATTAGCAACTGTGCTGTTGATGTTCCGACTATCTGGAGTGAAACCTATTTCGCGGCGCTAATCGATGCGCCAATATTCTCGTGTTCAGTGGGTTTGAGAAAGCCTGACGAGCGTATCTATCGTCTAGCAGCCCAACAGCTCGGAGTGAAACTGGACGAGTGTCTTTACATCGGAGATGGGGACAGTCACGAATTGACAGGGGCCGCCCAAGTGGGTATGCATCCGGTTCTCGTTCGCAATCCATTTGAGGAAAGCGCCGACGCACTTAGAGACAACCCCGATGCTCCGGGCCGATGGCAGGGACAAGTAATCTCGTCACTAAGGGAAGTCTTAGACCTGCTTGAATTGTATGGTGTATAAATGAAAATCCTCCATTTTGCTGACCTGTCATTCCGTGCTTGACACGGAATCCAGGTGGGGAGTGGCTAAGAAACTGGATTCCAGCGCAAGCTGGAATGACGAAAAAAGCGGGAATGATAAGTTGGTTGTCATCCTGAGCGCAGCGAAGGATCTCAGGGTGGGGAGAGGTTTCCCCTTCTTTCCCCCAGATTCTTCAGTCGCTTTGCTCCTTCAGAATGACAGTCTTCGGGCAGTTTAAGCAGAGGGATAGAGTTATATAAAAATGAAAATCCTCCACTTTTCTGACCTCCATTTGGGTGTCGAGACCTACGGGCGCATCGACCCTGAGACAGGACTGTCGACACGCCTTCTCGATTTCCTGTCTGCCCTTGATAAGCTGGTGGACTATGCCGTGGAGAACCGGGTAGACCTGGTAATCTTCTGCGGGGATGCTTACAAGACCCGTGAGCCGAGCCAGACCCAGCAGAGGGAGTTCGCTAAACGCATCAATCGTCTCTCCACCAGCGGCATCCCTATTTTCCTCCTCGTCGGCAACCACGACCTGCCCAACGCCATCGGCAGGGCAACTACTACCGAAATCTTCGATACCCTGGCAATCAAGAATGTCTATGTCTCCAGTCGTCCCGATATCTATAAAATTCCAACTAACAGCGGCATCATTCAAATAGCCTCTTTACCCTGGCTCAGGCGCAGCGCCCTGCTGAGTAAAGAAGAGACACGGAATCTTGATTTCGACCAGATTAACCAGAAATTACAGCAGGTCTTGACCAATATAATTGCTGCCCAGGCTGCCAAACTCGACCCCACCCTGCCTTCGATACTGGCGGCTCATGTCTGGGTTGCCGGCGCCAGAGTAGGTTCGGAAAGTCTGATGACCATCGGGCAGGAGCATGTCTTGCTGCTCAGTAATGTGGCTCATCCCGCTTTTGATTATGTGGCTCTGGGCCATATCCATAAGCACCAGGTCCTGTCGGAACATCCCCCGGTGGTCTATGCCGGCAGTCTGGAGCGGGTCGATTTCAGTGAAGAAGGGGATGAGAAGGGATTTTATGTTGTTGATATCGAGACAAGCGGACAAAATGGGCAGACCATTCGACCTTTCGACAAAGCTCAGGACAGGCAAGTCCCGATTTCATACGGGATGGCGACAAAGTCGCTCACTCAGGATGAGCGGGGGGTTTCCTTTGCATTTCACCCCGTTGTGGGACGCCGTTTTCGCACTATTAATGTCAGTATCGAGGCGGAGGATACCGAGCCTACCTCAAGTGTGCTCAAGGCTATCAGGGAGCAGGCGGACAGCCTGAAAGATGGCATCGTCCGGCTTCAGGTTAGCCTGCCTGCGGAGCTGGAGGGGCAGCTCAAGGACAATGACATCAGGGAAGCCTTAAAGGGGGCTGACTACTTTACCGTGGCTAAAGATATTAAACGGGAGACTCGCCTCCGTTTGGGCAAGCTAACCGCCGAAGAAATAACCCCCTTCGAGGCGCTGAAGACCTACCTGGAATCCAAAAAGGTATCCCTCGCCCAGGCTAAGCTCCTCCTTGAATATGGCGAGAAGCTGATACAGGAGGCGGGGGACAATTAGCCGGGACGGCTCAATCGGTTAGCTATTGTTCCTCTATGGTGATGCTGATTATGCTATCACCCGACACAATCTTCTTGAGAACATCCATCCCCTCAGTTAGCTGCCCGAATACGGAGTGCTTGCCATCGAGGTGGCGCTGGGGGGCATAGGTAATGAAAAACTGGCTGCCATTGGTATTGGCACCGGCATTCGCCATCGATAGGGCACCGGTAACATGGGTATGCTGGCTGAATTCGTCGGCAAAGGAGTAACCTGGGCCACCCATTCCAGTTCCGGTCGGGTCTCCCCCCTGAGCCATAAAGTCGGGGATAACGCGGTGGAATGTCGTCCCGTTATAGAATCCCTCACGGGCGAGGAAGACAAAATTGTTGACGGTGAGCGGGACATCGCTGGCGAATAAATCCAGCACCAGGTCGCCCTTTTTGGTTTTAATGGTCGCCGTGTATTGTTTTTTGCTATCGATTGTCATCGGTGGTGGTGCCGTGTATTGCTTTCTGCTATTAGTTGTCATCGGTGGTGCCGCCTCTTTGACCGCCGGTGCTGCCTCGTTGACGGCTGGCGTCTTCTCTTCAGCCTTGGCACATGAGGTTAACACAAGTGCTACCAGAAGTAAGATAATACCAACCAGGCGCGGTAGACTTTGGCGTGTCATCGATTTGGTTTACTCCTTTCTTTTAATGATATTGATGATAGTTTACCCTTTTTCGCAAGTTAGAGCAAGCCCCGAAGATACTCCTGAATGTAGACCAATGCTTCGGTTTTGATTTTATTGACCTCACCCCCCTTTGTCCCTCCCGTGTCAAGCATGGGACAGGCTCTTTGCTAAAGGGGGAAACACGCCTCTCCCTTTGGTAAAGGGAGAATGAGAGGGATTTGAAAAGGGGGGAAGAAAAGTAAGAGGGGCAAAGCCCCTCTTAGATACCCTTTATTCAGTTTAAGATATTTTCATAGAGGCTGTTCTTCCCAATTCATGATATAATAACCGAAAAACGTTGAAACAAAGGCGAGACTATGACTGATAACCTTCCCCAAACACAACAAGACTTAGAGCGTCAGCTCCGAGACCAGATACAATTAATGGAATCATCTGCTACATCTTTCGACTTGGGCTTTGAAGCTGAAGCTAAGCGCCTCGCTCTTTCTGTACGTGTTTTGCTACACGACACTCGCACCTCACACTCATTGCTAGGTCAGTTAAACCGTAAGAACATCAAATTCTATGATTCTTCATTCGACTATGACCCAGCTAACCTTCTGACTCATGGTGGTCTGGTTGCGATAGCAATACCGGCTACATCGGGCTCTCAAAAACATAAGTACATCGCCTTACTCGATGAGCTACCTATGAAAACGATACCTCAAGTCGACTTTGACACTTGGTGGAATAAGGTTGTTTTTGTCGACCGACAAAAGAGACAGCTTACCCGAGCAGAGCTGGTCCTAACGGCTGCCGACCAAGACGGAGGTGCACATGTAGACCCCACTCTTGACCAGCCTTATGCTGACTTATCCCGCTCCAACTCTTTGGCTTGGTTCAGTTCGTCACAAGGAACTGCTCAGCCAATGGATGACCCTACACGCTCAGCAATAAGACAAATAGCCCATGAAATCATAAAGTCTCTTAAGACAGGATACACGAAGAAACCAGACCTGAGAGGTCTTACAGTATCCACAGGCGCTACAGGGAAGGTTATAGACAGACCCTCCATGCCTACACTTACTCCAAGAAAGGCTAAGGTGGGGAGAAATGACCCATGCCCTTGTGGAAGTGGTAAGAAACATAAGCATTGCTGCGGTCGCTAGCGCCGAAGATCATCATCCCCTCAAATACTTGTCTATTCACTTCTTCCCGCTCTTCTCCACCCTGACGGCGCAGACCTTGAGTTCCGGCATTTTTGATACCGGGTCCAGGGCGGGACTGGTCAGCACATTGGTCGGGCTTTCGGCAAAGTGGAAGTCCATCGAGATTACCCCTACCGGCGAAGCCCCGGTTACTTTGGCTTTAGCCACCACTTCTCCCCGCCGCGAGGTAACTTTGACCATATCACCATTAGCCACGCCCAGAGTCGAGGCATCGACCGGGTTTATCTCCACCAGTTCCTCACCGCGAATGAGATTGAGTCCCTTTACCTTGCGGGTCATCGTGCCGGTATGGTAGTGATACAGGCTGCGCTCGGTGGTCAGGATTAGGGGATAGTCATCATCGGGCAGCTCTGCCGACGGCTTGTATTCCAGGGGGGTAAACCGCCCCTTTCCCCGGGTGAATGTTTTGGTGTGCAGAATGGGTGTTCCGGGGTGCTCTTTGGTCGGGCAGGGCCACTGCAAGCCACCGGCTTCCAGGCGGCTATAATCAATGCCTCCGTAGTTGGGGGTGAGGCAGGCAATCTCGTCCATAATTTGCGATGAATTCTCAAAGTCAAAACCCTTAGCTCCCATCTTGCGGGCAATCTGGCAGGTGATGAGCCAGTCAGGCCTGGAGTCACCTATCGGCTCAATCGCCTTTCTTACCGGCTGTACCCTCCGTTCGGTATTAGTGAAGGTGCCATTCTTCTCGGCGAAGCTGGCGGCGGGCAGGACAACATCTGCCAGTTGGGCTGTTTCCGTGAGGAAAATATCCTGCACCACCAGGAATTCCAGCTTTTCCAGTGACTCGCGGACATGGTTCGCATCGGGGTCGCTCAGCACCGGGTTTTCCCCGATAAGATAGATTGCTTTTATTTGCTTCTTATAGGCCGCCCCAAAAATCTCGAGGAGAGTCAGCCCCGGCGAGGGACTTAAGCTGGCTCCCCAGGCCGTCTCGAATTTCTGCCTGACGGCCGGGTCGGCGACCGACTGGTAGCCGGGGTAGACATTGGGCAGTGCCCCCATATCGCAGGCACCCTGCACATTGTTCTGACCCCGCAGGGGATTAACCCCGTTGCCTGGCTTACCTATATTGCCGGTAAGCATCGCCAGGTTAGCTGTGGCCAATACATTATCCGTGCCGTGGGAGTGCTGGGTAATGCCCATAGCGAAGAGAAGGGCGGCTGGTTTATTGGTGGCATACATACGGGCGGCGGCAGCTATCTGTTCGCCTGGCACGCCGGTAATCCGCTCGACAGAATCAAGGTCGAAGTTTTTCAACGACTCCCTGAAAGCATCAAAGTTTTCGCAGCGCTCTGCGATGAAGGCCGCGTCAACCAGTCCCTCATCCACAATTACCCGCATCATCCCCATGAGCAGGGCGACATCCGTGCCCGGGCGCTGCCTCAACCACAGGTCGGCAAAGCGCACCAGTCCAATCTCACGGGGGTTGGCGACGATGAGCTTGCCTCCCTTGAATACGGCTCTCTTTATCTCCAGTCCAATCACCGGGTGAGTAGCCGTGGTATTGGTGCCGATAGCCAGAATACAGGCAGCATCGCCGATGTCATGGATAGAGTTGGTCATGGCGCCGCTACCGAAGGCGGCGGCCAGACCGGCGACAGTGGCGGCATGGCAGAGACGGGCGCAGTGGTCGATGGTGTTAGTGCCCAGCACGGCGCGGGCGAATTTCTGGGCAACATAGTTTTCTTCATTAGTATTTTTTGCTGAGGAGATTACGGCGACCTCCTCCTTCTTGTAGCTGGCGAGCTTTCGGGCAATAATATCCAGTGCCTCATCCCAGGTTGCCTCAACGAACTTCCCATCCCGCTTTACCAGGGGGGTGGTCAGCCGCTCGGGGTGGTGGACAAACTCTTGGATGCCGAAGCGACCCTTGACACAGGCTTGCCCCCGGTTCACAGGGTTTTCTAACTGGGGGATAACCTCGATTATCTTGCCTGCCTGGAGTTGCAATTTAAGCTGGCAGCCGACCCCGCAGTAAGGACAGGTGGTAACTACCTCACGCTCCGCCAGACCCAGCCATTTTCGGCTCCGTTCCGTTAGTGCCCCGGTAGGACATACATCGACACACGTCCCACAAAATTCGCACCCCGATTGCGTCAAAGAGCGGTTAAATGCCGTCCCGACCAGCGTCTGACTGCCACGGTAGGTGAAGGCTATCGCCCCGACTCCACATATCTCCTGACAAGCTCGGACACACCGCCCGCATAAAATACACAAATTGTAATCCCTGTCAAAGAATGGGTCATCACTATGTGGCTCCAGCTTCTTATAAGTATAGGGTAAGGTAATCTCCCTCATCCCCAGGTAGCTGGCTACCTCCTGTAATTCGCAGCGCCCGTTGGCCTGGCAAGTAAGGCAGGCAAAGGGATGCTCGGAAATAATAAACTCCATCAGTCCCCGCCGGAACTCCTGAAGCTGGGGCGTTTTTGTCTTTACCACCATACCATCGCCGGCTGGCGTCGTGCACGAAGTAGGAAAGCCGCGCATTTTCTCAATCTCGACAACGCATAAACGGCAAGCCCCGAAAGGAGCCAGAGACGGATGATAACATAGTGTCGGGACGTATATGCCTGCCTCTTTGATGGCGTCCAATACTGTCCCCCCTGGCTGGACTTCAACCGGCTGGTTATCAATGGTTAGCTTAATGTTGGCCATTCCTCTCTCTAAACCTCAAGAAATATTTATCTCTACGGTATGTCTGAAACCTCGCGGCTTACCTCCCCTGCGACTTGGTCACCGGGATCGGTTCACTGGGAACTGCTATCTTCTGTCCGGAAACCTTCACCACCGCCCCGAACCTCTCCGGGCACATTTCAAAGCAGGTCCCGCACTGGGTGCACTTCTCCTGGTCAATAACATGAACCATCCTCCGGTCACCGGCTATCGCCTGGCTCGGACAGTTTCTCTTGCATATCATGCACCCTTCACACTTATCCGGGAGGATGTAATAAGCGATTAGCTTCTTGCAGACTAACGCCGGGCATCGCTTCTCATCAATATGAGCCACGTACTCATCACGAAAGTAACGAATTGTCGTCAGTACCGGATTAGGAGCAGTCTGCCCTAAAGCACACAAGGAGGTAGATTTGATAAGCGGGGCTAATTGCTCAAGACGCTCAATATCACCGTGTTGTCCCTCGCCCTGGGTAATCCGCTCCATTATATTGAGCATCTGTCTGGTGCCGATACGGCAGGGGACACACTTGCCACAGGATTCGTTCTGAACAAAACTAAGAAAGAACCGGGCCATATCGACCATACAGGTATCTTCGTCGGCAATGAGCATCCCTCCCGAACCCATTATGGAACCTGCATTGGCTAAATTTTCATAATCTACCGGGAGATTTATCATATCTGCGGGTAGGCAACCACCTGAAGGCCCGCCCGTTAGCACTGCTTTAAAGCGCTTCCCCCCAATAATTCCCCCACCGATATCATTGATAATATTCCCTAAGGGAATGCCCATGGCTACTTCGATTAACCCGGTACGCACTACCTTGCCAGCTAGTGAAAATATTTTAGTACCTTTGCTTGTCTCCGAACCGAAACTGGAATACCATTCGCCTCCTTTTTGCAATATGGCGGCGACATCAGCCAGAGTCCCTACGTTATTAATGTTGGTTGGCTTGCCCCACAATCCTGATGTAGCCGGGAAAGGGGGGCGGGACCGGGGCATCCCCCGCTTACCTTCGATAGAAGCCATCAAGGCTGTTTCTTCACCACAGACGAAGGCCCCGGCACCCTCCTTTATCTCTATGTCAAAACTAAAACCGGAATCGAGTATGTTATCCCCCAGTAAGCCATACTCTCTCATCTGTTCCAGGGCAAGCTTTAAGCGCTCTATCGCCAGTGGGTATTCGGCGCGACAGTAAATGTAGCCTCTGGTTGTTCCAATGGCGTAAGCACCAATAAGCATCCCTTCTAATACGGCGTGGGGGTCACTTTCTAATTGCGACCTGTTCATAAAAGCGCCCGGGTCACCTTCATCAGCATTGCAAATCAGATACTTATCTTCACCCGGTGAGCGTTGGCAGAATTCCCACTTCTGGCCGGTGGGGAAACCAGCCCCTCCCCGACCTCTTAATCCAGACTTCTTTACCTCTTCGATAACCTTTGCAGGAGTCATCGCAAGAGCCTTAATGAAGCCGCTGTAACCATCATTTGCAATGTACTGCTTAATATCAGTAGGGTCGATGTGCCCGCAATTATGTGATGAGATACGCACCTGTGGTTTAAGCATGGGTAACTCAAAAAGTTTGGGAATGCCATTAACGCCCTCTTCGCCTATCGTGCCCAGAGCCAGGTCAGGACGAGGGTTGTCATTGACAAGATAGTCTTCTATTAGCTGGGAAATGATTTCCGGGGTAACGTTACCGTAGCTGACGCGAGGACGATTTGGCTTAATAATATCTACGATAGGTTCGGCATAACAAAGCCCGATACAACCAACCTGTGTCACTATTGCCTCAATACCTAATCTGGATAATTCCCGATCAATAGCTTCTAAAACAACCGTAGCCCCGGCAGCTCGACCACAGGTGGCGGTACCCACCAGAATACGGGGCTTTTCACTATGCTGCCAGGCTTCCCGTTCGGCTATAGCCTGGTTTCGGATTTCATCAAACTTCATACTCCTAGCTCCCCTACCGATACTTGGCCAGTATTTTCTTTGTATTTTCTATCGTCATTTTGGCATTAACCGCATTATCCACTACCATAACCGGCGCTAACGCGCAACAGCCAAAACAGGCAACTTTCTCAACACTAAATTTGTAATCATCAGTAGTGGTCTGGCCTGGCGCCAGATGAAGCTCTTCCTCCACTGTCTCCAGGATGCGTTGCGCACCTTGAACATAGCAGGCAGTGCCCTGACACACCTTGACGACGTGCTCACCCTGCCGTTCAAAACGGAATTGGGCATAAAAGCTGGCTACACCGTAAACCTCACTCTTGCCCAGACCCAGAAAAATGGCTATCTCGGTGATTGCTTCCTCAGGAAGATAGCCTAATTCCTCCTGTACTTTCTGTAAAACGGGGATTAACGCTCCCCGCTGCCCCCGGTAGGGAGTCAGAATCTCGGATAATCGTTCAGACAAATTCCCACCTCCCGAATAGCATTAGACTGCCAAGCCAGTAATAATTTACCATCAAATAATGTATAATACAAGTCATTAAGATTTCATTAAGATAGTTTAGTAAGTATTGCCTAATGAGCATCGGTGGTATAAGATATAAGGGTTGTCTGAGTAATATAGATAGAGGTGATAACAATGGCGATAGAGTTGGTGCACATCGGCTTCAGTAACATAATAGCGATGAATCGGGTTATTGCCATAGCTTCGCCGAACTCAGCCCCGACCAAACGGGCTATCCATGATGGGAGAAGCAAAGGACTCCTCATCGATATGACCAACGGTCGTAGAACCAAGGCGGTTATCACCACCGATAGCGGGCATATTATTCTGGCGGCCCTTACTCCCGAAACAATTGCCGGCCGCTTACAGACAAGTCGAGGGGAAAGTTCTGCTGGGCCAAGTGATGAGCCAGGTGACTGATAAAAGTCTGAGTCCCATCTCCCCGCCAACCAGGCCATTGCTCATTATCCTCTCCGGTCCATCGGGGGTGGGTAAGGATGCTGTTTTAAGCAGGATGAAGGAATCAGCCTATCCCCTGCAATATATTACTACTCTCACCACACGACCCCGCCGGCCCAACGAGAAAAACAAGGTAGATTACAATTTCGTCTCGCTGAATAAATTTCAGGAGATGCTGCAAAACAATGAGTTATTAGAGTGGGCCCATGTTTACGGCAACTGGTATGGCGTGCCCAGAGAGGCTGTCCAACAAGCCCTGGATAAGGGCAAGGACACAATAGTCAAGATTGACATTCAAGGGGCGGCGACGATTAGGAAAATTATGCCTCAGGCGATATCTATCTTTCTGATGTTGCCATCGAAAGAAGAGCTTCTCACCCGGCTCAACCAGCGTCATACCGAATCACCAGCCGATCTTGCCCTGCGCCTGCAGACAGCCGAGGCAGAAATAAACCAGTTGCCTCTCTTCGATTATGTCGTCCTCAACCGCTGGGATGAAATTGACCGCGCCGTGGAAGATATTAAAGCGATTATTACTGCCGAGAAATGCCGGGTAAATCCGCGGGAAATTACTCTGTAAATTAGAAGATTAGTTTAAGTAGTAGAGTAAACAGATAACCTAGCGCAGCGCAGGCTGGGAAGGTTATTATCCAGGTTATAATAATCTCGCGCGCCATTCCCCAACGCACTGCAGAAAGTCGCTTGGTGGCTCCAACCCCCATGATAGATGTGCCTATGGTATGAGTGGTGCTTAAGGGTATACCAAAACGTGAAGCCAGCAAGATAGCTAAGGCCGCCGAGCTTTCGGCAGCAAAGCCATTTACTGGTTCCAGTTTGGTAATGCCAAAACCCATGGTACGGATGATGCGCCACCCTCCAAAAGCTGTACCGAGTCCCATTGTTGTGCCGAGCAGTAACATTACCCACACTGGAACCGTGAACTGGGTTAATACCCCACCCATTAGCAGGGCCAGGGTAAAGACCCCCATGAATTTTTGCCCGTCGTTGCTGCCGTGACTGAATGCCATAAAAGCCGCCGAGACTATCTGTAACTTGCTGAACATACCACGAATCGTTGATAAGCGAGTCCGCCGCAGCGCCCAGTAGAGACCAGTCATCACGGTCATACTCAGCAAAAAGCCGACGAAAGTGGAGAAGACAAGTCCGATAAGCACCTTTTGCCAACCTGCCCAGAGTAGCACTGAAGGCCCAGCCGCAGCGAGTCCCGCTCCGGCAAGACCAGCAACAAGCTCGTGACTTTCACTGGTGGGTATCCCAAAGCGCCAGGCGATGGTGCTCCAGAGTACGATAGTCAGCATGGCGGCAGCCACGACCGAGAGGTCGATGACTTCCGGCATGACGATACCTTTACCGATGGTGACGGCTACTGCCGTCCCGGTTACTAGCGCCCCCACCATATTAAGTACGGCTGCCATAGCCACTGCCTTTGACGGAGAAAGAACGCGTGTCGATACTACGGTGGCGATGGCATTAGGACTGTCCGTCCAGCCATTGACGAACTCGGCAGCGAGCACTAATAGCAGGACAATTATTAGAGAGAGGCTGATATCAGGCATGCTTGAGGGCTACCCCTTCCAGGACATCAGCTACATCCTCACAGCGGTCTGTGGCGCTCTCCATATGCTCATAAATCTCGCGCCACTTAATGACATGAGCAATATCCTTGGCGTCATCAAAAAGCTCGCCGACAGCCGAGCGGAATATCCGGTCAGCCGCATTCTCCAGGCGGTTAATCTCGACGCAGTGCTCAATTATTTTTTTCGCATCGGCACGGTGACGCAGTTGAGGCACTGCCTTTGCCACTTCGAGTGCGGCCTGGACGACAACTTCAGCCAGCTCCTTAGCTCTCTGGTCAGGACGATTCACCTTATAGATAAGCATGGCGTCGGCGGCAGCGTGGATAAAGTCAGTCACATCATCCAGAGAGTTGGCCAGTAGCGCGATATCCTCGCGGTCAAGCGGGGTGATAAAGGTGCGGTGTAACTGCGCGAAAATCTGGTGGGTAATGGTATCCCCGACGTGCTCAAGCTCGGTTATCTCGTTGACTTTTGCCTCAACATCCTGCCAGGTGTCGACCATCTCTTTTAGTTTCTGGGCGGCTTGGACCATGTTCTGAGCACTATTTTCTAAAAGCTCAAAAAAATTCTCTCCCTTAGGCATCGGGGGCATAAACCGCTTCAAAAAAGAAAATGTAGACACGACAAACCCTCCTTAGCCATAAAAGGCGTAGTAAAGTAACCAGGGGTCAAAAATTGGAGAACGCGCCAGGGAAAGTTTAACACAACTATTCCTTCGGAAGTTTAGATGAGGTATGCATGATTGTCAAGTTTTGTTCGGATTTTTGGGCTGATGGTAAGTTGAGCTAGTCCAGCTTCCGTATCCGCGGTATGAAGATCAGTGTCAGTATCATCAAGAGAACAAGCACCATGGCAAACCCACCGATGGCCCACTGAGCTCCGATATTCTCCGCCAGAAGACCGGCGAAAAATGTCCCCAGGCTGCTCAACCCCATATCCATCATGTTGATGCTCATCACCCGTCCCAGGTATGCCGCATCAGTGTAGGACTGGAGCAGGGTGCTCCCCAGAGTCTGACGACCGGCTTGTCCTAAGCCAATGAAGACCATTAAGCCCAGGGAGAGATGCCAGGAGCCGGAGAAAGCGAAAACCGCTAGCCCCAGACCCAGAACCAGGCTGCTGGCTAATAGCATAACGCCACGCTTTTTGTTGGGTAGAGAGGCGAGGACAAGAGAACCAGCCATCGCCCCCACTCCTGAGAGACTCATCAGCACTCCCAGCCCGGTCGCCCCCACCTTCAGGATATCTTCGGTGAAAATAGGCATCAGCATCATGTAGGGCATCGAGAGTACCACGGTGACAAGAGTCAGAGTCAGGACAGCAAGGATGGCAGGTTCGCGCCACATATATTGCAGTCCCCCCTGGATGTCAGCTAACATACTGCCGCCGCGCACTGTGGTTGTGCTGGTGGTCGGGATGAAGCTAGTGAAAAAGACAGCCGATAAGTATAGTCCCGTCTTCGTATAGTAGACAGCCTCAAAACCAATGGTGTCGATGAGGAAACCAGCTGCAGCCGGCGCCAGAAATCGGAGCGTGCCCATACCCAGGCTATTCAGTGCCACCGCGTTCATTACCTGTTCCCTGCCGACAATCTCAGGAATGAGAGCCTGACGAGCTGGCATCATAAAAGCCATAATGGTTCCCTGAATCACAGCGTCTACTATCAGTACCCACCATGAACCAGGGTGTTGGGGACTGATGTATCCCGTGGTCAAGAGAATGGCGACACTTACAGCCACCACCGCTAAGCCAATTTGCCCTGCCTGGACGACTCGCTTCTTTGGCACGCGGTCGGCAATAGCCCCACCAAAGAAAGATAGCGTTACCTGAGGTATGGCATTAGCCAGAGCCATGAAGCCCAGCAGAGCCGCCGAACCGGTCAACCGATAGACGAGCAGCGAGCGGGTGACCATATGCATGTTCATCGAGCCCCAATGCCCCACCATACCCAGGAAATAGAAACGGTAGGCCGAATTCTTCAGGGAGTCGAAGGTCTTCAGATTACGCAGGGAGATTCCGCCTCTACGCCTGCCCGGCTCCATCCCTGTATCCTGATTTTCACCGTTTGGTCTATTGCTCACTACTTTTCACGCTTTCATCGCAAAACATTTAAGAGAAGATAAAATAAAAAAGCTCCCAAACTGGGAGCGAATTTACCCTCAGCTTTTCTGCTGTCTATTTGTTATTATACTCCATCGTCTATGGAAGGGCAAGTCTCGGCGCGTTGACTTAAAAACCGTGTGAGTAATCTGCCTGATGCGGCTAGTCCAGCCGGCGTAATCGGGGAACGAAGACAAGCGTCAGTATCATCAGAAGGACGAGCACCATGGCAAAGCCACCCACCGCCCATTGCACCCCGATACTCTCGGCCAGTAGTCCGGCGCCAAAGGTGCCAAAGCTGGATAGTCCAAACTCCATCATATAGACGCTCATTACCCGGCCCCGATACTCGTCCGTCGAATAGTACTGCAGCAGGGTGTTGCTTAACGCCATCCGTGCTGTCTGCCCCAACCCGATGAAGACAACAAGGATCAGGGAGAGAGACCAGGAACTGGAGAAAGAGAAACCCGTCAGGGCAATGCCCAGGATTAGACAGCTAATAATAAGTATAAGTCCCCGTTTCCGGTTGGGTAAGGAGGCGAGGGCAAGGGAGCTAAGGATGGCACCGGCACCGGCGACACTCATCAGTATCCCCATGCCCTTGGCACCAACCTTGAGGATATCATCGGTAAAGATAGGTAGTAGCATCTGGTAAGGCATAGAGAGGATGACAACGAAGACGATAAAGACGAGGGTAAGCAGGATAACCGCCTCACGCCGAATATAATGCAACCCATCTATAATGTCAGCCAGAGCATTACGACCACTAATTGCTATTGTGCCGGTGCGCGGCAACAGTGCGATGGGGACCATCGCTAGCAGATAAAGGCCTACCATAACATAGTAGACAGGGGCGAAGCCCCAGGCCTCAATTAGAAAACCGGAGGCCGCGGGCGCCAGTAGCCTCAGGCCGCTCGTCTCCACCATCGTCAGGGACACCGCATTCATCACCAGGTCCTGGCTCACTATCTCACGGACAATCGCCTGACGGGAAGGCATCATCAGACCCTGAATGCTTGCCTTAAGTACTGAACCCACCATCAGTATCCACCACGAGTCAGGCTTTTCAGTGCTCAGGTAACCCAGACTTAGCGAAAGAGCTATACCTAAAGAGACCAGGGCGGAGCCGGCCATACCCGCCAGCAAAACATATTTCTTCTGTATCCGGTCGGCAATAACCCCTCCGTAGAGGGAGAGAAACAACATCGGGACGGCGTTGGCTAGTGCCATCAGTCCCAGAATGGCAGCGGAACCGCTGATGCGGTAAATGAGCAGGGAGCGTGTCAGCATCTCCATGTTCATGGGCGCCATAAAGCCTATCATGCCCAGGAAGAAGAGGCGGTAGACAGGGTTCTTCAGTGAGTCGAAAGTCTTCAGATTGCGCAGGGAGATTCCGCCACCGACTCTACCCCTGCCCGGATTCATCCCTGTATCCCGATTTCCATCTGTTGGTCTATTGCTCACTACTGACTACGCTTTCCGCTAACAAAAATACCCCCACAACCGGGAGCGAATTTCTCATCAGCTTTTACTATTTTGCCGACTTTACCATTCTACTCTTCTGGTTTCTGGGGGTCAAGACTCAGCCAGTTGACTTAAAATCGTTTGGGTAATCCGCTGCATGTGGCTAGTCCAGTCGGCGTAATCGGGGCACAAAGACCAGCGCCAGGATGGATAGTAAGACAAGAACGATGGCGAAACCGCCAACGGCCCATTGCACACCTATAGTTTCAGTCAACAGTGCCGCGGCGAAGGCGCCAAAACTGGCTAGACCAAACTGCATCAAGAAGAGGCTCATCACCCTGCCCATGTACTTTTCATTTACATAATATTGGAGCAGGGTGTTGCTCAGGGTCATTCGCACGGCTTGTCCCAGTCCAACGACGACAATCAGACCCAAAGCAAGAGGCCACGAGTTGGAGAAAGAGAAGCCGGTCAGGGCTATGCCCAGCAGCAGGCTGCTCGCCAGCATCATGAAACCCCGCTTTTTGTTGGGTAAGGAGGCGAGGGCAAGGGAGCCGATAACAGCCCCGGCGCCGGCAACACTCATCAATACCCCCATCCCGGTCGCACCCACCTTGAGGATATCTTCGGTGAAAATAGGCATCAGCATCATGTAGGGCATCGAGAGTATCACGGTGAAGAGGCTAAAGAGCAGGATAGGGAGGATAATGGTATCACGCCGGACATAGTTGAGTCCTTCTTTAATGTCGACCAGAGCACTGACGCCATGGCTGACTATTGTGCCGGTCAGCGGCAGAACAGCAAAGAAGATTATAGAGACGAGGTACATGCCAGTCATAGTATAGTAGCCAGCCTGAAAGCCCCAGGCATCGATAAGGAAGCCGGCTAGCACTGGAGCCAGGATCTGTAGAGCGTTCATTCCCAGCATGTTCAGGGATATGGCGTTCATCAAATCTTCCTCGCTGACAATCTCAGGAATGAGAGCCTGACGTGAGGGCATCATCAGACCCATAATACCCCCTTGCAACAGGGAGGACACCACCAGAATCCACCACGAGCCGGCTCGTTCCGGGCTGAGGTATCCCAGAGTCAGGGTAAGGGCAATGCCCAGGGAGACCACGGCAAAGACTGCCTGGCCAATGAGCATGACATACTTTTTCCGCACACGGTCGGCGATGACGCCGCCAAAGAGGGACAAGACGAGCATGGGTATGGCATGGACAAAAGCCATCGCCCCCAGAATGGCCGCCGAACCGGTCAAGCGATAAATGAGCAGAGAACCGGTTATCTGCTGCATGTTCATGGCTGCCATCTGTCCCAGCATACCACCGTAGTACAGACGGAAGACCGGGTTCCTGAAGGAGCTAAAGGTCCGCCTGCCCAGGGAAACTTTACCCCGACCCATGCCCGGCCCCATCCTCATATCCCGTTTTTCACCTGTCGGTCTATTACTCATTACTGTTTACGTTTTCACCCTAAAACCTTGCTGCGGGTAAAGATAAAGAAAAAAATACTCCCCGCGCGGGGAGTGAATTTACCCTCAGTTTTTCTGCTGCCTACTCGGTTATTCTACTACATTGCCTTTTGAGTGGTCAAGGATTAGCTTCTTGACTTAAAATTGTGTGAGCAACCCGTTTTGTGTGGCTAGTCCAGTCTGCGTAATCGGGGAACGAAGACCAGTGCCAGGACGGATAGTAAGATAAGAACTATGGCGAATCCGCCAACGGCCCACTGCACGCCTATAGCCTCCGTCAGCAAGGCTGCGCCAAAGGTGGCAAAGCTGCTCATGCCAAACTCCATCATCATAATGCTCATCACCCTTCCCCGGTACTCATCAGTTGAGTGGTACTGGAGCAAGGTGTTAGCCAGTGCCATCCGTCCTGTCTGTCCCAGTCCCACGACGGCAATCAGACACAGAGAGAGAACCCAGGAACTGGAGAAAGAGAAGCCGGTCAGAGCTATGCCTAGAATGAGGCTGCTGACGAGCAACATAAGCCCTCGCTTCTTATTGGGCAGGGAGGCGAGGAAAAGAGAGCCGAGAATAGCTCCGATGCCGGCAACGCTCATTATTATCCCCATTCCCCTGGCACCAACCTTGAGAATATCCTCGGTAAAGATAGGCAGCAGCATCTGATAGGGCATCGAGAGCACCACGGCGACCAGTGTGAAGAGGAGGATGAAGAGGATGACTGTCTCATGACGGATATACTGAAGCCCTTCTTTTATGTCGATCAAGGTACCGCGACCGCCGAGGGCTATGGTGCTGGTGTGTGGCAGTAAGGCGAGGAAGATTGTGGACACGAGGTATAAGCCAGTCATGACATAGTAGACGGCGGCAAAGTCAAAGGCATCGATGAGGAAGCCCGTGGCCGCAGGCGCCAGGAGCCGGAGGGCGCTCATTTCCAGCATCCCCAGGGAGACGGCGTTCATCAGCTCTTCCTCGCCAACAATCTCACGGAGGATTGCCTGGCGTGAGGGCAGCATCAGCCCGAAAATCGTCCCGTTGAACACTCCAGCCACAAACAGAATCCACCATGAGCCGGCGTGCTCAGCGCTGAGGTAGCCTTGGGCCAGAGCCAGGGCGACACCCAGGGAGACCAGGGCTGAGCCTGCTACGCCAATGAGCATGACATACTTCTTCTGCACCCGGTCGGCGATGACGCCACCGAAGAGGGAAAGGAAGAGCATGGGGATAGCGCTAGCCAGAGACAGTACCCCCAGAATGGCAGCTGAGCCGGTGATGCGGTAGATGAGCAGGGCGCCCACCAGTTGCTGCATGTTCATGCCCGCCATCATGCCCACCATACCGCCGAAGTAGAGACGGAAGACAGGGTTCTTGAAAGAGCTGAAGGTTTTCAGATTGCGCAGGGAAATTCCACCCTGCCCCATTCCCATACTCCGGTTGGTCCCTGTTGGTTGATTGCTCATTACTGTCTACGCTTTTCCCGCTAAAACCTTACCGCAAGCAAAATAAAAAAACACTCCCCCGCGCGGGGAAGGAAACCTCTTCTGAGTTTGTCTTTTATGTCCATAGTCTACACCAATAGTCCGGGAAGGGCAAACGGGGAAAGGGATTGTTTAGTTTGGCATCGTCGATATTGACTTCAACGCTACTTTGCAGTAAAATGGATTAGCAGTCTGAGGACGAGAGTGCTAATTTATTGTTTTATGACCGTTTGGAGGTGATAGGTTTGCCCATCTACGAATACGAATGTACCTGCTGTCCATCCCGTTTTGAGCTTAAGCGCAGTTTTACTGATGATTCTCCGGTCTCCTGCCCTCAGTGTGGGGGTAAGGTGCGGCGTATCTTCTCGCCCCTCCCCATAATTTTCAAGGGGTCCGGGTTTTATGTTACTGATAGCCGGAATAAGTCTGGTCACCCGCCGGACGAAAGTGGCACCGATAAAGCTAAGGTTGGCACCGATAAAGCCAAAGTGGACACCGAGAAAACTAAGGTAAGTAGCACAACAGAGGATGCTGCTTAGTATCCGGGAAATTTGCCTCTATATTTATTTTTAGAGTACGGGAAGGTGCATAACGATAAATGACGACAGATACTGCAAAGAAAAAAGAGTCTAAGGCTAAGGAAGTTACCTTCAAGTGTAAGTTCTGTGAAGAGTCTAAACCACTTAACGAAATGGTGGTTCTTACCAGATATTTCCCGCCGATGGTGGCCTGCCGGGCTTGCGAGAAGAAGATGCGCTAAGGGTGGGGGTTATGCAGAAACTGGCCATCCTGTATCGCCCGGAATTAGAAGAGTACGATTTTGGGCCAGGCCATCCTTTCCGCGGAGACCGCTATCTTACATTTCCGCAATTTTTAGCCGGGAATCTGGCTGAGGGCGATTATCAAATCCTCAAGGCGGAGCCGGCTACAGATGCCGATTTACGCCTGATTTGCCAGCCGGACTATATCGATTTTACCAGGGACTACTTCAGGGCGGCTAATGCTGGTTTGAGCGGTGCCGGCCAATTTTCGCGGTATCATAGTGCCGATAACCGTCCCATCGGGCGCCCTGGCAAACTGGAAGAGGCGGCCAGATTGATTATCGGGCAAGCCAAGATGGCTTGCCGTCTGGTTCAAGGGGGCGAATTTGCCAAAGTGGTATCCCTCGGTGGGGGCATGCATCACGCCCATCCGGCTTATGGGGAGGGATTTTGCCTTTATAATGATGTCGCCTTCTGCGGCTTATTTTTACTGCAGGAATATAAGCTGGAGAGAATCTTAATCCTGGATACCGATGCCCATGCCGGCAATGGCACCGCAGAGTATTTTTATGATGAGCCGCGGGTTTTATTTATCGACCTGCACCAGGACCCCGGGACTTTGTATCCCGGGACCGGTTTTGCCCACCAGATTGGTGCCGGCAGCGGGCAGGGTTTTACCATTAATATCCCGATGCCGCTTTATGCCGGCGATGATTCTTACCGGCTCGCTTTCGATACCATAGTGGCGCCGGTGGTTCAGGAATTCAAGCCACAAATTATTATCCGCAATGGCGGCTCGGACCCTCATTTTGCCGATACGCTGACTAACCTGGGACTATCCGTTAAAGGACTCAGAATGCTCGGGGAGAAAGTCAGAGAGATGGCGAAATTCTGTGATGGTAAGGTCATTGATTTGATTGGCTCGGGGTATAATACAAAGGTCTTGCCCTACGGATGGCTGGCTTTGATTGCGGGGCTGGGTGGTTTTGAGCTGAACATAGCCGAACCGGAGCCGGTGCCGCCAGGCTTCAGCCCGGACCCCGCTCTGGCCGGGACGGAAAAGGTCATCGCGGAAGTGAGAAGACAGTTTAAAGATTATTGGCGGTGCTTGCGCTGAAGGGCACTGTTTACACATTTACTCATCCATAGATTCAGTAACTCTGCTCCTTTATATACCGAAGTTCAGTCGCGTCACCAGGCTCCGGGGTAACCCGTACTTCACCATCCTGATTTGAGTAGGACGAATATCATATTTGACCAGCTATGACCAGAGTAGCCTGGCGGCCAAGGGCAGCAGCCCGGCCTTGAAATATGAATAAACGTCACTTGCAGTATCTATAGCCATTTTGTGCTAATATCTAAGGCGAGAAGATAAAAGATGGCAGATATTATCGCGGGTAGAAATCCGGTAATCGAGGCACTGAAGGCGGGTCGCCCCATCAACAAAATAGTGCTTGCCCGCAATATCGGGCTTCACTCGGTAGTGGCTGCAATACTGAATCTGGCCAAGTCTAAAGGTATCCCCGTTGAATATCTGGAGAGACAGTTTATCGACCAGCTGAGCGAAACTGCCTCTCACCAGGGGGTTATTGCTTATGCTGCCGTCAAAGAATTTGTTACCCTGGAGGATTTGCTCGCCATCTCCAGGGAAAAGGGCGAACTGCCCCTTTATTGTATCCTGGATGGTATTGAAGACCCTCAGAATCTGGGGGCAATTATCAGAACTGCCGAAGCCAGCGGCACTCATGGTGTTATTGTCCGAACCAGAAGAGCCGTGGGGCTTACCGCCACGGTGGCTAAGGCATCGGCGGGTGCGGTGGAATATGTGCCGGTGGCGCGGGTAGCCAATATCTCCCAGGCTATAGTCACCCTGCAAAGAAATGATGTCTGGGTGGTCGGCATAGAGCGGACGGGCAAAATCCCCTACAATCAGGTGGATTTCAAATTGGCGACGGCGATGGTAATAGGTGGTGAGGACAAGGGACTATCCGATTTAGTCAAGAAAAGGTGTGATTCTCTGGTATTTATCCCGATGTTGGGGAGAATCACCTCACTTAACGCCTCTACTGCGGCGGCTCTGGTGATGTACGAAGCCTGCCAACAAAGACACCGCTAGCTTTCTGTTCTCTGTCAACGGTTCTGTTCTGTTTATATGGATTGCATGATACAATTAAGGGGAAGGATATTAGAACTTGGGAGGCTGGAATGAATGACATTACAATTTCAATCTGGCAAGCAATAATAGCAACGGCAGGTGGTGTGACTATAGCTGTATTATTACCGCTTTTGGTGGCGTTTTTCACATTCAGAAGGTACGTAAACAGTCTTGTGAAAGCTGAAACGGACAAGGCTACCAAAGACATAAGAGAAGAACTGAAGGAAGCAAAAACAAGGTTGGATAGACTAATACCCTTTGAACGATTTTATGAGGAACAAGCCCATCAACTTAAGGACAAACCTAATCCTCCAGTGACACGGAAAAATGAGCTACTGGACAAATGGCATAGTCAAACACTGACGTATCCCGAATCAATGGAATTGAAGGGTATATTAGAGCAAGAATCTAGTCAAGGAGACGAAGCTTTAAAAGCCTTGATAGTCATAGCTCTTATTGGATTGGGATTATATATACTAACCCACAAAGAATAAAAAGGCTCATCCATCTGAAAAGAACAGAACTTTGTTCACAGCTGTGTTGACGCGCAGGTATGGAGAAACTATAATTACTTTAGGAAGCTTTGGTGACCGCGAAACGTGGTTACTGTCCCGCGAAAGGAGGATTTTGAAACATGGAAACTAGAGAATTTATCCAGGGTGCGCTGGAGCGTATAAAACAAGCGAACACCAGGGTAGTCACCGGTTTAAGCCCTGAGGAATTGATGTGGCAGCCGGGAACCGAATGCAACTCGATAGGACTCATTCTGTTCCATCAGGCGAGGTCGGAAGATGGGTTTGTCCAGGGAAGGCTTCTAGGACAGCCTCACGTATGGGAAGCGGAAAAATGGTACCAAAAACTCAATATGCCTGTTACTGAAACTGGCTCCGGCCTTACGTTGGAGCAGCTTGCCGCTTTTCGTGTCCCGGACCCGACAGGTTTAATGAGTTATGCGGAAGCAGTGCGGGGGCGTACATTGGGATATCTAAAAGATAAAAACAACGCTGATTTTGATAAGACAATAACTATGCCCCGCGGGGGCGACATTACTATCGGCTCCCTTTTTGCCCTCATTATAGTGCATTTATCCCAGCATATCGGTGACATGGCCTACGTGCGAGGTATGCAGAGGGGTTTGAACAAGTAAGCCCTGACTTCCCTTGTCATTGCGAGGAGCGTAGTGACGAAGCAATCTCAAGGATTTATACGGATTGCTTCACCCTTTCACCGAAGGGCTAGCAATGATATCATCAACTAAAATCGAATTGTATCTTTTCTAAAGTGCCTTCTAATTCGGCTATTTCCGCGCAGTTGAACTACTTCGTTGCCTAGTTGGTTTTGCTTTTTTCCTCCGCCTTTTCTTCCGCTGCCTTTTCCGCTGGTCTGCCACCAAAGTAAAAGCCGGTGATGGCAGCTAAAAGCCCACCGAGCATACTTAAGACATTACCGACAATCTGGGAGTCACCCTCCGTTGGTTCGTCCTTAGTTATTAAATGAAATACAGCTATGCCTAGAATCAGGATAACACTGAGAGCCATCGTGGCTCGAGAAAGACCTTGTATGCCGCCAGGTGCTTTTCCGGTTTCTTTGAGGAGTTCTTTTAGTTCACTCGGTTTTAAACCATCCTTGGATGCCTTTTCTATAAGTAGCTTACGTATCTTATACTGAGACACGTATGCTATAAGGATGTCAATGATAGAGGGCACACTAATAAATAGAGCCACTATCATTACATAGACTAAGATTATCCCCATGCTACACCTCCTTTGAAATCATCCGGTTGGCTATAGCTGCTTATCTAGTATTGTAAGTATAGAACGATTTTGAGTTTATGACAAGTCTCTCGCGTATTTTTGGTACTATTTGGTTTTGGGTGGTGGTGTCATTGCGAGACCATTCCGCTCATCCTGAGCCTGTCGAAGGAAGCGGAAGGCGACCTGCTCGCCGAACAAGTTCTTTGGCAGGCGAAGCAATCCGGGAGGGGCGTGACGTCCCCCTACCCAGATTACCACCTCGCGGAGTTTATACTTAGCGAAGCTAATGTGCTCCTCGTAATGACAAGCGGAGTCAGCCAAATGCAAACAAGCTTAAATATGCCATTTGCAAAGACGTTGCCATAGTGGTATACTGGTGAAAGCGGTTTAAGTTTAGGGCATCATATACTCCCCTTCATTCCCCAAAGTTGGGTGACCCGAACTCTAACTGAAATATTTTAAGAGAGGAGGTCATCCAATGAGTTTTCAGGAGAAGTCGATCCAGTGTTCTGAATGCGGGACTACCTTTGCCTTCACAGCTGAAGAGCAAGAGTTTTTCCAATCCCGAGGCTATACCAATGAGCCTAAGCGTTGCCCCGCCTGCCGTCAGGCAAGGAAAACAGAGCGGTATGGCTCTAGTGGTTCTGGCTCCGGTGGTTCTGGCTTCAGGTCCCAGCGGCAGATGTTCCCTGCGACCTGTGCTCAGTGCGGCAAGGCTACCGAGGTACCTTTTGAACCCCGCGGTGACAGACCGGTGTATTGCAGCGATTGCTATCGTGCAGTAAGACCAAGCAGATAAGTCAGGTTAATCCACAAGTTTATATCCGGGCCGGGCAACCGGTCCGGATATGATGCTGAAAGGTGTGAATTTTGTCGTTAGAAGTTTCGCTACGTGAAGGTGAATCCCAGGATTCTTTGTTACGTCGTTTTCAGAGAAAGGTGCAGATGAGTGGTATCTTGCGTGAGGCAAAATCCCACAATCACTTTGTCTCTAAGGGGGATGCTGCCCGGATAAAAGCCAGAAACAGCGCCAGAAGAAGACGACAGCAGCGGCCGGCAACCGATAAGTTCTAGAGTAAGCTCAAGGAGGGCCCATTGAAGATTTATGTAGGTAGTCTATCTTATGATGTCACTGAAGATGAATTACGCCAGGAATTCGCTGCCTATGGCAAGGTGGAATCGGTAAGTATCATCACGGATAAGTATAGCGGACGGCCTAAAGGATTTGCCTTTGTTGAAATGCCTGCAGTGGCCGAAGGGCAAGCAGCCATTACCGCTCTCAATGGAAAGTCTCTAAAGGAGCGTACTCTGACCGTTAGTGCAGCTCGGCCTCGCGTTGATACCCCACGGGGTGGCAGCGGCTCTTATGGTGACAGGAGAGGTGGCGGTGGTTCTGATAGAGGGGGTGGTGGATTTGGTGGAGGCAGGGGTGGATATGGTGGTGGTGGAGGCGGTGGAGGCAGGGATAGAAGGTACTAAACTTAAACTCCCTCCCGATTTAGTTCTACTCAACCGACAGAAGGTGTTTTACCCGACTCTAATTGGCGACTAATCCAGGTGTTAATGGCAAAGGGTGTGCCAAGTTTCGCCCGCTGCCAAGGGGAGTGGCCAGTAATGAATATCTATGTGGGTAATCTATCTCTTCACATTACTGAAGAAGAACTACGCCAGGAATTCACGGCTTTCGGAGTAGTGGGCTCTGTGATAGTTATGAACAACCAGTATATTGGTAGTGGCCAAACCAGGGGATACGGGTTTGTTGAAATGGCCTCCAAGTCTGAAGGCAACGCTGCAATTATCAGCCTCAAAGGTAAAAGGCTGCAGAACCAGCCGATTGATGTTGTTGAAGCCCTTTCTCTTTCCGACAAGACAGGCAATAATCCCGGCGACAATGGAAGAAACAGGCGGTCGGGTAGCCGGGTACGACAGAGAAGAGGCTAGGTCGTCTACCTCACTTATCGGTTATCACCAGAGTAACACCCCGTTACATTAATAATTCAGTTGACAGCCCTCCATCTGCTAGCTACAATAGTCGCTAATGCGTTTCAACTGGAATCTCTGGGGATGTCGGTATCCTTACCACACTGTATTACTGCCTGTACTTCAACACGGTAATATAAAATGTTAAGCCCATCCCTGGCTCTGCTGATATCTATTGCCGGCATCCTAATCCTTTTAAGGCTAAAGTGGCATCCCGGCCTGGCTGTTTTCGCCGGCAGTCTCATTATTATGCTGCTGGTTTTACCGCTGCCTTCCATACCCTCCAAGATGTGGCACACCCTGTTCGACTTGCCGACTCTCAGACTACTGGTTGTCGTCGCCAGTGCCCTGACCTTAAGTGGACTGATGGAGGCAAAAGGCTTACTAGCGAGAATGGCCATCACTCTGGAGAGTATTGGTCCCAGAGTGGCGCTACATCTCATTCCGGCGGCTATCGGGTTGGTGCCCATGCCGGCGGGGGCTTTGGTTTCGGCAACCGCTTCACAGGGGCTGGCTAAAAGATTAGGGCTGACCCCGGAGCGGGCCACCTTTATCAATTATTGGTTCCGCCATATCTGGGAGTTCTGCGTACCCGTCTACCCGGGTATAATAATAACCAGTGCCGTCCTCTCGGTGCCGCTTTTTGCAGTCGTAAAAATACTTTCCCCGGCGACGGCTCTGGCTATTGTCTTCGGCGTTATCATCAGCTACAGGATACTGAGGAAAACCCCCAAAACAGGGGGTCACCCCACTAAAAATATCGCCTACGAACTCGTCAAATCTGCCTGGCCCATCCTCTTGCTTGTCCCGCTGGTTTTGTTAGGGTTAGAAACAATGATAGCTTTCCCTCTGATATTAGTCCTTTTAGCCGTGCAGCAGAGACCTGAATGGCCGGAACTGAAAAAGGCGTTGAAATATGGTTTGGAGCCTAAAATCCTGTTCTTGCTCTATGCCATAATGCTGTATCAGGCAACCATAGTTAGCTCAGGCGCCGCTAAGATACTCATTGCAGATATGCAGGCTATCGGACTGCCCGATTTGCTGGTGCTGGTGGCGCTGCCTCTGCTGCTGGGACTATCCACCGGTTACAGCCCGGCTGTTGCCGGCATCGCCCTGCCCCTGTTGCTTCCCTATATCGTCTCCGGCTCAGGCATTAATGCACCGGTTTTATTGGTAGCCTATGTTAGCGGCTTTATGGGCGTGTTGCTTTCCCCCTTGCACCTTTGCCTAATTCTGTCCACAGAGTACTTCAAGGCTAGTCTCGCCAGGGTGTACCGCTATGTCCTGCCCCTTACCGTGGGGATAGAAGCCATCGTCTTACTTTACTATTTTATTGCCACCTAGCCCGCCAAACTCTCAATATACTCCTTGTCATTCCGTGCTTGACACGGAATCCAGTAAACGTGTAGTACGAAATGCGCACGAGTATTCTGGATACCGAAACCGGGTGTTTAAGAGGGGTGTTAGCCCCTCTTAGAATATCTCTCCCCCTCTCCTTAAAGGTAGCGGAGCGATAAAAAATTATGTTGACTATCCCATGAGATTGCTTTCCAATAAGACGGCTAGCGAGTATAATATTTCATATGAATCCGTCTGCTAGACACACGAGGGCCAGCATATGAGTGAGTTAAACAAGTCTATTAAAGCCATTTTTTTCGACCTTGACGAGACGTTGATTCCTGAGAACGACTGCATGCTCGTGGCGATTAGACAGACATCAAAGCTTTTAGCCGAACGATATACGGGAATCGAGCCGGCACAGCTTGAAGCGGCCTACTTTCGAGCCTCTCATGATTTCTGGTCTGAGTCTAACAATGTTCCTAGAGCCTCAGGAAGTGGCGCATCAGGTGGGAACGCAATACGTATAGAAGTGTGGGGCAAGGCTCTTTCGGCCTGCAACGCGGAAGCCAATCGGCATGCTGTTGTGGCAGCTGAGTTATACGCCCAGGAAAGAAAGGCTAGCTATAGGCTGTTCCCAGAAGTTGAGGATGTGCTAAACACTCTCCGTCAACAATTTGTCCTAGGCATCATCACAAACGGGGCGGATACCCAACGTGAGAAACTCAAGAATACGAGTTTGAATAATTTAATCGACACAGTCATAATATCTGGTGAAGTGGGCGTTGGAAAACCGGAAGGTGGAATCTTCGTAAAAGCTCTGTCGTCAGTCAATGTTACGCCTAAAGAAGCCATTTACGTAGGCGATTCTTTAAATCTTGATATCGCGGGGGCTAAAAATGCACGGCTCTTTGCTGTTTGGCTGAACAGAACTCAGTTAAGTAGACCACCCAATTCGCCAAAACCGGATTCTGAAATTAATAATCTTCGCGAATTACTTGTGGTCTTGGGGCTGTAAATGCTAGATTACCATAACATTCTGTCTTTTCCATCCTTTTAAGGAGAGGGGGACTAACGGGGTCAGGCTTGATATTATCGTCTCTTGACACATTTAACTGGCTAAAGTAGTATACGCATACTGAGTCATAAACAGGAAAGGAGTAAAAAACTATGGCAGTGAAGAAACAGACGCGGAAGCCATCTTCCCGGACAGTAAAAGATGAAGTTGTGCGCAAGGATATGGAGAGGTTCAAGGAAAAGGTGGTGGAACTGGGCGCCTCGGCGGCTGAAGTCATACCTGCCTCCTATGTGCTGGTAGAGGAACGCGTGCGCATGAAGTGTCTGGTGCCGCGCTGCGGGGCGCTGCGGGACGGCGGAACTCCCTACTGTCCCCCCAACACCCCCGAGCCAGATTTTATGAGAAAGGTGTTTAGCCAATACCGCTGGGCGGTAATGTTCAAAAGGGACATCCCGAATGTTGCAGACTATACGGTCGTATCGGACGCTGTGCGAAAAGAGAGGCTAGCGAATCCGGTGACAAGAGAGGGTTTCCACGAAAAAACGCACGACCTCGTGAACCAGTTAGAGTCGTATGTGCAGAGTCAGGGTTATGATATGGCCCTGGGTTTTGCGGGAGGCTCCTGCAAAGGCAATCTATGCCACGGAGTAAAATGCGGCGTTATCCTGAATGGCAGTTGCCGCTTCCCGTTACGGGCAAGACCATCACTGGAAGGCGTAGGCATCGATGTCTTTGACCTGGCTAACAAGGTAGGGTGGAACACCTATATGATGCGTGGTGTCGAGCCTGAACCGGAGACCATACCCTGTGGGACTTCGATTGGTATTGTCTTCGTATATTAAACTGACGAAACAATCCTTCAGGGTCTGGCTGTCGTCTGTTTTGCCTTGGTTGGCGGCCGGGTTGAGATAGTCACCTCACTATGGCATAATTCGCCAGAGGATAATTTGGATTTTATCTCGGTGGTGCTGATAGCTATAGGTTTGTCGGCAGACTGTTTCGCCGTAGGCATCAGCGGCAGTATGTCCCTGAAAAACATCTCCCGTCTGCAAATCCTGCGTGCCTCTCTCGCCTTTGGCTTCTCTCAGGCAATAATGCCGGTCTTAGGTTGGCTCACCGGGCGAGCTTTTGCCGACCTGATAGCTTCGTATGACCACTGGGTAGCCTTCATTCTGCTGGCATTTATCGGTGCCAGAATGATATGGGAATCATTTCGTGCTAAGGACAGTCGTACTGAAACTGCCGACATTACTAAGGGTTGGCTATTACTCATCCTGTCACTGGCAACAAGTATAGATGCTCTGGTAGTAGGCTTAAGCTTTGCCTTCCTGGCAGTAAACATTGTGTTGGCTAGCTCAACCATCGGCATCGTCGCTTTTACAGCTACCGCCCTGGCTTTTTCAGTGGGGACAAAAATGGGCAAGTTCATCGGGAGACGAGCGGAAGCTATCGGTGGGGTGGTCCTTATCGCTATCGGACTCAGAATCCTCATCAGCCACATTGCATAGTGCCGGCTGAAATTCAGTAGATTATCTCCGGGGTATTTACCAGGTGCCCGTTAGGTGGCTGTAAAATATAGCTAATGACTCTCCGTCGCCAGTTCTCTCTGGATTCGATGATACTCGTATAATCTTCTCAGGGCGCGACTGGCCCCCGTAAGCGTGCTGTAAACTGCCGTACCACTCTGGCACATTTCCACTTGAAGTCGGGCTTGCAGCTTGTCTTCCTCAGGGTCATTAGCAAAGGTCTGGAAGACAACTACTACGGGTTTACCGTAGGTATTACTCCGGCCAAAGCCAGAAAGATACTTGACCAGCCGGTCTACCTGCTCGGGCCCGGACGAACGCACCATATTTAGATAAGGCATGACAATTAACGTGTCTATCCGAGGGTCAGCCGCGACCAATTCCATCTCCCGTTCCAGGAGGGATACATCCCGGAAGGCCTGCCCCGTGTCCAAGGGATTTCTGATACTGGCTCCAGCCAGAGGCACAAACTGCTTGAGCTGGGCTTGAGTTTCCCGGGTCAATGTCGGCACCTCCAGTCCCTCGTGGTTGCAGATATCGGCGGCGGCCACGCTGGCGCCACCGCCCAGAGACAGCACTGCCACCCTTTTTGCCTGTGGTGGTTTAACATAGAGGAATGTCATGGCGATTTCGGACATCTCTTCCAGGGAGTCGACAGATACGGCGCCAGTCTGGGCAAAGAAGCTTGACCAGATTGCCGCTTGACCGGCCAGAGAGCCAGTATGAGAGGCTGCCGCCCGTGACCCGGACTCGGTAAGCCCTGCCTTCCACAAAATCACCGGTTTGACCCGGTTAATCTCCTTCACCTGCCTGAGTAGCTTTCTGCCATCCTTGACCCCTTCCAGATACATACAGATGATTCTGGTGTCGTCGTCGGTGGCTAAATACTCCAGGTAGTCGGTACTATCCAGAATATAGGCATTACCGAAACTGATTGCCTTGCTGCAGTAGATACCGTAGTTGGCAGCATGATGAACGAACCAGTTACAGTGGCCACCACTCTGGGAGATAAAGGCAACCGGCCCGCTTTTCCTGGACAACTGGTCAAAGGGACCGATACCGGCTTTGGGCACATAGGGTCCCATGCAGTTGGGTCCAATGAGGCGCAGACCGCCGTCTAAAGCAATTTGACGTACCCGGCGTCCCAGCTCCGTAGCTGCCTCTTCCCCGGTCTCTTCGAAGCCGGCCGTAAATACATGGATGTTTTTGGCGTTAGCTGCAATGCAGTCTTCGAGTACTGCCGGCACGGCTTCAGCGGGCACCGAGACAATTACAAAATCCACCGGTTCGGGGATAGAGGCAACGCTGGGATAGGCCTTATAACCTAATATCTCCGTTGCCCTGGGATTAACCGGATAGATGCGTCCCGAAAAGCCGAGTTGCTCGTAACTATTGATAAAATTAGCCCCGCCACCCGATCGTGACTCGCCCCGTTTTGCCTCCGATGAGACACCTACCATGGCTACCACTTTGGGATGAAAGGCAGCCTCCATAGCCGGATCCCAGGTCATAATGATTCCTTTCTTATTGTACTCTAGTGACTGGTTTTCAGTTCATTCCCCATGCTGCGGGATTTCCCCAGTGTCTTGCCGACCGCAACATACTCGGCTTTATTGGCAAACCAGAGGAGCGGGGCAAACTTGTTAAAATCAGGTTTCCCGTCTACCAGTAGTTCCTGGGAAACGTAAGTGCTATCAATTTGTCCGATAATGATGCAATGGCTGGTAGAGCTGAGCATGTGTACCACACTGCACTCCATATTTATCGAACACTGCTCTATCATCGGTGCGGTAGCCAGTTTGCCGTAGAAGATATCGAAATTACAGTCCTTTACCTTATCGGTTTTCTCACCACTCACTATTCCGCAGTAATCGGCTTCTTTCGCCAGGTCAACAGAGGGAACGTTAACAGAGAATGTCCTGTTTTCCAGGATACCTTTCAGTGTGTAGCGCTGATGTCTTATCGGTAGAGCCACCATCGGTGGCTCAGAACTGACAAGTCCTCCACCGCCGACTTCAAAGAAATTTGCCTTACCCCCTATATTCGCCCCGACGATAAGAATTGGCCTCACGGGTATGAGGCATTGAGGTGCCAATTGTTCTTTTCCCATCTCGTACCTTCCCCTTTCCTGTTACTTGCCTGCGTTTCAGCGGTCTCTTTATCTTAAGGGAAAGCAGTGGTGCTTTACAACTATACCGCTCACCATTGAGGTAGGGTTGATGATGTCATTGCGAGACCATTCCGACACAAGTCGGAAGGCGAAGCAATCTGGGCTGGGCGCAGCGTTCGTCACCTTCCTGATTGCCGCGTCCCGATAGAATCAAGACTCCTCGCAATGACAGTGCAAGCAACCAAATGCGCACAGAACCCTCCGGCTAGGCGCTTGACGTCTGTTGAAACCTTGTGTATAATGTCAGTATGCAATCATTAGCCAAAGAAACTATTCCTCAAGCTTCGCCGTCGGACTGTTCTGCTCAGTTGATTGAAGTCACGCCGGTTATCATGCGCCGCATTCGGGGTGAGATGCGCCGTCGGACGATACCTGGCTTGACGGTCCCGCAGTTCAGGGCTCTCAATTATCTGCAGAGGCATCCTCGCTCATCCCTGTCGGATGTAGCTGCCCATCTTGGAATCACTCTACCATCGACGTCAAAACTGGTGCAGAATCTGGTGGTACAAAAGGTAGTTTTACGACGCGGCGCCACAGACCGGCGCCGCATTTGCCTGTCTCTTACCCAGCAGGGTATTACGGCTCTCGCCGTGGCTCGGCTGGAAACACAGCGGCAACTGGATGAGGTTCTCAGTTCCTTGAAACAAGATGAATTAGCCACGGTGTCGGCTGCGTTGCGTATTCTTAATACAGTATTTTCTGGAGGGAGTGCGGGTGTCGATATACATTAGGTTGTACAAGCTTGTTCTTAAGTACCGGATGCGTGTCGCTCTTGCCTGGTTGTGCGTCTTTGGTGCCGCCGGGTTTCAGTTGGTCAGTCCAAAATTGGTGCAATGGGCGATAGACAATGGGATTCCCGCCGTGGCGCAGACAAACCGTACTCCGCTGCTGATAGCGGCTGCGGCTATATTCGGTGCGGCTGCCTTACGTTCGCTGGCCCAGTACGGAAGGCAGTTCCTGGGGCAGGTTCTGGGACAAAACGTGGCTTATGACCTGCGTAATTCTATCTATAACCGTCTGCAGCACCTGTCTTTTGCCTATCATGACAGTCACCAGACCGGACAACTGATGTCCAGGGCGACGCAGGACGTGGAGGCGGTGCAGCAATTTGTCCAGATGGGTGTGCTGCAAGCGGTGTACTTCCTTGTTTTCATCAGTGGAGCTCTCATCCTGATGCTCGCTAGTAACTGGCGTCTCGGCCTGATATCGCTACCATTTCTGCTGTTTATCGCAGGAAGTTCGGGGTTCTTCAGCGGAAAGCTCAGGGCGACGTGGTATCGGGTCCAGAATGGTCTGGCACGCCTCACTACCGTATTACAGGAGAACCTGTCTGGTGCCAGAGTGGTTAAATCCTTTGGCCGCGAGGACCTGGAAATCAAAAAGTTTGACAAGGAAGCAGAGGCACTCTTCAAAGATTCCTACGAATCTACCCGTCTCCAGTCGATATCCGTACCGACTATGACAGGCATCTGGATGCTGGGGATGGCAGTCACGATATGGTATGGTGGTAGAGAGATTGCCGCCGTGAGGCTGACGCCCGGCGAATTGGCTGGCTTCGCACTCTATTTGACGCTTCTGCAGCAGCCGCTCCGTATGCTGGGCATGGTCATTAATGTGGCAGCCAGAGCATATTCCGCAGGCCAGCGGGTCTTTGAAATCCTGGATGCCGAGTCTGCGGTAAAAGAGAGACCGGATGCGACAGCATTACGTGATGTGGGAGGGCATGTCCGTTTTGAAAATGTTTCATTCGGGTATGACCGACTGAGCCCCGTTCTCAGTGGCATCAATATCGATGCCAAGCCTGGTCAGGTGGTTGCTTTACTGGGACCGACGGGTAGCGGCAAAACCACTGTGGTGAACTTGTTGCCCCGTTTCTATGATGTCAGTGAAGGCCGCATCACTATCGATGGAAAAGATATCCGTGATGTGACCCTCGCATCTTTGAGGCGGTGCATGACTATTGTGCAGCAGGAGGTGTTCCTCTTCACCGGTACCATCCGGGATAACATTAGCTACGGCATACCGGATGCCACCCAGGAACAAATCGAACGGGCGGCAAAAGCAGCTCGAATACATGATTTCATCGTTAACAACATGGAGCAAGGCTATGATACCTGGGTGGGTGAACGCGGGTCGACCTTGTCTGGAGGCCAAAAACAACGGGTGGCAATGGCACGGACACTGCTGCTCGACCCTCCCATTATGATACTTGACGACTCGACCTCCGCTGTGGATACGGAGACGGAATATCTTATTCAGCAGGCGCTCCAGGAAGTGATGAAAGGCCGGACTACCTTCGTCATTGCCCAGCGTTTGCGCACAGTCAAAATGGCAGACCAAATCCTGGTATTGAACAGAGGTAAGATAGTGGAGCAGGGCAGGCACGGGGAATTGCTTCAAAAAGACGGGTTCTATCGCCGCATCTATGACCTGGAATTACGCGACCAGGAAGAAGCTCTGAGCGAGGTAAGGCCCGCATCAGTTTCAGGAGAACATATTACAGAGAAGGGAGTATAACTATGGCTTTCGGAGGTTGGGGTGGTGGCGGCGGCGGTGGTCTTGGTGGTCCCGGCGGATTTGGCGGAGGCGGACTTCGCCGGGCGGTTGACGGTTGGGCAGATGAAGGATTGGGGAAGGCATACGACCATAAAGTCGTGGTGCGGCTGGCCAAATATGCGGCTCCCTATAAAAAGAGGCTGCTCATCGGCATTCTGGGTACAATAATATTTTCGGCGGCTTCGTACACCCAGCCGTTGCTGGTTGGTATGGCGGTTAACAGCGCCATGTCCGCCAATCTCCATGACCTCACCCTGCAAAGTTTGCTGCTCGTAGGTACTGCGCTTGTTGCCTGGGGTTCCTATTTCGGCTATATGAACAGTACGGCGTGGATGGGGCATGGTGTCTTGCTGACCCTGCGAAAACAGATGTTTGGTCATCTGCAGAAGCTATCCATGAGCTTCTATGACCGTAATGAAGTTGGCCGTGTCATGTCGCGCGTTCAGAATGATGTCACTTCGCTACAGGACCTGCTGACTCAGGGTTTCTTTACCGTTCTTGCCGACGTGCTCGGTTTGTCTGTAGTCCTGTTCTGGCTGTTCAAGTTGGACTGGGTTTTGGCTTTTGCTACCATGGGGGTATTACCATTTCTTCTACTGGTGCTGTGGATATGGCAGGAACATGCTAAAAAGGCATTTATTCAGGTTCGGATGGCAATATCAGTCGTTAATTCCAATCTGCAGGAAAATATCTCCGGCGTGCGGGTGATTCAGAGTCTTAACCGCGAAGACGAGAACTTACGCCGCTTTGACAAAGTGAACACCAATAATCTCAGCGCCAACGTTCAAGCGGCACGGCTTACCGCTATTATAAACCCGGCGTTAGAAATGTCGGTGGCGATAGCGACTGCGGTGGTCATTGTTCTGGGGGGCTATCGCGTTGCTAACAATTTGACTAACATTGGCGTTATCGTCTCTTTTGCCCTGTACATCCAGCGCTTTTTTGACCCGGTGCGGGAGATGGTTATGCAATACGCGCAGCTGCAGCGGTCTATGGCCGGGGGACAACGCGCTTTCGAAGTGCTGGATACCAAACCTGAAATTGTTGACAAGCCTGATGCCATTGTACTGCCGACTATCCGGGGTGAAGTCGGGTTGGAACATGTCGACTTGAACTATACTAGGGATGTCCGGGTGCTCCACGACATCAATCTCAAGGTCTCGCCAGGTGAGACCATCGCCCTGGTCGGACAGACCGGCAGCGGTAAGACAAGCATCACCGCGCTCATCTCGCGTCTTTACGATGTTACTTCAGGAAGCGTTACGATTGATGGACATGATGTACGCGATATCCAGCGTGCTTCCCTGGTGCGGCAAATGGGCGTCGTCCTGCAGGACCCATTTATATTCTCCGGTACCATAGCGGATAATATCCGGTTTGGCCGCCCCGAGGCGTCCGATGCTGATGTGCATCTGGCGGCAGAGGCGGTCGGTGCCGACGACTTTATCAAGCGACTCGATAAAGGCTATGATACCGAACTTGTCGAGCGCGGACAGAATCTGTCACTCGGTCAGCGTCAACTCCTGAGTTTCGCACGGGCGATTGTGGCTGACCCCCGAATACTGATACTGGATGAGGCTACCGCCAGAGTAGACAGCTCTACCGAAGCGGTGATTCAGCAGGCACTGAAACGGGTCTTGAAGGGACGGACATCGTTCGTCATTGCCCACCGCCTATCGACGATTCGTGGAGCGGACCGTATCGTCGCCCTTGAAAACGGACGTATCGTAGAGGTTGGGACCCATAGTGAACTACTGGCACGGGATGGTATTTACAGTCGCCTTTATAAGATGACATATGAGTCCCAGGACAAGGACAGCCATACTCTGGCGGCATAAATGGCAGAAGCTTCAACAAACAAGTGCCAGGCAGAATCGCTGACCTGGTTGAGGTGGGTCAGTTAGCCCTAGCCCGCTCTGGCATTTACCAGCAACAGGGGTGTCTCTCCGTGGCGCAAGATTTTCTCAGCAACGCTGCCAAAAATAAAGCGGCCCAAACCGGAGCGACCGTGAGTTGACATGACCATCAGGTCGGCGTTGGTTTTCTTAGCTGTTGCGATGATATCCTCGGCGGCATTATAGCCTGAGGTTACAACACTGGTTACATCTATACCCTTTTTCTTTACTTCTTTCTCCAGTGCAACCATTTCGGCACCAACCCGTCTCTTCTCATCCGCGTCTAGCTTCGCATAATCGATGTAGGCGCTGGCCCCCGAATCATCTTCATAAATGCGAACCTTGGTTGCCATCTGTGTGAGAGTAACACTAACCTTCAACTTGGCAGCCAGTTCTTCTCCGATAGGTAGGGCCAGTTTGCTAAGGTCTGACCCATCCAGCGATATGAGTATACGGTTAATCAGATGCTCCTTCCCCTCGGTTTGCTTCGCCATCTGAGGCCTGATGAGCATTACCGGTATGGGTACGGTTCGGCAAACGTTGTCAGTCACGCTGCCCAGCATTTTACCTACCTTGAGACCAGAGACGCTGACAGCCGTCACGATTATCAAATCTATCTTGTTCTTATCCACGAGTCGGCAAATACTCTCTGCCGGTTCTCCGGATTCGACTTTTGTAGTTACTTTGACTGCTTTACCCCCAGGCTGACCACTGCTAATATTAGCCCTTACAGTCTCCGCCAGCCTGTCCAGATACACCTGATGAATGTGCTGGTACTCCGGTTGGTGCTTCTGGCCAGGTACGTGGAGTAAAACTACCTCGGAGCCTAACCTTCTGGCTAATTCCTCCCCATAGGGAAGAGTAATCTCAGCTAACTCAGACCCATCCAGTGGTAACAATATTCTATTAAACATGTTTACTCCTTTAGCAACAATCAGGCTGTTTGAGCAGCCTTTATCCCGATTGCTGCTAGTATATTATATCACAAGGCGCAACCAGGATGTAAAGAACAACCTTTAGGCATCACTTCAGCTCTGTTATTGAGTAAGAGATAAATTGGGCATCTGTTTGCGTTAGGATGGCTCTACTGTGGTAAAATCATTCAGTCCCAGAGGGGTCCCTTTTCTTCTGGGGGGATAATAGGGAGAAAAGATGTCATCTGCCAGGCGGTATACTTTAAATAAGGTCAAGTTACTGCATTTGCTGGAGGAGTTAAAGGCCAACTCTGTAGAGGTCGGTTCCCTTTGCCTGCCGCCGGGTTCCTCAAGGACAGAGATAGAAGAAATGGTAGCAGCGACACTGGGTAAGGAAGCCGTGCCCAATGACATGGCTGGTTCGATTGCAGAATCACAGACCGGGGCGATAGTTTTCTGGGGCCCGCATCATCGCTATCTGGTGATGCCGCCATTCCCGGTGCCTGCCCTGAGCAAAGTCGAAGGGGCGAAAGGCAGCTTTTCCCATACCTGTGAAATCGAGCCTCTTTATTCCCTGATGCACCAGGAGCTAATGCTGGGTCTGGTAATGGTGAGGCTTGGAGAGTATGGTATCGGCGTTTTTCAGGGCGAGAAATTACTTGCCAGTAAAGTCGGCACCGGACTGGTGCATGCCCGCCACCGGCAGGGAGGGTCATCCGCCAATAGATTCAGGCGGCACCGTGAAAAACAGATGGAAACCTTTTTTACACGGGTCTGCCAGCATGCCAGGGAGCAGCTGGAGCCTCATGCCAGACAATTGGATTACATTCTTTACGGAGGTACTAAGGAAACTATACTGGATTTCCGCAAGCAATGTCACTTTCTCCATGAGTTTGATAAAATAACATTACCCCGGTTGCTCAATATCAGAGAACCAAAACAATCCGGACTGGCAGAAGGGATTCGGGAAGCCTGGTCCAGCCGGGTAATCCAGTGGGATTAGGAACAGGCTAATCTTACTGAGTAATATAGCGGGTTTAACTCAGATTGCAAAATTGAAAGGCAGGGTTCATAATTAACATATGTCGACTCACTCTAGCGGCAGAGCAAAAGATAGACTGGAGCGCATCGCCCGCCGGGTTATGACGGAACGCGGCTTTCTGCCCGATTTTTCGCAGGCTATCCTTGATGAGGTCGAAAAGATTCAGGAAGTCAATCGGGTAGCGAAAGTTGATAAGAAGGACTTACGTCACCTGCTCTGGGCATCGATTGATAACGATGATTCCCTGGATCTGGACCAGTTGACTGTGGCGGAGGTCCTGCCGGATAACAGGGTAAAGATTCTTGTTGCCATTGCGGACGTAGATGCCCTCGTAAAAAAGAACTCAGCCATTGATGAGCACGCCCGGCAGAATACGACTTCCGTCTACACAGCCGGCAGGGTTTTCCCCATGCTTCCCGAGAGACTCTCTACGGATCTTACTTCTCTAAATTATCAAAAAGACCGCCTGTCCATTGTTATTGAGATGATAATCAGTGATGATGGGGAAATACAAAACTCGGATATCTATCATGCCTTGGTACGCAACCATGCCAAGCTAGCCTACAACAGTGTGGCAGCCTGGCTGGAAGGTAAAGGGCCGCCGCCTCAGGCCGTCGCGGTTGCCCCATCTCTTGCCGAAAATCTTCGGGTTCAGGATCGTGTCGCACAAATATTGAGGTCCCAGCGGCATCGATGCGGTGCCCTGGAATTGCAGACACTGGAAGCCCGCCCCATCTTTGCTGGAGACGAACTACAGGACCTGCTGGCGGAAGAAACGAACCGGGCCAAGCAAATCATTGAGGACTTCATGATTGCTGCCAATGATGTAACGGCGCGGTTTCTTCACGGGAAACAGGTGCCCTCTTTAAGACGTGTAGTCCGTTCTCCCGCGCGGTGGGACAGGATCGTCGAGCTTGCGGCCCAGCATAATTTTAGGCTTCCCTCAGACCCTGACCCGAATGCATTGAATGGCTTCCTGACAAGGCAGAAAGCAGCCGATCCGCTCCGTTTCCCCGATATTTCGCTGAGTATCATCAAGCTGCTCGGCCCCGGCGAATACGTTGTCGAATTGCCGAACCAGACCTCGCCCGGCCACTTCGGGCTTGCCGTTAAGGATTATACCCACTCGACGGCCCCTAACCGCCGGTTCCCGGATCTGATTACTCAGCGCATCCTGAAGGCAATTATAGGCGGGTCGCCGTTGCCCTATAACCGGGCTGCATTGGAGGAACTGGCCATGCATTGCACCCAGAAGGAAGATGATGCCAGGAAGGTAGAGCGGCTCGTTGCCAAATCAGCTGCGGCCATGCTGCTCTCTTCAAGGGTAGGAGAACGGTTTGAGGCAATGTGTACGGGTGCTGCCGAAAAAGGAACATGGGTGCGTATCTTTTATCCCCCCATTGAAGGGAGATTGCTTTATGGGTACGAAGGTGTCGATGTGGGCAATCGGTTAAAAGTGAGGCTCATCCACGTCGATGTGGACAGGGGATATATCGATTTTGAGAAGGTGTAGTCGAATCTTCAGATATCGGTAAAGTAAGAAGTTCACCAAGAAGCTACTCTTTCCCTAATGCCCGGAGCCATTGCAGCGAAGTGATTACTGTCGCCTGCCGTGGGAATACTTTCCCCATCAGTATCTGGTGAATATCATCCTCCGCATCAGCACAGCAGTCAGAGAGCACTATTAATTTGTAATCTATATCAGCAGCCCACCGCACTGCAGTAAGCACACAACCACTGGTTCGGAGTCCCATCAGAACCAGCGTATCGACCCCCTGTTTTTTAAGTAGCTCATCCAGTTTGGTAGTTGAAAAAGGCCCAACACGGCTCTTGGTTAATACTATCTCTCCGGGTTTGGGAGTAATAGCAGGATGAATCGCGGTCTCAGGTGTCCTCTCCCCGCGGACCACCTCTACATAGATGAGAGGAATACCCTCGTGGCGAACTCTTGCCAGAACTTTATTCGCCCTTTTTAAGATTTTATTCTGAAATTCTTCCGGAAAGGCGCTCAGTTGTCGGTTCTGATAATCCATGATAAGTACCGCTGTTTTACCTCTATTGCTTGACAATTTATTGATTGGTAACTGGTTACTTGATAATTGATTGATTGGTAACTGGTTAGCCATATTACCAGATCTCCTTCACCCATATCATATTAGCCCGGGTAGGTTTACTTCACTGCTCTCCCTTGATATTAATTAGAGTTATCATACATCAGCTCACAGTACCAGACAAGGCATTGATTGTACATTGATTTCATCTATACCCTTGACTTGGTCGGAGTTGAAGTTTAAAATCAGCTTGGAAACGAGGAAAGTAAGCCTAAAGGAGGTAATAGCCTATAAAAGATAACAGGCAAAGGTGTCGTGGACAAACGATGGTCGGTAGTTAACTTCTGCTGGGAAGGTCTTTAGACAGCGAGCAATTCTAAGATGCTATGGTAGTTAAGCGAATAATTCGAACGAGGAGGAATTGCAGATGGCATACGAGCGGAGACAGCCAGACCCCAACGCGACAGCACGGACGAAGGGCATCGAAGTAGACTTAAACGCGAAAAGAGCACCGTTTGAGATGCATGGCGATGCCTGGTACAATAACCCGCTGGACTACAAAACGGTTATTTACGAAGCAAACCATGAGACTCATGTAGCCAAGGTCACGCTGAATCGGCCTGAGAGAATGAATGCTTTGAGCCACGAGCTACGTGCCGAGCTTTTTCATGCTCTCAAGGTTGCCGAGCGTGATAAAGATATCAATGTAGTTATCATCAAGGGTGCCGGGCGGTGTTTTAGCGCTGGTTACGACCTGGGTGGAGGGAATGCAGGGGCTCAGGAACCGGATTTCGGCTCTCAATACGTAGGTGATTCGCACTGGCATCGCTACCTGGTCAACCAGTACTGGCAGATCTGGGAACTATCCAAGATTGTTATCGCTCAAACTCACGGCTACGTCCTGGCTGGCGGCACAGATTTAATGTGCCTTTGTGACCTGATGGTGACTACTCCTGATTGCAAGTTCGGCTATCCTCCCGTAAGAGCGATGTCGGCTCCTGATCTATTATGGTTCCCCTGGTACCTGGGCAAAAGGAAGGGGGCGGAGATGGCCTATACCGGTGATAACATAACCGGTGAGGAAATGTACCGACTGGGCGCGGCGAACTATTGTGTTCCCCAGAAGGATATAGATGAGTTTACCGAGGCCTTCGCCAAGCGGGTAGCCTTGATTCCATGGCAGGTGAATTCCCTGCGCAAGAGGCAGCTCGCCAAAACACATGAGATAATGGGCATGAGAATATCGATGGAGATATGTGCCATATTGCAGGAGCAACTGGCCCAGACCGATTATCTGAAAAATTGGGGCGAGGTGTTTCGGAAGGTACCGCTGAGAGAGTATCTGACTATGCGAGACCAACCCTATGCAGACTACAGGACTGCAGAACAGGCGATACTGGACCGTACTACAAGAGAGGGAGAGGCTTGGAAAGGAGTATCAGGCGAAGCTAAACCTAAGACCTGAATTACTCATTAATAATTAATGTCAGGGAGTTGTTGAAAAGGCTGGGTATCTTCATTGAAGATACCCAGCCTTTCTGTTTTAGATTAAACGGTCCTACCGATGCGTTACGCTTGCGGGCGTCTCTTGCGGGCGGACACCTGCCAGATGACCACTCCGATGACCAGAACGATAGCCACCACCAACAAGATGATGGGCAACGGGCTGGCCGGCGATGGGGCTGGGGCTGTCGGTGCCGCAGGTGCTACCGGTGCCACTGGGGCTGCCGGTGCCGTCGGGGCTGCCGGTGCCGCAGGTGTCGTCGGGGTTGCCGGTGCCGCCGGTGCTACCGGTGCTACCGGTGCCACTGGAGCTGGTGTCGGTGTCGGAGCGAGGACGGTGAACTTACCTGACAGGTCGCCAATCGTAACCGTGTAGGTACCGGCGTCAGTCTTACTGGTAGTGAAGGTCACTGTCTGGCTGGTGCGGCCGTCCAGTGTCACGTTCTTGGTAGTAACGACCGTCCCGTCCAACTTAAGTGTCACTTCGTAGCTACCGCTGAGGTCACCGGTGTTGGCAACAAGGACACCGACGGTCACATCCTGCCCTGGATTCGCCTCGGCCGGGGTGACTGTGAGGGCACTGGTTGTGAAGGCAGCAGGACTGGTGCGGGCCAGGACTGTATAGACAGAGAAGTGAGCGACCTTCAGGGTAATGGTATTGGCCGCTGGGTCAACGGTACCGGCCACATCAACCCACTTCAGACTGGGCACGTCCCAGGTGGTCACAACCAGGTTCTTTTCGGCAACACCCGCCGGGAGCGCTGATTCACTGTACTTGAAGGTCATCGTTATCGGTGGGTCGAAGACCGCCCCGCTCGGCCCAAGGTCGTAGGTCTGCCCGATGATACTTGACTGCACGGGCGCCGCCGGCGGTGAGGTCATCGGCACTACGCTTATACTACTGAGAGCAGTGCCGGTACTGGTCTTGCCGATAGTGCCCTCGGGTATAGTGAGGGCCAGATTGCCGTCGCCACTGCTGGCGGTCACGGCATTGGTGAACTTTCCTGTATCCGCTATCGAGCTAGTCAGATTAGTGACACCGGTGGTTACCTGCGGGAGTGAGCCGCCGCCACCACCACCACCACCTCCTCCACCACCACCACCACCTCCACCACCGCCGCTAACCGGAACTGAAATTAACGTCCACGAGCTGAAGTGATTGGGTGAGGCATAAGCGATCCCGCCGCTGACAGTGGTAGGTACTTCTATCCATCTGCCGGTGGCGGGGTCAAGGTAGGCTACTCTCAGGTTCGCCGTGGTAACATTCGCGGCGGCGAGGATAGCCGGATCATAGGGGAAGCCAAGATCCCACTGCACGCCGTCTACCGGTGAGCTGGATTCGACGTTGGTAACCCTGCCCAGCATGTCCGAGGCGCCGGTAGGCAGCGTGGCTAGTCTGCTCGGGGTCACGTTTACACTGGTAGGAGTGATAATGCTGGCCTCGGAACCTTCGCTGATGAGTCCGTTAATCTTGACCTTATCGCCCCAGGGTGCCGTCAGGTCCATGGGCGTGCTGCTGGTAATCGTGGACGGGTCGACACGTGGGGAGTTATAGGTGGTCGTGGTTGTTCCGGCAGGAGTGACGATAACCGTGACATTGGCGCTGTCGGCAAGGGCTCCGCTAGTGCCGTTGACCGAGAATGTCCAGTTGCCGGGCTGGGTGCCGGCGGCTACCGTGAAGGCCAGTTGCACTTTACCCAGGCCAGTTGTCGCCGACGGTGTTACGTTGGCAGCCGTGGCGGTGATGCCGGACGGCAATACCGATGTACCATTGTAAGTGACAACCAGGTTTACCTCGGCGGCAAAGCCGTTGATAGAGGTGACGGTGATAGTGGTATTATCCGTCGCGTTAGAGGAGGAAATGGGCAGAGTGTTCGGTGCCAGGCTGATGGCGAAAGCAGAAGTATCCGCCGGAGGTACCACGTTCACGGTGATGTTCCGTGTTTGCGTGATGGTACCGCTGGTGCCGGTTACGGTCACGGGATACCTGCCCTCGGCGGCTCCGGTCGGTACGTTAATCGTCAGTGTCGCCATAGTGGGCGTGCCGACGCTCGGGCTGACTGTTGCCGACGGGGTAATGTTAGCGGTGGCACCGGCGATGGCGCTTAGCCCGGAGACGCTGAGGGTAATGGCAGACTGGAAGCTGCCCAGCGGCTCAATCTTGGTGGTAACGGTGCCTGAACCACCTCTGGAGATATCAACTTTTTGCGGACTGGCATAGAGGACGAAAGTATTGACCGCCGACGGCATCAGTCCGAAAGGCCGGTCGACAGTCGTACCGCTGGTGGCACCCCTGGCTCTGACCGGATAGATGCCGGCGGTCATGGACGGGGCTGTTATCAAGGCAGTGAAGGAGCCGTCCCCGGCTACGGTGATTGTTGCCGGTACGGTGGTAATGGCGTTGCCGCCGAAGGTCATAGTTACGTTTTCACCGGCGGTGAACCCGGTGCCGGACAGCCTGATATCGGTATCGGCCGGGCCGCTCATCGGCGAGATGACGAAGCTGGCACCGGGCGAGACTATCATCAGGCTTATCGGGACAGATCGGGATATGGTGCTGGTGCCGACCTTAAGGGCAATGTCATACGGACCTATCGACGTGCCGCCATCCACCTCTACCAGGGCGGTGATAGTCATGTCTTCACCCGGTATCGGTGTCAGCGGCGTCGGGGCGGTGACTTGCCTGATTCCTCCCGGCATGCCGGCAAATTTGCCGATGGTATTATCGGAGGTATTTTTGAAGGTAACGATGACGCCCGGGGCCAGGTGTCCTACGCTGAAGGTAACGTTTTCAGAGAAGCCGTTCCTGGAGCTAAGGGTTATGGTGGTGTTGCCGCTATTGCCTCGGACTACCTTCAGGAATTGCGGAGATACATTGAGGAAGAAGTCGGCATTCTCCGCCGGGACGATACTGAATGAGTTCTTGGAATCTCTGGTGCCATCGGTTGCCTTGATTATGTAAGAGCCTGGAGGCACCTGGCTGGCTGGAGGTACGGTTATCTCGGTAGCCCAGGTGCCATCCGTCTGTACCTGAATAGCGCCCGGAGTGATGTTGATTGGCACCGCTACGCCGGCCGGCGCCGCGGTCAGTGTAATAGTAGCGCTACCGGTAAAGCCGGCGCCGGATATACCGATATGCTCTCCCGGCCTGGCCCGCGGGGGGTTAATGGTTATGGTAGCAGAGCCCAAGCCGACGCCTAGGTTAGGCATGACGCCGAAGCCGAGCGGTACTACAGCCACTCGACTGCCACTCATGCCACGGATGCTGACCGGATATGGTCCCGGCGGAGTGCTGGCGCTGACACTGAAGGTCAGCGTGGCGCTGCCGGTGTCACCGGGGGCTACGGTCACAAGATTGCTCGGAGTGAAGGTAGCGGAGATTCCCGGAGCCAGACCGTCAACATACAACGTGACATTAGCCGTTGTGGTGCCTACGGAAAGTGTATTGATAAGGATTGTGGCATTACCACTCTGGACCACGGGCGGCAGATACGGCGGCGACAGTTGCAGGATAAACCGGGCGTCAGAGCCTCGGATGCTAAACGGTCGGGAGTCAAAGACAGATCCGCCGCTTCCGGAGGCAACGGCCACCCTGACGTCATAGGTCCCCGCGTTGAGGCCGGTGGGCATCTGGAAGACCCCTGTAAAGGAGCCATTGGCATCGGTAGTAAGGTTATCTGGAATGGCTATTGTCTGCGAGCCAAACTGAAGACTGGTAACATTCTGGCTTGCCGGGAAACCGGCTCCGGAGAAGGTCACCTTAAACTTCTTGTCAAGGTAGCCAGCCGGAGCAAAGTCAGGTTGCAGGTTCAACTTGGGCATCTGGAAGTTGGCGGGCGGCATAATGCTGATGCCAAAGGGCACCAGTCTGGTTTCGGCGCCGCTGATGCCACGGATGGTCAGCGGATAATGGCCCGGCGGGGTCGAGGCCCTGGTGGTGATAGTCAGCACTGTGCTGGCGGAACCTCCTGGTGCAGCCGTCAGATTAGAGCTACCAAACGAAGCGGTAACTCCGGGTGGCAGCCCATCAACCTGCAAGGCTGCAGTCACCGTCTCGCCGGTAGCCTCGATTGAGACGGTAGTATTGCCGGAGGCTCCCTGCCTGACACCGGGCAGGAAGCCCGGAGTGACGTTAAGCTTGAATGACACACCTGCGTCCTGTACGAAGAATGGTTTGGCGATGAATACCGACGGCAGACCAACCTTGGACGCCTCCACCTCCACCATGTAGTTACCGATACCAAAGGTACCGGGTACATTAAAGACAAGGGCTATAGCCCCGTTATTGTCGGATACGATGCCGGCCGGTATCGGCAACTCCGTACCGGCGAAGCGTAGATGAGTGATGTTAGCTCCGGCGGGGAAGGCGGTTGCGCTTACGGTCACCTTGGTCTTGACCGGACCGGCGGTCGGGTCAAGGGTTATCTCGGGGAACCAGACACCACTCTGCTGCATCCAGGTTCTGTCCATAAACTGCTGCGGCGGTTGGACATCAAAGTTCAGAGGCACTCTGAATACGGAGTTAGCCTCCGAGGGCATGTTCTGATCCAGAACCTGGTTAGCATTGCTGTCAATCCAGCCGACGATGGTCACCATGTAGTGACCGGGATTGTTCCCCTTCAGGTAGAAGGCAGTTGAAACCTGGCCGGCAGATGGTACCGTGACATTGGTGGTAGCCGGGCCACTATTGGTGCCCCAGAACGCCTGGGCTCCGCCGGGGATGCTACCACCGCCGAAGGTCTCGCCGACTCCCAGCGTCACATTAGCGCTATCGTAGCCGAGGGCTTTGGCGTTAATCATGGTCTGCCCGAAGCTCCCGGGCGGTATGGGCGGTATAAAGTTAGGCGTAGCATCAAGGCTGAAGACGGCGCCGCTCCTCATCAGGTTGAAATCAGTAGCCACGATCTGTGACCAGCCCGTCTTTTGAGCGTGGAATTCCACCTTGTACATGCCGGGGAGTAAGCTCCAGGCCCCGCTGATGACGAATGAGCCGGAGAAGCCACCGCTACTGTCCACGACCACGCCGCCGACCGGTAGCGGTACATTCCGCGGGCCGAAGTTGATGCTGGTGATATTGGCTCCGACGGGCAGATTGGTTGCCGTATAGCTGACCTGCGTGCCCACCGGGCCGCTCTTGGGTGACAGTACTACCTCGGGGAAGAAGACGCCCTGCGCCCACTCAGTCCCCTGCCATTGCTGGTTCCAGGAGCCCTGGTTCATGCCCATCAAGCCGCCCATAAAGTTCGCCGGCGGCCCGACCATGAACTCCAGGTGGACATTGCGCCGGTTCCCGCCCTCATCGGCAATAATATCGAATGGGTACTGGCCTGGCGGTAGATTCGCCGATGGCAACAGGGTTAGCGTAGCCACAGCTGAACCACCGGCATTAGTGATATTGACCGACTGGGACGCAGGATTCCAGTTCTGGGTAATGGTGCCGAACGGGACAAAGAGTCCCTGGGTACTAAGTGTCACCGTCGGGGTCTTGCCGGCCAGGGCGGATATGGTTATGGATATCTCACGGCCGGCGGGGTCGCCCGCCGGTACCGGCGCCAGCCAGTTAGGGCTGACGTTGAGCGAGAAATTGTCCTGGGAGCCCATGATACTGAACGGGGCCATACGTATAGTGCCCTGCACGTTTACCTCTACGGGGTAAGGCCCACGAGGCATTGTGGGTATAGTTATCAGGGCATTAAAGGCACCAGCCGCATCGGTAGTGATGTTTACGCTGGCAGGCGTGACAACATTAGGCCCGAAGCGGATGCTGGTAAGATTCTGGCTCATGGGGAAGCCGTAGCCGCTGACGGTAACCTGGTCGCCGGCCCCGCCGGTGCCCGATGAGAGAGTGACCACAGCCATACCCATGTTCATGAAGCTGGTTGATGGTGTGACCTCAAGCGTGAAACCGGCAACCATCTCTTCAGACGGATTGTCGGCATTGTAGCCGCGTACAGATATGGGATATTTACCCATCGGGGTGCCGCTGGAAATGGTCAGCCGCAGTTCGCGGCTCTCCATATTGCCCACCGGCGGCGTGACATTGGCGCTGGTGAAGCTGGCGGTGACACCCTGCGGCAGCCCGCCGATTTTTACTGTGACATTGGGGCTGGGCGGGACGGTCACCAGCGATGTTACCATGATATTAACACTGCCCGTACCACCACCCGGCAGTGCCAGCCAGCCGGGCGAAGCGGCGACGCTGAACTTCTGGTTCGAGGCAGTTACCTGGAAGCCGAAGTGAGAGCGCCGGTCATTGGGCGGCGTGCCCACCACAACGTCAATCGGGTACATACCCGGCCCGGTGGGATTGCCACCAAAGGCGGTAGGCGGCACGGTAAATACCCCGGAGAATGAGCCATCCGCCGAAACAGTTATATTGCCGCTCGGTATATTATAATCGGCAAATTTGAAACTGGTAATTGCGGCGCCGCCCGGGAAGCCGGAACCGGAGAAGGTAACCGTGTCACCGACACGGCCATAACCGGGAGTCAGTGACAGCATACCCATGCCGTAACCCTGCGGTGGCATTACGGAAAGCTGCAGATTGACCCGGATGATTTTCTCACCGGGGTCCCACCGGTCATTCGTATTATTATCAGTCCAACCTTCTAGTGTGGCAGGGTACTGGCCCATGGGTATCATGACGGGAAGCACCAGGGCCAGCTCGAAGTTGCTCTGCCCTCCCGGCGGGGTGCTGGTGCTGTAGGTGGTCTGGACAGAGCCGTTCCACCGGGTGTTAACTCCCGGAGGCAATCCCCTTACCGCCATTTTCACCGATGGCGTCGCGCCGCCCAGAGCGCTGAGGAGCCCTGAGGTGCTGGGCGTACCGCCGGGGCCACCCTGCAGGAAGTTCGGTGAGAGACTTATTGTAAAGGTATCATCACCGCCGAAGACATTGAAACCGGTCTTAGTCTGTACCGCTCCCACGGTGACCGTGACCGGGTAGAATCCCGGAGCTATGGACTGCCCGCCCACGGTAGCCGGGACGATAAAAGCCCCTGAGAATGAACCCTCGGGTGAGGTAGTGATGTTCGCTGACAGGGTGATACTATCGCCACCGATAGTGATACTGGTCAACTGGGTGTTGAGTGGGAATTTCGAACCGCTGAAAGCCACGTTAGCGCCGGCTGTGCCGCTATTCGGATTAAGCGAGAACATAGGCATGTTGTAACCGGCTGCAGCGCCGACATTAATATTAAGGTTGCGCATATCCTGCTGTGCCCCGGCAACGGCCTTGACCGCCATTGAGTAATTCCCCATCATCGTGGCGCCACCCGGCTTGACCATCAGAGTGGTCATCGCGGTGCCGCCTATCGGCGGGGTCACTACCAGAGGTGTCTGCCAGTCACCATCGTTGAAGCGCCACCTGAGATTGGGTGGGCCTTCGACACTGAGGGTAACGTTGGCGGAGGAATTGCCAACGGACTGTATGTTTACAGATGTAGTCACATTATCGCTTGGTGCGACCTGCAGCATTGATGGAGAAAGGCTCATACTAAATGAGGACTGGCTACTGACCATTGCGAACATGGTAGAAGCCCTTTTATCACTCGGAAAAGTGCCCACTACCAACTCGATAGGGTAGGTCCCGGCGGGAAGTCCGGAGGGTACCTGAACTACTGTGGAAAGCGCACCGGTGCTGTCGGTAGTAATAGCCGGCAGGCTGGCCACCTTGTCATTCTGAGGCATCGGCGGACCGATGTAGAAGTGCGTCACCGGCGTATTGGGTGAGAAACCGCTGCCGCTTATGGTAATCCAGGTGCCCGGCGTACCTACCGTCGGGTTAAGATAGATAGATGCCATACCGAAACCGGCCGGCGGCGCTACATCTAGCTCCACCTGTACCCGGTGTACCTCAGTCCCTCCCTCAAGCTTACCCTTGACTGTCAATGTGTAGTGGCCCGCCGGTGTCCAGGCACTGGCTACCAGAGCCAGATTAGAGCTTGCCACGCCACCCGGAGGCGGGGTGAGACTCGTCGGGCTGAATGTAGCGGTAATATCAGGGGGGTTACCCTCGATGGACAGATTCACTGTTGGCGATGTCGAGCCGACGCCCTGCACCCTTATCATAGTGGTTGCCTGGCTGCCCTGAGCCGTCCACAGGAAAGGCGGTGAGGCCTGAAGAACAAAGGAGTCATTGGAGCTGGTGATGGTAAAGCCTTTGGAGATGAACTTATCGTTAGGTGCCGTCCCGACCGAGATTTTGACCGGGTAGGTGCCGGGGCCGAGTGCCCCCGGCACGCGGAAAGTCCCCGAGAATCTGCCTGCGGAATCTCCCGACTGCGGCACGTCTATGGCAGTCATATTCTGGCTGATAAAGATGTTACCTTGCCCGAACAAGATTCCGGTAACCCGGGGCGGACTGACACCGGTGAAGCCCGAGCCGGTGAAATTCACGATACGGCCGTTCTCGCCAAAATTGGGGCTGAGCGAGAACTGGGCCATGCCGAAGCCGGCGGCCGGCTGTATATTCAAGTCGATGGACACCACCTGCTGGGCGCCACCGGTTATCGATGCCCTGACGGTGATGGGATAGGTGCCGGCGGGCGTCGTGGTGGCGGCGGTCAGGGAAAGGTTACTGAATACCGACCCGCCGGCGGGTACGGAGACATTATTGCTCCCGAACTGATAGGTCAGCCACGGCGGGGCGTTCTCGACATTAAGGTTCACCGAGGGAGAGCTGCCGCCCACGGAGAAGACATTCACTGAGACGTTCGCCGAGTTCTTTCCCTGCTCGGAGGTTACAGTCACCGACTGGGGTGAGACACCCAGGGTGAAGGTTGCCCCCGCTCCCAGAATCTGGAAGTCGCGCTCGGCAAAGTCACCCGTGCTCACGACAATCGTCTTGATGCGGTAGTTGCCCGCGGGTGCGGATGGGATGGTGAAGGTCCCTGTAAAGCCGCCAGTGTTCACGGTGACGACGGACGGACTGGTAACCACTGCCTGGTTGGAAACAGCTTCCTTGACTGTCACTGTCAGCCCCTGGTTGGCCTGCGGGAAGTTAGAACCAGTGAAGGTAATGGTCTCACCCGCCTGGCCGTATGCCTGTGACAGGGAGAGGGCCGGGCCAAACTGGGCCAGAGGCGGGACATCCAGGCTGATATTCACCATCTTATTTATGGGCGGATTAGAGCTGGAACCCGACACGTTGATGTTATACATCTGTGGAGCCGCATACTGGGCAACGGTGAAGGTGAGTACGGCTGATACCGTCTCTCCGGAGCCCGGCGTCACGTTAGCCAAGGACAGACTGCTGGTGACTCCAGGCGCACTGCCCGGCATAAGCGCTACGGTTCCATTGAAGCTGTTGACCGAGGTAACATATACAGTGACATTAGCGGTGCCGCCCGGTGTTACGGAAACGAACTGTGGCGATGCCGACATCAAAAAGTCAGCCCCCACCCCGGTGGTAATAGTAAGCTGAAAAACAGCGGTGGCGTTGGTGGTGGTGGTGATTGCCCTCACGGCAAAATTGCCCCCCGGCATATCGCCGGGTATGGTTACCGGCCCACTCCAGCTTCCGTCACCAGCAATTAGCCCGGAGGTTATGGTCTGCCCTTTTCTGAGACCGGAGTCCCATTTGAGGCTGACATTCTCCCCGGGCGGGAATTGCGAGGCGGAGAAGGTAGTCTGGCCACCGGCGGCCACCATGGCAGGAGATGCCGAGAGTAGCGGCTGGCCGGCCACACCTACGGTCAAGCTGAAGGGGCGACTAAACTGCACAGCCCCCGATTGTCCGCTAAGGTTTGCCTGGGAAGTTCCCGCCGGCGCCTGGGCGCTGGCACGTATGGTCAGGTTTGCCGACACGGTCTGACCCGCCCCCAGAACCACTGAGTTAGCCGATAGGTTGGAACTCTGGAACTGAGGCGGTGCGGTGAACATCAGATTTACGGTTCCGGTAAAGCCGCCTAGCGACGTGATATTGAAAGTCTGGGTAGTACTGTTGCCCGAACTGAGCATGAACGCCGACTTGTTCTCACTGTGAGCGATACTAAAAGAACCTCCGCCACCTCCACCACCACCACCTCCACCGCCGCCACCACCAGGCGTCATCAGCGACACGTTGACGATAGTATCTGGAGTCAGGTTGACCGAAATGTTGCTGACGTTTGCGCTAGAGTAACCTGCCTTGTCAACGGTAACTCTGTAGGGACTACCGGCAGCCGGGACAAGGATGGGGCTGTAGTTGCCATTGGTGTCGGTGGTCGCATTCCCGCTGAACACCTGTCCCGAGTTAAAGACGCGGACCGTAGCACCGGGAACACCCAGCCCGGTGGCGTTATCGGTAACCCGTCCGGTAACGGCACCGTCGCCCTCCGCGGCCAGTACCGGTACTGGTAATGACCCAATCAGAAAAACAGCTACAATAAGCAGGCGCAATAAATAATCGCACCAAGATATTAAGGAATGTTTTTCTGATTTAGCTGTTTTTGTATGCCTCCCGATATACCATTGTCCAATTTTTGCCATTTCTGTGTCCCTCCCAAAAATACCATTGTCCGACAAAGGTTTATTGAGTTGTTTATAAAGTCAATGGTGGGTTAGTTTGAGTTGGTGCCCGGGCGGGTGTGGTTGTTATGGTGGGTGTAGAAGTAGCTGTAGCTGTAAACGGCAGCCCCGACGTGGATTCGGGGATTGTTGCAATTGTTGGAAGGTAGGTTGGGAAACGATAATTCAATTTAACCACCTCCGGTGACAGGTGTCACAAGCCTACATCTGAAAGTCCATCCTAAATATAGTCGCCGAAATCGAAAATGTCAATAGCGGGGCCAATCGGGTACCATTCGGTTATGGTTGGTAATGTCATTGCGAGACCGTTCCGCTCATCCTGAGTGAGCGACTTTGTCGCCATCCCGTATGAAATCGGGACTTGTCGAAGGAAGCGGAAGGCGAAGCAATCCGTTTTCCATCGGGGCATCAGCCCGTCGATGCTATCTCCCTTTCCACTAACTCACAGACTATGTGCCCGATGGTAATATGAGCCTCTTGAATGCGGGGAATGCTTTCTGAGGGCACGATTAAGACCATGTCAGCAACTTCAGCCAGCTTGCCGCCGTTACCCCCGGTAAGCCCGATAGTTTTAGCCCCCTTCTTTTTGGCCGTTTTGATGGCGGCGATGACATTGGCTGAATTACCGCTGGTGCTGATACCAATGACGATATCCTCTGCCTGCACTAAGGCTTCTATCTGGCGGCTGAAAACAGCCTCATAGCCATAGTCGTTGGCCACCGCTGTTAATATCGATGTATTGGTGTTAAGAGCGATGGCTGGTAAAGCCTGTCTTTTCAGGGTAAATTGCCCGACTAGCTCGGCAGCAATGTGCTGAGCATCGGCGGCACTGCCTCCATTGCCCATCAAGACTACCTTACCCCCGGCTCGGTAGGTGGCAATGATAAGGTTAGCCATATTTTCTATCTGGCCAGCCTGGCTCCTGGCGATAGCCCTCTTTACCTGGGCGCTTTCCTCCAGTTTCTGGATAATTTCACGAGACATAACACCGGATTTATTCATCGTTCACCTACCTTACCTTTTGGGAAGAATTGACTATTTATTATACCCCATATCGCCAGAATGACAAGTTGACCTTTCCCCCTAAAACAGTAGCACCCTGATGTAGAGTCCTCCGCTATAATAAAACGAAGCAGGAGGGTTTATCATGGCGCATAAGAAGTACCCTGAGGAACAGATCATCGCGGTGCTCAAGGAAGGGGAGGCCGACACGCCGGTCAGGGAGCTTTGCCGAAAGTTTCAACTGTAGGCTGAGAGATGAATGCTTGAATACGAACTGGTTTATAAACTTGAAGCAGTCCAGGGATATCATCGAAGACTGGCGGAAAGACTATAACGAGGTCAGACCCCATAGCTTCTTGAACGGAAGGACACCAAAGGAATATACTGAAGCAGCGACTGGACTCTAGACAGTGGTGCCAGTAATCACGGGGTAAGTTCATTGAGTGATAATTCTCTGGCTCGGGGCTATGAGTCAGAATAATCTCCCAAAAGTGCGCCAGCTCTATAGCTGGGACATTGCCGCCCGTAAGACGGAGCACCTCTACCGCGAGTTGGCAAAGAAATGACAGAAGTTGAAAAAATAGGTAACAACAGGCAGTTAATGGGTGCCTTATCACTGGGCTACAGCCTAATTGCGTTAATTTTTGCCTATTTCTATTTCTTCCCCACTCTCATTACGCCGTTGTTCAGTGATACCCTGATTGTATCGGGCATACTTCTCTTGCTCTCCTGCCTTATCTATGCTTCGGTAAAAGCTAACAGCTCGAGGGAGGTAGTGCTGGTCCTGCTGGGTGTAATACTGGTAAGCATACTGGCTCGCTCCATACCTCATTTGAGGCTAGCCTACCCTCCTTTTGGTGACCCCTACTTTTATGCAATTAGTGCCTTAAATATCATCGATTATGGAACATTACAGCCTATGCTCGCAGGTTGGTACAGTGGGATCATAGTTCATCTTCACTGGCCAATAATGCATCTGGTTGCGGCTATCGCCGTCAAGCTCAGCGGCATTGATAGCATGTGGTTCTTCCGCTTTCAAGAACCCCTGCTCAGTGGGTTATTTGTTTTAGCTGTCTTTGCCCTGGCTAAGGAAGCCACCAAGAATAACACTATAGCCCTTCTCTCTGCACTATTGGCGGCGCTAAGCGATGTGGTCATCTTTTATCAGGCGGAGTATCACCCCCAGGGGTTTGCCCTGATATTTTTCGTACTCTTCCTCTATCTCTATTTAAAATCCAGGACAACAGGTAGACTCCGCTACCATATTCTAGCCCTGGTGTGTCTTGTCGTCTTTTTAGCCTCACATCACTTTTCCTCCATTTTTGTTGGTCTGCTGGCGATTGGCTTTATTGTCTTCAACCACCTCATTGCTATCCTACCCCAGCGGCTAGGTCAAATAACTCAGGCGGCTCGAGAAATACGAGCTGACTACAACCTATGGCTAATTGTGGCGGTGGCCGGGCTAGCCTATCATTTCTGGATATATGAAGGAGTGGTTCGAGGCTTTCTGGAAAGGTACGCCGCAACTACATTGGAGCCCAGCGCCGCGCTTTTAACCACTGGCGCTAGTGTTCCCATGCTCACTACCCTTCTCAACTCAGCTAAGTGGGGCATCCTGCTGCTGGCTACCTTTTCCATTATCCGGGTTATCCGCCCTCCCCGACCTCACCAATTCCGCTTACTGGTTATGTTAGGCTGCATACTATTTGCCGGGTTTGTGGGCACCTTCATAGTGTGGGGGCCAGTTGACCGGATAATTGCTTTTTATGTCCCGCTGGTATCCGTCTTTGCCGCCATGACGGTACATAGGCTGTTGACGCTTAACAGATTTTCTCTGCGGCGGGCTCAAGTGATTAAGGTTACTACGATACTCATCGTCTCGTTATTGCTGATGGCAGGCTTTTTTAATGGCATCAATATCCCGGCATTCTATTTCCAGAGTAGCCAGCCAAGCAGTTCCTACCGGTATTCTAACCAGGTACCAAAGATGGAGGTATATAAATTAGCCGGCGAGTGGACGGGAATGTATATCCCCGGTATCTTTTATGTCGGCTCTGACCCAGAGATAGTAGCTTTCCTCCTCTTTGTCGATAAACGAAGTTTAAGTCACATAATCTCCCCCCCGCGTTATCCGACAACGTGGGTAGATTATGTTATGTTTGCCTCAAGCGTTCCCCGCAGAACTGCAGAGCCTAAAAAGACGGAATATGATAGAGACCTGAACATGATATATGACAACGGAGAAATTAAGATATATAAAGTGCCATAGTTACAATTCGCAGGTAAGTGCCCAACCGGGAGAAGCAAAATAACCTATTCTTACTTAACCCCTATTTTCTTTATCCAGGGATAGGCGAAACCCAGCATTGGGCGCAGCCACTCGATGATTAAAAACTTATAATAATTCCGACAAGAGGCTGAAAAAACGCTGCCACCATAGCGTCTGGTGACCAGGTAGTTAACTCGCATGTGCTTGCGGCGTGTTTTTATCGATGTGCCACTACTCGTAGCCCCCGCATGTACTCTAAAATTGGAAAGCACCTCATCAATCGGGTGCATTGGAAACACCATACCCACCCTTATCCAATACTCGCGGTCACAGCCTAGCACCGGTTCAAAATAACCGACTTTCTCAACGACCTCCCGCTTATAAAATGCCGAACAATAGGCGAAATAGCTGCCCTTGTTAATCAGGTCTTTTACGGTAAAAGGTTGGGGCTTGCCATGTCTCATTATCCCACCTTTTTCATTAATGGTTCTGTAGTTGCCATATACAAAGTAAGCGCCGGTATTGCCTCGGAAGAATTCAACGACTTTCTGGACAGCATCCGGTTGGTAAAAATCGTCGGCCGGTAGCCCACCCAAGATTGCCCCTTTTGCCATCCTTAAGCCCTTATTAACTGCCTCGCCTGTTCCTTCATCCGGTTCGGAGATAAACCTGATGCGGTCAGGATATTTTGCCTGATAGCTGGCTAACATCTCTACCGTGCCATCTGTAGAAGCGCCATCAACCAGAATATGTTCAATGTAAGGATAGCTCTGATTCAAAACGCTTTGCAGGCATTCCTCCAGATATTTACTACCATTGAGCACCGAGGTAATAATACTAACCAGTGGCTTATCTGTGTTACCCTTTGCTTCCTTAGCTCCGGCAAATTGAGATACTCTATTCTCCATCGTGTTCCTCCAGCCAGTCCATCGCCGTGAAGCCTAAACATAGAAACCTCAGCGGCAATTTTACTATAGCCACCCGCCTATGTCCAGTTTGATAGACGGAATCCTCTCTAGGATGGTGAAACTCCTTTATCAGAAAGTAACCAAAGTCGTCGTCACCGTTTCGTCTCCTAAGGTGACTGAGATTACAGAGGCATTTGAAAACGTGTTCCCTAATGTAAATATTGCTCTGGACTTGTCCAAAGTGGTAGAATGCCTAGCGAAGGCTGGTTCTCATGCAGAAGAATGCTAAGATTTTTGTGGCTGGTTATGAAGCAATGATAGCTTCGGGTATCCTGCGCCGTTTACGGGATGCTGGCTTCACCGGGGCAGTCACCCGGACCGCTGCTGAACTAGACCTGGCTGACCAGAAAATGGTGCTCAGATTCTTTATGAATGAGAGACCGGATTACGTTTTTCTGACTTCGTCCAGGGTGGGTGGTATTCTGGCAAACACTAAATATCCTGCTGAGTTCATATATGATAATATACAGGGACAGACGAATGTAATTCATTCTGCCTGGCAGTCCGGAGTAAAAAAACTGTTTTATTTAGGTAGCTCCTGTACCTACCCTAAGGATTGTCCTCAACCGATGAAAGAAGAATACCTGTTATCAGGTAAACTGGAGCCGACCAGTGAACCCTATGCCATTGCCAAAATTGCCGGCATTGAGATGTGTCAGGCATATGACAGCCAGTACGGAACGCACTACATCTCTGCAGTGCCGTCTGACCTTTATGGTCCCGATGACGATTTTGCGCCGGAAACAAGCCATGTTTTGCCGGCTCTAATCAGAAAGATACACGAAGCCAAAATCAGTAACCAGGCTGAAGTGGTAGTCTGGGGCACCGGTTCACCGAGACGCGAAGCTCTGCACGTGGATGACCTGGCGGATGCCTGTATTTTCCTGATGAACATCTATGATGACCCGGCGATGATTAATATCGGTACCGGGGCAGATTTATCGATTGGAGAAATGGCGCGGCTGATAAGCGATGTAGTCGGTTTTAAGGGCAGCTTGGTTTTTGACAAATCAAAAGCGGATGGCGCCCCGCGCAAACTCCTGGATATCACTAAAATTAGAAAGTTGGGCTGGTCACCTGAAATCAGCCTGGAAGAGGGTATCCGGCAAACATACCTGTGGTATGAAACCTGTGCCAAAACCCAATAAACTGGAGGAGAACTATTAATGAAAATATTGGTTACCGGAGCGGCTGGTTATATCGGTGCGGTAATGGTGCCGACATTGTTAAAACGAGGCTACGAAGTTGTAGCTATCGACAATTTCATGTATAACCAGGCATCCCTGTTGGACTGCTGTTATGATGAGAGGCTCACTATTATTTGTGGCGATGCTCGTGATAAGGGATTGATTTCAAAACATATTAAGGGGGTGGATGCTATTTTCCCCCTGGCTTGCATTGTTGGCGCCCCAGCTTGTGCTAAAGACCCAACTACAGCCAGAACAACTAACCTGGATGCCATTAAGATGATACTTGACCAGCGCCGCCCGGAGCAAATGATTATCTTTCCCAATACCAATAGCGGGTATGGGATAGGGCAGAAGGATAGCTACTGCACTGAAGAAACGCCCCTTAATCCAGTTTCTTTGTATGGGCAGTTAAAGGTGGAGGCAGAAAAGCTCATATTGACTGCCGGTAACGGCATTGTCCTGCGGTTGGCTACGGTATTTGGTACCAGTCCCCGTATGCGGCTGGATTTGCTGGTCAACGATTTTACCTATCGCGCCGTTACAGACCGCTTTGTCATCCTTTTTGAAGCCCACTTCAAGAGAAACTATATCCATATCAGAGATGTAGCTAAGGCGTTTAACCACTGCCTGGACAATTTCCCCAGGATGAAAGGCGAGCCTTATAATGTGGGGTTGAGTGAGGCCAATTTAAGTAAGTGGGAGCTCTGTGAAGAGATTAAGAAACAAATCCCCAGTTTTTATTTTGTCGAGGCAGCCGTCGGTGAAGACCCCGATAAAAGGAACTACATTGTGAGCAATGCCAAGATTGAAGCCGCCGGATTTAAGCCTGATGTTTCCCTGCAAATGGGTATCGCTGACCTCATCAAAGGGTATCAGGTTATTAGAAGAAATCAATTCAGTAATGTTTAAGAGGTACCAAGGTGATTATTAGCCGGACGCCTTTTCGTATTTCATTCTTTGGTGGTGGCACCGATTACCCGGTTTGGTCTCGGGAGAATGGTGGCGCCGTATTGGGCACCACTATCGACAAATATTGCTATATTACCTGCCGCTACCTGCCGCCATTCTTCGAGCATAAATACCGCATTGCTTATTCCCAGGTAGAGCTTGTCCGCGACATCGATGAAATCCGTCACCCCGCGGTCAGAGAAACCTTAAAATTTATGGGCATTACTCAGGGAGTGGAAATTCACCATGATGGCGACCTTCCTGCCCGAACGGGATTAGGCTCGAGTTCGTCGTTTACTGTCGGGCTTCTCCACACTTTCTACGCTCTTAAAGGGGTTATGCCCACCAAGATGCAATTAGCCCGGGACGCCATAAATATTGAGCAAAACCTGCTCAAGGAAAATGTCGGCTCCCAGGACCAGGTTTTGGCCGCTTATGGTGGTCTTAACCGTGTCGGTTTTACCGGAGATAGTAATATCGAGGTCAAACCTATCACCGTTAGACAGCAAAGGCTGGAAGCACTGCAAGATTACCTGATGTTATTTTTTACCGGGTTTTCCCGAACCGCTTCTGATATTGCCGGGGAACAAATCAAGCAAACTCCAAATAAAAAACAAGAACTGGGCGAAATGCATGGTATGGTAGATGAAGCCATCAATATTCTTAATGGCGATAATGACCTCACCGAATTTGGGAAACTGCTTAACCAAAGCTGGCAACTGAAGCGCAGCCTGACCGATAAGATATCTACCCCTCATATTGATGATATCTATGCGACAGCTATTGGCGCTGGTGCCACCGGGGGTAAGCTGCTGGGGGCTGGTGGCGGCGGCTTTATGCTCTTCTTCGTCAAACCCGAGCTTCAATCCAAGGTCAGAGAGGCACTAAGCGGTCTCTTATATGTCCCATTCCGCTTTGAGAACTCAGGCAGCCAGATTATCTTTTATGAGCCTGATTTGTTTTATGGAGAATCAAGGTAAGGAGATTCTACCCTTCCATAGAAGGACTTTATACTTGGCACCAGGATAACTGCGCTGGCAAAGCAGGTTAACCATATTCTGAATCAGGTTCTGGATACGCGATGCACCGGAAAGAAAAATTCTCTGCTTAGAGTGTGCAAACTGTGGTGAAATGGGCTATTGAATAACCAGGAGGTAAAAAAATGAAGGTCAAAGTGGCCGATTTCATAATAAATCAACTGGCTGACCGTGGTATTGATACAATATTCGTGGTTTATGGTGCGGCAAACGGTGATCTGATTGATGCCTTTACCAGAACAGATAAAACCAGATATGTGTCAGTTATGCACGAGCAAGCCGGAGGCTTTGCCGCTGAAACTTATGCCAAAGTTTCGGGAAAACCTGGCGTGGCTATTGCTACCAGCGGTCCGGGGGGAATGAACCTGCTGACCCCTATGGGAAACTGTTTTTATGATTCTACGCCTTGCCTTTTTATTACCGGACAAATTAATTCTCAATTCTTGCGGCCTGACCCGAGTATCAGACAAGTTGGGTTTCAGGAAACTGATATTGTGGCGATGGCTACTCCGGTTACCAAATACGCCAAAATGATCACCCGACCGGAATCAGTGAAATATGAACTGGAAAAAGCCCTTTTCCTTTGTCAAAATGGGAGACCAGGCCCTGTCTTATTAGATATTCCATTGGACGTTCAAAAAGCGGATATCGATCCTGATGAGTTACTTGGTTACGATGCTAATGCAACATGTTCCGCATATAATCTGTCTTATGTTGATAAGCAGATTAACCAATTCATTGAGGACCTCTATAAAGCCCAACGACCGGTGATTATGGTCGGCGGAGGCGTCAGAATAGCTAATGCCGTTGAGGAGCTACGTGAACTGGGCAGGCAGTTGAAAATCCCCTGTTTCCCAACCTGGAATGCCCTTGATGCCGTTACCTCTGATTACGAGTATTACGGAGGCAGAATTGGTACCTATGGTGGAGCCGGTAGAAATTTCGGAATTCAAAATTCGGATTTACTACTAGCGGTCGGCAGCCGGATATCAGGACGCATCACCGGCGGTAATATTAGCTCATTTGCCCGGTGCGCCAAGAAATATGTCGTTGATGTCGATGAAGCTCTGCTCCAGCGAAAACTTCAGCAAGTGCCGTTTGATGTTAATATTTATTGTGATGCCAGGATATTTTTAGAAAGGTTCTTACGAAGGCTAAAGACTCTGAAGAATCCTCTACCCAGCTTTGCTGATTGGACGGCTAAAGTCATGGGTTGGAAGGTGAAATACGACACGGTAAGACCGGAGTTTTTTGAAGAGCAGGACTATGTGCATCCCTACGCCTTTATCAGAGTCCTCTCGGGAAAAATGAATAAAGAGGCTATCTTGGTTGGTGATTGTGGTGGCAATATTGTCGTTACTAGTCACGCCTTCGAAACAAAATATGGCCAGAGGAACCTGACCAATAACGGGAACTCCCCGATGGGATTTTCCTTTGCTGCTTCTATGGGAGCCTGGTTTGCTAAACCTGACGCTCAGATTGTTTGTACCATCGGCGATGGCGGATTCAACATGAACATCCAGGAGCTTCAGACCTTCATTAACTATGGGATTAATGTAAAAACCTTTATTCTCAACAACCATATTTACGGAATAACCAAGGCATTTCAAGAAACTAATTTTCAGGGACGTGCCGAAGCTTGCGGCCCCAAAGGTTATAAGCCGCCCGATTTTGTTAAGATTGCTAAAGCCTATGGACTGAAAACAGTAACCATCAATAAAAACTCCGAAATGTATGACAAGATTGATGAAGTGCTGAGTTATGACGGAGCCGTCATTTGCGATGTCAATATCCACGAATATCACACTTATGAACCCAGGATATTTGGCTGGAAAACGCCGATTGAGGATATGTACCCGTATTTACCCAGGGAGGAATTCCGCAATAATATGTTGATTGATCCGGTGGAAGATTGGGAGAATCCGGCTTACCCTGATGTAGTTCAAGTGGCTAGGGCATCTAATCCATCTAATCCATAGAACATGTATTTGAAGCAGATTACTCGCTACAGATGGATATTACCAGATTGTAAACAGGATATCAGGTTATGAAAGATAAATTAGACCTGATTTGCCAAGAGATGAATTTCGCAGTAATATGGTTATTATACTGGTGGAGGGCTGGTAGAGCCCAGCCATGCCAGGCAAGGAAGAAGGGATAGGATTAGCTTGATGCACCATAGGGGATCATAATGGAAAGGGCAGGATGGGAGGAAGAGCATACTGGGCAGTCCTTCGGCGGAAGGACGATAAAGGGGAAGAAGAAAGCTTTAGCCAGGGACGCCTATAATTTAGTAGGCCAGCCCATGTTCAAGGTGCTGGCAAAAGTTAACGGGCTTGAGGCGCAGGGCAGAAGAATCCTGCACTTTGAGATTGGAGAACCACAATTCCCCAGCCCGGCCAATGTGGTGCAAGCCGCCTATGACGCACTGAATGCGGGCCAGACCCACTATGTTAACTCGATGGGCATTCAGGAACTCAGGGAGGCAGTGTGTGATGATACCGAGAAGGAACTGGGCTTCAGACCAACCCGCCAGCAGGTTCTGATTACCCCCGCCAATGCCGTCATCTATTTCCTGATTAGATGCGTCGTCAACCGTGGGGAGGAGGTTATTTTCCCCGACCCCGGGTTTCCAACATACTCGGCAGCCATCAGCTTTACCGGAGTAAAGCCGGTCCGAGTAGCCCTTAAGGAAGATAACGCCTTCAGGCTGTCACCCGATGATATCAGAAAAGTCATCACTAACAAAGCCAGGCTGATTATCATAAATTCTCCCCAGAACCCGACAGGAGCAGTGATGACTAAAGCAGAGATTGAGGAGGTGGCAGCTATTGCCGAAGAGGCGGATGTTTATCTTCTTAGCGACGAAACCTACAGTAAAATAACATATGGTGCTGCTCATTATTCAGCTTCCGTTAATGACCACTGTCAAGAAAGGACCATCCTGCTCAACAGCTTTTCTAAGGCATACTCGATGACAGGCTGGAGACTGGGCTACGCCATCGGTCCGGAAGAAGTGATTAGTAAAATGGGACTTCTGCTTGAAACCATCATTTCCTGTGTTCCGCCCTTCATTCAGTATGCGGGTATTACCGCCCTCAGTGAGGGTCGAGAGTATAGTCACTCGATGGTGGCTAACCTGCGGCAGCGGAGGGACGAGATTGTGCGTGGCCTGAACAGTCTGCCAGGGGTTTCCTGCCTATCCCCGAGTGGTGCTTTTTATGCTTTCCCCAACATTACGGGGACTGGTTTGACCAGTGAGCAGTTTGTTGACCTCATGCTAGATAAGGCTGGGGTTGCTCTGCTGTCTGGTACTAACTTCGGCAAATATGGCGAGGGTTATGTGCGTCTTAGTTACGCCACATCCCCGGAAATCATCGCAGAGGCAATTGAGGCAATGAGGCAAGTGCTGCAATGATTCTGGTTGCTGATGGCGATGGGGCACTTGAGACTAGTGATTGCCCGGTGTCGGTGGAGAGACTATGTTAGCCATAACTCTAGAGATGGTGAGTTGGCTAAGACAAATGAGGGGTAGAACATGCTAGACCTGCTGTTGGTCAACCCGGGCAATAGCGCTAAGATGTACCAGACTCTGGCCTCGCTGCTGCGAGGTATCGAGCCGCCCTTCTGGGCAGGATTACTGGCCTCTTTTATTCGAAATCACGGCTACAGCGTGATGATACTTGATGCCGATGCTGAAAACTGGAGTCCGCAATACACTAGCGAGAAGATTGCTGAGTATAACCCCCTGTTGACAGATATTATTGTGCTCGGCTCAAACCCTTCTGCCTCTTCTACACCTAAAATGACGGCGGCGGGTGAACTGGCCTCCGCCCTGAAAAAGCAGGCTCCTCACCTCAAAACAATTTTCAGTGGTCTGCATCCCTCCGCCCTGCCGGCACAGACACTTAGAGAAGAAGACATCGATTTTGTCTGCCAGGGGGAGGGTTTTCATACCATCCTTCAGCTTTTGGAGGTATTAAAGTCAGATAAAGGGCCGAGTGGTTACAAAATTCCCGGTCTGTGGTATCTCCAGAATGGTGAGGTTATCGCAAATCCTCCTCCACCCCTGGTCAACCCTGATGAGCTGCCTCTCGTCGCCTGGGACCTGCTGCCGATGGATAAGTATCGAGCCCATAACTGGCAATGCTTTGACAATATTGATAAGAGACAACCTTATGCCGTCACCTACACCAGCTTGGGTTGTCCCTTCCACTGCAACTACTGTAATATTCATGCCCTCTATAATGACAAACCGGGCATTCGTTTCCGCAGTCCCGAGAAGGTGGTAGAGGAGATAGACCTTCTGGTGAACAAGTACGGGGTGAGGCACCTTAAAATTATGGATGAGCTGTTTACCATGAGCGAGAAGCAGGTGGCCAGCATTTGCGACCCCATTATTGAGCGGGGTTACGACCTCAACATATGGGCCTATGCTAGAATTGACAGAGTCACCAAACCTATGCTCGTCAAGATGAAACAGGCTGGTATCAACTGGGTCGGTTACGGTATCGAGGCGGGTAGCGAGAGAGTTCGCCGGGGGATGGGGAAAAAGTTCGACCAGGACAGGATTAGCCAGGTGGTGGAAATGACCAGGGAGGCGGGGATATATATTAATGCCAATTTTATCTTCGGGCTTCCCGACGATGACCTGGAGTCAATGCAGGCTACCCTGGACATGATGAAGGAATACAACTTTGAGTATGTAAATCTATATTGTACAATGGCTTATCCCGGCTCTCAGTTATATGAAGACGCCGTCAGACAGGGTATCAAACTCCCCGAAGAGTGGTACGCATATGGACAATATACTGAAGAGACATTACCCTTGCCCACCAAGCATTTGTCCGCGGCCGAGGTTTTACGTTTCCGGGACAATGCTTTTAGAGAGTACTTCAGTAATCCAAAGTATCTGGAGATGATAAGGGAAAAGTTTGGTTCAAAAGTGGTGGAACACATAAAAGATATGCTCAAACATGAAATTCACCGTAAATATATCTGAATACCAGCTCTAAGTGCCTGGCTAGTAACAGGCAAATAGGTCAGCCATATGCTAGCGACAAATATTCTGAAAAATTCCTCGATATTGGTTTATGGAGATTAAAGTGCGAATAAACTTCGGTGACGTTAAAATCGGCGATACGGCCCGCAAATACGTGCAAGCGGCGCTGGATAAGAATTGGATATCAGAAGGCAGCAATGTAAAAGAGTTCGAGCAAAAATTTGCCGCTAAGTTCGGCTATAAACATGCCATTGCCACCAGCTCGGGCACCGATGCCGATATGGTCGCCTGTGCCTCGCTATACGAGTTCGGAGCTAAAAGAGGCGATGAGATTATCGTGCCGGCATGCACCTTTGTCGCTTCAGCCAATTCGATATTAGCCGCTGGCTTCATCCCAAAGTTCGTCGATATCGAGGTTGAGACTCTCAATATTAATCCTGATAAGATTGAACAGGCAATCACCGACAAGACCAGGGCTATCATGGTTGTTCACCTGATGGGGAAACCCTGTGATATGGACCCGATTCTGAAAATCGCCAAAGTGCATAACCTGAAGATTATTGAAGATGCCTGCGAGGCGCACGGAGCTACTTACAAAGGGAAAGTCGTCGGCAGTATCGGGGATATGGGCGCTTTCAGCTTTTACGCAGCTCACCTGGTGGTGGCCGGTGAGGGGGGCATGGTGGTCACTAATAATGATGAGATAGCCAGTGTGGTTCGCTCGGTAAAATCTCACGGCCGTCCCTTCAGTAGCATCTACTTTGACTTCCAGCGCATCGGGTTCAATTCAAGGATGAACGAGCTGACGGCAGCAATCGGGCTGGAAGGTATTGAGAATTTCGACCGTAACTTCAAGACAAGAAAGAACAACCTGTACAAGCTGCTGGATTTAACCAAAGAATTAGCTGAGTATTGCTATTTCATCAAAGAGGAAGAGTACGAAAAGGTCTGCCCTCATGCCTTTCCTCTGGTTCTCAAAGATAAAAAATACGACTGTGCCAAACTCTACAGCTACCTGGAGGACAAAAGCATTCAATGCAAGACTTTATTCGGCAGTCTGCCCACCCAGCACCCGGTGTTCAAATTCCTGGGCTACAAAAAGGGGCAATTCCCGGCATCCGAATATGTGGGTGAAAATGGACTGCACTTTGGCATCCACCAGTATTTAACCGAATATGACCTGCTTTATATTAGCAACACCTTAAAAGCCTATTTTAAATAGAAAGGACACCGTATCGCCAGTGGACGTAAAACCATATTTGATGATCAAGCCTAAGAAAGGCTGGCAGTTAATTGATTTCAAAGAGCTAATCGAGTATCGAGACTTATTCTATTTCCTGGTTACTAGTGATATCAAGGTGCGCTACAAGCAAACAGTTCTGGGCGGGCTGTGGGCAATTATCCCCCCCTTTTTTATGATGATTGTTTTTAGCCTTTTCTTTGGCAATCTAGCCAAACTACCTTCCGATGGCGTGCCCTACCCCATCTTTAGCTATTCGGCACTGATAGCCTGGACCTACTTTGCTAATGCCGTCACCAGTTCGAGCAATAGCCTTGTTGGAAGTGCCGGTTTAATATCCAAGGTGTATTTCCCTCGCCTGATTACTCCTTTAGCTCCCCTTCTGGTTGGTTTATTGGACTTTGCTATTGCCTTTATTATTTTAATTGGCATGATGATTTATTTCCAGATATACCCGACTATTATGATACTATTTTTACCCCTCCTGGTTATCCTGATGATGCTTGCCGCCAGTGGGGTCGGCATGTTCCTTGCCGCTCTAAATGCCAAGTACCGTGACATAAGATACACGATAGGGTTTTTGGTGCAGTTCTGGATGTTTGCCTCACCGGTCGTTTATCCCGTGTCCATGATACCGGAAAAGTATCACCTCCTCTATTCCCTGAACCCGATGGCTGGGGTCATTGAGGGCTTTCGTTCGGCGTTATTGGGCACCATTGCCTTCCCGACCCAGATGCTTTTAATTTCTACTCTGGTAAGTGTGATACTATTTATCATCGGCGCTTTGTATTTCAAGCGGACAGAGCGTGATTTTGCTGATGTTATTTGAGGTAGAGAATGTCCAACCCGATAATTGAGGTCAAAAACTTATCCAAGCGCTACCGAATCGGTACCGCCGAGAGGGGATATAAAACCTTCCGGGAAGCCATTGTGTACGGTATCAGCGCCCCGATAAGGAATTTAACCAGGTTACACAGCCTGACCAAATTTAAGGAGGGTGACGAAGAAGATGTAATCTGGGCGCTCAAGGATGTTTCCTTTGATGTCAATGAAGGGGAAGTGCTGGGTATCATAGGCAGAAACGGAGCCGGGAAGTCTACCCTTTTAAAAATCCTAACACGCATTACCGAACCTACCTCCGGGTCTGCTGTAATGAGCGGCAGGGTATCAAGCCTCCTTGAGGTTGGCACCGGGTTTCACCCCGAGCTTACCGGCAGGGAGAATATTTTCCTTAACGGTGCTATTCTAGGTATGCGGAAACGGGAAATCGAGCAGAAATTTGACGAAATCGTGGCCTTTTCGGAAATAGATAAATTTATCGATACCCCGGTAAAAAGATACTCCAGTGGTATGTATGTTCGGCTTGCCTTTGCCGTGGCGGCTCACCTTGAACCAGAGATTCTATTGATAGATGAGGTGCTGGCGGTTGGGGATATAGGGTTTCAAAAGAAGTGCCTGGGCAAGATGGATGAAGTTGCCAAGGGGGGACGCACTATCTTGTTTGTCAGCCATAATATGGGGGCGATTCGCAATTTATGCAGCACTGCTATCTGGTTAGATAATGGTCAAATCGTCAAGAAGGGACCGACTAATGAGATAGTCGGTGATTATGAAGAGCACCAGTTGAAGCGTTTTGACGAGTCTACTTATGTTGTGGAAAGAAGTCCGGAAGAGGTTAGGCATAAAAGTTTCTATGTCAGCCGTGTGGAAATGCTGAATGAAAAGGGGGAGAATACAACCACATTCAAGTATAATGATACATTAGCGCTAATTGTTGATTTTGCTGGCGAGCCTTTGGGGAGTAATGTTACTTCCGAGTTCCATATCTATAACGAGTTGGGACAACGTGTTTCCATGGGGGTGTCGGGTTTATATCATGGAAAGTTTTTCGACAAGAGGGTTAGAAAAGTAAGGATAGAAATTGGGCCGCTTACTTTTACCAGTGGGAAATATAGTATTTTATTGAGAGTATTGTCTACAGAAGCAAGCGCCGATACCTGGGAAAACGCCATTGGCTTCACTATTGTGCAGTGTCAACCAAATGAAATGCATTGGGAAATGTTAACATATAGAGACGGTGCCTGTATCGTCAATCACTCCTTTTATGAAGAGGGATAATTAAAAGCGTTTATTTTCACTTCAATGCCTAGTTGAACATAACAGACTAGGGAGTATTGGACAAGCCGAGCTAGCAAGGAGACTAGTGCGTAATGCAACGTTACTTCGATTTACTGCGACAGTTATGGCCACTACACCGGACGCTGGTCTCTGATGATACCGACCAAGCTATCGAGCTCATTTACTCATATTTGAGAAACGCCCTGCATGTACCCGGCGAAAATATCCTGGTGCATGAGTTTCCATCAGGTTCAGAGCTTTCTACATGGATTGTACCCCTAAAATATACCCTTAAACATTATACTCTTAAACAGCTTGGCGCTTCGGAGCGTGTCCTGATTGACCCTTCCGCAATTTCTCTGTCCATCGCCGAATATTCACAACCTGTTGACAGAGTGATGAAGTGGGAAGAGTTAAGGGACCACCTGTTTTATTCTGAGCGTCGGCCTGATGCTATCCCGTTTGTATTCAAATTCTTCTACCGTAATGACTTTGGTTTCTGCTTACCAAAAAATATCTACGATACTATTGACCACCAGCAAGAGTTCTACGCTCACATCGAGAGCGAATTCAGCCAAGGGACACTGAAATGCTTGGAGGTTGTCCTACCCGGTAAGACCGACGATAGTCTGCTGGTGATGAGCAATATCTGTCACCCACACCAGGTGAACGACTCAATCACCGGGGCGATTAACGCGTTGATGCTTATTGAGCACTTCATGAAAAACCCTACTTATTACACTCTACGTTTCGGCTTCTGGCCGGAAACCATCGGAGCCATGGCATACTTCACGCATTACCGCAACCAAATTAACATCTTCAAATACGCTGTCTTTACGGAAATGCTAGGCACGCAAGGTAAATATGCTCTGCAATTCTCGCGCCAGGAGAACACCCTTATAGACCGCGCTACTGAATACACGCTAAATATGCGTGGTTACGAATACTATTCAGGACGCTATACAACTGTCCTGCGCAACGACGAACGTATCAGTAACGGCGTGAACCTTAATATCCCGACGATTTCACTATCCCGTTATCCCTACCCGGAATATCATACCTCTGACGATAACCCGTCAATAATCGACATGAACAATATCAGAGAGTCCTGGGAAATTACACGTGATATACTCACTATTCTCGACGAAAATGTAACTTTGATTCCCGGTGACTTCTATGGTCAACCGTTCCTTACCCGTTACGGTTTATTCCACGATCCAGTTGGTGCGGGTGGTGACCCATCGCGCAATTACAATAAAATCATGGAAGACATCTTCGCTTACTCTGACGGCACGATGACGCTATTTGATATTGCCGAAAGGTTCAATTTCCATTGGAACGATGTCAAGTTTCTATCGGGGGGACTTATACAGCATAAGCTATTCAGCGCAGAAAGGGACAGAAATCATGCCTAGAATCGAGGATGAATTTATCAGAAAACACTACTCTACTCGTTTGCAAGAATGGATTGACGAGTACGAGAACCCCAGCGGGTATCCATTCACACGCATACGCCTAACGCGTGTGATAAAATATCTCAAAGATAACGCTATTCAACCCCAGAGCATTCTCGACATCGGCTGCGGCGTTGGTATCCCCAGCATGGAGATTGCACAACCGACGTGTTCCATCTATGGTTTTGACCTATCACCAGAGCTTGTCGATTATGCTTGCGCACGTGCGAAACGACTGAATCTCTCGGCGGAATATATTGTCGGTAGCGTTACCGACCCATCAGCTTATCCTGACCGCTTATTCGAATTGGTAATCGCTTTTGGCGTGTTCCAGCATATTACCGATGACCTTGCCGTCCTTAGTCACATCAAGCAACATCTGGCACCTAACGGACTGGTTGTCCTGTCTTTACGCAACCCGTTGTTTGCTCTCGTTACATTCAATCGGCCATCATATGAGTTATTCGGTGAACTATTCAAGGAATTCTTACAGAGCGAAGATGGCCCAATTTTAGACAACTTCCTCAAGTCGAAATTCGATCTTTCGCTGCCACCTCTGCGTTCTGGCGGGGAAAGCTCTCCGCACCTCGATGACCTCGTCTACAGGTACCATAATCCGCTAACAGTTAAGGACCTGTTAGCACAGGTAACTTTAACACCGATACACATGGATTTCTACCGTCACCATGCGACGCCACCGATGTTAGAAAAGCATGCCCCTGAGCGTTTCAAGACATTGTCACTGGAACTGGATGCGCGGGTTAATGATTGGCGCTCCATGTTCCTGTGTTCAACATATCTGGTTTATTGCCGTCATACTGGTGAAAAATGATGATAAATGAAACGGTCATTCTGTTAAGCCCGCTTGAGGATTGTTCCAAGCATAGATTATCCAAACACATGGGGAAAAACTTGGGGTTCGTTACTGGTTTTGATTACTATTTCTACCAGCCATTGCAAGAAATTTTCTCCAGGGTAATACCCTATGACTTTGAAACACGGCTGATGGAAATAGGTGTAAGAGGACTCAATGAGGAAATCATCGCTCTGGTGAGAAAAGAGCACCCTAAATATGCCATCTGGGTTGCCTGGGGTGACTACTATGAAATTCAAGAATCAACCCTTGCCACGATTAGGCAGGAAGGTACCATTGTCGTCGGTTTTTTCTTTGATGACGAAGTAAATTTTGATAGATATTCTAAATTCTGGATTCCTTATCTTGATTACGTTGTAACCTGTGCAACCCCATATACTGAAATTGTATCGAAGTATAAGGCACTGGGTGCCCGGGTTATACCTACAATGTTAAATACTGGTATCGCAAGCAATGTCGATTGGTCAAATATAAAGGAAAAGTATGACGTTTCGTTTGTTGGTAAGATTAATCCCGAGCGGGAACATTATATAAATGAAATCAGGAAGAAAAACATAGGGATTCAGGTGTTTGGCTCAGGATGGGGAGGATTTATCCCTTACGAAGAGATGATAGATATCTATAAGACCAGCAAAATCAACCTTAATTTCTCAACCATCATGGGTATCAAGCAGAGAAAAGGCAGAGTTTTTGAAGTATGCCTGGCTGGCGGATTCCTGTTAACTGAGCATTTCCCAGGTATTGAGAACGACTTCGAACTCGACAAGGAGATTGTCTGCTTTCACGATACCGAAGAAATGATAGACAAAATAACCTATTATCTCAGTCACGAGACGGAGAGACGAGCTATTGCTCAAGCCGGTTGGAAAAGAGCCAGCAGTGAATACACTACTTTTCATATACTCTCCAGGGTATTTGGCGAAATTGAAAAGGATTTTAGCGCCAGGGGTGCAAGAGGTCATCTCCAGGAAATAAAGAAGCCGAGACGGGTACGCCAGAGGATTTCAAGCTTCTATTTGAGGTGGGCAATAGCATTCTCAATGGAGAATTATAAAGGCTTAGGGAGGGAGCACATAGTTTTGTCCTTGCGCCATTATCCATTCAATACACTGGCGTGGTATCATTACATAATCAGCTTTTTACCCTTTCCCCTCCGTGTAGCCATAATCAGACTTTATAGAGCTCTCTATCACAGGATTAATAAACAAGGAAAGAGGTAAAATGAAGCAAACTTTTATAAATAGATTATCCCGGGCTTGAAATTGACCAGAGGATAGTAGATTATCAGAAACAATCCATTCGCTAACATCTAACAAGGAAGACAAATGAAAATCGTGCTGGTATTCCCAAGATGGACAACTAATTATGGGATAGCTACCTACTTTGCCAGGAGAGCCTCCGTTTGGCCGCCTTTGAATTTGACAACTCTGGCGGCGATAGCCGAAGAGAAGGGCCATGAAGTAAAAATCGTTGATGGGCAGGTTGAGAATATGTCTTTGCCGAAAACGATAGAACAAATAGCAGCTTTTAAGCCTGATATTATTGGTATAACGGCGACTACACCCTTTTATCATATTGCCAGCGAGCTGGCAAAAGAACTCAAACACCTGGATAGTAAAACTCCCCTGGTAATCGGAGGACCCCACATCACCATACTGGGGGAAAAGGCATTCAGCTCTTTCTGGGATTATGGGTTTATCGGAGAGGCGGATAAGTCCTGGCCGCTGTTTCTGGAGCGATACCAGAACGGTGAGGATATATCCAGTGTCAAAGGTATTTTATACCGGGATAACGGGCAGGTCAGATTTACCGGTATGCCTGACATCGTTGAAAATCTTGATTTGATACCCTTTCCCGCCAGGCATTTACTAAAAATGGATAAGTACAAACTGGGTACCTTACAAGGCAGGAAGCACTTCACCAGTATCATGTTTTCCCGGGGATGTCCTTTCCGCTGCATATTCTGTAGCAATAATCTTTACGGGCATCGGGTGAGAAGGCGCTCTGTGCAACTGGTGGTCGATGAAATCAGCTCTGTGGTTACCCAGTTTAATATCAGGCATTTCTATTTTGCTGATGATAATTTGACCCTTAATCGGGATTATATACTAGAAATGTGTGACCTGATTGATAAAGAGAAGCTGTCGATTACTTTTGAAGGTAGCACTCGCGCCAATCTTATTGACGAGGAACTTATTGCCAGGCTGGTAAAGAGTGGCTTGATCAGGCTATCATTCGGACTGGAAACAGTCGACCCCGAGATGCGGCGAATTATGAAGAAGGAAGTCCCCCTGGAAAGTTATACCATAGCTAACAGACTGACTAATAAATACGGTGTGGAAACCCTGAATTCAGTGATGATAGGCCTGCCGGGAGAGACACGGGAGACGATAAACCAACTGCTATCCTACCTGAGAAATGCCCGTGATATTCAGCAAGCTAATTGCAGCATTGCTATACCCTATCCTGGCACAGAACTTTATGAGATGGCCGAGAAAGAAGAAGGCGGACTCCGTTTAATGACGAAAGATTTTCTGCAATATCGCCGCTATGGCTCGGCGGTTATGTCAGTGGGCGACTTATCACCGGATGACCTGATTGAGTTGCAGAATGATGCCTTCGTTAGTATATACGCCGCACCCTGGCGGATAAAGCCAATGTTGAAGAAAATGGGCATTATCGGCGGTTTGCTAACGCTTATTCGGTTGATTATAGCCATTGCACATAAGATGCGTAAAAAGACATCAAAGACCGCACCATCGATGCATCAGGACCCTGTGAATAAGCGGTGATGATAAATGAAACAATCGTTCTATTGACCCCCCTTGAAGATTTGTCTGAGCATAGATTAGCCAAGCATTTCGGTAGTCGTTTGGCAGTCGATATTTATCTTGACAACACTTACCACCAGCCGTTAGAGAAAATATTCTCAAAGGTGCTGGTCTATGACTCTGGGAGACGCACCACCGAAATAGGGGTCAAAGGTGTTAATGAGGAAATAATTGAACTGGTGAGAAAGGAGCATCCCAAATATGTCTTATGGATTAGCGGAGGTTATCCATTTCAAGAATCAACCTTTGACCGCATCAGGGTAGAAGGCAGCATTGTTATTGGTTTATTCAGTGATGATGAGTTCAAATTTGACAACTATTCCAAATGGTGGATTCCTTACCTGGATTACTGCATAACCTTTGATATGGAAGCGGTAGCAAAATATCGAGAGTTGGGTGCCAGGGTGATACAGACGATGTCTTGCGTTGGCATTCCTGTTGAGCGCGATTGGTCAAACATAACGGGAAAGTACGAGGTTTCTTTTGTCGGCAACATAGGAAGACCCCTTCGCAAACAATATATAAGTGAACTCAGGGAGAAAAAGATACCAGTTCATGTATTTGGCGAAGGGTGGGTAGCAGGGTTTATTCCTCTTGAAGAGATGCTAGACGTCTTTGTCACTAGCAAGATAAATCTTAACTTTACCAGGGTGGGTTATGGCAATAGACTAACGATTAAAGGAAGAGCAACTGAAGTATGCCTGGCGGGCGGATTCCTATTGACTGAGTATGTCCCGGGCATCGAGAACTATTTTGAGATAGATAAAGAGATTGTTTGTTTTGAGAATGCCGAGGAAATGATAGACAAAATTAGCTACTATCTCAGCCATGATGAAGAAAGGCGAGCCATCGCTCAGGCCGGCTGGAAAAGAGCCACCAGTGAATATACCCCCCTCCATATGCTCTCCAGAGTGTTCGACGAGATTGAAAAGGATATTGCCGTCAGGGGCAAGCCAAGCCACCCTCAGGAATTGAAAATGCCGAGATTGGTTCGTCAGGGCTTTTCCGCCTACTATTCGAGCTGGGTAAAGGCATTCTCACTGGAGAATTATCAGGACTTGTGTCGAGATGCGTTCCGGCTGTCGATTTCGTACAATCGTTTCGATATTTGGGCATGGTGCTACTATCTGGCTAGTTTCTTGCCTTATCCGATACGTATTGGCACTTATAATTTTGGGCGTTTAGGCTTTCATGTGTTTAGGCGCTTATACATCTGGGCGCAGCGCCATCTTAGGTTCGCTTCCAGACCATATCTGAGGAAGATAGGTAAGCGCTGATGAGACAGGAAACAATCATTCTATAGCCGGACTTGAAGATTGTTCTGGACATAGATTAGTCAACCATAAAGGGCAAAGGCACCATGAGAATATTACTTATTATACCAACCAGTAAATATAAGGCAATTACCGATTTCCCTGCAGGATTCGCTTACTTAGCCTCGGCTCTGCGCAATGGGGGACATCAAGTCTTTGGACTCAATCTCAATAATGATGTCAGTTACGCATCTGCCTTCGAAACGGTAGATCAGAGGATTCGTCGGTCGCTTCAGGAAGTGCAGCCGGGATTAGTTGGTTTAGGCGGGTTATGTGTTGATTTTAAATTTCTCAAAGATGCAATAAAGATTATAAGGGAATTAACTCCCGATGTTCCAATAGTGTGCGGTGGGGGGATTATCAATAATGATGCCCGGTTCGTGTTTGATACTCTGCGGCCGGATTTTTGCATAATTGGAGAAGGTGAAGAAATAATAGTTAAACTGGCAAATATGCTTGAAGGCGGTAGCACTGATTATGAACAGATTCCGAATTTGGGCTACTGGCAGAATGGCGCTGCCCAATTTACCAGGCAGGATTTTAACTATATTGATATCAATAAGAGATGTTTCCCTGACTATGAACCTTTCGGAATAAAGGAAATACTGGATAATTATTCAATAACAGCACGCTATTTGTACCGTTATACAAGACCAAATCCTCGGCCAATGCAAATCGTAACGGCGCGAGGCTGTCCATTTAGCTGCACATTTTGTGTGCACCAAGGAGGACCCAGATACAGAGCTCGTAGTGTCGAGAATATTATGCAAGAAATTGCTGAGTCGTATGAGCGGTATCATTTCAACATCCTTATTATTTTAGACGAATTATTTGCCGTAAAAAAACAGGGATTGATGGAGTTTTGTAATTCTTTGCTTGAGGGGCGAGAAAGGTGGGGTTGGGATTTCGACTGGATTTTCCAAACCCATGCCAGCGCATCATTGGATAAAGAAGTCCTGGAATTAGCCAAAAAATCGGGCGCTTACTTTTTCGCTTATGGATTAGAAAGCGCCAGCCCCCGGGTATTGGCCAGTATGAATAAAAGGACAAAGCCATTCCAGATAATAGAGGCTATTCAAATTGCAAATGATGTAGGTATCGGTTTTGGTGGTAATTTCATCTTTGGAGATATAGCCGAAGATGAAATTACGATTTCAGAAACAATGGAGTTTTTTCTGAGTTATTGTTTAGACAACCATATTTTTCTGGGTAGCCTTCAACCTTATCCGGGTAGCGAATTATTCGAAATTCATTTAGCAAGGGGTACCATCCGCGACAAACTGGAATTTTATGAAACTATTGGTCAACATCCCTGGAACATGACTTCAATGCCAGATAAATTGTGGCTGCGTTGGATAGATTTACTGATTTTTTTCTCTGGTTCTTTTCCCTGGGTGAAATCTACCTATGCTTCGCATTATATAAAAGATTACGAACCAGCCGATAGTCCTCCGGTTTCGTATACCGGGGCCCAAAAACGAATATATAAGGTGTGGGCAAAATGCCCTCACTGTGGCAAAGATATTTATTATCGGGAGCTATTAGATTTAGGCGAAGTAAAAGGGGCAGCAGAAGTAAGAGAGGCAGCAGAAACCAGAGGGGTAGCAGAAACCAGAGGGGGTAAACGCATTTCATTTATCAGTCGATTTATCAGGCTAATTAACCAGCTTTTTCATAAAGCACTAAGCATCCAGATACTAATTAAACATCCAGTTAAAATAATATCTAAGCTGGCAGTTTTGTATTTTTTAAGTTTTAGACAGCCTATTTTTAAGTTGTTGTGGGTCGCTATGAAAAGTCGTAAGCGCGATTTATTTGTAGATTCTTTTTTTGTTACCGGTTGTCCACATTGTAATAAGCGGATTAAGATAAGTTTTCCGATAAAGGATGTTGGGTTTAAGAAAATCAAACGAAAGTTGATGTTGAGGGCGGAGTAACTGATGTTACGTTGGTCAGGTAGTCTTGTGAATGGTTTGACTAACAGGGGTACAGTACAGTACTGTATGTGGTATTATATTGGAAGAGTGAGTCCCCAGCAGGTTAGCTAAAATGACTAAAGAAGAACTGATACAATTTTCAGAGGAAATTAAGAACCTGTTCCTTGCGGGGAGGATAAGGACTCCCATTCATCTCAGTGGGGGTAATGAGGCTCAACTAATTGAGATATTTAAGGATATTAGTAAGGATGATTGGGTTTTCTCTACATATAGAAGTCATTATCATGCACTCTTAAAAGGTATCCCCAGTGAACAACTCAAGCAAGCCATACTGGATGGTCACAGTATGCATATAAATAGCCATGAGCACAGGTTCTTTACGTCATCAATCGTGGGTGGGTGTTTGCCGATTGCACTTGGTGCGGCTATAGCCATTAAGAGGCAGGATTTGCGTGAAAAAGTTTGGGTGTTTGTTGGAGATATGGCAGCAGAAATGGGTATTTTCCACGAATGCTGGAAGTATTCCAGGCGGATGGCTGTACCGATTCAGTTTATCGTGGAGGATAATGGGCTTAGTGTCAATACCCCCACGCAGGAAGCTTGGGGTGGGGGCTATATGGTGGGGACTCCCCCCCGATATACCTATGAACGGATTTATCCCCATCAAGGTGTGGGGCAGTGGGTAGAGTTTAAATGAATTATCAGGAAGCACTTACCAAAGCGATGACAGATATAGCCCAAGATAATAGGAGTATCTTTTTGGGGCAGAGCATTAGATATCAGGGGCAAGCTATGTTCTCATCGCTAGGCAATGTGCCAATGGATAAGCGCATTGAGTTACCTGTGTTTGAAGATATGCAAATGGGTATGTCCATCGGTTTATCCCTGATGGGGTATATCCCTATCAGCTTATTTCCAAGAATGGATTTCCTTATTTTGGCGATGAACCAATTGGTCAACCATTTAGATAAGATTGATGAGATGTCGCATGGAGAGTTCAAGCCCAAAGTGATTATCCGAACTATGGTCGGGACGAAAGAACCCCTTGATGGCGGTGTTCAGCATGTACAGGATTATGCTGATGTATTAGACACTATGCTCACGAGTGTGCGGGTGTGTAAGTTGAAACTGCCCTCAGATATAATTCATTCCTACGCCGATGCAATGCAAGATAGTCATTCTTACGTTATGGTGGAATATGGCAGTTTGTATTGACAGATTAAAACAAGCGTTTGGTTCACTCCTACATAGCAGAAGAATGTAGTCACCAAAAGACGGTACATTCAATGCATCAAAACTATAGAGAACAAGCAGTGATGAGACAGGAAACAATCATTCTGGCGGCGCCACTTAAAGACCGTACCGAGCATAGATTGGCTAAGCATATCAGGCCCTACTTTGTGGTCAATACGCTTTGGGACCAAAATTTTTATAAACCATTGCAGGAGATTTTCTCTAGGGTAATATTCTTTGACTATCCAGAACGAATAAGCGAAGTAGGTGTCAAAGGCGCCAATGAGGAAATCATCGAGTTGGTAAGAAAAGAGCATGCCAAATATGTGCTCTGGATTGGTGCCAAGTATGAATTTCGAGAATCAACTTTTAGTATCATCAGGAGAGAGGGTAGCACCGTAATTGGCTGGTTTTTAGATGATGAGTTCCGTTTTGATAACTATTCCAGATGGTGGATTCCTTATCTTGATTATTGTGTAACCCACGATATGGGGGCAGTTCCAAAGTATCGAGCACTGGGGGCCCGGGTGATACTGACGCCACCTTGTTATGGCATTGCGGTCGAGCGTGATTGGTCAAAGATAGAGGAAAAATATGATGTTTCCTTCGTTGGAGCCAAAAAGGCCGACCGAGAACAATATATAAATGAACTCGGTAAGAGAAAGATACTAATTCATCTATTTGGTAAAGGATGGGGGGGGTATATTTCTTTGGAGGAGATGATAGAAATCTTTAAAACCAGCAAGATAAATCTTAATTTTACCGGGGCGACTCTTGGTAATAAAAAAATAGGAACCAAAGCAAGAATATTTGAAGTATGCCTGGCTGGCGGATTCCTGCTGACCGAGTATCTCCCGGGCATTGAGAGTTACTTTGAGATAGATAAAGAGATTGTCTGCTTTAAGAATGCCGATGAGATGATAGACAAGATTAGCTATTATCTCAGCCATGATGAAGAGAGACGAGCCATCGCTCAAGCCGGCTGGAAAAGAGCCACCAGTGAATATACTCCCTTTCACATGCTCTGCAGAGTGTTTGACGAAATTGAAAGGGATGTTGCCGTCAAGGGTAAGGTGAGTCATCCCCCAGAATCAAAGATGCCGAGAGCGGTGCGTCAGGGCTTTTCAGCTTACTATTCAAGCTGGCTCAAGGCATTCTCCCTGGAGAATTATAAAAGCTTGTGTAAAGATGCGTTTGTGCTGTCGATATCGTACAATCCATTGAATATCGGGGCATGGTGCTACTATCTGGCTAGTTTCTTGCCTTATCCGCTGCGTTCAGGCGCTTACAAATTGGGCCGTTTGGGCTATCACGCTGTTAAGCGCTGATAGGTTGAGTCCCCAGTCTTAACCAGACGAGAGACAGGATTCTCCTGGGCTTAATTCCGGTCCGTACTGGGCAAGATCAGGAATGATACAGGATTGCCCCAAACTTCCTGGAGAATTCAACTAACTGCCTGAGTTCCTGCGGTTCCATACTGCCAGCGTGGTCAGGGCCGTGCATCTGCTTATCAAGAGTGAAGTGCTTCTCAATTATCCTGGCCCCCCGCGCCATTGCCACCAGCGCCGCTTCTATGCCGATAGTATGGTCGCTAAAGCCGGAGTACTGGTTGAAGTCAACTGCCAGAAAATTCAGGTCCTGCGGTAATGCCGGATACTTGGCCACGCAGTACAGGAAGTCAACCTTACCACTAGTCTTAATTTCGGGAAATTCTTTGCCTTGATACATCCCCAGCGAAGCAATGATATCTTTACCTGTTTTGGCAATGGCAGCTATCAGTTGTTTATCATATATGCTGCGGCTGGCTATTTTGTAACGCTTTATGCCGATTTTCTGACACCATGCCACCCTTTCCGGGTCAAATGCCGAAGCCATGAATTCTATGCCCACCTTCTGACACCAATCAGCCAACTCTACCACTTGCTCCTGGGTAAGCTGGGCTTCCTTGGCTTCCTTATACCACTCAAAGCTAGGTGGGAAGATAGCGTCAACATCGTAGAGTTGTAACTTGGCAACATCAGCCCCGCCTTCCTTGGCGGCACTAATCAGTTTCCTGGCTATCTCCATTTCGCCGTTGTGATTTTGCCCTATCTCAGCTATTATCAGAGGTTTTTGAGTCAGCTTAAAGTCACTCATATTCATTTTTCTCCCATCTTTTTCCTCTTCACTAATTGTCCCGCCAGCCAAAAATTATACTCGTTATTAATATTGAAAGCCTCTTCCTCGGTCATCAGGATATGCCCTATTCTCTGACCCAGGAAATTATCTTCCGTCGCCACGTCTCTTTTGGAGACATAAATAGCGCCATTCTCCTCATAAAGGTCTTCCTTTTCCAGTCGCAGTAGCCTTTTTTCAAAGAGGGGTTTCAAGCCATAGGTATCATGCTGGTAATGGAACTTCCGGTCTTCACAGACAGAGATGACGCTATCCACATCATAGATTAATAAAGTATTGATGGCTTCGGTGATGTGCTCGGCTTGCTTAAAGGGGGAATTGATATGTAAAATGGCTATAATATCAGGCTGAAAATCGGTCTCCTTCAGCTTATCCAGGATATAAAACACCGTCTTTTCCACGTAGCCTTTAGCCAGCTCAGACGGGCGCATCATTACTTCTACGGCGTAATGCTGAGCCACCTCGGCTACGGATTTATCCTCGGTGGTAAATATTACCTTGTCCAGCAGTTCTGTTTTCAAAGCCTCCTCTATGGTATAGGCAATGATTGGCTTACCGCCGAGATTACGGATGGCTAAATAGTCGCAGTAGTCATGAGCCCGGGCGGGAATTATCCCCAGGACTTTAGGCTTGGGCGCTTTGAGTTCCCTGTCAAGGTAGGATTGCTTAATCTGTCTCCTTGCTGCCAGAATCCTGGTACTGTCGAGTGTCATATTGGAGCCGTGCCGACGGTAGTAGAAGAGAGGCAGGTTAATGTTGTAGACCTTGAATCTATTCAGGAATTTCAGCCATAAATCATAATTATCTTCCACTTTCAGGCTTAAGTCATAGCCACCCACCGCTTGATAGCAACTACGCCGCAACATCGTTCCGGCTCCATTTGCCGGCAGGTCAAGTAATTTTACCTCTTCGGCTACCCTGGGTAGCCGAACATAGTCCAGAATCTTGCCTTCTTCAGATATGAGGAAATAATCTGGGTAGACCAGCCCGACTTCGGGGTGGCTATCCAGGATGTTGGCTAGGACAAGCAAGGCATTCTCGTCAAAGTAATCATCGGCATCCAGCCTGATGATATAATCACTGGCCGAGGATTGGATTGCCTCATGGCAACTTGGTGCCAGCCCCTGGTTCTTGCGGTGGGTAATCAGCTTTATCCTGGGATGATTTTCAAATTCGCTGAGCACCTCGGCTGTGTTATCCGTCGAGCCGTCATTGACGATGATGATTTCATAATCGTCAAATTGCTGGACGAGAACGCTCTGGACGGCCTGCCTGAGATATTTCCCGTAATTATAAGCCGTGATAATGACGCTTACTTTGGGCATGGCTACTCCTCGATGATTTTTATCCTGGGTTGCCCTCTCGTGACGACTTCTCTTCTTATCTGCCTGGCTATGATACGGCTGTTTATCTGCACAAGTTCGGGGTGATTGTCCAGGAAACGGATAACATCCTCAAGCGGTATTATTTCCCCTGGTTTATAAAGGGCTTTATAGATTTCACGCATAAGCTCCAGGTCCTCAGGATTATCCACAGTGAGCCGATAATGAGGCCGTTTAAGATGCTCCGCAGCCCCGATAGAATGGACTTTGAAGAAATCATCCCTGAAGTAAAGGGTCATATATTCGCTTTTGGTGGGGTTATCAGCCAGCTTATGAGCTTTCTGTAAAGCCAGGGTATCGATTACCTCTATCCTCACCCCGTCCGGCAGTCCCTCTACCGAGGTATATTCCGCCCCGTGCTCAAAGTGCTCCTCAACGGCACGGTCAAGATAGAAAGGGTCGATAAGGGGGTTTTCCCCGGTGGCTCTGACCACTACATCAGCCCGACTCTTCTCGGCTGCCTGTATAAAGCGTTGCAGGACGTCCTCCTCACTGCCGGCAAAGCAGCCGATATTATTCTTCTGGGCAATCTCCATTAAAACCCGGTCGTCGGGGTGGGTAGAGGTGCAGAGCATGATTTCATCGGGGAGGCTCGCCCTCTTTAACCTTTCGATGACATGTTCAATCAACATCTTATCCGCAATGGGGAGTAAGACTTTGTGCGGCAGACGCGTCGACTTTACTCTTGCCTGGATAAAAGCCACTACTTTTTTCTTTAGTCTACCTTTTGCCAAGTTATCACCTCATCTTTAGCGATGTTAAATCGGGCGACTTTTCCTGAAAGATTAGGGGCTTCCATCGGGGACAGCCCGGGAGACGACCTTTTGAAAGCCAGCATGGCGGGGGCTATCCTTGTTCCTTTCAGTATCGGGGTAGCCGCCACGATGTTTTTCATTACTTCCTGGCGGTATTTCAATTCCTCCGGGGAGAAGGAAAAATCGCCTTTGCCAAAGGTCGTTTCTACTTCCCGGATATAGTTCATTAAAAGCTGAAACTGGGGCGGGTCAAGGGAGGAGAAATAGTCACTGCCTTTCAGGCTTCGGTCGAGGGTAATGTGCTTTTCAACGACACAGGCGCCAAAGGCGATGGCGATAATAGGTACGATAATAGCCAACTCGGTGCCTCCATCGACATGGTCCAGAAACCCGACGGGGAGGTGGAACATCTCTCTTAAGCTGCTCATCAACCTCAGGTTCACCTCTTCTAATTTAGTGGGATATGCCTGGTAACCATGCATCAGAATTATGTCGCTATTGCCGTTAGATTTGAGGATGTCTATTGCTGTTCCGATTTCCTCCGGCTTGGCGCCGCCAGTTGCCAGGAAAACTGGCTTGCGAGTTTGAGCAATGCGGCAAAGCATATCAGGGTTGGCGATGTTGGTCAGGTGAATCTTATAGCCTTGCACCTCAGGACTGTCCATTAGCTCCAGACTGGGTATATCGAAGACATCAGCCAGGAAAATAATTTCTAGCTTCCTGGCATAATCCAGAAGCTCCAGCCATTGCTCCGGTGAGAACTCCAGCTTCTTAAAAACCGGGTAATTAGGATGAGAATACACTACCAGTTCGTCAGCCTGAAATACCTGGAATTTCACCGCGTCGGCACCGGCTTCCCGGGATGCCTCGATCAGCCTTTTTGCCTGTTCCAGGCTGCCCTCGTGGCTGGCGGCTACCTCTGAGATAACAAAGGCCGGCTGCCCATCCCCGATGAATTTGTTGCCTATTTTTATTCCGGGCATTCTTTATCCTCTAAATACAGGTACAAGCTTCTTGATTAGCTCAAGGATTTTGCGGCCTCTTTGTTCGCCAAAAATGCGGCGAATTGAGAGGCTAACTGTTCTGATTAACCATCCTTTCACTACTACCGGCATTAAGTAAACGTATCTCCATCTTAAGTGACTGATAATTTTCTTGTAGTCATCGCCCTGGCTGGAGAAATCGATAGGGCTTATATCGTCTTTATCGCCTTTTTTAGCCAGTGCCTGAATATTCCCGCCATCGTCTATTTCTATAGGTTCAAACCCCGTTTTTCTAAGGAACGAGCTGAGGCTATTTGGGGAGTAGGAATAAAGGTGTGGGGCATCAAAAGCCCGCAGGCGTGAATGTTTGGTGATATTGGGAACCTTGATGTAAATCAGCCCGCCATCTTTGAGCAGGCTCCTGATTCTGGTAAGAGTTTGGGTAGGGTCGGGAAAATGCTCAAAGGTGTCGCCGAGGGTAACCATGTCAAAATAGGAACCGGGCAGACTGACATCATCCAGGAAACCAGTAATTACCTCGGCACCATATCTGTCCCTGGCGAATTGGGCATAACCGGGCGCCGGCTCTACACCATAAATATCCCAGCCTCTTTTTTGGAGACCGCCGAGCAGGCTGCCCATGCCACAGCCGACATCCAGAACCTTGCCGGCTTTGTCAGCCAGGTTGACTCGCTCTTCTAACCATTCTAATATTCGCTCTACTCCGGTCTCTTTCATTTGCACCAGCTTTTCATCAGGTGCCTCAAGGCTAGTACCAGCATAGTTAGTTGAATAAAGGTCGTTGAGTTCGACATCATCGAGCTGGGGATTGAGATAAACCAGCCCACAAGTTTTGCAGATTACGGCCCGCACTTCGGCTCCAGGTTTGCCGTATCTACCCTTGCGGTGCGATTCTATTAGTATATCTTCATCCGAGCCGCACAGGTTGCACTTTACGTATCGCATTTTTTTAACCCAGTTTGGAGAGGAGTTGCTGCACCCCGCTATCAATCAGCGCTGTGTTTACTTCGCAGTGGGCACAGGCCGGGATTTCATTGAATCTGTTCTGGGCGTGAAGCTCTCTTATCTGATTAAGTTTTTCGCTGTGCCATAGCTCATAAATAGTTGACTCTCTAGCATCTCCCAGGATAATCTCTCCCTGCCAGTCGCCACAGCACATTCTCACCTCTCCATCCCAGCAAATCATTAGCCTCTGCCAGATTTGAGGACAGGGGAAATGCTCAACTTCTTTTTGAATACCCATTGGCTCACGCTTAATGCTGACAGCTACCCGGTTGGCTAGCGGTATCCACATCTTTAGAAAATCCCCAACTTCGTGCTCATTCTCCTGCATCTTTACCATTTGCACCCTGACCAAAGGTCTTTTTAATCCCTTTTCGTTTCTCATCTTTACCAGTGTCTCAATATTATTTGCCACCCGCTCATAGTTTGAGCCAGTTCGTATCTTTTCATAGGTTTCTTTGGTAGCACCGTCGAAGGAAAAGATTATCCTATCTAAGCCAGCATTAAGTAGCTCCTCTATCTTCTTCTCACTTAATGGAAACCCGTTGGTGTTGAATTGGACTTCTAGTATCCCCTTTCTCTTGGCATAAGCCACCATCTCCGGCAGTTGAGGATGGAGCAAAGGCTCGCCCCGGTAGTTGAGCTTTATCGAGGGGAGCCGATATTTGGCCCCCTCGTCGATTATCTTCTGGAACAGTGTCCATTCCATATACCCAATCTTTTCGGTCATAAAGTTTCGGGCGCACATGATGCACCTTAAGTTGCAGGCATTAGTAGATTCAATATCCAGGTGCAAGGGAAAATCGTTTACGATTCTTTTCCCGGGGTATTCATTCCATTTCTTGCGGTATTCCTGGTATTCAGGGCCGAAGGATAGCTCGGCATCATCGAATCTATCGGTGCCCAGTATCTGATTATGCCCTGAATTGATAATAGTGTTTGTCATTCTAGGCTTCCTTCTACCCCTGGTGATACTTTGGCTAGCTCTACTGGCTGACTCATCTGGTATATCAGGTCGACGACCCTTTTTGTCGCCTGCCCATCCAGTTTATAGAATTGTTGATAAAGATACTTCTCCCTGCCTTGCTTCAGCCTTGTTCTGGTTTTCCGGTCGTTCAGTGCTTTCTTCACCGCCGGTGCGATATCTTCGGCTTTATATACCCCAAGGGCAACACCACTTTGGGCGTAAGGTATCGGGTCAGGCTGGTCAGTTAGATTCACCGTAACCACTGGCTTGTCCAGTATTATTGCCTCCAGCGCCACCGTAGAAAAGAAGGTTATCAGCACATCACAGGCATATAGGGCTTCATTGGTATCTGAGTTTCGCGGCAGGACAATAACTTCAACCCCCATTTTCTCGGCTAGCTGGCGGTGCCATTTCTCTGCTGCGTCCGAAGGGTGAGGTTTAGGTTTGATAACTATCCGTATCCGGGGATCAGCCTTAAGAGCCTGGAGTACATTTCTCAAAAATACCTCCGAATTGCCAAATGTTGACGATGGTTGCGAAGCAATCAGGACTAATTTTTTATCAGGTGGTATATTCAGCTTGCGACGGAACTCCTCAGCATCAAAGGTCTCACTGGCTCTGGTCAGTATATCATATCGCGGCTGACCGGTAACCGTAATACTATCATAGAAGGGATAGCCGGCTTCTTTTAGAATATCCCTGGAGCCATCTCCATAGACGCTAAACTTACTAGGGAAGAGGGGGTGCTTAGAGGGGCTGCCTTCCAATTCAGCGACAGTAGAGCCGTATTCAAGAAATAAGTTATTCGCCCCCATCACTCCTGTCTGCACTACCAGTGTCGGGATTTTTTTAGGATAGGCAGCTACTAAAAGAGATTTATTACAGAAACTTGATTCATCAGCAATGGCAACCGCCTTAACGTTTTCCTTTTCTATTATTGTTTTCGATGTTTCTATGTTTTTTATAAAACTGGGGAAGTATGTGTAGAACCTTAATCTGAGCTCGTCTTTTAGAGTATCCCACAATGGAATATCTTTGTACAAGAGAAGTTCTTTAAAGGAAGGGCTACTTTCTAACTGCTTCCAGACATTTTTCAACCGCTTGTTTTGCTTAGATAGCGTTCGCAAAATTTTCCATGTCAAATAGTATTCCCAGGGTCTAGTGGTGACGCCATTCGATTTCACTTCACCTGGTACTATGATACTGAACGGATTAGTAAAAGTATACAAGAACAATATATCATTGGTACTATTCTCTCTTAATTCCCTTATTACCGGTCCCAAATAGAGGCTTTCTTTCCATTTATTACCGCTCTTCGGGTCGACAACCACCTGCGTTCTGCCTATGGTAACATTAAGGAGGATCTTATTGCCGCTTCTCTCTTTTGGTGACGCCGAGCCCCAAAATCTAGCCACAATTTTCCTGACAATATCTCGTACCATTCCCAGGCGAAGAATAGTCCGTAGTTTCAGCTCCGTCCACAGTGGCCTTAGCACTATTCTGAGCCTCAAAGCTAAACCTGGTGACAGACTCTGCACCGGGATGCCTTGTGCCTGCCCGGTGGCAATGGTAGCTTTTGCCAATAAGCTGCCGTCGTCGACAATGATAATCTTGGCCGGGTTTTCCTCAGCTATTATGCGCACTAAAGTGCCCACATAACGGAGCAGGTCTCTGACCACCTGTCGCCAAAAAGCCCCTTCATTAACCCACCATAAAGAGATAGTTTCATATTGAAGGAGTTTAACCAGGCTCAGGTTATCATCGAATTTGCCGCTGCCCAGAGCCTTGACAAAGGCTATTGCCTCTTCCTCTAATTGGGCGTAATCTTCTTTGCTCATATAATCTGAAGGGGTTTTATAGTTTAGTTTTTCTGCCTCCAGTTCCCTTTCGGTACTGTTAAAAGCGATTAAGCAAGGGGTATTACCTTCCTTTTCCAGGGTGTGTATCACTGCCTTAATTTTTCCCGGGTAGCCTGTTGTGTGATTGATAATTAAGATTTTGCCATTTTTCATGAAGCTTTCCTCTGGGACAAAGGTCGCTCAGTAACGCTTTTCATCAGACTTGGCTAATACCTTCAAATTCTAATTTTACACTTTGCGGCAAATTGCATACAGGTCGAGACAATACTTAGGGCAGTTAGGTTCTACATAAAAATCATTCAGCGAATACTTAGTTATCAAGGTTTCTTGAGGTATTGGCTGAGAATCTTTTATGGGTTTGGAGAAGCCTTGCTTCACCTTTTTCAACCAGGTGAGTATGGGTACAGGCAGGATGTTGTTCAGTATTCGGTAAATGGGGAGTAGAATATAGGCTTGCCATGGGGAGTGATAACCTTTCCACGGGGAACGTTTTACCCGGCCGTAGCCTATAGTCTGGAGCTTATCCGAAACACACAATCCAGAAACTTTTACTTCATTGAAAACACTGCTGAGCAGCTTGTTAAGTTCCTCATCCTGATATTCTTTGTGGTGCTCTGGATTCGATGGCTTTTGAAAAGGCAACAGCCTCATCCTGGAATTGGGTGTGGCCACCAGATAAACACCTTCACTATTTAATACCCTCTCTATTTCCGAGAGGTAGTTTATAACATTTCGGGGAGCGATATGCTCGATGACTTGAAAGGAAACCACGACATCAAAAGAACCGCTTTCAAAAGGGAGTTTAAGTCCATCAGCTTCCATGAAGTCCAAGTTTTCCTTACTGTATTTTTCCCGGCAATCAGCGATGCCTCCTGGCGAAATATCGACGCCGGTTACGCTGGAGGCAGACTTGGCTAGATAGTCAGCCCCATAGCCACTGCCACAGCCAATTTCCAGTACCTTTTTATTCCTTACATAGGGTTCAGCTAAGGTAGCATAGGCTGACAAATGCCTCAGATACTCCAGGTATTGCCATACCGTATCCCATTTCTCTTTAGGTGTTACCGGCATTTTAGTTCTCTCAATATTTACTCTTTTATTCTGGCAAACAGTACTTTCTCACTGGGGCCATCCTGGCTGTATTTCAGGATAGTTCCGTCTATCATGTAGAATAGAAAACCTAAAACATGCCCGATAGCAAAGTCCGTCCTCCGGCTAAAGGATAGTAGCCTGTTACCCAGGCCGAGTCCCCGGAGAATGCCTGTCCATACATAGGGAAGGAGACGGCGGCAAAACGGGCTTTTGACCGCCGCCCTATCTATCGGGGCACTCATAAAATAGAAAATCGGCGCCAGCTCCACCATTTCTATGCCTGCTTCCTTGAGCACTCCCTGATACCTCTCTAGGGTCCGGTAATTCTGATGAAAATCTGCCGGGAGCATGTTTTTTAAAAAGCTATCCATGATTAAAACCTTGGTTTGAGGATGGGATAGTCGTCTAATGTTACGGATGGCTTGTTCAAATTTATCTTCCTCTACGATATGAAAAAGGACATCAAAGGCGGTGATGATATCGAAAGTTTCATTAAGAGGTAGCTCTGCAGCTGAAATATCTGCTTTGATAAACTGATATTCAGGATATTTAATGGCTAAGGTCGAGACGCTTTTCTGGGTAATATCTATCCCGGTAATGGACTTAGCACCCTGCTTTTTCCAGTAGTCTAGATAAAAGCCACTGCCGACACCGATATCTAATACCCGCTGACCCTGCGCCTTTATTTGGTTCTTTTTCAATAGCCTGGTCAATGTCCTGGCTCTGGCTTTATACAACCACTGGTTGTAGCCAATTCCTAAGCTGAAACTGCCGACCCCTACCAGACTAAAGTCCCCGCTGAGACGCTGCTGCCAATACCCCTCCGGCTCATACTTGCTCATGTTCAGTCTCTTTCTCTTTAGATAGGCTCTTATAGATTCGGTCGAGCATCTGTCCTACTGCCACGTAGCCAAAATTTTCCTTGGCATACCGGGCTATCCTCTCCGGAGAGTAATTCTGGTAATTATCTAGCATATACTCGATAGCTTCTTTGAGAGCCTTGACATCTTTGGGCGGCACCAGAATGCCCACATCGTCATTGACTATTTCTCTGGGACCACCGGCATTAGTGGCAATCACCGGCTTGCCACAGGCCATGGCTTCAATATAAACTACCCCGAAATTTTCATATAAACTGGGCAGGACAAAAAAGTCGCACTCCCTGATAAACTCGACAATTTCCGCTTGTCGGCCGTGGAATTTCACCATATTATTGAGCCCCAGGTCTTTAGCCAGTTGCTCATACTCGCTTCTGTTTGGGCCGTCTCCGACAACATCTAATACGAAATCTTGTCGCTGGCTGCTAATCTGCTTTAAGGCCTTTAACAAGTCAGGAATGCCTTTTCGCGGTTGAAGAACAGCTACCAGCAACATTTTTTTCTTACCTCTATTTGTCGGCTTGGCCGGAAAAGCTGAGGGATGGAATACCTCAGTATTAACTACGTTGGGTACGACATGAATCCGTTTCTTGATACCGTAGTAATCTTTAATAGCGCCTCCCAGGTCGTGGCTAACCGGCAGAATAGCCTGTGCTCTGTTCATGGCGAACCGCAGTCGACTACGCTCAAAGGTGCCCAATGAATGTGTGGCGACATTGGTGGTATGTTCGGTGATAATAATCGGTATCCGGTACATTCTCCCTAAAACAACTGCCGCCGCACCAGCCGTAAAGAAATGAGCATGGATAATATCCGGATTCCAACCACTTTTCACTAGCCTTTGAAAAGCATTGAACAGCCCCAAGTAGTGGAGTAGCTTATCCAGTATGATGATGTTCCTTCTATAAATGACACGTATAGTTGGTATGCCATCCTCAATATCTGTTGAGATTCTATAAAACTTCGCGGGTTGAGTTGAAGAGTCAGGACAGGCATAAAGCACCCTGATGTCATGGTAAAGCGAAGCGGCTTTAGCCTGCTCTTTGACAAAAACACCGGCTATCGGATTATCCTCCGAGGGGTACGAGGATGGGAGGAAGAGAACCTTCAGTCGTGACACTAATTTTAGCCCCCTGTTTTGCGACGAGTTTGGAATTGGATAATTCCCCTGTGTCTTCTATCCATAAATCTATCAACAGCTATGTGAAGGTTCGCTAAATAATCTCATCAATGGCTTTTACAATAAATCCTATTTGTTCCTGGCTAAGCTCCGCATACATAGGTAAGGACAGTGTTTGCTCCTGAGCCTTTTCACTTTCGGGAAAATCGCCGGCTTTGTAACCCAGGGATTTGTAGACATCCTGAAGGTGGAGAGAGAGCGGGTAGTAAATGGCAGTGTCGATACCCTGGGCGCCGAGGTGTTTTGCGAGTTTGTCCCGATTTACTCCGGGATTCGGCAAGCGAATGGTGTAGTAGTTAAAGACATTGTAGTTGTAAGGTGCAGTGTAAGGGGTTTCAATACCTTCACTAGCTCCGAGAAGCTCGGCATAAAGAGCCGCATTATGGCGGCGCTGTTCAATCCATTGGTCGAGATATCTCAGCTTTACCCGCAGGAGGGCCGCTTGCAGGGAATCGAGACGGCTGTTGAATCCGGGTATAAGGTGATAGTATTTCTGCTTGCAGCCGTGATTGCGCAGCATTTCCATCTGCTCCGCAACCTCCGGGCTATTGGTTACCACCATACCACCATCCCCGTAAGCCCCCAGCACCTTACTGGGGAAAAAGCTCAAGCATCCGGCATCTCCCAGAGAGCCGACCTTCTTACCATTGTATTTTGCGCCGAGAGCCTGGGCACAGTCCTCAATCACCTTGAGGTTATATTTTGCTGCCAGCTCCAGGATAGGCGTCATATCCGCCGCTTGACCATAGAGATGAACGGGCAGAATTGCCCTGGTTCGAGCCGTAATCCTGGCTTCGATTTTGGCCGGATTAATGTTGTAGGTTCCGGGGTCGATATCGACGAAGACCGGGGTGGCTCCACAATGGGTGATAGTTTCGGCGGTGGCGATGAAGGTGAAAGGCGTAGTGATAACCTCATCACTGGGCTTGATACCAGCCGCCAGCAGGGCTAGCTGCAGGGCATCGGTACCTGAGGCAACACCGATAGCAAACCTGGTGCCGCAATATGCCGCCATCTCTGCCTCGAAGGCTTTGACCTCCGGTCCGAGAATAAACTGCCCGCTCTCGACGACTTTCTGCATCGCTTCATCCAGCTCCGGTTTTATAGAGCTATATTGAGCCTTGAGGTCAACTAACGGGATTTTCATGTGCCTTCACCTTTCACGGGAACACACTTTTGCCCTCGCATTTTGTAAATCCCGCCGCATTCGGGACACACCAGATTGTTGCCATCTTCTTGTAGCTTTACCCCGCATTGACAAACCGAGCCGTGAACCTGAGCCGGATTGCCATAGACCAGGGCGTAGTCGGGGACGTCTTTGGTAACCACCGCCCCGGCACCGATAAAGGCATATCGACCAATAGTATTGCCACAGACAATGGTAGCGTTGGCACCAATGCTGGCGCCCTTCTTAACCAGTGTCGGCTTGAATTCATGCTTACGTGAAACATGGCTGCGGGGATTGATGACATTAGTAAAGACGCAGGATGGACCACAAAAAACATCATCCTCCAGGGTTACGCTCTCAAAGACCGAGACGTTATTCTCAATCTTCACATTGTTCCCTATTTTAACTTTACTACCGATGAAAACATTTTGCCCGATGACGCAGTTTTCCCCGATAGTCACATCCGGCATAATATGTGAGAAGTGCCAGATTTTACTTCCCTTTCCTATCTGGCAGGGCTGTTCTACTATGCTTGTCTCGTGAACAAAGACTTCTTTCCGGCTCTCGCCGAAAAGGATAGTTCTCCCATTCTCATCCAGAGACTTCTGGCAATACGATAGAACCTCCAGAACCTGGAGCCCTTTATGCCCGTCTACCTTGGGCTGGCGGCGGCTGGCAATACATTCGATGAAGTCCTGACACTCTATCCTCAAAGGTTCTTCTGCAGGCACCTCAATCACTTCCGCTTCTTTGGGATGGGGAATGGGTATTATCCCGCTCCATTCTATTTCATGAGGGAAAAGGCGCAATTTATCATTGGGATTGGTATCGTTAAATTCCGCCATCTTCTTATCGCCGACCACAACCAGCTTTTGCTCTTTATAAGGGTGAAGCCAGCTGACGAAGATATGTGCCTTAACCCCGCTCCGGAAAGCCATGGTAGCTACTGTTGTGTCAGCTATGTGCGGGTTAAGATAGTAACCACCGTGAGCCGAGACTTCGCAAGGCATCTCCCCGCCCAGTAGGAGGAGAATGACAGAAATATCATGGGGGGCGAAGCTCCAGAGGATGTTCTCTTCGCTGCGGAATTTCCCTAAATTCAGCCTGTTAGAATAGATGTACTGGATTTTGCCCAGCTCTCCTTTGTCAACAATCTCCTTAAGCTTTATTACTGCGGGGTGGTGTTCCAGAAGATGTCCTACCGTCAGGATCCGGTTATTCTTCTCAGCCAATTCAACCAGTTCCCTTCCCTCCCCCATCTTAAGGGCAAGTGGCTTCTCGACGAACACATCCTTACCTGCCAGCAGGGCTTGTTTGACCATCGGGTAGTGCAGTACCGCCGGTGAAGAGATGACAACCCCTTTTATCTCTTCGTTCTGAAGAACCCGAGAATATTCGGTCTCAATATTCACTGCTGGATAGCGGGAATGGAATTGCTTTAGCAGGCTGGCATCGGCATCACAGATAGTATGCAGCACGCCGAGGTCGGCAAAATTCCGCACTAGATTCTTGCCCCAGTAGCCAGCGCCGATAACGGCTATATTTCTATTGCTCATTTTTCTTCTTTCCACTTCGTCCAAAGCTGTTTCCATTGTCGATGAGGCATAGCATAAAACCCACTTACGACTTCATCCTCAGCTACATCATAAGCAACAACCGCATTCAGCAAAACCCTGGCTCTATTGCCAACGGTTACGCCATTTGAAATGGCAGCCCCTATGCCAATCCAGACATCTTCGCCTATTTTGTCGCTTCCCCCGATGCAGCTTTGGGTTACAATCACAGTCCGTGCCCCAATTTTGACGTTGTGTGCAATGTGAACCAGGTTATCGATTTTTACATCATCGGAGATAATAGTTGCCTCATCTTCAAATGTAGCTCGGTCAATAGCCGAATTGGCACCAATTTCAACCCTGTCTCCTATGACTACTCCACCGGCGTGAAGCATCTTGCGCACTACCTTTCGCTCAATATCTTGTTCGTATCGGAAACCATCAGGCCCTATTGCCACCCCGGCATCGATGATGCAGTCATTGCCTATCTGGCAGCCCTGATAAATACAGACACCTGGATAGATGAGCGTAGCGCTGCCGATGGTCACGTTATCCAAGATGCAGGCATTGTGCATTATCTTGGTCTTATCGCCAATGACCACATTTTCGCCAATATAGACATGCTCTCCTATGTAAACCTGACTGCCAATTTCAGCACTCTCGTCTACCTTGGCCGTGGGCGATATTCCTTCCTTCGTTATGATAAGTCTATCACTATAGAAAAACTCCTGGACATCCATCAGCGAGTTCTCTACATTTTCCACAACGATATAAGTATTCTGAGGATACTTTTGGCAGAGGTCAGCTAAATTGTCGGGGACGAGCACTACCGCATTCTGCAACTGGGATAGCATCTCGCCGTATTTCCTGTTTCTGACGAACGAGACCCTGTTTTCAACATAGTTGTCTATGGCGCAGGTTCCAATAAGCCTCACTCCCTCGTCAAAGTTACCTGTTATTGTGCCCTTTAGTCTGTTCGATAACTCAAGAATACTTACTTGCTTTGCCATGTTTTCCACCTTAGCGTATAATCCAGCGCACTATTTCAAAGGCTTCGGCATACTCGGCATTGATTTGAGTGCCCCTCATCTTAGCCCACCCGTAGATAAATTCCTCGTTGGCATAGTGCCGGAATTTCTGTGATTGGTAGCGACTTATCGCTGCTGCCTTTTGCTCTAAATGCCTCTTTTGCAAGACTACGAAGGATGGCGTGGCAAAGGCAAGTAGATTCCATGGAATCTCGTAAGCCAGGATATTGCTATTTTTAAAGGCTCTAACCCCCTCCTCGGCAATGGTGTGGTGGTCTTGATGCACATCTTGCAGAGATGGTAGTAACACCAAATCTGGTTTGATCTTATCGCGGAGTTTAATCATAATTTCCAGAATTTCCTGTCGGAACTGAGGGAATCTCCTCACCTCGAATTTGTGGATGAACAGATTGTCCTGGGCGATGCCGAGCACCTTGGTGGCTTGCTTACACTCCTGTTCGAGAATATCGGGAGGTAAACCTTCCGGTATTGACTTCTCGGCGATGCTGAAAGCGATGTAGAATACTTCCTTACCCTCTTCTAACCAGCGGGATAGTGTGCCGCCAGCACCAAATTCGACGTCGTCAGTATGTGGTGAGAGAGCTAAAACCCTGCTAAAACTATCGCTCATGCCGCATTATTCCAGTCCTCTGTTAGCTTAAACTGTTCTTTATCCGCCTAATCTAACGACGTTACCCCCGGGGAGTCCACGGGTAACCCCCCTGGTATCGAATATAAGTCCAGCTTTACTCACTATATTCTGATAATCGTAGCAGCTATGCGCCGTGGCGATAACCACACAATCCGCCGAGGACAAGCATTCGGCAGTGAGGTCTGCTGAGGCCATAGTGTCCTGAGAGATTTTAATTTCGGGTATATAGGGGTCATTGTAGCTTACCCTGGCTCCCCGCTCACAAAGAAGCTGGACTATTTTTAGGGAGGGCGATTCTCTGGTATCGGCTACATCTTTCTTGTAAGCTACCCCCAGCACCAGCACTTTAGCTCCCTTCAGGCTTTTAGCTGCGGTATTCAGGGCGCCCATAATGCCTGAGATAACATAGTAAGGCATCTGTTCATTAATATCAGCGGCCAATTCAATAAATCTGGTATGGAAATCGTATTCACTGGCTTTATTGGCGAGATAATAGGGGTCGAGCGGGATGCAGTGCCCGCCTACCCCTGGCCCGGGATAGAAAGGCATGTATCCGAATGGCTTGGAACTGGCAGCCTCGATTACCTCCCAGACACTTATGCCCATTTTATCGCAAAGCTGGGCAAGCTCGTTGACCAGGGCGATGTTCACGCTGCGAAAGACATTTTCAAACACCTTCGTCATTTCAGCGACTTCACTACTGGAGACAGGCAGCACCACATCAGCTATCTGACGGTAGAGAAGCTCGGCCAGTTTAGTCGAGGCAGCATCGATGCCGCCCACAATCTTGGGGGTGTTCCTGATATTATGTTCCTGGTTCCCGGGGTCGACTCTCTCCGGAGAGTAAGCCAGGTAAAAATCCTGGCCTGCCTTTAGTCCGGAGCGCTCAAGAATGGGTAGCATCAATTCCCGGGTGGTGCCGGGGTAGGTGGTGCTTTCCAGAACTACCAGTTGCTCGGGCTGAAGATAGCGGGATAGCTCTTCAGATTCGTGCCGCACGTAGGATAGGTCTGGCTCCTTGGTTTTAGTCAGTGGGGTAGGCACACAGATACAAACGGCAGCCACTTCTTGCAGTCGGCTCTGCTCCGTGGTTGCCTGCAGGCGGCCAGTGGTCACCGCAGTTGATAGACTTCCACTGCTGACATCGGCAATGTAGGATTGCCCATTATTCACGGCATCCACCCTCTTCTGTTGTATGTCAAAGCCGATTACCCTGAGACCAGACTGGGAGAAAGCAACGGCTAGAGGTAAGCCTACGTAGCCCAGACCGATAATGCCAATAATGGCCGTTTTATTCTCTAGCTTTTGTTCTAAGGCAGGCAAGTTTTATCTCCTCATTTTTGAGTGCTGGTTACAAGAGGCTTCGCCCCTTTTAATCGCGTTACTTAGTAATCTCCGCTTGTTGTCATTGAGTTAAGCTTGATTATACTCTAAAGTTGAAACATTAGTAAATAATAGTAACCTCTGCTGAGAATCAACCTTAAGAGTGAGCTTATATCGGAGTTAACCGGTAAGACTAGAGATTACCCTCTTTGGCTACCAGGTGGTTGAGGATTTCGGCAAACCTGCCGGCCATGGCGCGGTGGCTATACTGGTTGACCTTTGATTCTACTCCCTGGTAAGCTACCGCACCCTTGTTTTTATATTCCTGATATAGCTTCGTAAGCACATTTTTGATGTCGTCAACAGTGGGCGCACAGGTACCAGCACCCGTGTCATTTAAAAGGTCGTCAACGACATCACTGGAGCCACCGGTAGCCAGTATCGGTCTCCTTGCTGCCAGGTATTCAAAGACTTTTCCGGTATAGGCACCCTGCTCTTGCGGGTCTTCCCACTTGAGAAGAAGCAGTATCTGCGACTCTCTCTGCCTGGCCAGAGCTGTCTCCCTGGCTACCACCCCATTGTACTTAACAATAGCCGATAGCCCGTAGCTAGTGATTTCCCGTTCCACCCACTCTGCTTGCGGGCCGTAGAATCTAACTGCAATATCATCTGGCTTGATAGTTCCAGCAGAGACTAAATCTCGTAGCGCCGCGAAAAACTTGGCAGGGTCGTGTCCTTGTGGATAAATACTGCCGGTATAGGTAATAGTAAATTTAGCCGCTAAAGTAGCCGGTGGAGAGTTTATTTCTGCCGGGTCAAAGCCGTTGGTAATAGCAGATATTGGTTTTTCTGGATGCAATTCCCTCAACTTTTCTGCGGCTGGTTGCGAAATACCCACTAAAGCATCGGCTGGTGATAATGTACGTAGCTCTAATCTCCTGTCTAGCCACTTCCTTAAAGGTCCGTAGCTGTAGTTATGATTCTGTGTCCAGAGGTCACGGAAATCAGCCAGCCATGGAATTTGATACCTCGTTGTTAGCTCCCGGGCAATAATATGGCTTATTATCGGCATAGAGCTACTGAGTATGGCATCTATCCCTTCTTTCTCCAGGATTTCACTGCCGGCTCTGACAGCAAATGGTTTCCAGCCCCGATACAGGTCCGGATAACTGATAACTTCGCTGAGACGGGTAAGAAAGAAATTCATAATACGGCTGCTGGGGGCGACGCCGAAGCGATTGTTTACCTGTCTTCTGATATCCTCATCTGGTTTGAAGCCCAACAATCTTTTCCAGAAGCCCAGGACATCACGATAGGGTGTCTCGATAACCCGGAATTGCGGATTTAGTTGTCCTAGAGACGATGTCAGCACGATAGGTTGCCAGCCAAACTCGGGCAGATACTTACCCAGCCCGATGATGCGTAAGCTGGGAAAGGGATATGGTGGATACCAGTAGGTTATAATCAGGACTTTCTTCACTTAGGCTACTCTTTACCGCCATCAGTCGGTCGGCAGGCTTTGATTTCAAGACTCGTTCCAAAAAAAAAGTCCAAAGGAGGGAACCACAACAGCAAGTGGAGCCATTTGACTAGATGTAATCTACCCGCTAACGGTATTCCCCCCGTCTTACGTATGTGGAGGACATTAAATCCGCTATCTTCAAATAGCATCCGTAACGCATTACTTGTAAATCCTCGTATATGGGTGTAATCATCCCAAACTATCCTTGGCTTGGCCATAGCCACAGAGGCTATTATTGTGCCACCCGGACGGAGAGTGCGATAGATTTCTGGTAAAAGCACCCAAGGTGTTTGAAGATGTTCCAGTATATCTTTAGCTAGGACAGCATCAAAGTATTCATCATCAAAAGGGAGATGCTGGGCCTCTAAGTCCCAGAACTGAGTACTTTCATATTGTGCCGCTTTAGCCACGGATCCCTGGTCAATATCCAATCCGTAGACCTCAACTGTCGAATCTGGCTTCAATCTGCCCATACAGCCCAGACCACAACCCAGGTCTAGAACTCTATGAACGTGCCCGAAATGGTGGTAATAATAAGCTACCAGACCAGGGTCGAGTTCGCGTCTTAAAAAATATCTCTTTTTTCGCTGCTGCTTCATTCTTTCCATTTTGTAGAATTTTTATGTTAGTATTATAACTTTACACAATTTGCGACTCTTTTTCAATCGCTAAAATCGCGAGAAACGAGGTTTCTATAGCAATTTGAAGTGAAGTTTTCATACTAGTCCTAAATATAGTCAAAATAGACCTGTGACAGGCCCGAAATATCTGAAATTGACAACTGTGGCTTTCAAATGGATTTGGTTATTTTATCTTAATGTTCACGATTTGAGGCATACGCATGCAACTTTGATGCTCAAGGCTGGTGTTCATCCAAAAATCGTTTCAGAGCGTTTAGGACATGCTAACATAGGTATCACGCTAGATATTTACAGTCATGTTATACCTGGGATGCAAGAAGCGGCGGCAGAAAAGTTTGACAGGATATTTGAACCGACTAGTGAGCAAAACTCGGATGCCAGTGTTAGCAAAATGTTAGCAAGTTATGATGGGTTCTTTACTGAGCCGTCCGGGGCTCGAACCCGGCACCACCTGATTAAAAGTCAGGTGCTCTACCAACTGAGCTAACGGCCCATGTATCCAGCCCAGTTTAGCAAATGTTCAGTTTTCCCGCAACTTGCCATTTAGTCCAGTTAAGGCTATCTCCGGATTCTTGAAGGTCATTCTCCCGTCTTCCAATCCTCTTTAACTTCAAGACAGGTTCAGTGTTTACCTTTACAAGGTCAGTGCTAATGCAGTATTCTAGCTCTAAAGTAAAAGCAGGGAGAAAATCAGATTGTATCAGGCACCACGCGGCACCGCCGACATTCTGCCCCAGGAGCAAGCCTGGTGGCGTTATGTGGAACAAAAGGCGGCTGATATCTGTCAGCTCTATGGTTACGAGCGCATTACCGTTCCTACCTTTGAGGATACCCGACTCTTTACACGCGGTGTCGGTGAAGGAACCGATATTGTCGAAAAAGAAATGTACACCTTCGAGGACAAAGGGGGCAATGAAATAACCCTGCTACCAGAGGGTACGGCATCGATATGCCGGGCTTATGTGGAGCATGGCCTGCATAACTTGCCCCAACCGGTTAAGCTCTACTATGTTACTTCTATTTTCCGCTACGAAAGACCCCAGGCCGGCCGCTATCGAGAGCACCATCAGTTTGGCTGTGAGGCTATCGGCGATGACAACCCCGCCCTCGATGCTCAAATTATCGATATGGCATGGCAGCTTTTCCAGTCTCTAAACCTGCAACATCTGTCACTGAGCCTGAATAGCATCGGTTGTCAAGCCTGTCGCCCGGGATATCTCACTGCCCTCAAGGCTTACTATGCTGGTTCTACTCAGACACTGTGTACCGACTGCCAGACCAGGCTGGCGAAAAACCCGCTTCGCCTGCTTGACTGCAAAAAGCCCTCATGCCAGCAAGTAGCCGATGCTGCCCCGAAAAGTGTTGACTACCTCTGCCGGGAATGCGCTGAGCATTTTAACCAGCTACAGAGATACCTGGGCTTGCTGGAACTCCCTTTTAGGGTAAACCACCGCCTGGTGCGTGGCCTGGATTATTACACCAGAACCGTATTTGAGGTTCAGCCTGAATCCGAAGGAGGCCAGAGTACCCTTGGTGGAGGGGGACGCTATGATAACCTGATTCAAGAGCTGGGCGGTAAACCGACCCCGGCGATTGGCTTTGCTGCCGGCATCGAGAGGATAATACTTAATCTAAAGAACCAGCAGGTGCCCATCCCGCCTTTACCTCGTCCACAGGTATTTATCGCTCATCTGGGTAATGAAGCTGAGGATGAGTCCATAAAACTGGCATCCCGACTAAGACAGGCTGGTATTGGAGTCATAGAAGCTATCGGCGACCGGAGCTTGAAAGCACAACTGAGACAAGCCAACACACTCGGTGTCAAGCACACGGTGATTATTGGCGACCAGGAGGTTAAGACCGGTATGATGATACTGCGGGACATGTCCAGCGCCCAGCAAGAAATTGTCCCCGTCACCAGGCTACAGGAGTTCCTGAAATAACCGGTCGGGGAAAGGCACAAACCTCACTATTTTGGACAGGATAAATCAAACCACCGGAACAAGTGCACCAGAAAACCAGTATCAGATTACCCCGGCTTAAGAGATATGGGGCGCTAATCAGCCGTGCCGATAACCTGGTACACCCGCTAAGACCTTTAACCGGCGGTGGTCCTATTATTCGGGAGAATACCCTCCCCGAACTATTATAGCCAGCCTGAACTAGCCGACTCTAACTTCCTTCTCCCACCTGAAGGCTATCTGGGCATCACAAAGACAGCATTTGGTGGCTGTTTCATGCCCGGTTTCACCCAGGTAGCTTTTCACCTGGTAGGAATTCACCGTTCCACAAGTGGGACATTCTACTTTTGCAATGCTCGGGACTCTACCTGCCTTTACTAGTGTTATGTTTCCTACTACAATTTTAGGTCCTTCCATCTTACTACTCCTTTTCTGACTATTAGTTTCTTACCGGAATAGAGTAAACTCCCTTGTGTTCGAATGTTTCCGAGTTTGTGTTAGTAAACGGTTAATGTCCCTGTCTCACCCCTTTCTACTTAATTTAATAGGTAACCCACATTATAATTTTAACAAAACAAAAAAGCAAATCCGACCCCGTAAAACAAAGCATACTTTTGACTTAAAGCAGGTTAATACTAAGTTCCATAGTCTAGGCTGTCGCCTAGGCTGCTGTGCGAATCCTGCTCCGTAACCGCTGTGTTTCGGTGAGCATCTTTTTTCTCAGGCGGATATTCTGGGGGGTCACTTCCACCAGTTCATCTTTATTGATAAAATCAATTGCTTGTTCCAGGCTCATCTTCAGGGCAGGAGTCAGCCTCAGGGCAATGTCGGAGGTTGACGAGCGTATATTGGTCTTCTTCTTTTCTTTGCAGACATTGATGGCTAAGTCCTGTAGCCGCGGATTCAGCCCTATTATCATTCCCTCATAGACGGGTGTGTTAGGTTCGATGAAGGTGAGGCCGCGCTCCTGGGCATTATTGAGACCATAGGTCAGGGCGACGCCCGGTTCCGAGGCTATCAGTACTCCATTACGAGAGGAAGTTATGTTTCCATGCCATGCTTCATAGCCCAGAAAAAGAGTGTTCATAATACCTTCACCCTTGGTCGCCGTAAGTAAAGCGCTGCGGAACCCGATGAGTCCTTTCGTCGGTACACGGAATTCGAGATGCACATTAGGCGGGGTATCGTGGCGAATATCCATAAGCTGAGCTTGCCGCTTACCCAGCATCTCGGTTAAGGCTCCGATATTTTCATCTTTGACATCGAGGGTAAGCAGCTCCATCGGTTCCATAAGCTTGCCATCGATTACCTTGGTAATAGCTTCGGGTTTGGAGACTTCGAATTCGTATCCCTCCCGCCGCATGGTCTCGATAAGAATCGCCAGGTGGAGCTCGCCTCTCCCTTTTACCAGGAAGGAATCCGAGCTATCGGTATCCTGTACCCGGAGGCTCAGGTTGGTTTCTAGTTCTCTATAGAGTCGTTCCCGTATCTGGCGCGTGGTGCTGAAGCGGCTCTCACGGCCGGCGAATGGTGAGGTGTTGACTCGGAAGGTCATTTCGACAGTAGGTTCGCCAATCTCGATGCGGGGGAGAGCTTCCGGCTGCTCCGGGCTGGCGATAGTATCTCCGATGTTGACTTTGGACAGTCCGGTTACGGCGACGATATCACCCGCCTCGGCTTCGGTTACCCCCAGGCGCTTGAGACCGAGGTATGTAAACACTTCGCCAATTTCATAAGAAGTCAGAATGCCATCAGCCCCGATGCTCACGACCTGGTCGTGGGCAGTAACTTTACCCCTCCAGATTCGACCGATAGCAATTTTCCCCTTGTGAGTATCGTAGTCCAGGTTAGAAACCAGCATTTGAAACGGGCCGCTTTCAATCTTTGGTGGTGGTACTTTTGCCAGGATGCATTCGAAGAGGGGAGTAATGTCTTTGCCGGGAGTATCCAGTTCCATGACGGCGGTGCCTTCCCTGCCACTGGTATATATTACCGGGAAATCAAGCTGGTCGGCACTGGTAGCCAGTTCCAGGAACAGGTCCTGGGTTAATTTGAACACCTCGGCTATCCGTGCGCTTTCCCTGTCTATCTTGTTAATCACCAGGATGGGCTTGAGCCCCCTTTCCAGGGCTTTACGCAGCACAAACTTGGTCTGGGGCATTGGGCCTTCCACCGAATCGACTAAGAGCAGGCAACCATCAGCCATACTGATGACGCGCTCAACCTCTCCGCTGAAATCGGCATGTCCCGGAGTATCGATGATGTTGATTTTGACTCCACCGTAAACTATGGCGGTGTTTTTGGACATGATGGTAATGCCTTTTTCGCGTTCCAGGTCACCCTGGTCCATTATTTGCTCGCCCATTGCCTGATTATCCCGGAACACCTTGCTTTGCTTCAGCATGGCATCGACCAGGGTGGTCTTACCATGGTCGACATGGGCGATAATAGCGATATTCCGGATGTCATTTCGATAATTCATATATTTAACAAAACCTCTCCATCCATTGAATTTGCAGGGGTAACGCACAGTCTTAACAAGGAGGGCATAGATAGACGTAATAAACGAATGGGGTGACTGTGCTGTCTCTAGCCTCAGGCGACCCGGGTAGCGTTCTGGCTGATTGGTAAAGCCTCTATCGGTGCCGGGTGCCTTTTCGAAAGCGGTGAATGTAAGAATGATCCCCAAGCCAGTGCATTGAATTTCCTTGTCCTGTAAGCCTAAAACTATGTTGAAACTACACTTACAGTATACTCGTTACAGAGCTTCTTGTCAAAACAGTAGTCTTCTCCCTTTAGCAAAGGAAGGGGGAAGAAAAAGAAGAGGGGCGAAAGCCCCTCTTAGACTCCCTATTATACAGCGCTACTAATAGCCCTACTGCTAAGGGGACTTTTCTGAAGAATAATCATACACGGGACTCACTACTCTAAACCATAACCTAGGAAAAATAATGTTAGCGAACAAGCCTAGTATATTGTATAATAAATCTATGCCAGAATGGGTATTATCACTGTTGGGTTTGATTGGTCTGGCAACGCTTTGGAAACTTGTAAAGCGTGTGGCGTTTTGGTTAAAGCGTGTGGCGTTTTGGTTAAAGCCACAAGGTCTTGTCGGTGGTACACCCTTGATTTTCCAAATAGGAGAAACAGCTTACACTGCTTCTTCTCCCTTTGTTGATGAACGGGAAGTAAGTGCTATTATTTGCCAAGTTATTTTCGGTAATCCAGATAAAAGGAATCGTGTCATTACCACCTTCCGTTTAGAGGTAAAATCTAAATCGCCGTATTTGTTGTCAGAAGCAAGAGATTCAGAACGTGTTAGTGGTTCTTATCTAGTACCAGCTGGTGGTGGCTTCGCCTCTGTTCCTAAAAAGCCTTGGTTAAATGTCCCTTTTAATATTGGTGGTGGAGATGGCAAATCTGGCTGGATAGGGTTTTGTCTAATTGAGCGTAGAGACCTGACTCTTGCAGAAGCTTGAAAAATGGACGGATATTTAATTGCTATCCAATCTGATGGGACAGAATTACGCGCTCAGTTTCCCGCTTGCAGTTTACCTCGTGCAAACAGTAATTAAGTTATCAGTGCCTAGGAAGAATATTGGATAGAATTATTGGTGGGGGTGAGGGTCAGGGGGATAGGTCACCGCCAAGATTGTCATTCCGTACTTGATACGGAATCCAGATGGGGTGGGGCAAGTCGCTATGGATTCCCGCTTTCGCGGGAATGACAAAAGGAATAGGGAACAAAAGCCTCTCTCTAAATATAACCCGGTTTAGGCTTTGACACGCTGGCGCAGACGTTCCAAGAGCCACATTCGTGCCAATGTCGTTGGGCCAACCCCTAGCTCTCTCGCCTCTTCTCTCATCTGCTGCCACTTATCCGCAGGCAGCCGCACCGGGATTACCTTGTCCAGTGGTTTTTTCACCTCTACAGGCACGACCTCATCGGTCTCTTCCCGGGCATTACCATGCTCTATTTTCTCCACTGCTTTATCTATTTCAGTCATCTCACCTCAAATCAATTCCGTATAAATTAATTTTAGATAATTCACTTTCTATGCCAAACAACTGCTTTTGTATTTCATATAAGCTACCACTACTTCCGAGGCCACTGAGGGTAGGCCTTCCTGTCATATCCGTTAATTGATAGTTTATGGCGCTCAACTGACCTGAGATTCCGTTTAAGGTCAGCACGCCCCAAAACAACACAGCAAGCGCAGCTAGGATGACAGCTATTTGCAGCCACTTCTGAATACCTACCATATTCATTCCCCCTTTATTTTGGTTTTCCTTATCTCTTAGTATTGTATACTAATTGTATACACTGTGTCAAGCTATTATTGGGGACGTCTTGCGCATTTGTGCATTTTATACAATAATATAGTTGTAATTGTCAGAAAGAGGTGAAATATGCCTGCCGAAAAAAAGAGAAAAGAGGTAGCCGCTGAGGATGTCGTCTCTGACCTCCAGCAAAAGGGGGTGCGTTTTATCTATCTTCAATTCACCGATGTCCTGGGGGTAGTCAAGAGCGTCACCATTCCTATCGAGGAATTCCCCGATTGTATTGAGCGGGGAAAGTGGTTCGACGGCTCATCGGTGGAAGGTTTTGTGCGGGTGCTGGAAAGCGATATGTATCTCAAACCCGATTTATCCACGCTGGCGTTGCTGCCCTGGGAGCAGGATGGAGACCTGGCGGCCCGCGTTGTCTGCTGGATGCTGACGCCCGATGGCGGGCTTTTCCCCGGTGACCCGCGTACTATCCTTATCCGGGCAACCGAAGCCGCCACGGCTCTGGGCTATCGTTTTTATGTGGCTCCTGAGCTGGAGTTTTACCTTTTTGAGCCTGGAGACGGAGGACAGGCTACGCCTTTCTTAAGTGATAGGGGCGGCTATTTCGACCTGTCTACCGGGCTCTCGGCTTCGCTGCGCAAAGAGATGGTGCGGGTGCTCCGTGAAATGTCCATCAATGTGGAAACCAGCCATCATGAACTCGGTTTGGGCCAGCATGAGATAGACTTCGCTCATGAGGAAGCCCTGAGGAGTGCCGATGACCTTATCACGGCACGGTATACCCTTAAAGCTCTGGCACAGAAACACGGGCTGTCCGTAACCTTCATGCCCAAACCCTTCGAAGGTATGGAAGGCAGTGGTATGCACATCCATCTCAGTCTAGCTCACCTTAGCCGTGAGGAAAATGCCTTCTCGGATGTAACTAATGAATATGGACTCTCCGTCATTGCCCGCCACTTCGTCGCCGGGTTGCTGCATCATGCCCGGGGTATGAGCCTTATCCTCAATCCTCTGGTTAATTCCTACAAGAGACTGGTTAGAGGTTTCGAAGCCCCGGTATATGTCAGCTGGGCACGAATGAATCGCTCGGCACTGATTCGGGTGCCCCGGGTGAATCCCCAAAAATTAAATACTACCCGCATCGAAATAAGAAATCCGGACCCTGCCTGCAATCCGTATTTAGCTTACGCCGTGATGCTGAGTTGCGGGCTTCACGGCATCAGGGAAAAGCTGCCTCTGCCACCTCCAATCGAGGAGAACCTTTTGGCTTTCGACCAGATAGAACTGGAACATCGGCGGATAATCCGGCTGCCGGAGACGCTCGGCGAAGCTCTGGATGAGTTCCAGAAGGACACTATCATCAGAGAAGCTCTGGGTGACCTGCTTTTTACTAAGTTGGTCGAAGCGAAACGCCGTGAATGGCACGAGTTCTGTCAACATGTAACTCTGTGGGAGAAAGAACGCTATCTCGGGGTGTGGTAATGCCGACAGTAGAACAGATTTGGCGACAGGTCTTGCCTCCGGGCACAGATTTAGCGGCGGGAGCAGCCGGCATTTATAACGTGGTCAACTGGGTCATTACCCTCCGACCTTCAGCACCGGGCTTCGATAATGTGCGGGGCAATGAATTTGCTTTGATAGATACCTCCATAGCTAAGAGCTTGGGGGTTACCCTGCCATCACTGGTTCTGTTTTTGGCGGAGCGGGCAGTCAGCGGTATCGGTCTCCTGGGTGAAGCCATACCCGAAGCCTGTGAACAGGCGCAATCCAGTAGAATCCCGATTTTACAACTCCCACCGGGCAGTAATTTAGCGGCTTTAGAAGCCAGCATTGCCAGCCTGGCTAGTGAGGAAAGACACTACCTCTACCAGCGAGAGCAGGAACTGAGTCAAATCTTGATGGAACTGGCTTTGCTCGGTCGGGGCATGGCTGTCATCTTGCAGAAGCTCCGGGAGCTTACCGGCAGGATAGTCTGGATGCTTGGTCCTGACTTAAAGCCTCTTGTACCATTAGATGCGGGTGGTACTCTTGACGCAATACGCCCCGGGCTTTTCGAGCTTTTGGCTAAAGCCTCCTCACACATCGTTGGGCTAAAGCTGACAGAGCAGTCGGCCGCTTTTGTTTGCCCCGTGATAAGAGGCGAAGGGACGGCAGGATACCTGGTAGTAACGGCACCACTGGGCGAGTTGGGAGAAGCTGACCGTGTGGCGGCTAAGGTTGGTGCTTTAGCTTTAGCTGTGGCAATGTCCCGCCGCCAGGCTGTGGAAGATACCGAAGACCGCTTCCAGGCGGAAATGCTGGAAAGCCTGCTTAGTGGCGCTCTGTCTCCTGAGGCTATCGCCGAAAGAGCGGTACGCCTCGGGCTTGACCTTTCCCTCCATTATGCCGTGATGGCAATTTCGCTGGCTGGTTCTCAATACCAACTGGAGACCATAGTGCGGCAAGCCAACTCGCTTCCGGGTAATGCCCTCTGTCACCGCCGTGGTGATACCATGGTAGTGCTGCGCCCGGTGGACACTACCACCACAGCCCACGATTTACGCCGTATGGGTCAAGACGTGGCCAGGGAGTTGACTGCCCGCTTCGGAGGCACCGTGTCACTCGGTATCGGACGTTTATATCAAGGTGTCGAGGGACTTCGCAACTCTCTTCCGGAAGCCGAGCATGCCCTGGCGATGGGTAGTCGTCTCTTCGGTGCCGGCTCGGTAAGCCTTTTCGCCGAGCTGGGAATCTACCGCCTTCTTTTTTCCGCTAAACCGGAGGAACTTAGAAACTTCTACGAGGAGTGCCTCGGACGGTTGGTGGAATATGACCGGCAGCACAATGGTGAGTTGCTGCGCACTCTGGAAGCCAGTCTGCAATACCCGACACTGGCCAAAACGGCACAAGTCTTGCACATTCACCGTAACACTTTACTCTACCGTCTACAGCGCATTCAGGAGGTAGCCGGCCTCGACCTTGAGAACGGGGACACCCGCCTGACCCTTCACCTGGCATTACGGGCTGGAGATATCCTCCGCGTCAGCTAATCCTTGGTTATTTTGCACAAAAACATGTGCCAACTTTCTGTAGTAATGTCCGTAGACTTGGGCTAACCCCTCCAGTAAACTAATAGTAGTTGTAACAAATAACCAAGAGGAGGGGGTTAGATGCCTGTTAATTCCGGAGACACTGCCTGGATTCTGGTCTCGGCAGCCCTGGTCATGCTCATGACACCGGGGCTGGCTCTTTTCTACGGGGGGATGGTGCGGCGGAAGAACGTTCTCTCCACAATGATGATGAGTTTCGCTATGCTGGGTCTGGTCGGGCTTCTCTGGGTGCTTTATGGCTACAGCCTGAGCTTTGGTCCCGACATAGGCCACATTATCGGTGGTCTTGATTTCATTGGTCTTAATAATGTCGGTCAGGAACCGTCCTCGGTCTATGCCACGACTGTCCCTCACCTGGCATTCATGATATATCAGGCGATGTTTGCTATCATTACCGTCGCCCTGTTCACCGGGGCTGTCGTGGACAGGATAAAGTTCAGCTCCCTGCTCGTTTTTGCTGCTTTGTGGCTGACCTTTATCTACGCTCCAGTGGCACACTGGGTCTGGGGTAGTGGCGGCTGGCTGGCTAAGCTGGGAGCTCTCGACTTTGCCGGTGGTGCCGTGGTTCATATTAATGCTGGTGTTTCGGCGCTGGCTTTGGCTATGCTCTTAGGTCCCCGCAAAGGCTTTAAAGAGAAGGAGTCTATGGAGGCGCACAATATTCCTCTGGTAATGCTGGGTGCCGGATTGCTCTGGTTCGGTTGGTTCGGCTTTAATGCCGGCAGTGCTCTTACTGCTGGTGGGTTGGCTTCCAGTGCTTTTGTGGCTACCAATACCGCTGCTGCCGCTGCCGCTTTCACCTGGATGCTGCTTAGCTGGATTTACCGCCGGCCCACCGCTCTGGGGACGGTTACCGGCGCCGTTATCGGCCTGGTGGCAATCACTCCCGCAGCCGGTTTTGTTTCGCCGATAATGGTCATCCCCATTGGCATCGGGGCAGCCTTGGTCGGCTATTATTCGATGCTCATCAGGTCGAAGACGCGTGTCGATGACTCTCTGGATGTGCTGGCCTGTCACGGAATGGGGGGTATATGGGGGGCACTGGCCACGGGTATTTTTGCCAGTGTTGCCGTCAATTCGGCTGGAGCCGATGGTCTGATTTTCGGTAATGTCATGCCGGTTCTTAAACAGTTGGTTGCTATCGT
>ORJL010085690.1_pt1 | contig 110598 bp, 121 predicted proteins | sample 1779941 | NCBI WGS metagenome assembly ORJL01 (sample SAMEA104232317, study PRJEB22302) | groundwater metagenome | biome: forest; feature: aquifer; material: groundwater | place: USA | collected 2011-08-07 | depth 5.8 m | reverse complement strand
GAGAATGAAGCGCGAGTTCAATGTCGAGGCGAATGTGGGACGGCCGCAGGTTGCTTACAAGGAAACGATCAAAGGATCCGCCGAGGGAGAGGGGAAATACATCCGTCAGTCGGGTGGTCGCGGCCAGTACGGTCATGCGAAGATCGAAGTGGAACCGATGGAGCGCGGCGCCGGATTCGAATTCGTGAATGCGATCAAGGGAGGCGCGATTCCGCAGGAGTTCATCCCGCCGATCGAGAAAGGCATCAGAGAAACGATGGAGAAAGGTATTCTTGCGGGCTATCCCGTGATCGATCTCAAAGTAACGCTCTACGACGGGTCGTTCCACGAAGTCGACTCTTCCGAGTTCGCATTCAAGATCGCGGGCTCGATGGCGCTTCAGGAAGCGACCAAGCAGGCGAAGCTCGTACTCCTCGAACCGATCATGAAGGTGCAAGTCATCGTGCCGCCCGATTTTCTGGGCGACGTGACGGGAGACATCAGTTCGAAACGCGGAAAGATAAAAGCGATGGGAGAAAGGGGATCCGTGCGCATCGTGGATGCGAATGTCCCGCTCTCCGAGATGTTCGGCTACTCCACGAACCTCCGCTCCATGACCCAAGGCCGAGGATCATTTACCATGGAATTTTCTCACTATGAGGAAATGCCCGCAAGCGTTGCGCAGCTGGTTATAGAAGGGAAGAAGAAGTAAAAGCAAACTCCATTGTAAGATTGAAGGGAAGAAAAAATAAGAATACCCCGTGCGCATTCCTCCGAACGAGGGTAAGACTTGGGCCTTGTCGGCCCGGAGCGCCCGAGTTGAGGAGGAATGCGCACGGGGGGTATAAGGCATTGACTTTTTTGAAGAAATCATCGAATATTAACATCGCCTAGTTAGCACTAAAATAAGGTCGAAAAAATAAGTTTTTAAGTCGTGCATTTTAGTTTTTAGTAATCATATGGCAGAAAAAGAAAAATTTCAGAGAAGCAAAAAGCATGTGAACGTTGGCACCATCGGTCACGTTGACCACGGGAAAACCACGCTCACCGCGGCCATCACCCACGTGTTATTCATGAAGGGTCTGGCGAAGAAGGAAGAGGGCGTAAATCAGATCGATAACGCTCCGGAGGAAAAGGCGCGCGGTATTACGATCGCGCTTCACCACTCCGAATACGAGTCGGAAAAGCGTCACTATGCGCACATCGATGCGCCGGGACACGCCGACTACATCAAGAACATGATCACGGGTGCCGCCCAGATGGACGGCGCGATCCTGGTCGTATCGGCGGCGGACGGTCCGATGCCGCAGACGAGAGAACACATTCTTCTCGCGAGGCAGGTAGGCGTACCCTCGATCATCGTCTTCTTGAACAAAGTTGACATGGTGGATGATCCCGAACTCATCGATCTCGTTGAGTCCGAGGTGCGGGAACTCCTCAAGAAATACAGCTTCCCGGGAGACGAGACGCCGGTGATTCGCGGCTCGGCCTTAAAAGCACTCGAAGCGAAATCCGGTGATGATGAAGCGGCAAAGCCGATTCTCGAACTTGTAAAAGCGCTCGATGATTATATTCCGGATCCCGTCCGTGAAATCGACAAGCCGTTCTTGATGCCGATTGAAGATATCTTCACGATTGAAGGACGCGGAACCGTCGTTACGGGACGTGTGGAACGCGGCCAGATCAAGGTGAATGACGAAGTTGAAATCATCGGTTTGCGGCCTACGGTGAAAACCGTGGTTACAGGCCTCGAAATGTTCCAGAAAACGCTCGATGAAGCGCAAGCGGGAGACAACGTAGGCGCGCTCCTCCGGGGATTGAAGAAAGAAGATGTGGAACGCGGTCAGGTGATCGCGAAATCGGGTTCGGTTACCCCGCACACCGAGTTTACCGCCGAGGTGCTCGTGTTGAGCAAGGAGGAAGGCGGAAGACACACGCCGTTCTTCAAGGGGTACAAACCCCAGTTCTATATCAGAACGACCGACGTAACCGGAGAAGTAACCCTGCCGGAGGGCACCGAAATGGTGATGCCGGGAGACACGGTTACCTTCACGGTGAAACTCATCGCGCCCGTCGCGCTTGAAGAAAAACAGCGCTTCGCCATTAGAGAGGGAGGCAAGACGGTTGGCGCGGGAGTCGTGACGAAGATTATAAAATAAAATTTTCAATTATCAATTTCCAATTTCCAATTTTCAATTGAACATTGGTCATTGGAAATTGAAAATTATCGTTCGATGTCCACCAAGAAAGAAGAGCAGGTTCAAAAAGAAAAATTGCGGATCAGAGTGAAAGCGTACGATGCAAAGCTCATCGATACCTCCGTTCACCAGATTGTCGAGGCGATCAAACGGCAGGGAGGAGAACTTGTCGGCCCGGTCCCGCTTCCTACGGAATTCAAGAAATATACCGTAAACCGATCCACCTTTGTCCATAAGAAATCGCGTGAGCAGTTCGAGCTTAGAGTTCATAAACGTCTCTTGGACATTCTGAACCCGGAGCAAAAGATAATAGAATCACTCACCGACCTGAACCTGCCTTCCGGAATCGACGTGGAAATAAAAATGATTCAGTAACGTATCGAACAAACCCCGGCACCCGCCGAGGTTTGTGGTTTATGTCGTCACAATCAGTTGACATATTGGCGGGTTGTATACTATTATTAATGCCGTAAGACAAGTAGCCGTTACAACAACCAGGCGAAGTCTTGGTTTGTTTTTTTCAAACTGCTCGTGTAATCCCCCCTTGTAAACGCATGAAATTCAAAGGCAAAAAAGTGAAAATGACGCAAGTATGGCAGGGCGAGAAAATCGTCCCTGTTACGGTTGTGCAGCTTAATGAAAACGAGTCGGTAGTGGAACTCAAAGAAGGGGATAATGTTCGGGTAAGCGGCACGAGCAAAGGAAGAGGATTTCAGGGTGTCGTGAAACGCCACGGATTCGCCGGAGGACCAAAAACCCACGGACAAAAAGACCGCCTTCGAGCGCCTGGATCGAGCGGTCCTACCGCTCCCCAACGCGTTATTAAAGGAAGAAAAATGGCCGGTCATATGGGAAACGAACGGGTGACGGTAAAGAATCTGAAGGTGGTATCGGTGGAAGAAAAGAAAAGAAACGTATTTCTCAAGGGAGCGGTTCCCGGGATGATCGGAGGTGCCGTTGAGATACAAAAATAGCGAAACATGGAAATAGCCGTCTACAACAGAAAAGGTGAAAAAGCGGGAACAATGGACATCCCCGCGGAGATTTTCGCCGTGAAGTGGAATCCCGATCTCGTGCATCAAGCGGAACTTACGGAACTCGGCAACAAGCGGACCGCGGTGGCGCACACGAAGGACCGATCGGAAGTGCGCGGCGGAGGGAAAAAGCCGTGGCGGCAAAAACATACCGGACGCGCACGGCACGGATCTTCGCGATCACCGATATGGGTGGGCGGTGGCGTTACCTTCGGCCCGAGAAATGAAAAGAACTATTCAAGAAAGATCAACAAGAAGATGAAGCGGGTCGCGCTCTATTCTCTCCTCTCGAGGAAGCTCAAAAGTGATTTTGTGAAGGTGGTGGATGCGCTCGAGTTCGAAGCGCCGAAAACAAAACATGTTGCGGCGTTTTTTACTTCCTTTTTCAGGGAGCGTCCCTCCGTGCTTCTTGTTCCCTCGCTCACGAACGGTTCCGTACGTCTCTCCGCGCGCAACATTCCCGAAGCCAAGGTGTCTTCGCCGAAAACGTTGAACGTGTACGATTGTCTGGCCCAGAAATACGTACTCTTCGAGAAAAAAGCGCTTCAGGAATTCGTTGCTCATGCCATGAAGGAAAAAACAGAATAACACGACTATGGGAATTCTTGGAAAATCGAAACAAAAGAATAAAGAAGAGAAGATGCCGCACACGCACGTCGTCGAAAAAGCTACATCTCATCGCCCATTCCTCTCGGTTTTGAAAAAAGCGTGGACCAGCGAGCGGGCGCACATGCTGCAGGCGGCGAATCAATACATTTTTTCTGTTGCTACCAAGGCCACAAAACCGATGGTCAAAAGCGAAGTGGAGCGTCGCTATAATGTTACCGTCACGGCGGTACGCATGCTGAATATAAAAGGGAAGGTGAAATATTACAGAAACATCCCGAGTCGTCGGACGACGCTTAGGAAGGCGATCGTTACCCTAAAAAAAGGCGATACGATCGACACGCAGTAGTACTCGCGAACAATGCGAATCGAGCAAAATAATGCGAATACATAACACACTATACGAATACGGAATCGAGTCGAACCATACGAATTCGCGTTATTTGCCGTCATTCGCATTATTAGTGATTACTCTATGAAACAGTACAAACCCACAAGCGCAGGAAGACGTTCGATGTCGGTATCCGATTATCGCGTTCTTTCGAAGATACCGCGAATCAAGCGTTTGACCTCGCGTCTTAAGAAGAACGCCGGGAGAAATAACCAGGGAAGAATCTCCATGCGTCATCAGGGGGGCGGCAATACGATTTTATACCGCACGATCGATTTCAAGCAGATGAAGAGAGGAGTTTTGGGAACGATCGAAGCGATCGAATACGATCCGTATCGCACGGCATTCATCGCGCGCGTATGTTATAAGGACGGCGATCGGCATTATATTCTCGCGCCTCACATGCTCAAGGTGGGAGCGACGATTGTCACCGGCCCCGAAGCGCCGCTTGAAACCGGGAACAGAACGGTACTCAAGCGTATCCCCATCGGCAACTTCGTTCATAATGTCGAACTCTTCCCCGGAAAGGGAGGACAGATCGGACGATCCGCGGGCGTCTCCATACAAATACTTGCGCACGAAGAGGGTTACACGCATCTTAAAATGCCTTCGGGAGAAGTACGGAAAGTATTATGGGACAACTATGCTTCGATTGGACAGGTTTCCAATCCGGAATATAATTTAGTGTCCATAGGAAAAGCGGGGCGATCCAGGTGGCTCAACAAGCGGCCGACGGTTCGCGGTTCCGCCATGAATCCGCGCGACCATCCCTACGGAGGCGGCGAAGGAAGACAACCTCGCGGTACGAAGCGTCCGAAAACCAAATGGGGCAAGACGACTGGCGGGAAGAAGACGCGCCGGAAGAAAAAATGGTCAAACGCAATGATAATAAAGAGAAGACAGAGAAAACGTTAATAAGGGCTTTGTATCGCGCGAAGCGCGATCTACAAAACCTTACCGAGCACTCAACACCAATAAATCCAACAATCATAATGAATTACCAAAACTACAATTATAGGTCGTATCCCGAAACACTCATGTTGAGTGCTCGGTGCTCAATGCTATGGCTCTATTTTCATCGCCAAAGCATTGGCTCGAAAATATAGATAGCATTGGCACATGACTCGTTCTGCAAAAAAGGGTCCTTGGGTGGATCAAAAACTTCTGAAGAAGATAAAGAATCTGAAATCCGGTGAGGCGGCGCCTGTCAAAACATGGTCGCGTGCCTCCGAAATAGCACCTGAGATGGTCGGGTTCAGTTTTGCCGTACATAACGGCAAGGATTTCATTGAAGTGAGAATCAACGAAGATATGATTGGGCACCGGCTCGGAGAGTTTTCTCCCTCAAAGAAGTTCATAAAACACGGAGGGAAGATGCAGCGCGAAATGGAAAAAGGTGCACCCGCACCGGCTCCCGTTCAAAAGAAATAACCCTATGCAAACCGTGAAGGCACAATTGAAATTTCTGAAAATTTCCCCAAGGAAGGTCCGTTTGCTTGCGGATACGATTCGGGGACTTCCTACAATCGAAGCCGAGGCACGGTTGCTTTTGAGTCCGCGGAGACCGAAGGATTCACTTTTGAAACTCCTTCGTTCGGCGGTTGCGAACGCGAAAAACAATCACAAACTCGATTTGGAAACACTTTTCATAAAAGAACTTCGCGTGGATCAGGGTCCGATGCTAAAACGTTGGACGCCTCGTTCCCGGGGATCGATTGCCGGCATTCAAAAGAAAATGAGCCATGTGACCATCGTGCTCGGCGTATCGGAAAAACCGTACGGAAAACGTTTCTCCATTGTCGTACCGAAGCACGAGAAGAAAGAAGACAAGAAAGAAAAGAGGAAAAAAACGAAGACAAAGGAGCACGAGGAGCACATCGAAGAGAAAAAGGAAAAAGAACAAAAAACGACTCCAGAAAATAAACCGAAAGAAACCAAGGGGGCACTGCGGAAAGTGTTTCAAAGAAAAGCAATTTAGTAATCGCGAACAATGCGAATCGATTCAAAATAATGCGAATACGATACGGAACATATGAATACGGAACCAAGTCGAATCGAACAGATTTGCATTATTTGCTGTAATTCGCATTATTAGTGATAACTCTATGGCGCAGAAAATAAAACCAAATGCATATCGTATCGGTATCACGCTCCCGTGGGTGAGCCGATGGTTTCCCAAGAAACAGGTCCGTTTCTTTCTTGAGGAAGACCACATCATTCGCGGAATCGTGAACGGAAAAATTCTCACTGCGGGAATCGCTTCCATAGAAATTGAGAGAACGGGAGATATGGTGCGCGTCATCGTGAAAGCCGCACGACCCGGACTTGTGATCGGACGCGGAGGGAAGGGCGTCGAAGAATTGAAGAACGCGATCCTAAGCGCCGTTCTATCGTTCAGAAAAAAGAATAAGATCGCGGCCAAGTTCAATTTGAATGTAACGATCGAGGAATTGAAACGATTTGAGATTTCCGCGCAGGTCACCGCACAGCAGGTGGCGTTCGATATAGAAAAACGTCTTCCGTTTCGTCGTGTAATGAAACGCACCATCGAAACCATTATGCAAAACAGGGAAGTCCAGGGAGTTAAAATAAAATTGAGCGGGCGGCTCGGCGGCGCCGAGATCGCGCGCACGGAACAGCTCGCAAAAGGAAAGATGTCACTTCAGAGTTTGCGTGCCAACGTGGATTACGGCGAAGCGACCGCATTCAATACCTACGGTACGGTAGGTATAAAACTCTGGATTTATAAAGGAGAATTATTCGAGGAGAATAAAAAATCGAACTAAATTTCCATGTTACAGCCAAAAAAACAAAAACATAGGAAGATGCAAAAGGGGCGGAGGAAAAACCGCCTTACCGAGACGCGCGGACTCAAGGTGAGCTTCGGAACATTCGGGCTCCAATCGCGAAGCGCGTCTTGGATTACCGCGCGGCAAATCGAGGCGGCGCGAAAGACCATCACGCACGCTTTGAAGCGTGGAGGAAAAGTATGGATCCGCATTTTCCCCGATAAACCCATCACGAAACTTCCTCCCGAAGTAACCCTGGGAGGAGGAAAAGGAAACATCGATCACTACGTGGCTCCGGTGAAACCCGGAAGGATTCTTTTTGAAATCGACGGCGTCTCGCGTGAAACCGCAATGCATGCGCTTCGCATGGCCGGACATAAACTTCCCGTAAGGACGAAGGTGGTTGAGAAGTAGTCGCGAACAATGCGAATCGAGCAAAATAATGCGAATACATAACACACTATACGAATACGGAATCGAGTCGAACCATGCGAATTCGCGTTATTTGCCGTCATTCGCATTATTAGTGATTACTCTATGAAAAAGAAGGAACTACAATCCTATACCGCGCGATCGAAAGGCGAGATGCAGAAAGAACTTCTCGAGGAGCGCGAAAAGCTCGCGAAACTTCGATTTGACCTCGCCGCGGGAAAAGTGAAGAATATACGGGAAATACGGCATTTGAAGAAAAACATCGCCCAGCTTCTCACTCTCTTAAAGAACACAACACAATAACATGAGAACACTTCAGGGAACAATCATTTCGGATGCGATGCAAAAAACGAGAGTGATCTCGATAGTCCGTCTGCGCAAGCACCCGCGGTATCAGAAATATTACAAAGTTACGACACGCCTCAAAGCCCACGACGAAAAGAACGAGTACAAAACGGGAGATGAGGTCATTATTCGGGAAACCAGACCATTGTCGAAAGACAAGAGATGGATTATAGTCGCCAAGGCCTAATAGTATGATTCAAGAACGTTCCATTTTAAAAGTTGCCGATAACAGCGGAGCGAAGACGGTTCGTTGTTTTAGGGTATTGGGAGGAGGAAGAAAACGTTACGCGGAAATCGGCGATATCGTCATCGTATCGGTGCAAGTTGCGGAGCCGAGAAAGCAGATAAAGAAGAAGGACATTGTGCGCGCGCTTGTCGTGCGCCAGCGGAAATCGATTCGACGTTCCGACGGATCGTACGTTCGTTTCGGCGACAACGCCGTAGTCATCATCGATAAGGATAAAAAAGAACCGAAAGCGACCCGTATTTTCGGTCCGATTCCGCGGGAAATAAAAGCGCTCGGCTATGATGCGATCACTTCGCTCGCGGAAGAACTAGTGTAATAATCATGAATATCAAAAAAGGGGACACAGTGAAATTTTTAACGGGTAAAGATCGCGGGAAGACCGGGAAGGTGCTTCGGGTTGATACGAAGGAAGGAATGATTACCGTCGAAGGATTACACGTGTTTAAAAAGCACGTACGGCCCAAGCGGCAGGGAGAAAAGGGGGAAGTAGTATCACTTGCGAGGCCGGTTAATGTCTCGAATGTGATTCTCGTGTGTCCTTCATGCCATGCCGTGACGAGAGTCGGCCATCAAGTTTCCGGCGATATGAGGAAACGCGTATGTAAAAAATGTAACACCACATTATGACGAATGAAAAAAAACAATCGCCCACCATCGAAAAAATTGTGGTAAATACGGGAATAGGAAGAGCCAGTCAGCAGGCGCAGTTTGAAGACAAGATACTTCCCGAGATAGAGAAGGAACTTGCGGTTATCACCGGACAAAAACCTTCCCGCCGCCAGGCAAAAAAATCGATTGCCGGATTCAAAACCCGTGCGGGACAGATCATCGGGCTTACCGTAACGCTCCGCGGGGCTCGTATGAATGATTTTTTCGACCGTCTCGTGAATTTGGTGCTTCCGCGCGTAAAAGATTTCAGGGGATTGGCGGAAAAAAACGTGGATGCGAACGGCAATCTTAATATAGGGCTCAAAGAACAAAGCGTGTTTCCCGAGATCGATCTCGAAAAGTCAAAAGTAACATTCGGGGTGCAGGTTACCGTCGTTCCGAAGAAGAAAGGAAGGAGTTCCGCGATTGATTTCTATCGTCGTTATGGAGTACCATTGAAGAAATAACATGGCAAAGAAGTCGGTCATCGCGAGAGCAAAAAAGAAACCGAAATTCAGCACCAGAGCAGTTCTCCGGTGCTTTCGTTGTGGCAGAAAACGAGGGTATATACGCGACTTTAATCTCTGCCGTATCTGCTTTCGCGAACTCGCGAGCCGAGGTGAGATTCCGGGAGTGAAAAAAGCAAGCTGGTAATATGAAATACACCGATTTCGTCATAAAAGTTAAAAACGCCAAGACCGCGGGGAAACCGACTGTGAAGACGGACGCCACGAAAGCGAATAAAGCGATCGCCGAGCTTCTCGCCGTGCGCAGTTTTGTGAAGAGCGTGGAAGTGAAAGGAAAAGGAACGAAGAAATATCTTGAAATTGACCTTGAGGGAAAAAAACGAATCCACGCGGTGAAGTTCTTGAGCACGCCCTCTCTGCATCGGCACGCCGGTTACAAGGATTTCAGAAAAGTAAAAAACGGTTTCGGGATGCTCGTCGTTTCGACTCCGAAAGGAATTATGGCGGGAGAGACGGCAAGAAAAGAGAAGGTCGGCGGAGAACTGCTGTTCGAAATTTGGTAGTACTCGCGAACAATGCGAATCGAGCAAAATAATGCGAATACATAACACACTATACGAATACGGAATCGAGTCGAACCATGCGAATTCGCGTTATTTGCCGTCATTCGCATTATTAGTGATTACTTTATGAGCAAGATAGGAAAAATGCCAATAACCATACCGACGGGAGTTACCGTTACGATCGACGGGAGTTCCGTTATCGTGAAAAGCACGAAAGGGGAGCTTACGGTCCCGCTTCTTCAGGGCATTAAGGTGTTCATGGAAGGAACGACGCTTTCGTTCGAACCCCAGAGTACTTCGAAGCAGGCGAGAAGTAACTGGGGAACCCAGCGTGCCCTGGTCCAGAATGCCGTTCAAGGGCTTACCAAGGAATTCGAAAAAGGACTTATTCTTGAGGGGGTCGGGTTCCGTATCACAAAAGAAGGGGAAGGGCTTACCTTAAATCTCGGATTCTCCCATCAGATAAAATACGAACCGCCGAAAGGCATCACCTTCGAGGTAGAAAAAAACTCTCGGCTTAAAATAAAAGGAGTTGATAAAGCATTAGTAGGCCGGGTTGCCGCTCAAATTCGAGCGCTTAAAAAACCGGAACCTTATAAAGGAAAGGGATTCAGATATGAAGGCGAGATATTGAGAAGGAAGGTCGGGAAGAAAGCAGGTGCGGGAAGTTCTGCGGCATAACGTTTTATGAAAAAAGCAAAACAACTCAACACGAAAAGAACATCGAGGAAAAGAAGGGTTCGCGCGAGAATACGGGGAACGGCGGAGCGGCCGCGTCTTTCGGTGCACCGAAGCAATGTACATATGTATGCCCAGCTCATTGATGATACCAGGAGGGCGACAATCGCTTCCGTGTCTTCTCTCGAAATCAAGCAAGGAGCAAAGAAAATGGTGAAATCGGAAATCGCGAAAATGGTGGGCGCCGAGCTTGCGAAGAAAGGAAAAGCGGCAGGAATCAAAATCGCCGTATTTGATCGTGGAAGGTATCGGTACCATGGTCGGGTAAAAGCTCTTGCCGAAGCGGTACGCGAAGGAGGTATTTCATTCTAAAACTATGGAAAGACATTCACGTCCGATACGGGCGAAGAAAAGCGAATTTCAAGACAAGGCACTCGAGATACGAAGAGTGACCAGGGTCGTCGCCGGAGGAAAGCGTTTCAGCTTTCGCGCGACCGTTGTCGTCGGAGACATGAAGGGAAAAGTAGGAGTCGGCATCGCGAAAGGACTTGATGTTGCCGCCGCGGTTGAAAAAGCGAAACGTCAGGCGCAAAAGGATTTTGTACGCGTTCCTTTGAAGGATCAGCGAACCATTGCTCATGATGTCGAGGCGAAATACAGCGCCGCGAAGATCAGGATCAAGCCGGCGCCGAAAAATCACGGGCTTATCGCAGGCGGTGCGTCCCGCGTGGTATTGGAACTTGCGGGAGTGAAGGACGTTTCCGCGAAGATACTCGGCCGTACGACGAATAAGCTCACGAACGCGATGGCAACGCTCGAGGCGCTCCGTATGCTCGAAACGGAACACCGTGAAGCACAAAGCGAATAATACGATTCTATGCAGTTACACGAACTTAAAACAATTGAAAAAAGAAAGAAAAAGAAACGCGTAGGACGGAGCGGAGCACGCGGCAAAACCTCGGGACGCGGACAAAAAGGACAGCGGGCACGCGCCGGACACAGTGTGAAACCCGCCGAACGGGATCTGATTCAGCGTATTCCGAAGCTTCGCGGATCGAAAAATAAGAGAAAAAGCGAGCCCGCGATTGTAATCCCCGTAGGAATAATCGAGAAACTTGCCGAGAACGGAAAACTCACTCGCGCGATACTACTTTCAAAACATGTGATAGGAACGATACGAAGAACGGTGAAGATAGTGAGCCAGGGGAGTTGCGCAAAACCCGTCGCCATAGAAGGTATACCCGCATCCAAAACCGCAAAAGAGAAGATAGAAAAAGCCGGAGGAAGCGTAACATAAAATGGGAAAGTTCCTCAATATTTTTAAGATACCGGACTTGAGAAAGAAAGTTCTTATGGTGCTCTTTCTCCTTTTCGTGTTTCGGCTTCTTGCCGCAATCCCGATTCCGGGAATCGATGCCACTCGTCTCGAGCAGTTTCTCTCTTCGAATGAACTCTTCGGATTCCTCAATATCTTCTCGGGCGGAGGGCTTTCGAATCTCTCGATTATGATGCTCGGTGTCGGTCCTTACATCACGGCGACCATCATTATGCAACTCTTGACGATTGTCTTCCCGAAATTGAAGAAAGCATACTATGAAGAAGGCGCCGCAGGGCAGGCGAAATTCAACCGTATCTCGCGATATCTTACCGTTCCACTCGCGATATTCTCCGGATACGGCTTCTTGAATCTTCTCGCATCACAGCAGGTGTTGCCGAATCTCTCGTTTCTCGAGCTCGTAAATAACGTCATCATCATCGCGGCAGGCAGTATTCTCATTATGTGGATTGGAGAACTTATCTCCGAGTACAAGATAGGAAACGGCATCTCGATCATCATCTTCGCGGGTATCGTGAGTAATCTTCCACAGGAAGTTGCGACGGCGCTTTTCAACTACAACCCCCAGATGCTTCCAACCTACATCGCGTTCGTGATATTGAGCATCATCGTGATCGCGGGAGTCGTCTTTGTGAACGAAGGGGAACGTAAAATTCCGGTGTCGTATGCGAAACAAGTCCGCGGTACGAAGATGTACGGGGGAGTGTCCACCTATCTGCCGCTTCGCGTGAATCAGGCGGGCGTGATACCGATCATCTTCGCAATCTCCCTTCTGCTTTTTCCCCAGTTTTTCGCGCAGATGATCTCGATCGCCTCGCCCTCCCTTTCGCTCAAATTGAATGCGTGGGTAACCGGTTTTTTCAATAACGTTCCGCTCTACAGCTTGATCTACTTTATACTTGTCGTACTCTTCACCTATTTCTACACCGCGATCACGTTTGATCCCTCCGAAATTTCGAAGAATCTTCAGCGAAGCGGGGGCTTTATTCCCGGGATCAGACCCGGACAAGCGACGACCGACACCATCGCGAGAATCACGCGTCGCATCACGCTCTTCGGAGCCGTGTTCCTTGGCGTGATTGCCATACTTCCGAACATCACGCAGATCGTGACCGGCATTCAGGCGCTTACGATCGGCGGTACGGCACTTCTTATCGTAGTCGCCGTCGCACTCGAGATTATGAAGCAGATAGAATCCCAGCTTACGGTAAGGGAGTATGAGGGGATATTCTAGCAAAATTTTTAAATTTTTAATTCTTAATTTTTAAACAAGAATTGAAAATTCTATGAAAAAAGGCAGCAACAAAAAAGCGGTAATTCTGTACGGGCCGCCGGGCTCCGGAAAGGGAACACAGGCGGAACTTCTCGTGCGCCGGTACGGTTTTTTCCACTTCGACAGCGGTCAGTATCTCCGTCGGCTCCTGAACGATCCGAAGTATAAAAACGACAAGGAAATCCAAAAAGAAAAAAAACTAAACGACGAGGGGACTCTGAATACTCCTTCATTCGTCTTGAAAAGAGTAAGAGAAGAAACGCGGCGGATATCCAGAATGGGTTTAAGCATCACCTACAGCGGATCGCCGCGAACGCTTTTTGAGGCCTTCGGTGACGCGAAACACGAGGGTCTTCTCGCACTCCTCAAAAAAGAGTACGGAGCGAAGAATGTGTTTATCTTCCGGCTTCTCGTGAACCCTGCTTCCGCCGCCAGACGGAATGCGGGCCGTCTTATGTGTGCCGTCTGCGGCTTGCCGATTCTCGCCGCTTCGAAGGCGAAGACCTGTTCTTTCTGCGGCGCGCCGGCAAAACGGAGAATCGACGACAATCCGAAGATCTTCGCGCATCGCATCGAAGAATACGAAAAGCGTACGTTTCCCATTCTCGCGAAAGCAACGAAACAGGATTATACCATCAAGAAAGTAAACGGTGAACCGGCGCCTTATCGTGTCCACAACACCATAGCCGCATACCTCGAGAAGGCAAAATAATGATCTCCCTTAAAAGCGAGAAGGACATCGAATTGCTCCGCGATTCGGGAAAAATCCTCGTCAAAATCCTTCTCGCGCTCAAAGAACAATCCGTCGTAGGCGCGAATCTGCTTGAACTCGAAGCAACCGCACGAGAGATGCTCCGCGAAGCCGGTGCGGCATCCGCATTTTTGAATTACAAACCCGACGGCGCCTCGCGTCCGTACCCAGCGGTGCTCTGTAGCTCTCTGAACGAACAGGTGGTACACGGAATACCGTTCGATTATTCGCTGAAAGACGGGGATATCCTGAAGATTGACTTCGGCGTCGTGTGGAAAGAACGGATTACCGATGCGGCGATTACCGTTCCGATTGGCAAGGTAACGAACGCGGCGAAGAAACTTATCCGAACGACCGAGGAAGCGCTCCAGAAAGGAATCGCCGCCGCGAAGATGAAGAACGCGCGTCTGGGAGATATCGGATGGGCGATAGAACACGAGATTGAGGAGCAGGGTTTCTCGGTTGTAGACGGGCTCACCGGACACGGCGTCGGTTTCAAACTTCACGAAGACCCGAACGTCTATAATTACGGACAAAAAGGAGAGGGGATGATATTAAAGGAAGGACTCGTGATTGCGATAGAACCGATGGTAAGCGCGGGATCTTCACAAACGATTCAAAGAGAAGACGGGAGTTACCAGACGAAAGACGGCGCATTGAGTACCCACTTCGAAAAAACAATCGCCATCACAAAGAATGGCGTCGAGATACTTACCGCGTTTTAACGTGGAGGCTCACGCCTCCGTGACCCGAAAGGCGGGTTAGGAGGCTGAGCCTCCTTATATTGATTTGTATTTCTACAAAGAACTCGACGCTGTGATATGTCATAGCGGCCTTGGAGCGCCCGAGTGAAGAAGAATGCGACGCAGATTTTTACTCCTCCTCTTCCTCTCCACCCTTATCACCCTCTCCATCTCCATCCTCGTCGTTTTTATTCTCCGGCTTCGTCCAGCTCGCGAAGTCGCACTCCGGATAGCGGTTACATCCGTAGAAGAATCTTCCTTTCTTCGTCTTTCTCCTTATCACCCTTCCCGTACCGCACTTCGGACAAGGGCCTAAATCACTCGATCCCGTGGGAGCAAGGGATTTTGTGCTCTTGCACTCGGGAAAGCCCGTACAGGCCAAAAATCGCCCAAAACGGCCTGTTTTTATGACCATCGGCTTCCCGCACTTCTCGCACTTTTCGTCCGTCTCCTCGTGGGGAGCGAGCTCCTCCTTCTCGACGCTCTCATACTTTTTCTCGAGATGCTTCTTGAAGGGATTGTAAAACTCCCGGATGACCTCGCGCCACTTCTTAATTCCTTCGGCGATACCATCAAGCTCTTCTTCCATGTGGGCGGTGAATCCAAGATCGACGATCTCGGGGAAGTGTTCCGTTAAAACTTTGCTCACCAAAAGACCGATCTCCGTCGGTTCGAAGCGCCGTTCGGGATTTTTTTCCACGTAGTTTCTGCTTTGAATCACCGAGATAATCGGCGCGTACGTCGAAGGTCTTCCTATGCCGTTCAACTCGAGCGTTTTGATCAAGCTCGCTTCGTTGTAACGTGCGGGCGGTTCCGTGAAATGCTGTTCCGGTTTCACTTCGGCGCATCCGAGCGCTTCTCCTTTTCGGAGCGGGGGAAGCAAACGTTCTTCGAACGTCTGGTGCCACACTTTCAAAAATCCGTCGAATCGCATCGTGGCGCCGTTCGCTTTAAGGAGAAGCCCGTCATCCTTTCCGTCTCCGCTTTTTGCTTCGATGAGCACGCTCGTAAGCGCGAATATCGCGGGAGGGAGCTGGGATGCCATGAACCTCCGCCAGATGAGATCGTAGAGTTTTTTCTCCTTCGGCTCTTCAAATTCAACCGATGAGGGATCGAGCAGGGGATTCGTCGGACGAATCGCTTCATGTGCCTCCTGCGCAAGCCGAGATTTTGTCTTGAATATCCTCGGGCTCGGCAGGAGATACTTTTCGCCGAAGGTGTCGCCGATATATTGTTTCGCGGCGCGGAGCGACTCCTCCGAAAGGTTCACCGAATCGGTACGCATATAGGTGATGAACCCCTTCTCATATAAGTGCTGGGCAAACATCATCGTTTGTTTCGCGCTCATGTGCAGGCGGCGATTCGCCTCCTGCTGGAGCGTACTCGTGATAAACGGAGGGAGAGGATTGCGTTTCATCTCCTTTTCTTCCACGGAAGACACCGAGTATGCCGCGTGCTTCAGTTTGTTCTCGATATTCGTCGCATCCTCCTTGTTGCGAATTGTGAACTTCTGAACCGTTTCGCTTCCGATTTGAAAAAGCGACGCTTCGAACGTACTTTCTTTTGTCTGTTCCGGAAAGAGTATGGCCTTGAGCGTCCAGTATTCTTCGGGTACAAATTTTTTGATCTCCTCTTCCCGTTCGACGATGAGACGCAACGCGACCGACTGTACCCGACCGGCGGAAAGCCCCCGTACGATTTTTTTCCAAAGAAACGGGGAAAGTTCGTATCCCACGAGACGATCAAGTACGCGGCGTGCCTGCTGGGCGTCCACAAGGTGCAGATTGATGACTCTCGGGTGCTGAAGCGCTTCTTGGATCGCCGATTCGGTGATCTCGTGAAACACAATACGTTCGGTTTTTGACAGAGAGTTTCCGAGTCCCAGCGCCTCCACCAGATGCCACGCGATCGCTTCTCCCTCCCGATCCTCGTCGGTTGCGAGAATAACTTGATCCGCTTTGGCCGCGAGTTTCTTGAGCGCGGTAACATTCTTTTTCGATTTCACGGGAACGATATAATGCGGCTCGAAATCGTGTTCCGTATCGATGCCGAGCTTGCTTTTCGGAAGATCCCTGACGTGCCCATAGGAGGACTCCACGTGGAAATCGCTTCCGAGAAACTTGCCTATGGTCTTCGCTTTGGTAGGACTTTCAACAATGACAAGTCGTGTGTGTTTCATGATTGCGTTACGGAAAACATTCCGTGTAACTCCTCGATCTTCCCCTCCAATATAAGAAGGGAAAGCTCCTGACTCACTCGTTGTGTCTCAAGATGAGTTATTTCGGAAATATTGTCAACCGTAAGAGGCGAGGAGGACTTCTTGAGGGTGTGAAAAACGGGAGATTCTTCTTGTGTGTTTTCTTCCTCTCGTTCTTCTTTAGGAACGGCAAGTACGCCCTGATAGGTCTTGAGGGCCTCTTCAAGATCATGAGCAACATCCTTCGCGCTTGTAATAAGCCGCGCCCCCTCTCGTATTAGTATATGAGATCCCTGGTAGTTTCTGTGCCGAACGGGTCCGGGCACGACGAACACCTCGCGCCCCTGTTCGAGCGCGAAACGCGCTGTCGCGAGCGATCCTGATCTTAACGGTGCCTCGACGACGATCGTCGCGATGCTCATGCCGCTTATGATCCTGTTTCGTTCGAGAAACTGGTGCCTTAGGGGAGAAACGCCTTCAGGATACTCCGACAAGATCACGCCTCCTTGCGCGAGAATCGATTCCGCAAGGTGTTCGTGAAGGAGGGGATAGACGGTGTCGAGACCGTTTGCCAGAACCGCGATCGTCTTCCCGCCCCCCTGGAGTGCGCCCTCGTGTGCCGCGCCGTCGATACCGAGCGCGAGTCCGCTTACGATAACGATGCCTGCTTTGGCGAGATCATAGGCAATCTGCCGTGCGATGAGTTTTCCGTCTTGTGTCGCTTTTCTCGTACCCACGATCGCGACGGCGACAAACGAGGAGGTAAGCGCTCCTCTCGCAAAAAGCGTCGCAGGAGGACTCGGTATCTCCCGAAGCAATTTCGGATACCCCTCATCGGAGTATGAAACGAGATGAATCGGGGGAGGGGACATGAGGGTGCTTTTTGTTGTGTTGTGGGCGCACCAGGGATCGAACCTGGGACCTCCAAATTATCAGTTTGGCGTTCTACCACTGAACTACGCGCCCATCCTAGTGATATTTTTACTACGTATTCATATATTTATCAATAAGAGCTTGGATGGCAGCCATTAACTCAGCTTTTTTCTCTACACTACTAAAATAAACTTCTTCACAATATTTTTCTATTGTGTTGATCTTACAACCCGCTCTGTAAGTGAATTCTATTTCCGAATCAAGTTCAGCTTCTCGAATCCCTGGGTATTGAACTCAAGGTGTGCCGAACTCACATTCGGCGCCTCAAGCGCGCTCTCCAAGCTCGATCCCAAAAAGATAATACTGTAAATCGTGAACGCCCCTGTCACGATGATCATAATCGAGGCGAGCACGATAAAGAGTAAGTTTTTGGAAAGTAGACGGATTGCCTTTGTCTTTTCACGCATAATGTTAGCGGTAGTATACCCGTCCTTTAAGCGTCGTGGTAAATTTATTTCCGTCGCTTTTCCAGGAAACGTTGCTGATGGTATTCAGATATTTGAAGGTTTCCATCGCTTTAAGAAAGGAGAGTGACGTTTTGACGTCATCTCCCCCGAGGGCAAGCGAAAATCCGATTGATCCCAAAGAATCACCCGTCGCCTTCATCTCGTCCGCAAATGAAAATGCGTAAGTCAACCCGTATTGATTCGCGAGTGTCTGGAGCGATTTATTCAGGTTGATGAGTTCGTCGTACGAAGGGATGGCGCTCTCGAGCACATTCATATAGTTCTTCGCTTTGGAGTTGTACTGCGCCTCAAGCATCGCTTCGTCGTACACTTTCGCGGTTTGATCCGCCAGTACCCGTCTCGCTTGGGTGATTCTCGAGAGGTAATCCTTGATGTTACCTCTGAAAAAGAGGATGCCGCCCAGAAGAGCGAATATAAGAAAGAGCGCGATACCGAGATTTATCGAAAGACGCTTTTTGAAGTCATTCATAACTCTTTTCCTATTATAGCGTACTCGGCTTGAACACGCACCCGTCCCGTCGTACACTATACGGACTGGGCCGATAGCTTGCCCGACTGAAAGCGCCAGGCGGATTCAATGGTACCTGCCCGAACGACCGAAGGTCGGGCGGGGAGCGCCTCGTACATTAATGTATACAGTGTACGTTTTAAGGGATGAGAAGGGGAAGACCTATAAGGGAGTGACGAATGATCTTCAGAGAAGATTAAGAGAACACTTGGCGGGCGGCACGAAGACGACATCCCGCATGATCGGAATAAAGGTAGCTTACACCGAAATATTCGATAACTTCGTTGATGCCAGGAAAAGGGAATGCTATCTTAAAACAGCCGCCGGCAGGAGATTTCTAAAACAGAAGATTGGGCCGTTAGCTTAGTTGGTAGAGCGCCTCGTTTGCAACGAGGAGGTCACCGGTTCGAATCCGGTACGGTCCACAAGATGCCGAAGGACTCACTTTACTGTGGGTCCTTCGGCATTTTACGGATTGCGTATCGGATTCGAACCGGGAAAGGGGTCGGGGAAACGGAAGTTTCCCCGTGGCGGAAGCATTGAAACCGCTGGGTTTCAAGGAGGAGCGAAGCGACGTTCGATTCCTCCTGGGTCCACAACTAAAAAGAATCGAGATGGCTTTACAACTTTCAATTTATATGATATTACATCATTAGGTTTTCTGTCCTTTGAAAACAATTTGTTGGGTTATTTTTGTCTCTCGCTCAGGGGGTAAAAATAACTCAACAAATTAAATAACAACTCAAACAACAACTGGAAGGTGAATGATGGAAAAGAGAAAACTGAAAATCCTGGTGATCAACAGATCATTAAAACAAGGCGAACATCCCGTAAAGGACATATTCCAACACTATAAGGGTAAATATGATGTAATCATATTTCCTTGGAGGGAAGACAAGAAAAAGACAGAAGTGATATTCTTTGACGTTTATCTCATCGAGCAATTCGAAGAAATTTTTTCTGTTTCTATAGAATTGGATGCCCCGGGATTCTTCGATTTTGATCAGGAAGACGTAACGGAAGATACTTTCTACGATATGCTCGATCAGGAGTTTGAAATAGATAATTTCAATCTCACCGATATAGAAGAATTCGGTGAAAGACCTGTCGACACAATCAGAAAAATGAATCCTGGTAGTTCTATTCCCACCGGTCGTGAATTGGCAAAAATGCTGAAAAATATGTCAGGAGGTCAGGAGTAAAGAGATATTTATTATTTCAAATCCAATAAGGAGGGCTGATATATCATCAGCCTTCTGCATTTTTACCCCTTCTAAAACCTATACACCCGTCTTATCAGGCGGCTGTTTTTGTTGTACAGTATCAATAGACAATTCGTCTTCAAAAATGAAATTTGCAAAGGACATTTTAATAATAGATTTTGAAGGAGTAGTGGAACCGGTTCAAATCGGAGCCATCCTTTTGGATAAAGAAACCCTTGTGGAAAAAGACAGCTTCCGTAGTTATATCTGGGCCGATCTCGGTAGAGAGATTAAATCTAAGTCGGGAATTTCGCAGACAACTCTAAAAGGAGCGCCGACTCAAGCTGAAGTCGGGCGAACGGTCTTTGAAAAATTCGGCACCAACCTGCTTATTGGATCATGGGTGGCTAACGCCGACAGCAAGAATTTCGAGAAGATAATAAGGGCGGCTGGATTAGATTTCAAACTATATGACTATCACATCCTGGATATTTGGCCGGCTGCCTATATTCACCTCTTGAAACAAGGGTATGGCGGCGGCATAGGTTCGGAAGAAATATTCCAAGAACTCGGAGCAAAACCAAGGGGACTTCACGACGCATTGGAAGATTGTAGAATCGCAGCAGAAGTGCTCCGGAAACTCGTCTTTTAATCAATTGCCATCTTTCCTCTTCCGACGCCCGTCCTTAACGGGCTGCCTTCCTACACGGAAGCTGTAATTTAACATGTTTACCTTGAGGCGTTTTTGTGGTATAAATGCCGCATGAAGGAAAGACAAAAAATCATGATTCTCGGGTTCGGCGGGACGATAGCGATGGTGCCAGATTCCGAAGGAACACTGAAACCCGCGAAGAGCGTGGATGAGATAGTGAACATCGTTCCTTCTCTCAAGGAAATGGCAGATATTTCATTTCTTGAGCTCGAACGCAAAGATAGTACGAATATCAATCCAGATCACTGGACAAAACTCGCTTCGAAGATTCTTGAGATTCACGAACAGTACAATGGTATCATCGTAACGCACGGTACCGATACAATGGCTTATACTGCGGGGGCATTATCACTTGCGTTAGGTCGAGGACTCGATGTTCCTATTGTCTTCACCGGATCGCAACTTCCACTTGTGACCTACGGGACGGATGCTCGGTTCAATTTGGAAAACTCGGTGAAAACGATTATTGAGGCATGTAAACATCACATTGCGGAGGTGATGATTGTATTTAGCGATCGAGTGCTTCGCGCGAACCGAGCAATAAAAATAAGCGAATCGAAGTTTCCCGCGTTTGATTCGCCGGTATTTCCTTATCTCGCTACCATTACCGCAATAGGAGTGCAGTTCATTCCACAGGCATTTACCATACAAGAAGGAACACCAATCGAGATGAAACCACATTTCCAGCGTGGTATTCTTGCCGCTGAGGTTGTTCCGGGACTCGAACCTGGATTGCTTCTTGAGGTTTTGAAATCGGGAAAGTGCCGAGGATTACTTTTAAAATCACTGGGCGCCGGTAATGTACCTTCCGAAGAAGAATATTCTCTTCTCCCCGTAATTCAGGCGGCGACTCAAACTTACAAAGTTCCCGTATTGATATCGACGAAGTTCGTGGGAGGAAATACACATATGGACATCTACGAACCGGGAAGATTGGCTATGGAAGCAGGCGCGATACCGACGGGGGATATGACGGACGTGATAGCGCAAGTGAAATTCATGTGGGCGTTAGCGCAAGGATTCCGTTCTTCCCAAGATCTCTCTCAAGTCCTTAAAAAAAGTTTTGTCGGCGAGGTATCCGCCTAATCCTATCGAGGCCTGGCCTCGATAGGATTGAAAATATCCCTTCTGCCTTGGGTGTTTTTATGATTTAATGAACATATGACAAAACACACGCTTCCTCTGATCCCTGAGACGATCAGTATGCGGCTCGAGCGATACAGTAACATCTTCTCGGATTTCGATATACAGCCGTACTCGGTTCGCTCGCTTTCCGTGGACTTTCTCGACGAATTGAAACGAGCCGCACATGACAAGAGGGGCGGGGAAATCGAGCTCGTGCTCCATATTCCGAAGGAAGAGCATAACGAGCCCCACAATATAGCCATCAAAGAGCGGCTCACGGCGCACTTCAAGAAACATTACTATCTGTTTCTGGAAGAAAAGCGCCGTATTTTGAAACTTGGGATAAGCATGGTGACTATGGGCATTCTTTGCATGATCGCCGCCGCGTTCATCATCTTCAAAGATCCGTCGGAAAATTTGTACTTGTCGTTTCTCGTGGTGTTTCTCGAACCCGCGGCATGGTTCCTTCTCTGGGAAGGAATGGACCAGATCATATTCAACTCGAAACACATGAGCGAGGATCTGGATTTCTACCGTAAGATGTCAAACCTAAACGGCCGCATCCATTTCAAGTCGTACTAATGGATCAATTTCAAGATATCACGAAATTTCTTCTCACGCTTTCGGAAAAAGCGACGGAAATAATGCTCAAACACTATTCGGGAGGAGGTATTCAAATGATTATGAAAAGTGACATGTCTCCGGTTACCGAAGCGGATATGGAGGTAAATAAGATGGTTATTGAAGAAGTGAAAAAACATTATCCGGACTACGAAGTACTCGCCGAAGAAGAATCGACCGAAATAAAAGATGCTTCAAAACTCTTCGTTGTCGATCCGATCGACGGAACACATATGTTTGCGATTGGTTCTCCGCTTTTCGTATTTTCAGCTGCAGTGGTAATAGATGGAGAAAGTATCGCGGGAATACTTGCAAATCCGCTTGCGAGAAGGACGCTCCTTGCGGAGAAAGGGAAAGGAACATACCTTGTCGAGGAAAACAAACGCGTGTCAGTGAGCCAGAAAAAAAGTTTCGAGAATACATTTATCAAATGCGGGTGGAAAGAAACAAATTTACCTAAGTTAGTTCACGCGCGAGGAGGACGGACACCGGAGGTATACTCGATATGTGAAGCCGCTTCACTTATTGCAACTGGAGGATTTGAAGGAACGGTATTTACCGGTCCCTCGGCACATGACATCGCCGCGGCGAAAGTCGTCGTCGAAGAAGCAGGAGGGAAAGTTACTGATCTTCTCGGAAAAGAGCAAAGATACGACCAAGAGATCAACGGCGCTATCATGTCGAACGGACATCTGCACAATGAACTCGTAAGTATGACACGAGAAGCGGGACTGGAAGTTCAAACCGCGGTTTGAATCCTTTATATCCGAGTCGCCGCACATTCAATCTATCGAGGCCCGGCCTCGATAGATTTTGTTGACTTCCTGGATATAACGTTTTACAGTACAAAGAATCATCGAAGGAGGAATCGATGTTTGACAAAATAATAAAGGGGAAGGAACTCTCTCTTCCTCACACTTCGGAGAGTAGAAAAATGCTTCTCCCCCAAGAAATACGAAAGGGAGAAGAATTAATCATACTACTTTCCCCGACCGAGGAAAGAATCAGATCAGAGAAGAACCTTCTCGCCAGAGCAATTATGCAGCAACTTGGCGGAATGGAGATATTACCCGTCTAAGAATAAAACCCGCGCTTTGTGCGGGTTTTCCATTTCTTGAGTGATATAATGTGAATATGAATGTCTCTGAAAAAAGAAACTGCCAATCCTGTCATCAGGAGTTCACAATCGAACCCGACGATCTTACGTTTTACGGAAAGATGCGAATCCCGGCGCCCACGTGGTGTCCTGACTGCAGGACGGTACGGAGAATGAGCTGGCGGAACGAACGTTCGTGGTATCGGCGCACATGCGACGCGACCGGAAAATCCGTGTTATCGACCTTCCGTCCCGAGAGCGGTTATAAAGTATACGACCAGAATTACTGGAGATCCGACGCGTGGGATCCGCTCGAATACGGACGGGACGTCGATGTGGCTAAACCGCTTTTTCAACAATTTCAGGAACTGCTGAAGGCGGTTCCAGAACCGAACCTGATCCAGAAAAATCTGGTGAACAGTGAGTACTCGAATATCGCCCTGAATCTGAAAAACTGCTACAACTGTATCGGTATCGATGGCGCCGAGGAGTCGGCATATTGTTTCAGCGGTATTTTGGACACAAAACACAGCTTCGACATCTATCAGGCGACCGGTAGTGAGTACTCCTACGAATTGATCGACTGCGCAAAATCCAACGGAGTGCGCTTCGCCCAGAACTGCGAGGGATGCCTCGATTCCTGGTTCTTGTACGATTGCCGCAACTGCACGAATTGCATCGCATGCGTCGGCCTTCGCAGTAAGCAACACTGCATCCTCAATCGGGAATATACGAAAGAACAATACGAACAGGAACTCGCAAAATTGGATCTCGGGAGTTACCGAGGATTGGATGCGCTTCGCACGAAGTTCAAAGAACTCAAACTGAAGATCCCGCACAAGTTCGCAACCATCATAAAATCCGAGAATGCGATCGGCGACAACATTCGAAACAGTCGTGACGTGCGCGGCTTCGACATTCGGGATAACACGGAGCATGTCCGCTACTCGTATCGCGTCCATCACAACTGCTCCGACATATGGGATGCAATGGTCGCATGGAACGGAGCCGAAGAGGAATGCGAAGCGATGAGCTGTTCCGGCAAACGAATAGTGTTTTCGGCGCTGATTTGGGGCGGCTTCGATATTCAATACTCTTACAACTGCTTCGATTGTAATAACATCTTCGCCTGCATCGGTCTTCGTAATAAATCGAACTGCGTTTTGAACAAACAGTATACGAAGGAAGAGTACGAGTCTCTCATCCCCCGTATCAAACAACATATGGCTACGATGCCCTATGTCGACAAACAGGGGAGAGTATATAAATACGGTGAGTTCTTCCCTCCCGAACTTTCTCCCTTCGCCTACAACGAGACGATCGCTCAGGAGTACTTTCCACTTTCGAAGGAGGAGGCGAAGCATCGGGGCTACCAATGGAAGGAGCCCGAAGCGCGAAATTATCAGATTGAGATTCAGGGTAATCAGTTGCCGGATCACATAAAAGATGTTCCCGACGAAACGGCAAACAGAACTATCGGATGTGACCACAAAGGTACCTGTATTCATGCGTGCACTACCGCTTTCAAAATTATTCCCGAAGAGCTCTCATTCTATAAAAAAATGGGAATTCCCTTACCTCGCCTTTGTCCCAACTGCAGGCATTGTGAACGTCTCTTGAAAAGTAACCCTCTGAAACTGTGGCATCGACAGTGCATGTGCAACGAACAAGAATCAGGAATTAGGAATAAGGAATCAGGGGACGAAACAACGTACCGCAATACGACGGCACACTTTCACGGCGATGCGCCGTGCCCGAATGAGTTCGAGACAAGCTATGCCCCCGAGCGGCCCGAGATCGTCTACTGTGAAGAGTGCTACCAGAAGGAGGTGGTATAGCGGGAATAGGATCAAGATAAAAGTTATCCACAATATTATCGAGGCCCGGCCTCGATAGATTGAAATCAGGCTTTCCCGAAACCTGAAATGGTATAATAACTACATGAACAAAAAGCTCATGATCGCGACCATAGTCGCATTGGTACTCCTCGCCGCGGGGTACTGGTACTGGAAGAGTACCACCGCGCTTACTCCCGAAGAGCAGGCGATTCAAAAGGCCGAAGACAGCGCGAAAGCGCTCACCGAAAGTACGACACAGGGAGTGCTTCCGTCTCTGGATATTACGAATCCCGCAAGTGACCTCCCCGATACGAATCCGGTAAACAAGGCCAATCCGTTTTCAAACGTCAAAACCAATCCGTTCCAATAAAGGTCATCGATCTTTTGATTTATACAAAAACTATGAAACAACGTTATCTTTTGAGCGCATGTCTTCTCGGGATAAGTATCTTGATCGGGGCATCACTCGTTGCCGACAAGGTCTCGGCACAAACGACCGCCGCGGGGAGTGCCGCGAATATCCAATACCCGGTGGCGGAGCTCGGCAACTGTGCGGATGAAACCGCGTGCCGTACCTACTGCGACGACGCGGCTCATTTGGACGCATGTCTCGCATTCGCAGAACGACATCAACTCATGTCGCAGGAAGAACTCAAAAAAGCGAAACAATTCGCGAAGGTGAAAAAAGGTCCGGGAGGATGCACCACCAAAGAGTCATGCGAGAACTACTGCGATGATGTTGCTCACATCAACGAGTGCGTGGCATTTGCCGAAGAGAACGGCATTATGTCGACAGACGATCTTGCGGAAGCGAAAAAAGTGCAAGCGGCGATTGCGCAGGGAGTAAAACCTCCCGCCTGCGGCGGGAAGGAAAAATGCGAGACCTACTGCAGGGAGGCATCTCACATGGAAGAGTGTATCGCGTTTGGAAAGGCGGCGGGACTTATGAACGAACAAGAGATTCAGGAATCGGAGAAGGTGCTTGTAGCGATCAGAAAAGGAGTAAAACCTCCTGCCTGCGGCGGGAAGGAAGAGTGTGATACGTACTGCAGGGATACCGCGCACATAGAAGAATGCATGACGTTCGCAAAAGCCGCGGGCTTCATGAGCGAGGAAGAAGCGGCACAGTCGGAAAAAATGCTTCAGGCAATAAAGAAAGGGGTAAAACCTCCAGCATGTAACGGAAAGGGGGAGTGCGAGAAATATTGTAATGAGGAGAGTCATATTGAGGAGTGCATCGCGTTTTCCGAGGCCGCGGGATTCATGACCTCGGAAGAAGCGACGATGGCACGAAAGACCGGAGGAAAAGGCCCCGGGGGATGCACGAATAAAGAAGAGTGCGAAGCGTTTTGCAACAATCCGGCAAATCAGGAAACGTGTTTCAACTTCGGAAAAGATCACGGAATGATTCCGGAAGGGGACCTTCGAAAAATGGAAGAGGGAAGACAAGAGCTTTCCCGAACGTTGAACCAAGCGCCGCCCGAAGTGATGACTTGTATCTCGAACGCGGTGGGGAGTGATAATTTCGAGAAACTCAAGAGTGGCGCGATGATGCCGTCCCAAGAACTGGGAAACAAGATGGGTGAGTGTTTCCAGCAGATAATGAGAAAGGAGGGAGGTGGACCCGGAGAGGGCGGGTTTATACCGCCTTCGGGACAAGCGGGCCCCGGAGGATGTAAAACCAAGGAAGAGTGCGAAGCGTTTTGCGGTAAGAATCCCGAGGAGTGCCGCAACTTCGGACCGGTACAAGAACGCCGAGAACAAGGAGCATCGGGAAGTTCACAGGGGGTACCGGGGGGTATGATGATACCGCCCGGCCAGAGCGGTCCCGGAGGATGCAAGAATGCCGAAGAGTGCCGATCGTTCTGCCAATCGAATCCCGATGCATGCGCGAATTTTCAACCCGGCGCGGGATCGGGGACCAAAGCAGAAGAAAGACGAGAGATGATAATACGAGAAGGATCGGAGAAGGGAGAAAATATGCGAAACGAAGTGAGGGAACGAATCGAGATGATACCCGGCGAATCCCGGATGATGAAACCCGGAGATGAAGAAAGAGTACCGCAAGATATGTTGAAACAAATGCCGGAGCAGTTCCTGAAAATGATGCAAAACGGCCAACCTCCAGCCGAAGGAATGTCGTTCCCGAATCAAGAGAATTTTGCACCCAATAATCTCGCGCCAGCGGAAATGCAGAAAATGATTCAGCAGTTTCAACCACCGGCAGGAAGCCCGCCACAAGGCGGAGAGATGATGAATCAGCCGCCAACGGATAATTTCGAAGGAACACCGCCTCCTCCTTCCGGAGCAATGCAACCACCCGCAGGAGGAATACTGTATCAAGCATTCCAATTCCTTTTGAATGGACTTTAGAGATCGAACTGTTGAACCCACGGATTCTTCCGTGGGTTGTTTGTGTATTGCGGCAATGATTTATGCGATAATAGAAGCGTGAAAACCATTAAACCGGAGTTCGTCGAAATCAAAACCAAAGACGGCCTTCTTCTGCCCGGTCTTTTCTACGAACCGAAACAGGCAAAAGCCGCGGTGATATATCTTCACGGAAACGGAAGTTCCTCTGTTTTTTATAAAGGAAAAGAAAACGATCCGACTATCACGGCACTGCACAAAAAAGGGATTGCGATTCTCTATTTCAACAACCGCGGCGCGCACATCATCAAAAGATTGGGCGTGAAACGCGGAGGAAAAACAAAAAGAAGATATTTTGGAATGGCATACGAAAAGATCAAGGAGTGCGTTCAGGATATCGACGGAGCGGTATCGTTCCTCAAAAAACGCGGCTACAAGAAACTTTATCTTATGGGTTCATCCACCGGAGCGAACAAAATCTGCGTCTATAACTTCTACAAACCGAAAAACGAGATACGCAAATATATATTACTCTCGGGCGGAGACGATACTGGCATCTATTACAGGATCCTCGGAAAATCGAGATTCTGGAAACTCCTCGCCGAAGCAAGGAAGAAAAGAAACAAAAAGGAAGGAATACGACTTGTAACCGACACATATCCCGGAGATCTCTTTTCTTATCAGGGGTTTTACGATATCGCGAATCCGGACGGGGATTACAACGTGTTCCCGTATCTCGAAGCGTTAGGAAAAGTGAAGCTTTCGAAGAAGTCCCTTTTCCGTCACTTCAAATCTATCAAAAAGCCGGCGCTCGTCGTGTACGGAGACAAGGATGCATTTTCTTGGAAAAACGTCTACAAAGCGGTGGATCTTCTTAAGAGTTATCGGCCAGAGTTAACCTATAAGGTCATTAAGGGTGCCGATCACGGATTCAAAGGTCATAGGAAACAGCTCGCGAATATCATTGCGAACTGGCTCGCGTAAAGTTATCCACAATATTATCGAGGCCCGGCCTCGATAGAATTAAAATCGGTGGAGTTTTTTATGGAGTCCGGAAACGGGGGATTCCTGTTCAATAAGTCCCATCTTCCCTCGCATAGAGTAGAAGATAAGCGCAAGTACTCCCATGAGACAAGCGAGAAGAAGGAATGATATTTGCGTACCCTGTGAATCGATAAGAATTCCCACAACAAGAGGACCTATCAAACTCCCCATATCGTAGATGCTCTTCATCACGCCGCCCACTCTTCCGAAGTGTTCCGGTTGGGTATACACCGTGATGAGCTCGTTGTTCCCGACCGAGAGCAATTCGATCACGATACCGATACAGAATGCGGCCACGACTTTCCACCAGTACGCATCGACGAACGCGAGCGATGCGAAAAGAAACGTGAATCCGGCGAGTCCGTAAAAAAACGTTTCAGTCCCTTCACGTCGAACCACTTCCCGAGTATCCACCCGAGAAGATAGGGGAGCGCGAACATGACGCCGATCAAGATCGTCTTGGTGAACCCTGCGCCCTCGTTATACGCCTCAATGGGAAGAAAGAACGCAACGACTGCGCTTGAAAACGCGATGAAAAAGTTGAACATCGCGACTCCTTTGAGTTTCCAGCTCCATCCGCCGACCTCACGCCACGCCTCGCGATAGGCGCTTCTGAGCCTTCCCTGTGTGGCCGATGTTCCGGACGGCTCTTCGTTCTTGCGGAAATACCACACGAGCACGAACGCGATAATCGAGGTGGGGGCGATAAGAAGAAGTAAGACGTGAATAGCGAAATACTTGATGAGAATTATTCCCGCAAGCGCCGCAGCGATCCACCAGAAGTTCGAGATGCTGTCGAAATAACCGAAGATAGTAGCAAGCGCTTTTGGGGAAGTATGGCGCCGGAAATACGTCTCCCGCCCGACGGCATCGAACGCGTAGGTAACTCCGTTCAACCCGCGGGCGAATACGATAAAGAACGCGATGCCCGTCGCACCGGCGAGAAAGTACGAGATGCCCACCAAAGGATAGAGCGCAAGTCCGATCAACACGAGCGAAGTAGCCCGCGAGCGGTCGGCTGCCATCCCGATAATGGGAAGCGTAAGAATGAAAACGATATCGAAAACCGACCTCAAAAGCCCGGCTTCGGCATACGTACTCCCGAACGAGAAAATAAAGACGGGGAGAAGTGCCTCGGCGAACCCCCACCCTACCCATCGTATCGCCGTCGCATACGTGAGCACTCGTACTCCGCGGGGTATCGGCGTCTCGAAAAACCTCTGAAAAATTCCCATAAATCCTGAAGAAACGACTTGACCAACAGTATACAGGAAGAGTCAGCGAAATTCTACCTCCCTCTCTTTTGGTGTATAGTAGATGGATACTATCATCATGTGCGGTATCGTGGGTTACATCGGCAAAAGGGAAGCGGCACCCGTACTCCTCGACGGACTGAAACGGCTTGAGTACCGCGGATACGATTCGGCGGGAATCGCGGTCCTGAAAGAAGGAACCGTCAATATAGCAAGAGTCGTGGGCAGAGTAAAACAACTTGCCGATTCCGAACACATACGCAAACTTCAGGGAACGACGGGAATCGCACATACGAGGTGGGCCACCCACGGAACACCGAGCGAACGGAATGCGCACCCGCACAGCGACTGCACCAGCACTATTTTTGTCGTCCATAACGGTATCATCGAAAACTACAAGAAATTGAAACGCAATCTCGAGGAAGAAGGCCACACGTTCAAGTCCGAGACCGACACGGAAGTCATTGCACATCTCGTGGAAAAATTCAAAAAAGAAGGAAACAATCTCGAAACATCGGTAAAAAAATCGCTGAAACTCGTGAAAGGAGCGTACGCGATTCTCGTTATGGCGGAGTTCGAACCCGAGACGCTCGTCGCCGCGCGTCTCTCAAGCCCTCTTCGAATAGGCATGGGGACGGACGAGTTCATAGTCGCTTCCGACCCGTCGGCAATATTGAATTATACCCAAGAGATCGTCACCTTGAGAGACGAGGAGGTGGCGGTACTGAAAGAAGGCGAGTATATCATATCAAGCTTGAGCGGAGACGTGATAACCAATCGCGAAGCTGAAACAATCGAGTGGGATCTGGAACAGGCCGAAAAAGGGGGATTTCCTCACTTCATGCTCAAAGAAATATTCGAACAGCCGGAAACGATAGAAAACAGTTTGCGCGGACGCGTGATAGTGGACGAGGGACTCGCGAAACTCGGAGGGCTCGACGCGGTGAAGGAAGAACTGCGCCACATCGAGCGGCTGACGATTGTCGCGTGCGGCACGGCATACTATGCCGGCCTCGTGGGAGAGTATATGATCGAGGAATATGCGGGACTGCCGGTCGAGACCTGTATCGCGTCCGAATTCAGATATCGAAAGCCCATTCTCACGCCGAAAAAAGATGCAGTACTTGTCCTAAGTCAGTCGGGCGAGACGGCGGATACTCTTGCCGCCGTCTCGGAGGCGAAAGAGAAAGGAGTACTCTCGCTTGGCATCGTGAACGTTACCGGCAGTACGATAGCGCAAAACACCGACGCGGGAATCTACAATCACGCGGGGCCCGAGATCGGGGTCGCCTCGACCAAAGTGTTCGTCTCCCAGCTTACGGTGCTTTCCCTTCTTACCCTTTTTCTCGGCAGGCAACGGCACATGTCGCTCACCATGGGGAAGAGGATTACGGAAGAACTTTTGAAAATTCCCGATCACGTACGCACGATTCTCAAAGCGAACGAGTCGATTTTTAAGATCGTGAAACGCTATGTCGATTACCCCGATTTTTTCTTTCTGGGACGCAAGTACAACTATCCCATCGCGCTCGAAGGAGCTCTGAAGTTAAAAGAGATTTCTTACATCCATGCCGAAGGGGGATCGTCGGGAGAGTTGAAACACGGTCCGATTGCCATGATCGATCCCAACTTTCCTTCTATTTTTATCTGTCCGAAAGACAGCGTCTACGAAAAAAATCTGAGTAATATCGAGGAGGTGAAAGCGCGGCAGGGGAAAATCATTGCGATCGGAACGGAAGGAGACGACGAACTAGGAAAAATTGCCGACGAGGTCATCTGTATTCCAAAGACGCTCGAGATGCTGACGCCGATCTTAAGCGTCATCCCGCTCCAGCTTTTCGCGTATCATGCGGCTGTTCTTAAGGGAAAGGACGTTGATAAACCGAGGAATCTCGCGAAGAGCGTTACGGTAGAGTAACGCCTCCAAAAATCTACTTCGCCTGCGTTTCCAAAAACTGCAGAGTTTTTTCGTTTCGGAGCATCTCCGTCACATAACGGAGAAGTGTAAGCGGATCAACATCCTTATAGCGGGCGGAGAGCACCGCCGCTTCCGCTTTAAGTTCATCCTCGGTGGGTTCGATGTGCTCTTCTTTCGCAATCGCCTCGAGAAGCATTTTCATTTTGAACTGCCGTTCGACCGCCTCGCGCTGCGAATTCAAAAATTCATCTTCTGTCTTGCCGACACGGGCGAAGTAATCCTCCTTTGTGACGCCGTTCTTGTTGATTTCCTCATACAATCCGTCACGCAACGCGACAAGCTCGTTTTCCACCAAGATCGAAGGAATCGGGAACTTGGCGGCGGCGGCAAGCGCCTTCGCGAGCTCTTCCCGCTTTTTCTTTCGTAATTCGAGCTCTTTCTCGAGCGTAATGTTCTCCTTCAGTTTCTTTTTGAAATCCCCCACACTCTCGAAGACACCGAGCGATTTCACGAACTCGTCCGTAAGTTCAGGAGGCGCTCCTCCCTCGGATGCGCGAAGACGGCGCAGTTCCTCGACTACTTCGTTTACCTGCTCCTCTTTTATCTCGATTGGTTCGTTTTCTTCTTCCATTATCTTTTTCGCGATCTTCTTGTAGTCGGGGAGTTTGATCTTGGGCTGTACCCCCACATGAATCGTGAATTCCAGCGGATTCCCGAAGGCGAGCTTCGTTACCTTCACGTCGGGGGGAGTGATGACGTCAAGTTTGTACTCTTCGACAATCAGGGGATACGCGTGGCGAAGCGCCGAGTTGGCGGCCTCCTCGAGAAGGAATGAGGCCTTTGTTCCCTTCTCGACCATCGCCTCCGGCACGTGGCCTTTTCTGAATCCGGGCGCCTCGAAATCCTTCTGCAATTCTTTGAGCACTATCTGCTTGTGCTCATCGAGGATCTCCGCCGTGATCGCGCCCGTAATTTCTATTATGGCGTCTTTTTCCTTGCCGATTGTGATGTCGGCATAAGGTTTCGTTGTTTGTTCTTCCATAAGTAAGGACTACTATACTTCATTTGCTACAATAAGAAAAGAATGAAGAAGGAACTATTTATCCGGAAAGCATCCGGTGACGAAGAACCATTCTCCGAGGAGAAGTTGCGACATTCTTTGGAGCGAGCGGGGATACTCGACTCCGTCGCCGATAACGTGATTGCACACATAAGTCGGGAAGCGAAGGAGGGGATGCGCTCCTCGGATATTCACCGGCATGTGATTAACCTTCTAAAACACGAGACGGGCGGACTTGCCGCGCGTTACAACCTGAAGCGGGCGATCATGGACCTTGGTCCTACAGGGCATCCGTTCGAGAAATTCATCGGGGAAGTTCTCGAATCGCAAGGATATGCTGTCGAAACAAACGTAATCGTCCAAGGGAAATGCGTCACTCACGAAATCGACGTAGCCGCGTCAAAAGAAAGGCGGCGTATCATGGTAGAGTGCAAGTTTCACAACCAACCCGGCACGAAGTCCGACGTAAAAGTGGCACTTTACATCCGCGCACGTTTCGAGGATGTTGCCTCCCGGTTCGACGAAGCGTGGCTCGTTACGAACACGAAGCTCACCTCGGATGCGATACGATTTTCGAATTGCAGCGGAATGAAGGCGATCGGATGGAACTATCCGCACGAGGGAAGTTTGCAGCATCTTATTGAAGCGTTCGGTCTTCATCCGATCACTTCGCTCGTGACCCTCACCCACGAAGAAAAACGGCGTCTCGTCGAGCGCGGCATTACGCTCGTACGGCAACTGAAGGAAGATGAAACAATAACGGCCGCAATCGGAATGTCGGAATCCCGTGCGGCACGAATGAAAGAGGAGGCGAGAGAACTTTTATCGGACGCGAGAGAAGTACACTTTTAGTTCTTTGCGCTCGCGATCACCTTGGGAACGATAACGATATCGGTGTTGTGAATCCCGAAGTTAAGCGCGTCTTCTTTTGTCGGCATCCATATGTCGATGAATCCTTCCTTGCGCCGATGCATCCTGTCGAGCACCGTAAAAACCTTGTCGCCGAAAATATCGGGGATCATGACGAGCGTCCCAAAGGGAAGGAAGTTCGCCGCAATGATCCCATCCCGAACGTTATAACCGGATGCGGTAATAAAGGGAGTATCGTCGGTTTCCTCGGGAACGCTTGAATAGGCAGTGACCCAGACACGGTAGGTTTCCGGGTTGGGAAGGATTTCTTTTCTAATCTCCTCAAATTGGGGATCCTCCGCGGCCACCACGCGGGTCACGGGAAGCATTCCTATGGTCGCAAGACGCTCAAAAGAGCCCGAGACCCCCACAAGAGAGGAGGGAAGGAGCAAAAGCCCGAAAAGAATTGGCGTAATGTATCGTTTCATAAAAAAACTCCCCTTCCGGGGAATTCTATACGTTATACCTTTATGCTACACTAACTGGGTTATTAGTCAAGGGTTTTGAGAGTAAATAATCAAAAAAGTAAGGAAAAATCAGGATAAATGAACATAATTTACGAAACCAACGACTTCCTTGCGATCAACAAGCCCGCAGGGGTTCTCGTGCACCCGGGGAGACCGGGAGAGATCGAAGAAGGAACGATCGTGGGCTGGCTAAGACAAGAATATCCGGAAATTAAGGGGGTTGGGGACGAGCCACAGTTCCGCCCCGGGATTGTTCATCGGCTCGACAAGGATACCTCGGGCATTCTCCTTATCGCCAAAAATCAGACCTCGTTCGAGCATCTGAAACATCTTTTCCAGACGAGAGATATAAAAAAGGCCTACTTGGCGCTCGTCTACGGAAGAGTGGTCGGGAAAGGGACAATCGACAAACCGATAGGGATAAAATCCGGCTCCGTGAAGAGAAGTGTGAATGCAAAGGATATGAAGATGGTGAAGGAGGCCGTCACCGAATATCGGGCGGTCAAGCTCTTTCAAAAGGGGGCCTACACACTCCTTCGGGTTTCACCGAAAACGGGGAAAACACATCAGATCAGAGTCCATCTCGCCTCGATCGGTCACCCGATTGTGGGAGACATGCTTTACGGCAGGAAAAAGGACAATTTCTTGGGTCTCACACGGCAATTTCTCCATGCTGAGTCGATTGAATTTACCGCCCCTGACGGAAGCAGGGTGCATCTTGAGGCCGAACTTCCTTCCGATCTTGAAGAGGCGCTCGAAAAAGCGGGACACAAAAAAGAAAATGAAGCGGTCGTTGAGTATGAATAGATGAAAGGAAGCTCGGCCACTGAAGTGCTAAGTTCGAGAGGCTCGGCCTCCGTAGGAAGCCGGGCCTCTTAATATTGACCGTGTGCGTAGCTCCTGCTACACTACCTCTCGTATGATTGATGAAAAACTACTCGAAAAAATAAGGCCCGGCGCCAAGGTGCGGGTTACCGAAAAAATCAAGGAAGGGGAGAAGGAGCGCTTGAGCAATTTCGAGGGTCTTGTGATTGCCCGGAAACATAGAAAGGAGGCGGGGGCCACTTTTACCGTTCGTGCGGTGCTTCATGAAGTGAGCGTAGAGAAGATCTATCCGATTCATGCCCCCACCATCACGAAAGTACAGGTACTTTCATCGCCTAAGAAAATACACCGTTCCAAACTCTACTTCGTACGAAATCTCTCGAGTAAGAAGCTTAGGGAAAAGTTGAAGCAATAACGGAAAGTGCCTAGAGACCGAGCCTCCGTGAGGAAGCTCGACCTCCCCGTATTGAAACCATTCTCGGGGTCGTATATTATAAACGCATACTTTCAACGCGCGGGTGGCGAAGTTGGTAGACGCGCATCCTTGAGGTGGATGTGTCCGTAAGGACGTGGAGGTTCGAGTCCTCTCCCGCGCACCATAGTAAAAAAGACACTGCTTTTTAAGTAGTGTCTTTTTTATCTCCCGTGGAGAGGAATCGAACAGGAGAGGGGTAGGGAGAACACGTTGGTCTCCCTTGGCGGAAACATTAAAACCGAGGGGTTTTAAAACAACATCTTGTTATAACAAGATGTTGTTGTTCGAGTCCTCTCCCGCGCACCAGAGTAAAAAGACATTCCTTTATGGGATGTCTTTTTGTTTTGCAAATTTGAAGACGCACCAGCACAAACAAGACATCTGGTATAATTAACCCATGCAAGAAAATGTCATTCATTTCATACTAACCGGAGGAACAATCGACTCGTATTACGACGGAACTAAAGATACTGCAGTTCCTCATAAAAAATCGGTCATTCCCGAGTTCATTAAGATATTGAAGCTCTATGAGAAGTGTGAGTTCACGGAAGTATGTATGAAAGACAGTAGAAACATAAATTCTTCTGACAGAAAGAAGGTTCTCAAAATTGTGAAGAAGAGTAAAGCGAAAAGAATCATCATTACACACGGTACATACACATTACCGGACACCGCAAGATACTTGAAAACAAACTTGAAAAATATAAACAAAGTAATCATCTTTGTATGTTCGATGATTCCGCTTGTCGGGTTTACCCCGACGGATGCAGGATTCAATATTGGCTACGCGGTAGCAAAGACACAGGATCTGCCAAAAGGAATATACGTGTGCATGAACGGGAGACTTTTTTCTCCCGACGAGGTAGTAAAAAACATTTCCGAGGGCAGATTTGGATCAATATTTACGAAATAGCCTAATACAGAAACGTTCTAAGATTATCCCAACAAGCGCACAAAACAAAAATATGAATTTCCAACCCGACTTCCGAAAGGAGCATCAAGAAATATCGGATTTTAGAATGAAACCGATCCCCGAGGCGTTAAAAGAAGTTCAAGAGAAATTCGAAAGGAAGGAATGGCGGAACATACCGATTACCGAATCCGTTATCCAAACTCCGAAATCTCTCAAGGTTATTCCAAACAGGTTCAATCCCGGAAGCGCAATGGCGTGGCCGGCATATTACAAAACCGTGATGGAAGAAAACGAGAACAATGGAAAACCAACTGGATTCGGGGAACTGGCACAGGCAATTGATAGAAAAATCCAGACCTCTCCTCTCGTGAAAGTAAGGGGGGAAATAAAAACAAAGCTGGATCAGGCACAGAACATTCTTGACCAGAATCCCGATACCTCTAATTTCCAGCTCGTTGTAGTGGACGGCTATCGCCGTATCGATGTCCAAGGAGAACTCTTCAATACCTACTACAACTTTGTGGATAAAGAACATCCGGAAACGCCGAAAGAAGAGCTGATGATTATGACGCGAAAAATGGTGTCGGAAGCGCCAAAGGATCCCGAAATTCTCCGAAAGTCGCCTCCACCCCATAGTACCGGAGGAGCGGTGGACGTTGTTCTCGTTCATAAAAACAAAATCGATACCACTTCGGACTATTGGCTCCAAGAAGCAATGATTCCGTTCGGTGCCAAGTTCGACGAGATGATGGATCCGCTCTATCAAGACAAAAGAAGTGAAACGACATTCTATGAGAAAGAACTTGCGGAGAAGGGGATATTAAACAAGGAAGAGCAAGAAGCGCTGGAAAATCGAAGAATACTCTACAACCTACTTACTGGCGTTGGATTCTCCAACTACTTCACGGAGTTTTGGCACTACGACTTCGGCAATCAGTTTAATGCGGCGGCGACGGGGAAACCGTCCGCCGAGTTCGGTTTTGCGGGAGGAATCGATGAAAATCGAATCATCGAGGACCTCACCGCGGAAAAAACCGCTTTCGAAAGGTATAAGGCATCCCGTGATCCCGAGGAGGCGGAGAGAGTGAAGCATCACTTCGGTCTCTAAGAGTATTTTTAAAAAGTTATCCACCGTTGTATTTTCGTGCGGATGATTCACAATGAAGATACAGCGTCTCGCCGCAATGGCCTGCGGAACTCCGCTGAAAGGTCATTAACGAAGAACAACAATGGCAAAGAAAAAGAAAGGCAAGAAGAAATAGTTTTTCTTTTGCGTTTGTTATCCAGAATCCCCGCCGGCCTTGCGGGGATTTTGTATTTATGGTATTTTATCTTCAACTTAACAACAAAATAGGGTAGTAAAAATGAAAACTCTGTTAATCGGTCTCGACAACACCACACTTCAGGGAATAAAAGAAAAAGTCCCTGAAGGAATTTCAACCCAAGGAATGTATACCTTGGAAGAAGCAGAGCAGATTTTAGCTTCCCCGGAAGCACCGGAGATAAAAGTAATCGTAATAAACGAAACACTTTTATCCAGAGAGAAACCTCTCATCGCAGCCGGAGAATTTCTTGAAAGAATAAGAGCGACCTATCAGGAAACGATCATGGTCGTCACAAGTTCTTTCAATGATTGGAGAGTTCTCAAAAAATTGGGCGCTACTCACTGGGCCCAGCAATGGAACATCGCCAGCATGCTTATAAAAATCATAAACGACAAGTTGAAACCGGAGGCAACGATATGTTCTACTTGAAAGTCACCCTCGGAAAGATGGGGAAAGTTGTAGGTCCTTTTCTAGACGAAAAAGAAAGAGAAGAGGCAATGGAAAGCGTTAGAAAGAGCGCAAGTTCCATCATCTGCCACAACAATCAAACCTTGTCTGCAAACGGACTGCAAATTGATAGCATATCCTCCTTAAAGAAACTTGATACGGTTTCTAAAGCAGATTTGATGTTCTTCTTTACCAATATCTCTCTGGATGCCATCGGTATGGCCGCATAACCCGCAAATTTTACCAATACTACAAAGGCAATCTTTTCAAGATTGCCTTTCGTCTTTTTCACCCAAAAGTGCTACACTAATTTAAACTTAACAAAGAAAAGGTGGCCGAATGGAAACCAAGTACGAGATAACGTATAAAGTTTTTTTCAACAACGGCACGAACACAGACAAGGAAAACTTCCTTCAGGAAACCTCATCCTTCAGCGGATATATGAGACTTCATGAAATAGTCGAAAAAATCCAAAACAAAGGAAAAGCAACTTGTAATATTACTGGATGGAAGTTTATAAGAGTAGAAATACTCCAAACACACATAAACGACAAAGGCGATCATTCTTAGATCGCCTCTCGTATTTTTTACTGGCATGAACCTGGATATAGAGGTAAGATATTACTATGCAAAAACGAGCATTCATCGTCCACGGATGGGACGGGTATCCCGAAGAGGGTTGGTTTCCGTGGTTGAAACGCGAGCTGGAAAGCAGGGAATTCGAAGTGCACGTGCCCCAACTTCCCGATGCCGCTCACCCCGACCTTGAAAAATGGGTGGCGGCACTTTCCGCAACTGTGGGGACAGCGGACGAGAATACGTACTTTGTGGGACACAGCATGGGAACGAAGACGATTATAAAATTTTGCGAGGGCTTGCCCGAAGGAACGAAGATCGGAGGAGTGGTGTTTGTTGCGGGATTTTTGAAACGGCTTACGGGTCTCGAGGATGATCCCGAAGTTCAGGAGGGCGCAAAAAGATGGCTCGAAGCACCCGTCGATCTTGAGAAAGCGAAATCACACTTTGAAAAAAGCATCGCCATCTTCTCGGATAACGATCATTATGTCCCGCTCGACAACACGGATGATTTCCGGGACAAGCTCGGTTCGAAGATAGTGATCGAGCATAATAGGGGCCATTTCAGCGGCTCGGCAGGCGTCATCGAACTTCCCATCGCTCTTCAATCTCTTCTTGAAATTACTTAACGTCCAATATTATCGAGGCCGGGCCTCGATAATATTGGGGATAACTTTATTGAGACCGGGCCTTGATGGTCTTCCAATCGGCGAGGTAAAACCCTCATTTTATATGGCTTTTTTGATCCTTACCAGGGTTTCTTTTTCATTTGAAATCTGCTATAATGAAACATATTTATAAAGAGCCAAGAGCGGCTTTTTTGTTGGTAGGACCTAGATAAAACAATACTTATGCCCAAGAAAAAAGAGGCAGAAAAGGAACCCAAAAAAGAGATTAAAAACGAGCAAAAACCTTCCTATGATGCGAAGGATATTTATGTTCTCGAAGGTCTTGAACCGGTAAGAAGACGACCCGGTATGTACATCGGCTCAACGGGAGTCGACGGGCTTCATCACTTGATCTGGGAAGTCGTCGACAACTCAATCGACGAGGCGATGGCGGGTCACGCGAAACACATCAGTGTCGAAATTTTGAAAGATAGCCGCATCGCGGTTACGGACGACGGTCGCGGCATCCCCGTTGATATTCATTCGCAAACGAAAAAATCCGCACTTGAAACAGTATTAACCACGCTTCACGCGGGAGGAAAGTTCGGCGGCGAATCATACAAGGTTTCCGGAGGTCTTCATGGTGTCGGTGTCTCCGTGGTAAACGCGCTTTCGAAATGGCTTAAGGTCGAGGTGCAGAGAAATGGAACAATCTACAGTCAGGAATACGTACGCGGTGTTCCGAAAGGAAACGTGAAAAAGAACGGAACCTCGAAAACAACCGGTACTAAAGTTATCTTCGACGCGGATCCGGAAATTTTCCAGAAGATAGAATATGATCGAAAGAAAGTGCTGGATCATCTCCGTCAGCAGGCATACCTCACGAAAGGAGTGGAAATTAGTTTTGTGGATGAGCGTGGAGAACAACCGTTCTTCTACGGATTTTACTTTGACGGAGGGCTCAAGTCGTTTCTTCGGCATCTTGTCGAAGGAGAACAACTTGCACAGAGTGAATCGTTCTATATGCACAAGAATTACGAATCGATCGACATCGAAGCGGCATTCACGTATGTGGAAGATCAGGAAGCAAGAGAATTGAGCTTCGCGAACAACATCTATACGCCGGACGGCGGCATGCACCTCACAGGACTCCGCTCCGCGCTCACAAGAACATTGAACGACTATGCGCGCACCGAGAACTATCTCAAAGAAAGCGAAGATAATTTCACGGGAGACGATATCCGAGAAGGAATCGTCGCCATCGTATCGGTCAAGATTCCCGAACCGCAGTTCGAGGGGCAGACGAAAGCCCGCCTCGGAAATCCCGAGGCGAGAACAGCCGTCGAGGCGGTGGTGAACGAGACGCTCAAGGATTTTCTCGAACGCCACTCGGCCGACGCGAGAAAGATCATCGAGAAGAACCTCCTTGCCGCGAAGGCGAGAAAAGCCGCGAAGGCTGCGAAGGATACCGTGCTCCGAAAAGGAGCGCTTGAAGGCCTTACGCTTCCCGGAAAACTCGCGGATTGTTCCTCAAGAAAAGCGGAGGATTCGGAACTCTTCGTGGTGGAAGGCGACAGCGCAGGGGGCTCAGCAAAACAGGGGAGGGATCGGCGTTTTCAGGCGATACTTCCTTTGAAAGGGAAGATTCTGAACGTGGAAAAGTCCCGTATCGACAAGATGCTTGCAAACAAGGAGGTGCGATCCCTTGTGATCGCTTTAGGGACGGCGATCTCCGAGAATTTCGACATCCAGAAGCTTCGCTATCATAAAGTCATCCTCATGACCGATGCCGACGTGGATGGCGCGCATATCACGACACTCCTTTTGACGCTCTTCTACCGCTACTTCCCGAAAATTGTCGAGGATGGATATCTCTATCTCGCGCAACCCCCGCTTTTCCGTGTCCAAAAGGGAAAAGAGTTCCAGTATGCCTATACGGAAGAACAACGTAACGCGATCTCGAAAAGAATGGGCGAGCAAGGCGTTAATATTCAGCGCTACAAGGGTCTGGGAGAAATGAATCCAACACAACTCTGGGAGACGACCATGAATCCCGAGACCCGGCTTCTGAAGCAAATCAAGGTAGAAGATGCCGTCGAGGCGGACAAGCTATTCGACATACTTATGGGAGAGGTGGTGGAGCCGCGCAAAAACTTTATCCAGACACACGCACTCACCGTAAAGAATTTGGACGTGTAAGTTCTTTGCGGGAGGTACTTCTTTCTCTCCTCTCGTCAGCTAACGCTCCGCTCGAATGCCTTCTCCTCGCTCACCATGCGAAAATTGAGGGTTCGCGCAACTCAACCTCCACTTCGCTTCGGGATTCATACAGTGCGCGATTCCCTCATTTCCTTTGTTTCGTTCGGGAAGGCATATATCTCGCTTCACGATGCTTCCTCGAGGAGAAAAAGAAGTCAAAGAAACTTGACTTTGAGGAGGAGGATAGGGTAATGTATAGGTAATCCGTAGACAGCGGGCATCCCACGCAAAAAAGGGAAGAGGTCCCGCCGAATGGAAGAGAATTAAGGGTCGATTCTTCTTTGGTAATCTGCGGAGTAACGCGGATTTTTTGTTTATTATCGTAGTAACGTTTTATATAGGCCAATTCGCATTATTTGCTTATATTCGCGTTATTCGCGATTACTCTATGAAAACAAAAGCACAAAAGAAAGAACAGATCGAGTTGGGTGCAAAACACCTCGACAAAAACGAGACGGTGCTTTTCACCGAATTCACGGGCTTGAACGCGAACGATCTGAATACACTCCGAAGAACTGTAAAAGAGATAGGAGGAAAGATGGTTGTGATGAAAAAACGGCTTTTGAAGCTCTCGCTTGCATCGAAAGGAATCGAGTTCGACCCGAAGCAGTTCGAGGGCCAGGCAGGAGTCATTTTCTCTCCGAAGGACATCGTGGAGACGTCGGGAGCTGTCTACAAGTTCGGTAAACCGTTCATCGCGAAGAATATCTTCAAGATGCTCGGCGGGCTCAAGATCGGTGAAAAACAGTTCATATCCAGAGAAGAAGTCCTTATGTTGGGGCAGTTGCCGCCCCGCGAGGTGCTCTTGGGACAGCTTGTCGGTATGATCGCCGCACCTATTCGTTCATTCATGTTCGTATTGGATCAAAAGTCGAAACAATCGTAAAAAGTCGAAAAACACAATCAACACCATGGAAAAATTCAAAGACATAATCGAGAAGATTGAGAAACTCTCCGTTGCCGAACTCGCGGAGCTCGTGCATGCGCTCGAGGAAAAATTCGGCGTCTCCGCGGCTGCGATGGCGGTCGGAGGAGGAGCGGGTGCGGGTGCAACCGTTGAAGAGAAAACGTCCTTTGACGTGGTCCTCAAAGCGGGAGGCGATCAGAAGATCAACGTCATCAAGGCAGTCCGCGAGATCACGGGCCTTGGGCTAAAGGAAGCCAAAGATCTTGTCGATGGAGCTCCGAAGACCATAAAAGAGGGTTTGAAGAAGGAGGAAGCCGATGAGCTCAAAAAGAAACTTGAGGATGTCGGCGCCACTGTGGAGATTAAATAGTTGTACACAGTTGCGAAAAACAGAGGATATTGTATACTCATAAAGTAATATGCATACACAGAAGTTCGTACTTTCGCGCGTCATTATCCTTCCTCGAGGAAAGGCGGAGGTTCATGTGTAAGCAGTAATTTCGTACATAGAACAAACCTTCCGCCTCAAACGGAAGGTTTGTTCGTTTCGGGAGCGTTTTCTCCAGATGCAAGGGAACTTAGAAGGAAAAAAGAACCTTTACATGTGGGGACAACCCGCAAGTTATTTTACAAGTTAATAGCATCCACAAACTCATAAAGTAAGGAGAAGTCATATGTCACAACGATCTGAACTGCCCGCAATTAACGGCTGTTATTCAGTAACTCCCAGCCTATTCTTTACCATCGCCGGAAACACCAAGAGCGAGAAGGTTTTGGAACTCTTGTCCGGAAGGATTGGAGAAAATGCAAGGTGTGTAGTATTCGAGTCGCCCCAAGAGATAGAAGAGGTGTTTTCGAACAAGGTCGACCCTTCCGCGGCCGTATTCCTGTTCGACAACTATCAAGGTCGTAAAAAGGAATTTATTCATCGCACCTCAACAAGAGAAAGAGACAAGAGAATCATTCCGGAATACGCTCATAACATACCCTGGAGTGTACAAATCACTAGCCCGAACATAAATATATCCCGTTGTGTATCTCAAATTTTTGCTGATTTCAGTAAAAACTTCCTCGATCGAGTACAGAGCGGAATCTTTCCGTGGGGACTCCCAAGATCCCAGAACAGAAAAAACAGAAAAAATCTTAATCAAAGAAATAAACTATCGTTTAATTATCATTAAACTCTCCTATACTCGGAGTTCGTTTCTCGAGCGCAAAACAGGCGCTTGGAAATATCATAAAGAAGGCAGATGCACAACATCTGCCTTCACTATTTGCAAAAATGTACCCGGAGTATCTACAATAGAAAAAGCTCCTAAGGAAAAGATTCAATCTATCGAGGCCCGGCCTCGATAATATTGAAGCATCGGAGATAAATCGGGAACATTCACATTAGAAGGGACGCTTAGTTTAGTGGTAGAACGTCGCATTTTCACCCCGTTACAAATTTATACGCACCCTTAGCTCAGTGGTAGAGCGCTTCGTTCACATCGAAGAGGCCGTAGGTCCGATCCCTACAGGGTGCACAGAACTCGACGTATAACACTGCAGGGTCACAAGGTTTCCGCAAAGGCGGATTCTCCTCCGAAGGACGAGTCCAGTAACGCCCACAAAACCATGAACAATCCTCTTAATATTAATAAAGCAAAAACGGCGCTCGTGGTGGTCGATCTCCAGAAGGGCATTGTGGAACGACCTTCAGAGCCGTATCCATCAAATATCGCCGTCGAGAACGCAACGAAGCTTGCCGATGCGTTCAGACGAAACAAGATGCCGGTATTTCTCGTGAAAGTCACGCCCTCTCCCGACATGGAAGATCGTCTGAAACCAGTCACAGACGCGCCATCTCTTGCCGGACAAGATATAAAACCCGACTGGAGTACGATCGTTCCCGAACTCGGACCAAAATCGACCGACTTCGTCATCACGAAACGGCAGTGGGGCGCATTTTACGGAACGGAGCTCGATCTCCAGCTCAGAAGAAGAGGGATCGACACGCTAGTGCTCTGCGGCATCTCCACCAATATAGGAGTGGAGAGTACCGCAAGATTCGCATACGAGTACGGATACCATCAGATATTCGCCGAGGACGCCATGAGCGCGCACTCGAAAGAAGGTCACGATGCCACGATTAAACTGATCTTCCCGAGGATAGGACGGGTGAGAAAAACCGAAGATATTCTTACGGAACTGCAATCATGAGAATCGTAAGCTTTAACATAGGAATGAAGATCGATAACGGCAGAGAGGTCGCGAAGCTCTTGAAAAAACTGAATCCGGACATTATATGTCTTCAGGAAGTAATCCGGCATTTTTCCAAATCCGCCTACCCGAAGTTCCAATCCAAAGCGATCATAGATAAATATCTCGGTCGCACGTACCGCTACGGTTTCTTCGGCCCCCAGTGGATCTCGCGTGCCGTCTACAAAAATGGAAAACTTCATCGTGATTACGGGGGACTGGTGGAACAAGGGAACTACATACTCTCGAAATATCCTATCGTGGAGGCAAGGAACGAACACTACTTCAAGCACTATTCCCTAGAGATAGATCATACGAACTTCGAAAACATCGATCACCCTCGTTCGGTAGCGATAGCCACTCTCAAAATCAAAGACAAGAAATTAACCGTATTTAACTTGCACGGGACGTACAGTACTTACAAAAGCGATACCTCGCGTTCCATCGCACAAGCCAAGTACCTCGTGAAACGGGCAAGGGAGTTCAAAAACCCGCTTCTCCTCATAGGGGATTTCAACGCGACACCCGATACCAAAACGATAAAAATTGTAAATCGTCAGTTCGATAATATGATGAGTCGTTTTCCCGCTCCCCAAACACTCCCTTATTTCGAAGGAAAGAAAGATAATCGCATGATCGTCGATTATGTCTTTGCCAACAAAAAGATAAAGCCGAAGAATCTTGAGGTATATCAAACAGAAATTTCCGATCACCTACCGCTTATTTTCGATTTCACGATATAAAAAGATTTTTAACTATATTTAATAATACTTATGGATGAGAAATTCATTTGCGACGGGGAAAAATACACGTTTAAAAAGAAGACAATTGGTCTTCCTGTTGTGATTGAAGGGTTGCCGGACAAGTTAGACATTGAAGGATGTACATTACTTCGAAGATCGTCTTTCCATGTAAGTTTGGTGTGTATCGGCAAGATCATCGAAAAACAAAATATCCAAGCACCTGATTTTGAAAATGTCGTCATCAATGACTTTTGTGAATTCGTTTCTCAAAACGACATATCACTGATACGATATCGCGACGAATTTAGATTCGTCGCGCAGAATGAAAGACAATCGGTGGTAGCGATGTGTGAAGTTACTAATCTCGAAAGATTCTTTGATCTGCTCAATAGAAAATATCAACTACATCTCGAGACACCGCCGACACACGTAACACTCTACACACTCCAACCGGATGCCGGTATCTTTCTGACTGATTCGAACGACATAGAAAAACTCACCAAAACAGTATCAAAACCGACTGGAATAACACTAGAAGAATGAATCGGAAAGAGTATGCAACAGTGGATAACTTCATTGAAGAGATAGCAAAAAACCGTAGTAAATAAGAGGGTTGGAGAGGGGGACTGCCGGTGGGGGCGGTCTTTTTGTTTCCCTAGAAAGTAGTACAATAGTGTATGAAAGTGGTGAAGAGTGGATAAGTATGGGGATAACCCCCGAATCTGGGCATAACTCCAATGATTCTAGGCGAATACAGACACAATTTGGACACGAAAGGGCGGTTGGCTATACCGGCGAAGTTCCGCGAGAAGATAGAAGCCGGGGCCATTATCACTCGCGGACTCGACAAGTGTCTCTTCGTGTTCGGACCTCAGGAGTGGGAAAATCTGGTTCAAAAACTTACCGCACTCCCGCTCGCACAGGCGAACTCGAGAGCATTCGTACGACTTATGCTTGCGGGAGCAAGCGACGCAAAGCCGGACACGCAGGGAAGAATCCTAATTCCCGATTATCTCCGGAAATATGCGGGCCTGAAGAAAGGGACGGTCGTTGCGGGTCTCTACAACCGGTTCGAGATATGGGACGAAGAGGAATGGAATACCTATAAACAGAAGACCGAAGCGACATCCGATGAGATCGCGGAGAAACTCGGGGAACTCGGTATCTAAAAACGCGAATCATGAATTACGAATCAGGAATCAGGGAAACGAAAATACATTCCTTATTCATCATTCATTATTCCTAATTCCATGATTCACATTCCCGTTCTTTTAAAAGAAGTAGTGGAGATACTCGATCCGAAGCCGGGGGAGTTTGTCATCGACGGGACGGTAAACGGCGGAGGACACGCGAGGGTGCTTGCGCAAAAAATCGGGGCGAAAGGAACGCTTCTCGGCATCGACTGGGATCCGAAAGCGATCGCACGAATCAAGGAATCGAGAGAGCGGTTTCACACAAGAACGATCTTCGAAGAGGGGAACTATGCGGAAATCCCAAAACTCCTGAAACAACTCAATCTCGGAAAAGCCGATGCATTACTTCTCGATCTCGGTCTTTCGAGTGAACAACTTGCTCCTACGGGAAGGGGATTCAGTTTCTCGACAAGTGAGATCCTCGACATGCGGTACAACACAAATGAGAAAATAACCGCCGCGCAGGTGGTAAACGGAATGCCGGAGAAAGAACTCGCGGACATCATCTACCGATTCGGAGAAGAACGTCTTTCGCGAAGGATCGCGAAGGCGATCGTGAAAGAAAGAAAACACAAGCGCATTTTGACGACCGGAGAACTCGCAAGAATAGTGGGTGGCGCCACCTCGAAGAACTATGAGAAAGGGAGAATACACCCCGCGACACGTACCTTCCAGGCACTTCGCATTTACGTAAACCGCGAACTGGAAAATCTTTCTTCAATCCTCGCATATCTCGATCAATGCATAAAGAAAGGAGGGAAGGTCGTCGTTATCAGCTTTCATTCGCTTGAAGACAGAATCGTGAAGCAGAAGTTCCAGGAACTCGCGAAGGAAGGAAGAGGAACGCTTATTACCAAAAAACTACTGCTTCCCGGCCGCGAAGAGATCTCCGCAAATCCACGGAGTCGTTCGGCAAAATTAAGAGCGATCAAACTAGTTTAGTAGGTAGTGAGTAGTAAATAGTGAGTAGCAAAAACCATGACCATTATTCGACCAACTTTTAATAAAAATTACGTTCGTTTCTTTGTATTGCTCGCCATCGTCGTCTTGGCCGGTGGCATTTTCTACGTATTCGAGTATAATTCTTTTGTAAACACCCGCTACCAGGTGACGACGCTCAAAAATAAGATTGCGGATGCTGAGACGATGAGCGCGGGTCTCAAGAGCACGTACTACAAGATGACCGATCCCGTGCATCTCGAGACGCTCGTACCCGAATATCATCTCACCCTGGAACGGCGGCCCGATTATTTAGAGCAATCCAAATGGGTGTCCGATTCATCGCATTAACCTCTACCTTCGCGCTCCTCTTTGGTGCGCTGGGATTCAATCTCTACACCCTCCAGATACAAAAAGGGGACTATTACTTCAAAACCGCCCAGGCGCGGAACGAGGCGCTTGCCCAGCTTCAGATGAGGCGCGGGCAGATTTTTTTTACCGACCGCTCCGGAAATGCGATTACCGTCGCTTTGAATCAGGACTATCCGGTGATTTACGCCGCACCGAAGGAAATTACCGATCCCAAAGTAACCGCGGCGGCACTTGCTTCGAAGATAGGATGGGACGAGGGCGAACTTGAGACCGCGCTTACGGCTCCCCAGAGTTTGTTCAGGATGCTCGTCGAAAAAGCAACCGACGAACAACTGACTGCAGTGCAAGAATTGAATCTCAAGGGAATCTACCTCGATAAAAAGCAGTATCGTTTCTACCCCTTCGAACGGCTGGGATCGCAGGTTTTGGGATTCGTCGGATTGAACGATACCACAAAAACTCCGCTCGGACTCTACGGCGCGGAGAAGCACCACAACGAGGGACTTGGAAACGGGGACAATATACAACTTACGATTGACAGAAATCTTCAAGCGCAGGCGGAACAAAAACTTGCGGATCTTGTAACGAAAAACGGAGCGACCGGTGGTTCGATCATCATCGAAGACCCGACAACGGGAAAGATACTCACGAACGCGAACTATCCCGACTTCGATCCGAACGACTACCGCAACACGTCCGTCGGCGCGTTCCTGAATCCGAGCGTGCAGTACGTGTACGAACCCGGTTCTGTTTTCAAACCCATCACGATGGCCGCAGGCATCGACGCGGGCATCATCACGCCTGATACGAAGTACGACGATAAAGGATACATAATTCTAAACGGAAAGAAGATCACAAACTGGGATCATAAGGCATACGGCCCCGGAACCACGATGACGAATGTACTCGAGCGATCCATCAACACCGGCGCAGTGTTTGCCCAGCAGAAGATCGGAAGGACGATCTTTCACAATTATCTCGTGAAGTTCGGATTCGGAGGAAAAACGGAAATCGATCTTCCCGAGGAAGTGAAAGGGAGCTTGGCAAACCTCGAACGGAAAGGCGCGCAGGATATCGACTATGCGACTGCCGCCTACGGGCAGGGGACGTCGGTCACACCGATTCAAATGGCGAACGCGTTCTCCGTCTTCGCAAACGGCGGACTTCTTATGAGACCCTATCTGGATGCTTCGAAGAATCCCTACGTCGTACGACGCGTGATAAACGAGGATACGGCGAAGAAAGTTACGGGAATGATGGAGTCCGCAGTGAATAAAGGACAAGTCGCGACTATCCCGCAGTTCAGGATTGCGGGGAAGACGGGAACGGCGAACATGCCCGATCTCGTGCACGGCGGCTACCTCGACGCGTACATCCATACCTTTATTGGTATGGTACCCATTACGAACCCGAAGGTTGTTATTCTTGTGAAACTCGACAAGCCGGAAGGGGAGAAAGTTGCCGCGATGACGGTAGTTCCCGCATTCAGGGAACTCGCAAGTTTCGTGCTAAATTACTACAACATCCCTCCCGATAAACCGACGCAATAATTCCTATGAAACAATTCGCTCTCACTCTTCTTGCAAAGATACTGAAAAAACTCGCGGCACTTACGATCGCACGCTACAAGCCGTCGATCGTGGGCATCACGGGTAACGTGGGAAAAACCTCGACCAGGGATGCGGTGGAGACCGTGCTCCGCACGGAGAGGAAAATACGATCGTCCTCGAAGAACTTCAATAACGAACTCGGGCTTCCTTTGACCATCCTAGGGAGTTGGGAGTCGACCGAAGGAGGACTATTCTTCTGGTGTGGTGTCATTATCACCTCGATAAAAAATATTCTCACAGAACAGAAGGACTTCCCCGAGATTATTATTCTTGAGTACGGCGTCGACAGGCCCGGCGACATGGGTTATCTCCTTGAGATCGCGGAACCCCAGATCGGCATCGTAACGGCAGTAGGGGATATTCCCGTTCACGTGGAGTTCTTCACGGGTCCCGAAGGAGTCGCAAAAGAAAAAGCAAAACTCATAGAACGAATCCCCGCAATCGGTTTCGCGATCCTGAATGCCGACGATACGTATGTCGCCAAAATGAAACAGCACACGAGGGGACACGCCATTACCTATGGTTTCCGAGATGATGCCGACATGAAGATCACGAACTTCTCGAGTTATCTCGATTCCGAAAAAGGTGACGCGGGCATTACGTTCAAATTGAGCTACGGAGGAAATACCGTGCCCATAAAAATAAAAGGAATGCTCGGCAAGACCGGCGCGTACGCATCGGCGGCCGCGGCGATCGTGGGACTCACCTTCGGCATCAACTTCACAAAGATCGCGGAACTTCTTCAGAACTATAACGGCCCCGCAGGACGTTTGAGAGTAATTCCGGGAATAAAGAACACGACAATCATCGATGATACCTATAACGCCGCGATGAAGTCGATGATCGAAGCGCTCGATACACTGAAGAGCATCAAGCCGAAGCGCGCAATCGCGGTTTTGGGAGATATGCTCGAACTCGGAAAATACACGCTTGAGGCGCACGAAGCGGTAGGGAAGCAAGCCGCGCGATCCGTCGATCTTCTTCTAACCGTCGGCATGAGAGGAAAAATCATCGCCGAGGGCGCGGCGCGCGCGGGCATGCAGAAGCAAAAGATATTTTCGTTCGACACACTCGACGAAACGACACTGTTTCTCGAAGAACGCATGAAAAAGGGGGACGTGGTGCTCGTGAAGGGATCACAGGCGGTACGTATGGAAAAGATAGTGAAGACGATCATGATGTCGCCCGGCACGGCAAAAGACGTGCTCGTACGCCAGTCCCGCGTCTGGCTTGCAAAGCCCGGAATATATGAATAGGATTACGGACATGGCTCTATCGTCTAACGGTTAGGACGACGCCCTCTCACGGCGTAAATAGGGGTTCGATTCCCCTTGGAGCTACAAACTGAAACACTCATCCTTGTGATGGGTGTTTCGATTTCTAGTTTTTCGAGAGGGGAATCGAACAGGAGAGGGGGCGGGAGAACACGTTGGTCTCCCGTGTAGGAAGATATTAGAAACCGTGGGTTTCTAAGGAGGAGCGAAGCGACGACGTTCGCTTCTCCTTGGGACTACAAAAATGCCGCCCTCTTCCTCCAAAGGAGGACCCTCCTTGGAGAACGAATCCCGTCGGAGTCACATGTGACTAATTAGTCGCGGAAATTCTTGAGACATCCATTGATACCGGTGAAATGCCCTGTAGGTGGTTGTAACCTGCGGGATATTTTGCTTTTGACCGGTAGCTGACTAACCCCTTCTCTAAAAATTGACATAACAGCTCTATTGGTATATAATCTTCTCAGATAGTAAGACATTTTCCAACTAAAAAGGAATAGAAATGAACACAAAGAAAGGAAGTACCGACCAAAACACCGCTATTCGTCTAGTAGTGAACGGCGGGAGCACTACCCTCGACACGGCTACCGTGCCGGTTGAGTGGCACTTCTCAGATAAGTTTATTGAGGAAAGCAACCCGAAGTATGTTGTAATCTGCGACATGGAAATGTCGTATGAGAAGTTCCAAGAATACGAAAACACCCATTGGGGTCAACGTTATCTCTGCAGAGTCGCGGAACTCGCAAAATATGTTCAACTGCGCAAAGCGGGAGGACATACTTTTGTTATTGTAGTATTTTACGGTTCCGATGCTGAAAACAACGCGCGAAAATTCGTAAAGAAAAACGACACCGACTATTATGACCTGTCTCTGTGGTGTTCGGATGTAAAAGCTGGAGCACTTACTCATCTTAGTGTCGATAGCAAAATAACTTCTTTCGAATTCGACGTGCCATCAGAACTTTTCGCGAAAAGACCAGAAATCGGCCTTAGGAAACTCATCTGGGACTGGACCAACCGCTGGTTCAAGAGAAATCCAGTAGATCAGTGTGCATACCGCAAACGAAAAATATTTGCTTTCACGCTTCAACCGATTCTTTTTCTCATCGGCAGATTGATACTTGGAATCTTTATGACACTGTACTCAACAATCTGGGGTGGTATCGTTTTTTTCTTCGGATTTCGTACGATAAATCTGCTTCAAAACATCGGCTATGGTTGGTCCGATCCCTCACAAATCGAAATGGACCTTCGAGACCACCGAACATGGCGATTCTGGGACTACAACTCTTACATACCGGTGCCACTCGTACCATTCATCCTTGTTGTTGAATTGGCGGCAGTAGGAAGTTTGGTTTATCTTCTCTCAAAATTCCTATCAATCTTTCTCTTAATAGGTGCGACCGCTGTGATCTTCTTCGTGATCCTCACTATTATCTTGAATTTCAGAAGCGGGAAAAGCAAAAACAAACGAGCAGAAAAGGCCTTACAAAAACAGCGCGAGAAAGAACAAGCGGAAAAAGACGAGGAAGAGCGGCAAGAGCGTTTATATGCTCAGTTTCTGAAAAATCACGCGTCCTTTTCTTCGGTCGGAGAACGGGTAAATATCAACAGAATCAAGCCCGTCGTCGACACCGTTACTCGGTTTTCACTCAGTTTCTGGGGACTGAAAGGAAGAGTTTGCAAACCTTTCAACAAATAGGTCTCAACACTTAATTATTTTTTAAGCTCTCGTCCATACGGGAGCTTAAACTTTTTTGACTCACACACTTTCAAAGAAAACATTAATGACTCATCTTCCCTCGAGGAAGCATAGCGAAGCGAGGTAACAACTCCACAATGAGGACGCAGGAAATAGGAATTGAGCGTGTTTGAGCCCCAAATGGGCGAGTTCGCTCAATTCCTTCTATTTCCAAGGACGAAGAGTTAGGAGTTGTCCGAGCGGAGCTTTGTGCTGACGAGAGGGGAGATGAGATCATTAACTCCCGTTTTTTCTGTGGTACAATAGAGGTATGCAGATAGCGGTTCCGTCGATTTTTACGAGAAAGCCCCTTCTTATTCTCTCCGGCTTGAGCGGGATCGCCATTCTCGGCAGTTTGATTCTCGCATTTTCGAAACTCGGCGGACTTTCGTACCCCTTGGTACTCCACTTCGACAGCTTTCAGGGCGTCGATTTTCTTGGCGACACAACCGACTTCTGGGGTATCTGGCTCGGGGGATTCGCGTGCATCGTTCTTAACTTCTTCCTCGGGGAAGTGATGTTCAAGAAGGAACGAATACTTTCTTATGTGTTCCTCTCCGCGAACCTCCTTCTTTCCCTTCTTCTTTTCGTCATTACCGCCGTCATCATCAACGCAAACTGATTATGGAGCCATTCTCTATCATCGTACTTATAGTGGGACTCGTCATGCTGGGAATGCTTTTTTTTCTGATCTCGCTCGCCAAAAAATCGAACGAACCGAAGGATAACCAGGGGCTTATCATGCTCCAGAATCAGATCAACGAGATCACGAGAACGCTCGACACGAAACTGGGAGAGTCGACGAGAATGCTTCAGACGCAGTTCGGCACGAGTACGAAGATCATCCAGGATGTCACCGAACGCCTTACGAAACTCGACGAAACGAACCGGCAGGTGGTGGGCTTCGCCGATCAGTTGCAATCGCTCCAGGATATCCTGAAAAATCCGAAACAGCGCGGCGTCCTGGGGGAGTATTATCTCGAGACGCTCCTCAAAAACGTCCTTCCTCCGGATATTTATCGGATGCAGTATCCCTTCAAGGACGGGATAATTGTCGATGCGGTCGTTTTCGTCGGGAAGAAACCGAACGAGAAGATCATCCCGATCGATTCGAAGTTCTCCCTCGAGAACTACAACCGTCTCGTCGAGGCGAAGGATCCCTCGGAAAAAGATCGTCTCGAAAAGCTCTTTGTGAACGACCTCAAGAACCGCATCACTGAGACCTCGAAATACATACGTCCCGAAGAAGGCACGACCGACTTCGCGTTCATGTTCATCCCGCACGAGGCGATCTATTACGATCTCTTGATCAACAAGGTGGGAGCGGTAACGGAGGACACCGAAAACCTGATCCAGCGTGCGGCGGGGAAGTACAAGGTACTCATCGTTTCACCCACCTCGTTCCTCGCATACCTCCAGACCGTGCTTCAGGGACTTCGCGCCCTGAAGATCGAAGAATCCGCGAAGGAGATACGAAAACGGGTGGAAGAACTCGGCAAACATCTCGGAAACTACGACACCTATTTTAAGAAGATCGGGGCGCATCTCGGCACGACGGTGAGTATGTACAACAGTGCAAGCAAGGAACTTGGGAAGATAGACAAGGACGTGCTTCGCATCACGGGAGAGGCGATTCATATAGAACCGTCTTCCCTGGAAGCACCACAAGAGGAGGATAATGAGTAGAAAAGAATCATTTTTTTCTTTTTACGGGGCTTTGCATCGTCCTTTCACAATCCTCGAACTCGCGTCATACCTGAACGGGGTGGAGGACTCGGTGCGTATACTCGACGAAGAGACAAAGGAAAACCGACTCGTCGAAGAGGACGGTTTCTTCATTCTTGCGCCGCATAAAACAGGGTTCGGTATGGCGCGCAGAAAACAGGATCTTCTGCTCGACGAGAAGTGGAAACTTCTCACGAAGCGCGCGAGATGGTTTCGGTTCATCCCGTTTGTGGAGTTCGTGATCGCAAGCGGATCGATGGCGATCGGAAACGTGAATCGCGATTCTGATTTCGACGTACTTGTGGGAGTAAAAAGGGGGAGAATCTTCACGACGCGATATCTCATCAATTTCGTATTTTCCATACTCCGTTCGAGACGTCTCGATGACCACGAAGGAACAAGCCCCGATAAACTCTGTTTCAATCATTTCGTGACGGAACAATCATTTGCAAAAGAACCGTTCAACTTTTACCGCGCGGAACTCTATCGGCACATGGTTCCGATATACGGTTCGAGAGAAGCGCTTGAAACGTTTTTCACGGTAAACGCATGGAGTGGTGCCGGGCCGGAGAAAAACATGCGGGATCTTCGGTTTCGAGAACAGCAACCGAATGTGATACGAAGCATTGTCGGTTTTATTCTTGGCGGCGCATTCGGAGATCTCATTGAGAGGAAAATACTGGGATCGATCGCGAGAAAACGCCTCAGCACCTACGTGACCGGCAAGGAAGAAGGGGGGAGAGTAGTCATATCGGAACAAGAACTCGAATTTCACTTCGAACTCCCGTATGAAGAGGAGTTCGCTTTCCTTGAACTCAATAAGAAGGCTGAGCCTCCTACTCGCGGAGGCTCAGCCTCCAAGTATTAAGATTCGCTTGCATTATTTTTCAATGCATGGTACAATACCGTCGTGTGAGTGATGAGCTTTCCTTATCTTCACTGCGACGGCTTGCCGAAGCGGAGAAATCTAAGGAAAACCCTTCCAGTCCCCCTGGCGCAAGTCAGGGGGTTTTATTTCGAAAATGCTGTATCGTGCCCCTCCTTAGCTCGGGCGCTCCAGGCCGACAAGGCCCAAGTCTTATTTCGGCGAGCGAGGAGCAAAGTAAAAGCTTGCTTTTATTTCGTCCGAGTGACGTCGAAAGAAAGGGCTTTATCCTTTTCTCCCTCGTTCGGAGGGACACAATACAGCATCTTGCTCATTGAGGTTGGGATATATCGAGGCCTATCGAGGCCGGGCCTCGATAGATTGAATTTCCGTCGAAATACTCTATTCTAGTACTGGGCGGGTGGGTTTTGAGCACTCACACATTAAAACAAAATTGGAGGTCACCACCACCCGCCCACGAACAATGCTCAAGATAAGGAGGCCGGCCCTCCGTGCGAGGTACGGCCTCTGTGGTGTAATTACATTAATGTCATTTCTATCGAAAATACTCTCCGGAAATCCGCTCAAAGAATATGAACGGCAGGTTGAACTCATAAACTCACTTGAGCCGAGGTACGAGAAGCTGAACGACGAGGAGCTTCGTGCAACATCCCTTAATTTCAAAGAAGAGATAGGGAGAGGGAAGACGCTCGATGAAGCGCTTCCTGATACATTCGCGATGGCACGCGAAGCCGCGAAGCGAACGTTGAAACAACGACACTTCGATGTGCAACTCGTGGGCGGTATGGCGCTTCATGAAGGGAAGATTGCCGAGATGATGACGGGAGAAGGAAAAACGCTTGCCGCGACCTCGCCTGCATATTTGAACGCGCTTCAAGGAAACGGAGTGCACGTCGTGACCGTAAACGACTATCTCGCGAAACGCGATGCGATCTGGATGGGACAGATATATGACCTTCTTGGCCTCCAAGTTGCCTGTATAGTTCATGATGCGGCATACCTCTATGATCCGACGTATGAAACGGATCCGGAAGAAGACAAGGAACGTGACGTTCTGGGATCATTCAGAATTTTCGAAAAATTCCTCCGTCCCGTGACGCGGCGCGACGCGTATCATGCGGACATCACGTACGGTACGAACCACGAGTTCGGTTTTGATTTTCTGCGCGACAATCTGGCGCTTCGCTTGAGCGACAGGGTACAGCGCGCGCACGCCTACGCGATCGTGGACGAGATCGACAGCATCCTGATCGACGAGGCGCGCACCCCCTTGATCATTGCGGCACCCGACGTACAGGCAAGCGAACACTACAAGACGTTCGCGAGAATCGCTTCGCATCTGAGCGAGGAAGAGGATTATACGGTAGACGAAAAACTCAAAGCGGCCTCCATCACGGAAGCGGGAATCGAGAAAGTGGAAAAGATGATCGGCGTCGAGAATATCTACGCGCCGGAAAATCTTCGACTGGTACACTTCCTCCAGGCAAGTTTGAAGGCGAAAGCGCTTTTCAAACTCGACAGGGATTATATGGTACGGAACGGAGAGATTATTATCGTCGACGAGTTCACGGGACGAATGCTCTTGGGCCGCCGCTATTCGGGAGGGCTCCATCAGGCAATCGAAGCGAAGGAAGGCGTGATAGTCAAAGAGGAAAACCGCACCTTCGCGCAGATCACCATCCAGAATTACTTCCGTCTTTACAAGAAGATTTCCGGTATGACGGGTACCGCGCAGACCTCCGCGGAAGAGTTCCACAAGGTGTATAACCTCGACGTAGTAAGCATTCCTCCGAATCGACCGCTCATCCGTAAGGATCTTCCTGATGCGATCTACAAGACGAAAGACGCGAAATATCTCGCGACCGTGAAAACGGTCAAGGAAGCGAGGGAAGCGGGAAGACCGGTTTTGATCGGCACGACCTCAATCCAGAATAATGAGATTATTTCGGGATATCTCTCGCGCGCGGGAGTGCCGCACGAAGTGCTGAATGCGAAGAACCACGAACGCGAAGGAGAAATCATCGCACAAGCGGGACGAGCGGGCGCCATCACCGTCGCGACGAACATGGCGGGACGCGGTGTGGACATCGTCCTCGGCGGAAATCCTCCGAGCGCAGAAGAAGCGCAGAAAATAAAAAATGCGGGAGGACTTCAGATAATCGGCACGGAGCGCCATGAGGCACGACGTATCGACAACCAGCTTCGCGGACGATCCGGCAGACAAGGAGACCCGGGCATGAGCCAGTTCTTTCTCTCACTCGAAGACGATCTTCTCCGTATCTTCGGCGGAGACCGCATCAAGGGACTTATGGAAACGCTGAACTTCCCCGAGGATGTGCCGATCGAATCGGGCATGGTCGCAAAGTCGGTGAACCAGGCGCAGACGAAGGTGGAGGGATCGAACTTCGATATCCGCCGCCATCTTCTCGACTTCGACGACGTGCTGAACAAACAGCGTACCGCGCTCTATGCGAGGCGCGAGAAACTGCTTGAGGCGGGGGACAAGAACGAGATTCTTCCGATACTCAAGGAAACGCTCGAACACTTCGCGACGCGCGCGACGGAAGCGCTCCGAAACGAGATAGAACTGAACGAAATGGACGAGACGAATCCCGAACGGGAAAAACAGATCGGCGAGATAGAGGCGAACATGAAGAAAATTCCCGAGACGCTCGAACCGGAACGGGCGATGGTAGTTGCACAGCACATGGTGCGGATTCTGGATACGCTCTGGATCGATAACCTGGAAAATCTCGAGACGCTTCGGGAGTCGGTGAACATCCGGGCGTACGGCCAGCACGATCCGCTCGTCGAGTACCGGAGAGAAGCGCACGGGCTCTACGAGCGGTTGAACAATGCGTTCGAATCGATGCTTTTTTCCACCGTCTTTCAAATTTTTGAACTGAACCTCCAGGCATTCGCCGTACAGGCGCAGGCACCGCGACACACGCCTCCTCCGCCGGAACACAAGAACATCGGCAGAAACGACCCCTGCTGGTGCGGAGCGAAGAAATCAGATGGGATACCGAAAAAGTATAAACACTGTCACGGTAAAAACGCTTAAGGGAGAAACGAGCGAAGCGAAGTTCGCCAAGGCCTGAGAGTTACGATGGATACATCGATAAAAATGGTGAGTTTTAAACTCTTATAAACAATTGAAAAACCTGATGAAAATTCTAGGATTGCCGATGATTTTTTTAGCGGTTGCACTACTGTTTTGGGCAGGATGGGAAGTTCTTAACTTACCATCGGAAAGTGAGCTGATCGAAATCGCTAAAAAGTACTTCGACCTGTACGGTTATTGGATAGTTTTTGTGAGTGCGATCCTTGAGGGCGCGCTCCTGGTCGGATGGTACTACCCGGGAAGCTTGGTGATATTCCTTGGCGTGATATTCGCAGGCAGAAATATTCCGGAAGTCATATGGGTAGTAACTCTCGTCACCGCGGGACTACTCCTGGCTTACCTGTTCGATTATGCACTTGGAAAATACGGATGGTATAAGTTGTTATTGAAATTCGGACTGAAAAAACCGATGGATAAAGCACAAACGCAACTCTCTAAGTACGGGCTGAGCGGAATATTCTTAAGTTATTGGCAACCGAATCTTGCGGCACTGGCTTCAACCGCGGCCGGCACACTGCAATTTCCGTTCAAGAAGTTTATACTTTATTCTGCGACCGCCGCGGTACTGTGGAATATTTTCTGGGGTGGATTGGTGTATGTTCTGGGAGAAACGGCATTAACCGCGATAGGCATACGATTCGTCTTGGTTGTCGTTGTCATCTGGATTGCATACCGTTCGATATTCAAGAAGAATTACACAACCCCTGAAGTCCCTGAAAACCAAACGACAAAATAATGGAAAATAATAAAATAAAATCCGGAAAATACAGACATTTCAAAGGCGACGTGATGGAAGTGATCGGTACGGCGCTTCACAGTGAAACGCTGGAGGAGTTCGTGGTGTATAAACACGTCACAGGAAAGAGAGTGGGTGAGCCCCATTACTGGGTGCGACCGCTCAAAATATTTCTGGAAGAAGTGGAAGTGGAGGGGAAAAGAGTCCCGAGATTCGAATACGTCGGGGAATAGCGCCAACGATGCTATAATAACGTCATGGAAATAAAAATCGTAAAAGATCAAATAAATATCGAGGAACTGAAAAAAATGGCCAGCGCGGAGTTCGGCGATATGGTGAAAGCGGTGGTGGATGTAGAACAGGAAATCATGGCAATCGGCGGCGAACTTCATGCGGACGAGGAGGTTCTGCTCACGGAAAAAGAAAATTCCAAGAGAGAGCACACGTGGGGAATCAATATTTACCCAATGAAATCCGGCAATGAACAAATCGAGTTCGATTCGATGATCAATCTCAAGCCATCGCTCGGCAACCGCTCGCGGGACGTGGAGAATTCCGAAACAAGAGAAAAAATCAGAACCATTCTCAAAAAGCTGATACGCGAATAACATGGCTTTTATCCATAAAGAACTTGCTTCCGGCAGATGGTTTGAGTTGTCCCTCGCGGAACAACTGGGAAATATCGGGAGCGAGGTCTTGCGAGCTTCGCGTCAAAAAGATAAGAATGACGGACTCTTCTGGGGGGCCGTGGAACGGGCGCTGGATCTTTTCGATCTGACATTGAGCGATCCTCGCTGGAAGGGTCGTTATCGGGAGATTGGAAGAGCTCGGGAGGTTTTTTGTGACGCGATCTACGGAGGAAAACTTTACAAGAGTTCCTTTCCTGATTTGGTTCGTTACTTCGATACATTTGCGCTCGCCGCACGTCGCGGGATGTAACATGCACTTACTGAAGTCAAAAACAAAACGATCGGTGGAATTACTCCATCACTTCCGGTGCGGAAAGTGCGAGAAATGGTGGTCAATCGGGGACGCTCCAAAATCAAAACACATCTGGTTCTGCCCGTGGTGCGGCAGGAAAAACAAGTATACAATAGCAAGAAATGGGAGAAAATAGAGAATTTCTAACCTTAAGTGGGGAGCGGGAAAACCAAAAAATCGTAGAAGAATACGAGACTGCGGTGCTGGAAAATTATGAACAGGAGCAAAGCGCTGAATTAAAAGCGTTGTTAGATTCGGTCTCTTTTAATACCTTGCAAAAAGTGATTGGCTCAATTGCTGAACGAAGCGGTATTGCCGCAACAGAATTGAATTTTGTCGACTCCCATAAAATATTGAACAGAAAGCAAAACGACAGAAAATCGCTAAGTTCAACAGGCGCTTTATACGATCCGATTGGAAACTGCATCGGAATCGACACGAGTACGCTGAGACAAGGGGCAAAAAATATGAAACTGGACGAAAAAACATTTTTTCTTTACCTATTATGCCACGAAGAGACACACGCCACCGCCAAGGTACAGTGTGTGGGACTTGACACGAACTATACATCAATTCAATTCGGCTATAGTCACTCCAGTAAGAGCGGGGATTTTTACAAAGATACGTTCACCGCACTCAATGAAGGAATCACGGAGAAGATAGGTCGTGAAGCATTTACCGCATACTCGGAAAAGATCGGAACAGATCAAAAGGAGCAGGAGATATTTTCCAAACAACTCAAGAAAGAATCCGAATACGGGAACCTGTACGGCAACGAAGTTTCTTTTGTTAATGTAGTGATAAAAAAACTCTCCGCCGTCTCTGGAACTCCAGAAAAAGACGTGTGGGACGCCCTAAAGAGAGGGGCATATGAGGGAGAAGATCTTAGAAATGAAGAGTTAAAGAACTTCTTTGAGGAAACCTTCGGCGAAGAGTTCATTTCCGATCTAGCCAATAGTAAGGAAGGGCGTCACCTCGGTACTCTTCAAAAACAAATAGAAGTAGCAAGTCCGAAGGGTAAGAAAGGTTTTATTTCTCAAATCTTCAAGGGGCAATCTCAAAAAAGTCTTAAAACAGGCACATGAAGGAGCTTGAGACGACAATCCGTAAGTATCTGAAAGAACGGGGATGGAATCACCTTCTCCCGGGAGACATCGCAAAGTCCATCATGATCGAGGGGGCGGAGCTTCTTGAACACTTCCAGTGGGAAAATCCATCACTCGAAAGGGTGCGCCGCAATAAAGAGAAGCTGGAAGAAATAGGGAAAGAGCTCGCCGATGTATTGATCTACGCACTCGAGCTTTCGGTGCTTCTCAAGCTGGATACGAAGAAGATTATCAAAGACAAGCTCGCACATGCCGCGAAAAAGTATCCGGCGCATCTCATGAAGAAGAACGCCAGAAAGAAATCGGGATCGGGAAAAGATCCTTTGTACTGGCGGATAAAAAAGAAGCACAGGAAAGAACGTTAGAAAAACGCTCTATGCCACAAAAAGTTTTTCAAGTAACAAAAGAGCAACAAATAGCGGAGCTGACTTCGAGAATCCCTCCGATCTTGAATGTTGACCTCGTAATAGTGAAGAAGAACAAGTATCTTATCGGCCGTCGCAACAAAGCGAGTTCTAGCCAAAAACAGGACTGGGAAAAGTGGCTTTTCCCCGGAGGACGTATGCGATATACCGAAACGCCTCAAGAAACAGCGCTGCGAATTTTAAAAAACGAAACCCCAGGAGTGAAAGCACGCCTCAAAAAACTCATCACGGCTATATCGGATAGGGGGACAGATAAGAGATCATATGGGGTAACCCTCTTTTATTTATTGGAGTACCTGTCGGGTACACCAAGAAAAAACGTTCAGATGAACGGTTTCAAATGGGTCACCAAGGATGAACTCCTGAAACTCAAAAGAGCGTACTCGTTGAACAAAAAGATAGTGGGTGAGATTGATCTCACGATCAGAACGATGAATACCAATACGGACGAGTTGCTGGTTGAAGTCGATCGGCACAACAAGGTAATCGGCGAGATAATAAAAAGAGACGCACACAGCAACAGGAATCGTTTCCACAGAGCCGCCCATATCGCGATATTCAACTCAAAAGGGGAGATAGTGCTTCAAAAAAGGAGCGAGAATCTCGTCATCGCTCCCGGTCTCTGGGATATCGCGGGAGGGCACCAGACGGCCGGACAAACCATAAACCAAACGGCGCAAGCCGAACTCTCGGAGGAACTCGGCATTTCTTGCCCCTTATTTTTCAAAGACATCTATCCTTATCGCTCCAAAATACAATCCGAATTCAACTACCTCTATTACGGAACCCACGACGGCCCTTACGGCTTCGACAGAAACGAGGTCGCCGAAATAAACGCCTTCGATTGTAAAAAACTGCTGCAGAAAAAGTACAAACATATGAAATTCCTTCCGCATGTGTTTCAATATGTACGCGATTTGAAAAACGTATGGGAACCTCTTATAAAACAACAAAAATGAAAGGAAAAAACACAAAAAAGAAAAAGATAGTCGCGGTATCCGGAGGATTCGATCCGCTCCACATCGGCCACGTCCGGATGTTTCGGGAAGCGAAAAAAATGGGAGATATACTCGTGGTGATTTTGAATAACGACCATTGGCTCAAAAAGAAGAAAGGATATTCGTTCATGCCGGACAAGGAACGAAAGGAACTTATCGAAGCGCTCGAATGCGTCGATAAGGTCGTGCTCTCGAAGCACCCGCCGAATCCGAATGACATGAGTATATCCAGGGAACTCCTGAATCTCCGTCCTCATATATTCGTAAACGGAGGAGACAGGAACAAGAAAGACGCCGCGAATCCGAAATCTTTTCTCTACAAAGACATACGGACATGCGAGAAGGTCGGCATCAAGATCGTATACAACGTCGGAAAAGGCGGAAAAGTCCAGTCGAGTTCGTGGCTTCTCTCGAAATATTTCAATATTGTGGGAGAAAAAGCAAAGAAAAATCAACGTGGAAAATAAGAGAGTAATGGGTATCGGAGTGGGCGTGGTGCTTCTCAAGGAGGGAAAAGTGCTTCTCGGAAAGCGACACGATGATCCGGAAAAAGCGTTAAGCGCACTCCACGGCGAGGGTACATGGACGATTCCCGGCGGGAAACTCGACTTCGGCGAAGGCCTCGAAGACGGTGCCTATAGAGAGGTGCTTGAAGAAACGGGCATACAAATCGACAAGGATACATTGAGATTAGTAAGCGTATCGAACGATCGGGTTGAAACCGCTCATTTCGCCACATTCGGATTCCTTTCCGAAACATTCGAAGGAGAGGTGGAAACAAGGGAACCGGAAGAGATCATCGAGTGGAAATGGTTCTCACTCGACGATCTTCCGAGCCCGATATTTTTTCCGGCGAAGAAAACATTGGACAACTATTTGAATGGGAGAATTTACAAAAAAGATTAGTGACCAACTTCCAAGGAGACAGTACCTCCCCGAAGATTTTGTCTGGACAAACTGGGACGCGGCGACAGTTACGAAAAAAATCCCCGGAATCCTTTCCGAGAAACGTGAGCGTTACGAGACCGTAAAGGCGGTTGCCGAGAAAGAACGGACATTCGAGAATACCGTGCTCGGGATCGAATCGTCCGACTACGCGAACGAAGGGACCATCAATGCGATCGAGCTTCTTATGAACGTAAGTCCGAGTGCGAAGGTGCGTGACGCCGCGCGAGTCGCGATCGAGGAACTGCAGAAAGGAATGATCGATATCGAATACGACGAGACGATATACCGGGCACTCAAAGAATATCGCGCGCGAAGAGAATCATTAAAAGGAGAGCACAAAAAACTTTTCAGGGATATGCTCCTTGCATTCAAACGTATGGGATTCGAACTAGATTATGAGAAACGAATGGCGCTTAAGGAAAATCTGAAACAGGAGACCGAATTTGCCATCCACTTTACCAAAAACATCAACGAGTATGACGACTCGATCCTCGTTCCTTCCTCGAAAACCAAAGGACTGCCGGAACAATATCTAAGAGGGCTCTCCCGCGATTCGGAAGGGAACTATATCGTTACCTTGAAGTATCCCGACTATTTTCCTTTTATGGAGAATGCGAGGAACGCAAAACAGCGGAAGGAACTCGCCGACAAGAATCTGAAAAAGGGAGGCGAAGAGAATATGAAGTTACTCGCGCAAATTCTCGAACTCCGCGAGAAAAACGCCCGACTCCTGGGTTATGCCAATCATGCCGATTTCAGAACCGAGATCAGGATGGCGAAAAATGCGAAGCGCGTGAAGCGGTTTCTGGATAACCTCGCGAGGAAATCCAAGCTGCGATTGCGGAGAGATATGAGAACACTTCTCGCATACAAAAAGAAAGCGGATAATCCGTCCGCAAAGAAAATAGCGCACTATGATGTCGCATACTACCTGAATCAACTGCGGAAAGACCGATTCGATATCAATCAGGAACAATTAAGGGAGTACTTCCCCTTCACCTCGGTAAGGGAAGGGGTATTTCGAACCTACGAGACGCTTTTCTCGATCCGATTCACGAAATGTGATGGGTATGCACTCTGGCATGACGATGCGGAGCTCTATCGCGTGGGAGATCAAAGGGGAGAAGTCCGCGCATACTTCATACTTGATCTTTATCCGCGCGAGGGAAAGTACGGGCACGCCGCGATGTTTCCCATTATTCATGGCAGAACAATGCTCCCGGAAGAAGGAGCGGGATATGTGACACCACTTTGCGCCATGGTCGCGAATTTCAACAAACCGACTGAAGAGGATCCTTCACTTATGGATCATAAGGAGGTACTCACATTCTTCCATGAATTCGGACACGTGATGCATCACTGCCTTACCTCGGCAACATATGCATCGCAGTCGGGCACTGCGGTATCGAGGGACTTCGTCGAGGCGCCGTCCCAGATGTTTGAATACTGGGGGTGGGACGCCGGGGTTCTGAAGATGATTTCCTCCCATTACCGAACCGGAGAAGCACTCCCGGATTCCGTGATACAAAAACTCCGGAATACGGAACACTTCATGGAGGGTTATTCCACTACACGTCAAATCGTTTTAGCGCTTTTCGATCTCGCACTCCATACCTCGTCCGCATATAGCGACCCCGCTTCCCTTTATAACGCAATGGTCAAAAAATATATGGGGATCGATATGCCTGATGATGCGATATTCGCGGCAGGATTCGGACATCTTATGGGGTATGACGCGGGATATTACGGTTACCTCTGGTCAAAAGTATACGCCGCCGATATGTTCACAAAGTTCGAAAAGGAAGGCATCTTGAATCCGAGAACAGGGGAGCGGTACAAAAAATGGATATTGGAATCGGGATCCGGAATCGAGGCAATGGATTGTATCAGAGCATTTCTCGGGCGCAATCCTTCCGAGAAGGCGTTTTTGAAAGATGTTGGAATAAAGAAGAAAAACAGATAAACTCTCAATATGAGGGGGCCCGGCTTCCTCTCGCGGAGGCCGGGCCTCCAAATTTTGAAGTTATGCCAACCCTCTACATCATCGCAACACCGATCGGAAATTTGAAAGATCTCACGCTTCGCGCGATCGAGATCTTGAAAGAAGTTGATGTAGTACTTGCCGAGGACACGAGGGTGATACGAAAAATATTGAACCACCTCGACATCCGGAAACCTGTTTGGCGCGCCGATGAGTATGCGCCCGATCCTTTTTATAAGAAGGTCGCCGAGTTCCTCGAGGCGGGGAAACATATCGCGTTCGTGAGCGATGCGGGCACGCCGGGAATCGCCGATCCTGGATCAAAACTCGTGAGTTACATCAACGAATATGCACCGGACACTCGCATCGTCCCCATTCCGGGTTCCTCCGCCGTTACCGCGCTTCTCTCCGTAGCAGGAGTTCATGCGAACGAGTTCACATTTATGGGATACCCGCCGCACAAGAAGGGGAGGGAGACGTTTTTTAGAAAACTCGCGGAGATCAAGATCCGCCCGATCATACTGTACGAGTCCCCGCACCGGCTGCAAAAAACACTCGAGGGAATCGAAAAAGCATTCGGGGAAAACCAGAACGTCGTCGTGGGAAAGGAACTCACAAAAATCCATGAGGAGATATGGCACGGCACGCCCCGAGAGGCATTGGAGTATTTCAGAGGAGAAAAGGGGAGAGGGGAGTTCACGCTCCTTATAAAGTAAACTTTATAAGAATTTTCAGTTATCAATTTCCAATTTTCAATCAATGCGTCAACTCCAAAATTTTATAATTCTAAAATTCATTGAAAATTGATCATTGGAAATTGAAAATTAAATCCATGTCTTACCCTCTCTCCAAACGCATCTTCGATATCGCTGTCGGATTCATCGCGTTCTTCTTTACTCTCCCATTCTATCCTTTTGCGATGATTGCAATTCTTCTCGAAAGCGGATTCCCGATCTTCGTAAAACTCGACCGGATAAGCGAAGGAAGGATCGTGAAGGTGTACAAGTTCAGAACTATGGTACGGAACGCCCCCGAGATGAAACGGGGGCTCTTGGAGTTCAACGAACGAAAAGACGGGCCGCTTTTCAAGATGGCGCACGATCCGAGGGTCACAGGGGCAGGGAAGTGGCTCCGTAAATTCAGAATCGACGAGTTTCCGCAGGTGGTGAACGTGCTCCAAGGACGACTTGCACTCGTGGGGCCGCGTCCGCACGAACCGGAAGAAGTGGCCCGGTACCCCGAGGAATTCAAGGGAATCACTTTGGCTCGCGGAGGTCTCACCGGTCTCTCACAAATAAAGGGGGCATCGCTTCTTCCCTTCAAAAAAGAACTCGAGTTTGATAAAGAATACCTCGATCGTCAATCGGTATGGTTCGATATGCAAATCCTCTGGAAGACGTTTTTGATTTTTTTCTCCAACCCGACGGGAGTTTAGTTGGCAGAATCGCGAATAAAAGATAAAATGACCGGATGAGAGTTGCGATCGCACACGATTATTTGAATCAGTTCGGAGGAGCGGAGCGGGTATTACAAACGTTCCTCGAAATTTTTCCCGATGCGGACTGCTATACGCTTCTTTACGACAAAGAAAAAACCCGCGGACTCTTCGAAAACCATAAGCCGTTTACGAGCATCCTCGATGTGCCGGGGGTGAGAAGACACCATCGGTTTTTTATACCCCTCATGCCGATCGCGGCGTCGCTTCTCAAATCGAAAAAAGAATATGATCTCCTTATTTCATCCACTGCGGGTTATGCGAAAGGATTCGGGATACGTGCTTCGTACCACGTGAGTTATTGCCACAGTCCGCTCCGCTATGCATGGGAGATCGATTACTTAAAAAACCTCCGGTTTTCCCCCAAGGTGCTCTCGAACCTCATTGCCTACCCGATCGCACGATGGCTCAAGGAGTGGGATAAGCGTGCGGCGGAAGGCGTGAACCTTTTCATGGCAAATTCGGATTTCATCGCCGGGAAGATCAAGTCATACTACGGGCGCGACGCGATTGTGGTGTATCCCCCCGTCGATACGGAACTTTTTTATCCCGAACTCCAGTCGGGGAAAAAAGAGTACTACCTCATGGTGGGGCGGCTTCTTTATTACAAAGGATTCGACCTCGGTATTGCCGCATTCAACCAACTCCAAAAACCGCTGAAGATCGTGGGGCGGGGACCGGAACTCCCGAAACTCAAAAAACTCGTGAAGTCGCCGCTCATCGAGTTCATCGAATCGGCGGGAGATGAAGAACTTCGCATGCTGTACTCGAATGCGAAAGCGCTGATATTCCCGCAGATTGAGGATTTTGGACTTGTCGCCGCGGAGGCGCAGGCGTGCGGAGCGCCCGTCATCGCGTTCGCGAAGGGTGGCGCCCGAGAGATCGTTATTGATAAAAAAACCGGTGTGTTGTTCACCGAGCAGACGCCGGAGAGAATTGTCGAGGCGGTACGAAACTTCGAGTACCTCACGTTCGATCGGCGTGCGATCGCACGATCCGCACTCCGGTTTTCAAAGGAAACGTTCCGCAACAATATCCTCCATACGCTCATGAAGTACGGGCTCACGCGGTAACTCGATTCTCCATGAATATCTTCATTGACACGAGACCTTACAGACCGAACACGTTTTCCGGAATATCGGAGTATACGCGACATCTCATCGAACGATTTATGACCGACTATCCGGAACATCATTACACGCTCTTTACGAACGGATTCAGAAAACACACGAACGTCCCGTTCCTAAAAAGCGGGAGAAACAGCACCGCGATCAATTTCAGAATTCCGAACAGAATATTCGACCTGCTGAATCTTTTTTTCCGGATCCCCAAGATCGACACCTTGTTTTCATCCGATGTGTTCTGGAGTCCGAACATCAACATTCTCTCGTTCCGGAATCAGGAGAAACGAATTCTCACGGTTCACGACGTATCGTTCCTTCACCCAGAATTTTTTTCCGTAGAACAACGACTGTGGCACTTACGGCAGGGATACCGGCGCCAGATAGAGACTGCCGGGCATCTCATCGCTCCTTCCGACTTCACGAAAGAGACGCTTATGGATGCATTCAAGGTTCCCGAACGGAAAATCACGAGAATCTATCCCGGGATCAATCCGATATACCAAGATCATACAGAAACCGATGAGGCGCTCCAAACATTCAAGAAAGAACACGCGCTTTCCGATCGTTTTCTTCTTTACTCGGGCACGATCGAACCCAGAAAGAACATTATTACCGTCGTGCGCGCATTTAATGCGTTGAAACAATCTCCGCGGAACAGAGACCTTTCTCTCGTGCTCGCCGGATCGCGCGGATGGTCCTATGATACAATTTTCAAAGAGGTAGGGTGTTCGCCGTACCGACGGGATATTATCGTATGGGGAAAGGCGAAGCACGAGGTAATGCGCCGTCTCTACCGCCTCGCAACGGTATTCGTCTACCCTTCTTTTTTCGAGGGAGTCGGATTTCCTCCTCTTGAGGCGCAGGCGTGCGGTACTCCGGTCGTCGCTTCGAACCGCACCTCGCTTCCCGAGATACTCGGTACGAGCGCGCTCGTCGCCGATCCGTGGAACACGAGCGAAATTATCGAGGCAATCGAAGCATTCTTGGATGATTCCGCACTTCGCGAAACATTCAAGGAACGGGGAAGAAGCAATGCCGCACGCTTCGATTGGCGGACAAGCGCCGCAGAACATATGAACTGTTTCGTTTCCGCGGCACAACACCATTAGACGTATATGCCGAAAAAATCAGTACCAAGAAAAAACATCGATCCGATTCTCGTTGACGTGAAGAATCCGCGTTTCAATTACGACCGACTCAATAAGTTCGGCACGGTGAATTTGAGACGCGTTCCCGAGGCGGCTCGACCGCGATTTTTGGTTCTGAAACGCGCCTTGATCGGCACCTTCGGCGTACTGCTTCTTGGCGTTGTGTTGTTCGTGCTCCTTATCGCAAACAACCTCCGTACCATCAAGGCCACAGTCACTGACAGCGGAGCGTCAATCATGAAAAATTTCGCCTCCTCGGCGACCGCACTTAAAAACTTCGAGCCAGAGACCGCATCGGAGTTTCTCAAAAAGAACAACGAAGAACTGAACACCATCAACTCGACCCTGAATAAAGGAATCGGTCAATCAGTTCTCGATACGGTCGGCAGTTTCATTCCGATCGTAAAGGGAGGAATAGGATTTCTGGGAAAAGTGACGAGTTTGAACTTCCAGTTTTTGGAACTTAGCCAGAATCTTGAAACGCTTCAGACAAACGCACTCGGTTACTTCCAACATGACGGAGCGGCGCTTATTACCGCACTTTCGAAAACGCACGAGACCATTCAAACGATACATGATACTACCGCCGCCGTTAAAAATACTTCTTCGGCGCTCAAAAATCTCTCTTCCGCGTTTGGCACCGTAGATGATGCGATTGGGGGAGAATATTTAAAATACAGCGCGGAACTGTACAGTTGGGATAACGCGCTCGTCGCGCTCGTGAAGTGGTTAAGCGCACCCGACAATCATCACGTTCTTCTTTTGTTCCAAAATCCTTCGGAGATACGTCCAGGAGGGGGATTTGTGGGAAGCTATGCCGATCTCACCGTTTCGAGAGGACAAATGACGAATATCGACGTACGGGACATTTACGATCCCGACGGACAGCTTGATCAAAAGGTGGTGCCCCCGAAGCAGCTCCAAACACTCTCGGAGAGGTGGGGCGCCCGCGACGCGAACTGGTTTTTTAATTTCCCGACCTCCGCGAAAACGATCGTGAATTTTCTCGAGGCATCAAAGATGTATTCCGAGCGCAGTGTCACCTTCGACATCGCGGTTGCGCTTAACATCCGCGTCTTGGAATCACTGTTGAACATCACGGGCTCCATACCAATCCCCGAGTACAACAAGGTTATTACCAGCGCGAATTTCCTCTCCGAGATACAACGGGAAGTCGAGGCCGGTGATGACAAAAAGGCAGGGGAGCCGAAACGAATATTGAAGGTGATCACCCCCATTCTTCTCGAGCGGCTGAATACTCTTTCGGACAACGAACGGAAAGCGCTTTTCGAAGCGATCAAAAACGCGATACAGAAAAAGGACATTATGCTCCACGCGAAGGAGCCGGCGCTTGCCGATTTTCTCGCGACGAACGGCTTGGACGGTTCTGTATCCAATCTTCCCTCGAGTTTCTGGGGAAGCTATCTCGGTGTGGTGAATGCGAACATTGCAGGAGGAAAAAGCGACGCATTCGTGACGGAGGACGTACGCACGAATATCGACATCGACGTAAACGGCAATACCTTCACGAACACGGACATTACCCGTACTCATCTCGGGAATAAGGAGAAAGATCCGTGGTGGCGCGCCACGAATAAAAATTTCATCCAGATTTTCACCGAGCCGAATGCAACCTTGGTTGCGCTCGACGGAAACGATACAAAAGCGAGCTACTCGACGCTTGATTACGCGCACTCCAACTATACGCAGAACCACGATCTTGCGGCGATCGAAACGCGGGACGTATATCTCACGAATTACAAAGTGTGGCAACGGCAGGATTCGGGAAAGAATGTTTTTGCAACGTGGCTTATGCTTCCCGCAGGGAACTCAAAAACACTGCATGCGAGATACCAGACGCAGTACGCAAACCTTCCGCCACTTGCCTCCGGACAGACGTATACTTTTATCTTCGAGCGGCAATCCGGAGTAAAAAACTCGCTCCATCTTGTCGTGAACGCCCCTTTCCAATATCATTGGGCGGAGTCGAACGACAAGGTGTTTACCTATGACAACGACGATCCCGACGCGCGCACTGTGATCACGCTTACTCTGGAGTTGGGATCTCCGAACGAATAGAGGAAATGAGTGAAAATAATATCAGAAATTTCTGCATCATAGCCCAAATAGACGTCGTCCCTCATTTCATTCGGGACTCCTTGAAACCCCTCGGTTTCAACATTCTGCCTGCGGCAGGCTTCCGCGACGGGGAAACAGGAGTTTCCCCGACCCCTTTCCCGTCAATGTGCAAGAATGAAATACAAAGTAAATCTTTTGATTAATCATGAGTGAAAATAATATTAGGAATTTTTGCATCATTGCGCACATTGACCACGGGAAGTCCACTCTTGCCGATCGGTTTCTTGAAATTACCGGCACGGTGGATACGAGACGAATGCATGAACAATATCTCGATCAGCTCGAGCTTGAGCGCGAACGCGGCATCACGATCAAAATGGCCCCTGTCAGGATGACATATCATTCTGAGAATTCAAAATTTATTTTGAATCTGATAGATACCCCCGGGCATTCCGATTTTTCCTACGAAGTATCGCGCGCGCTTGCCGCAGTCGAAGGAGGGATTCTTCTCGTCGATGCGACGCAGGGAATACAGGCGCAAACGCTCGCAAATCTGCATTCGGCGCGGAAGGCGGGTCTTACGATCGTCGGCGCAGTGAATAAGATCGACGTACTCGAGGCAAACGGCGACACGGAAGGACTCGATCGAATTCGCGGCGAAGTTGCGGAACTGCTCGGAATTCAAAAAGAGGAGGTGCTCATGGTATCCGCAAAAACGGGAAAAGGAACAAAAGAGTTGTTGGAAGCGGTAATCCAGCGCGTACCTCCCCCCCGTGAGTCCGCGCCAAGTCAGCGTGAATCCGCGACTCTCGGGAAAGCGTTAATCTTCGATTCGTTCTACGACGACCATAAGGGCGTCATCGCCTCGGTTCGCGTGTTCGAAGGAACCGTCCAATCGACTGACACAGTTACTCTCGCCGCGTCCGGCGCTTCCTCGAAAATAAAGGAAATCGGATATTTCGCACCGGCGCTTACGCCGGCAGAAATTTTGAACGCGGGAGAGATCGGCTACATCGCGACGGGCATCAAGGATATAGTGCTCGTGAAGATCGGAGACACGTTAATAAGCTCGAGGTTTAAGGTTCAAAATCCGAAGTCGCTCGCACTTCATGGGTATCGGGAACCGCAGCCGGTAGTGTTCGTTTCGTTCTATCCCGAGAATAACGACGATTACGATCTTTTGAAGCGAAGTTTCGATAAACTGAAGCTCAACGATTCGTCGCTTTCGATCGAACCGGATCAGAACGAGGTGTTGGGAAGGGGATTCAAGGTTGGTTTTCTGGGACATCTTCATTTTGAGATCACCGCGGAACGTTTGAGGCGTGAGTTCAAAGTCGCTACGGTAAGCACCTTCCCTTCGGTGCTCTACAAAGTGAAAACGAAGAAGGGCTGGCAGACGATTGTGAAGCCGGAGGAGCTCCCGCAAGAATACGAAGAAATTATGGAACCGATGGTGACGATCGTGATTCTCACTTCTCCCGAATTCCTGAATAGCATCTACCCGCTTCAGAAACGATTCAGATTTACGGAGAACACGACCGAAACGTTTCAGAATCAGACGGAGATTAAGGCGAAAATGCCGCTCGCGGAACTCGTGAGCGACTTCGACGACCAGTTGAAATCGGCGACTGCGGGATATGCTTCATTCAGTTATGAGCTTGCCGATTACAGAAGGGCGGACATCGAGAGAGTGGATGTGGCGGTCGCGGGAGAACTTATCCCGGGGCTTTCGAGGTTTTTCCCGAAAGAGACGGTGCAGTACGAGGCGCGACAGCTCGTGGAGCGTCTCAAAAAAACCCTGCCGCAACAGCAGTTTCCCCAGCCGATTCAAGCGAGAACGGGAGCGAAGATAATCGCTCGGGAGGATATTCCCGCACTTCGGAAGGAATTGGGTAACTTCGGGAAGAACGGCGGCGATCGGACGAGAAAAATGAAATTGTGGCAGAAGCAGAAAAAAGGAAAGGAACGACTCAAGGCACGCTCCCATGTCCGCATCCCGCCGCATCTATTCAAAGAACTACTCAAGAAATAGAAAGGGAAAGATATTTTTGTTTTTTTGGAACCACCCCCCTTCCACTCCCTCACGAGCAGAAACGTTCACTCGTAGGAATCCTCCTCGCTCGTCCTCGGAACCTGAAGGGTTCTGCAACTCAACCTTGCGGGATTCGAACAGTGCAGAACCTCTTCGGTTCCTTCGTCCTTGCTCGGGGATTCTTTTACTCGCTCACGTATGCTCGTTCGGGAGGGAAGGATGTGGTTCCTGAAGATTGGTGAGTACACGAACCGTTTCCCGAACGAACATTTGCCGGAGGACGCGTAAACACGTTATGCGCGAGCCGCGTCACCGAGCCAGGACCCCCGCCTTTAGGCGAGTCGGGTGGCGAGGAGCGAAGCGAGCGAATATACGTTTCCGCATCCCGGAGGCACCGGTGAGCGGGGGAATAGTGCTTGCGCTCACTGATCGGTAGTCACCTTGAATGCGATAACATATAATGAAGCGGTGAAACCATGGAAGATTATTATTCTCATCCTCGTTGTTGCGCTCCTTTCTTGGGGGTTGGTGAGTTTGGAAGGATCGAAAAACGACATGGATCGACAGAGAAACGAACTCGAGCAAAAACTCGGGGGTCTCGAAACGGAAAACACAAAATTGAAAAACGATATTGATTACTATCAAAACCCTGCTAATCTTCTAAAAGAACTGAAAAGCCAGACGAACTATCGCGAGCCGGGAGAAAGCTTGATTATCGTCGTCCCCGGCGCTTCCTCAAGCATCCCAAGTTCATCGGCGAGCTCTTCGCAAGGAAACTAAGACAAAAAATGCGGGTATGGTTTAGTGGTAGAATGCGACCTTCCCAAGGTTGAGACAGGAGTTCGATTCTCCTTACCCGCACCAAAAAATAAAAGAAAGACGACGACGTTCGCTTCCCCCTATTCCGCACACTATGTTACAATAAACATATGTCGACCGAACGCTATTCCGAGGAGGAACAAATACCCGAAGCAGGGGATAACTTTTTATTTTCCGAAAAATCAGACGACGGAACCGAGACCTTTTTTCACAAAGTTGATGGCTCGCTCTATAAAAAAATACTTCCCGATGGAACAATACAATATTTCGAAAAAGGGGAGCTAATCAACGAAGGGTATCCAAAAAACAAGAGTTTTGAGGATACTTTATCTCTTCAGGAACTCGAGGAGGAGGAAGAAGACAGGCAAGTTGCGAGGACAGAATTGGAAAGAAGAGAAGCAATGAACATCCGGCTCAAAGGGCAGGAAGAAAAGAAGAAGCGGGAAACGCCGGAGAAAGAAACGAATATCGTTGGTTTGAATGTCAAAAACCTGGGAGAAAGCGCGGGAGAAGAGAAAAAACAAGAACAAGAAAGGAAACCGGAGTCGCTTATGAACGAGAACATCACCTTCTCCGAAATAGACGCGACCTCGGAGAAAATTGAAGGGGAAAAACCGGAAACAGAAAAAAGCAAGGAAGAGATTACGAAAGATGAGTTCGAAAATCTTTTTGGGATAAAGAAAGAGGATCTCAACTCCGTCGAGGGCTTTGACGAACTCTCGGAAGGACAAAAAAGGTTGGTGCTCCAGAATATGGAAGGTATGGCGCTCGGGCGCGTGAAGACCGAAGCGATAAAGCAATATAAGGAAGAAACCGCACAAAAGTCATTTATGCCGAGAGTTGCGCGTGGCATACTCAAAAACTTCTACGTCGCGAAAGCCGAAAAGCAAATTGCGGGAAGTGTCGCGGGAGATAAGGAAGCAAATCTTGAACTTCTCAAGGATTTCACGAGAATGACGCACGAAAGCGGCATCGATGCGCACTTCGGAGAGAAGGGCGATTTGGTGATGGACTACACGACATGCGACGTGGAGAATCCGACGGACGAAGAAAAACAGGCATTCAACTATTTTAATGAGGTTGCGGTCCGCCTCGCCGAAGGTAACACAAGAGAAGCAGGAAAGGGACTGAAACTTGATGTGCGAAATAATCTTCTGGAGGCAGAGTACAAAAGTGCAATTCATAAAATCATAGAAATAAAAGCGAGTCGAGGTACTTCCCAAAGGGAAGAGTACGAGGAATATGCGGCGATCGATAAGCGGGTACGCATGGCGCAGTTCTTGAATGCGAATCCCGAAGTAGAGAAAGAGCTGGAAGAAATTTCCTCGAAACCGTTCTGGCACAGAGCGCTTTTCAACACCGCAACCGAACGAGGCGGTTATATGGCTATGGGTTATGCGGGACGGGGCATCGCGGCATTAGGAGGGTTGTCGGTAATAGGGGTCCCGATCGTAGCCGCGGGAGCGGGCGCGTTTTTTGCGAGAAGGAGAGCTATTCGGACGGTAAATGAGGAGTTCGAAGCTGCAAAAGTCGGAGAGAAAAGCAGTTTGATGACGCAGATGGAGAAGAAAGGAGGGTTTATGCAGGCAAAGACGTCTGTGGAAGCGAACGCGCTTTCCCGGAAGATCGATTCTCTCCTTGAGCGGATAGAACATACAGGAAATGAAACGGAGAAGGCGCAGTTAAGAACATTACTCGACAAACGGCTCTATTACACGCACTACGTACTCGATAATAAGCTCGTCGGATTCTCGGGAGAGAGTAAAAAACTCACCGAGCAGTACGATCTCATCTCGAAGTTGGGGCAAGCGGAAATCGCAGTGCAGATGGGAGAAAAAGAAGTTATAAACGATCTGGGCTCCCGTCTCGATGATGTGCTCGCGCTCAAGGCACAGCGGGGAGAAAAGGGAAGAAAGGGCTATATACGGAAACAAGTGGCGATGGGCGCGGCGCTCGGTGCGACGTTCGCCGTCATCGGCGCCGAGGTGAGAGATTTATTCTTCGGCGGAAGGAGTTCAGAAACTGCCGAGCACGTATTGGAAACGCAGCGCGGAGGTAAGGGTGTGATTGGCGAAATCCCCGAAAAGGGGAGGCCATCTTTCGTTCCGCCCATGGAAAAGGGACAAGGTACTGATAGCACCGTCGTTGCGGGAACGGAAACAAAGGGTGCGATCACCGACACTACATTCAAAGCGTCCGCCGAGTCCGCTTCGACTCGTGGGGCAGTCGACACTTCTAAAATCGCCGAGAGACCGGTCGGTGACCATGTTCCTTTTACACCGAAGACCGCTCCGGAAGTTGTTTCTGAAACAGATGGAGTTATTGCAGAAACCCCGCAAGGCAGTACGCAGGGCTACGAGGCGACGATCGAGAAGGGAAGTAATATCTGGAATACTGCGGAGAAGATCGCGAAAGAGCACGGACTTTCGAAAGAAGAATTCGCGAAGGCGTGGGGAAATCCGGAGTCCGTTTTTAAGACGATCGACGGGAAAGAAATACATATTTCCGAGATGGGGCTGGTGCAGGAAGAAGATAAGATCGTGTATGTTCTCGGGACTGGGGAAAAAGCAGGACACTTTGAACTCGTCGACATGAACAATGATTCGAGAACCAACGCACAGTATTACGAACTGATACAAAAAAGGAAAGGAACTCCTCCAGAATGGCTCAGAAAAGCGGTGCTTGGGGAGAAGGAGCTTGAAACGGAAGAGTGGGATAAATTACTTGAAAACGTGGAGGGGGTAAAATCGAAAACATACGACCTTGGTCAGGAAATTTCAGCTCTCCATACGCCACATCATCCTGTAGAAGTGGGAATATCGACGAAAAATGTATCAGTCCCGCTTACGCACGAACAGTTTTTCCATGATCTTGCGGCAAAGGATGTTCCGACACTCGAAAGGACCGCGGACAATTTCCACTCACTTTCCCTTGCGGATCAGGAAGCAGTGATGCGAGGCAAGCAGATGGATTACCTTAGGGATCACATGAAGGAGTTCGGAACCCGCAAGAATCTGACGTTAGAGGAAGTTGACCTGCTGGGAAGAGTAAACAAAAGCTATACGAATATATCTTCCATGTATAATGAAACACTCCAACGATTTGAGGAAGCGGTGCAAGAAGGAACCGGGCTTGCGGAGAAACCGATGGAAAAACTCTTCGGGACGCGGATAAACGAGGTGTTTGACGCGTATAAGGGAAATGATAAGGTGCTGGACTTTGTAAAATCGGTAAACCCCTCATCGGGGGAGTTACGGAACGGTGTTTCGATCGAAGAAGTGTTGAAGAATAGATTTCTCGAAGATCATTTCGGGTCCAGATAACGCGAAGTTTTTGTAACCGATAGGGATAATTTTCGCTTGACGCTCTCCCGCCCCGCGCGTAGAGTTCTTGGTGTATTTCCCCGCACGCATCCCTCCTCAACTCGGGCGCTTGCTTACCAAGCATACCGATGGGGAAGATAGACGTGCTTGGTAAGCATCCCGAGGAGTTCACGACGAGGGGCTACCTTATCAATTAGGCCAAGTTTTACCCTCGTTCGGAGGGACGCGATGCGGGGAAAATTATTGTTTGTTGTAGTAGTTGAATATGAATACATTCGAACTCATCTCAAAAAACAAACCAGCGGGTGACCAGCCGAAAGCGATTCAAGCGCTTACGGAAGGCCTGAAGAAGGAATACCGTCACCAGACGCTTCTCGGAGTCACGGGATCGGGGAAGACATTCACGATAGCGAACGTGATCCAGAATATCGGAAAGCCGACACTTGTCATCGCGCACAACAAAACGCTCGCGGCCCAGCTCTGTAACGAATTCCGCGAGCTTTTTCCTCATAACTCGGTGAACTACTTCGTTTCGTACTACGACTACTACCAGCCGGAGGCCTATCTTCCCTCAAGCGACACCTACATCGGAAAGGAAGCGATGGTGAATGACGAGATCGACAAACTTCGTCATGCGGCGACCGCGGCGCTTCTCACGAGAAAAGACGTGATCGTCGTCGCTTCCGTTTCCTGCATTTACGGTCTCGGAAGTCCCGAGGCCTATGCCGAAAATATCTTTCACCTGAAGCCGGGAGACACGGTAACGAGACAGGAGTTCGCTCGAAAACTCGTCGAACTCCAGTTCACAAGAACGAACTCCGATCTGAAGCGGGGATCGTTTCGGCTTCGGGGAGACCACTGGGAGATCATGCCGCCTGACAGGGAAGTACTCTACGTATTCGAAACGAAGAACGAAACCATCCAGAATATTTATGAAGTAAACCCCGTCGAAGGATTCCGTCCGGGTAAGACGCCGGAGTTGCCGGAGATCTACATCGCACCCGCGAAGCACTTCATCACGCCCATCGAGGACAGAGAACGGGCCCTGAAGGCGATCCAAACGGAGTTGAAGGAACAACTCAAAAAATTCGAGAAAGAAAAGAAGTTTCTGGAAGCGGAGCGGATCGAACGGAGAACAAAAGCGGATATGGCAATGATACGCGAGGTCGGCTACTGCAACGGCATCGAGAACTATTCTCTTCACCTCTCGGGGAGAGAATCGGGAGAACCGCCCGCGACACTTCTCGATTACTTCCCTAAAGATTTCCTCACCGTCATCGACGAGTCGCATGTCACCGTGTCGCAGATCGGGGGAATGTACGAGGGAGACGCCTCGCGGAAGCGAACCTTGATCGAGTACGGGTTCCGGCTTCCTTCTGCGGCGGACAACCGTCCTTTGAAGTTCAAGGAGTTCGAAGAACGGACCAACCAAACAATCTACACTTCGGCAACACCGGCGGAATACGAGCGGAAAGAAAGTTCGCAGGTTGTGGAGCAGATTATCAGGCCCACGGGACTTGTTGATCCCAAGGTGACGATCCGTCCCGCTCGGGGACAAATCGACGATCTTATTCCGCGCATACGCGAGCGGGCGGAGGCGAAGGAACGAACGCTTGTTACCACGCTCACGAAAAAAATGGCCGAGGATTTAAGCGGATATCTTGAAGAACTGAAGATAAGCGTCTCGTATCTTCATAGCGACGTGAAAACGCTGGATCGTATCAAAATTCTCACCAACTTGCGGAAGGGCTCCGTGAAAGGCGGTTTCGACGTCTTGGTAGGCGTGAATCTTTTGCGGGAAGGGCTCGATCTCCCCGAGGTATCTCTGGTCGCGATACTCGATGCGGATAAGGAGGGATTTTTGAGAAGCGAAACGTCTTTGATTCAGACGATAGGGCGCGCGGCGCGAAACGTACGGGGAGAAGTGCTTCTCTACGCGGATACCATCACGGGCTCCATCAAGCGTGCGGTCGCGGAAACCGAACGGCGGAGAGTCATCCAGCTTGCGTACAATAAGGCGCACGGCATCACGCCGAAAACGATCGAGAAGGAGATAAAAGACATCCTTCCCGTGGATGACATTCTTGCTCTTGAAACGAAAGTTATCCCCAAGTCAAAGACGAGCATGGAAAAACTCATGAAAGAGAAGGAGCGGGAGATGAAAAAAGCCGCAGAGGCGCTTGATTTCGAGCTCGCGGCGATCCTGAGAGACGAGGTAAGGCTTCTACAAGAAAAAATGAAGAAACAGTCAAGTATTCCGAAAAAGAAGCGGACGGTATAATAAAGGAATGCGGATAACCATAAAAAGTGTGCGCGTGAATCTTTCTCCCGCGCTCAAGGAGTACGTGCAAAAAAAGGTCAGTGCGCTCGGCCGCTTTCTCAAGCGGTTCGATAAAAATGACAGCGTGACGGCGGCAGTCGAGATCGAACGCACGACGGAACATCATCGTCACGGCGAAATATATCACGCTTCGGTGGACATCGACCTTCCCGGAAAGAAGATACGGGCCGAGGAAGAACACAGCGATCTTCTCGCGGCCGTGGAAATTGCAAAAGACAAGGCGAAGACAGATGTCAGAAAGTATAAGGAGAAAACAGTAGAAAAAAACTCGAAGCGGGCGAGAAAAAAGAAACGACCCGGGAAGTAATTGCGAGATAACTTCTCTCCTCTCGTCAGTAACTGTTTTTAGAGCACCCGCACTTATTTCCCTCGCTCACCGGTGCCTCCGGGATGCGGAAACGTACATGCGCTCCCACGCTCCTCGCCACCCGACTCGCCTAAAGGCGGGGGTCCTGGCTCGGCGACGCGGCTCGCGCATCACGTTTCTCCGCACCCTCCGACAATGGTTCGCTTTGGGAACAAGTGCGTGTGCTTTTTCTCTCAAGTCCTATTTCGCGATGTTTTTCTCGATAAGGTGAAAGAAAGAAGTAACTTTTCTCTTGAAGAGGCATTGCGGAGGGAGATATATGCCTTCCCGAGAGAGGATGAAGCAGACGAGCAATCACGCACTGTTCGAGTCCCCTAGGGTCGAGTTTGCGTGATTGCCGCGTGTGCAAGGACGAACGAGGCGAAGGCATATCGAGCGGAGCATTTTGCCGATGAAGGAGGAAAGTTACTTCTTCCGTAGAATCTCCCATAGAAAAAACCTTGACCGACCGAAACACGAGGAGTATCTTTCTCTTGTACTCACCCCCCAGTGAACCGAAACGGGGGAGTGTTTGCGTTAACTATGAGAGATAAACTTATCATCAAGGGGGCAAGAGAACATAATCTCAAAAATATAAACCTCACGCTTCCGCGCGACACAATAATCGTCTTTACCGGACTCTCGGGCTCGGGAAAGTCGTCCCTCGCGTTCGACACCATCTTCGCGGAAGGACAGCGGCGCTACATCGAATCGCTCTCCGCGTACGCGCGTCAGTTCTTGGGAAAACTCGACAAGCCGGATGTGGACGAGATCGAGGGACTTTCTCCCGCAATCTCGATCGACCAGAAGCACCACTCCGCGAATCCGCGCTCGACCGTTGCGACCATCACGGAGATTTACGACTACCTCCGTGTGCTCTTTGCGCGCGCGGGAAAACCGTTCTGCCCGAAGTGCGGGAGAGAGATTCGCAAAATGACAAACGAAGAGATCGTGGATGTTATTATCGACATTTCAAACGAAAATAAGGAAAAGAGAAATGTGGTGGTTCTCGCACCCGTCGTACGCGGCAGAAAAGGTGAATACTACCAGATGCTCTATGATTTCCTGAACTCCGGATTCTCGGAAGTGAGAGTTGACGGGAAGTTCACGAGTTTGCGGGAACGAATCGACTTGGGCCGCTACAAACAGCATACGATCGATCTTGTCGTGGATCGGATGCCCGCGGGAATCGACTTCGGCGAGAAAGACAACAGGACGCGGCTTGCGGAATCGGTCGAGACGGCCCTGAAGTACGGCCACGACGTGATTACCGTCATTACGGATAAAGAGATGTCTCTCTCGGCACAGTACACCTGTCCCGAAGACGGGTTTTCGTTTCCGGAGATCGAGCCGCGTCTCTTCTCGTTCAACAGTCCTTACGGAGCGTGTCCCGAATGTCACGGGCTCGGCACCGAAAGCATCTGGTCGGAGAAGCTGTGTTCCGTGTGTGCGGGGAAGCGCCTCAAGGAAGAAAGTTTGAGCGTCCTCATCGACAACAAAAACATCGCCTCGGTCGTCGAGCTCTCGATCGACGAAGCGTACGCGTTTTTCACGAAGGTCGAGGAGAAACTCGCGAAGAAAAAAAATCTCGCGGAGATCGCCGAGGTGCCCTTAAAGGAAATTAAGAACCGTCTGCAGTTCATGATTGATGTGGGACTCGACTATCTTACGTTGAATCGCAAAGCGGGCACGCTTTCGGGCGGCGAGTCCCAGCGCATCCGGCTCGCATCCCAGATCGGCTCGCGTCTCGTGGGAACGCTTTATATCTTGGACGAGCCGACGATAGGGCTTCATCAGCGCGATAACGCGAAGCTCATCAAGACGCTTCAGGATCTCCGCGATCTCGGCAACACCATCATCGTCGTTGAGCACGACGAAGACACGATCCGTTCATCCGACTATCTTGTCGATATCGGCCCCGCCGCAGGTGTGCACGGAGGAAAGATCATCGCACAAGGCCCGATGCCTTCGATTGTGAAGGATATGAAGCAGGATTCCCTGACGCTCGAGTATCTTCGCGGAAAGCGATTCATCGAAGTTCCGAAGAAACGGCGGATCGTGAACAACGACAAGGAGCATCTGAAGATAAAGGGAATTACGGCGAATAATTTGAAAAATGTGGACGTGGATATTCCTTTGAAACGCTTCACGGCAATTACGGGCGTCTCGGGATCGGGAAAGAGCACACTGCTTTATGACGTGCTCTACAAATCGCTCGCGAATATGTGGAACGGCGCGAACTACAAGGCCGGGATGCATAAAGCGATGCTCGGAACGGAGTACATCAATCGCGTGATCAATATTGATCAGTCGCCGATAGGCCGCACGCCGCGATCGAATCCCGCAACCTACGTCGGCGCATGGACCTTCATCCGCGAACTCTTCTCGGCGACGGAAGATGCCCGTGTGCGCGGCTACAAACCCGGTCGCTTCAGTTTCAACGTGAAAGGGGGAAGATGTGAGAACTGTGAGGGGCACGGGATGATCGCGATCGAGATGCACTTCCTTCCGACAGTGTACGTCGAATGCGAGGTGTGCAAAGGAAAACGATTCGATCGGGAAACCCTGAACGTGCGTTATAAAGGAAAGAACGTGTACGAGGTGCTGAAAATGACGATCGAGGAAGCGGTGGAATTTTACGAGGACATCCCGTGGCTCTATGATCGCCTGAAAATATTGAATGAGGTGGGCTTGGGATACCTCGAGCTCGGCCAATCGGCCACCACACTCTCCGGAGGAGAGGCACAGCGCGTGAAACTCGGTGCGGAGCTCGGGAAGCGCGATACACACCGCACGCTCTATCTCTTGGACGAGCCCACGACGGGACTTCACTTCGCGGACGTGCAGAACCTGATTGACGTGCTCCAACGACTCGTGGATCGCGGAAACACCGTAGTCGTCATCGAACACCATCTGGACGTGATAAAGACAGCCGACTGGATGATTGACCTCGGCCCCGAGGGAGGGGAGAAAGGAGGGAAGATCGTCGCGACCGGCACGCCGGAGGATGTTTCGAGAAAAGCGGGAAGTTTCACTGGGCAATATTTGAAGAAAGTTTTAAAATAACTTCTTCTTTCTTTAGTAGGTCGCCCGCTCCCTCTCTCCCCTCAGTCAGCAGAAAGCTCCACTCGGGCAACTCCTGTTTGCTCATCCTCGGAAATAGAGGGTTTGCACAACTCGACCTGAAGGGAATCGAACGTCGCTCACGCTCCTTGAAACCCATCGGTTTCAATACTTCCGCCACGGGGAAACTCTCGTTTCCCCGACCCCTTTCCCATGATTGGCTACGCCAATCTGTGTGCAATTCCCTCATTTCCTTCGTCTTCGCTCACGGAGTTGTGTCCTCGTTCCGCTATGCTTCCTCGGGAAGAAAGGAAGCGGGCGCTCAAAGAAGTCACTAAGATTTCAGGGTTGATGAGTGAGCGTGAGCACTACTCCCCGAACGAACATTTGCCGGAAGATGCACGAACACGTATGAGCGAGCCGCGTTACCGAGCCCCGCCTGCGCTAAAGCTTCGGTCGGGCAGGCAGGCCCCTCGCCGCATAGGCGTGCAGGGTGGCGAGGAGCGTGCGAGCGAATGAACGTGTTCACATCCGGAGGCCTTGTGGGAGAGGGGAATAGTTCTCGCGCTCTATACAAGGGTGGAAGGGGGTGTTTCTAGTTCCACTTTTGTTTTATCATTAAGATATGCAGAAAAAGCAGGTGAAGAAGGAGACGAAGCAAAAGAAGACGAAGTCCGTCGGACTCGCCTTGGGAGGCGGGGGGGCGAGAGGACTCGCCCACATCGGCGTCATCAAGGTGCTTCGAAAAGCGGGAATCGAGATCGACTACATCGCGGGTACGAGTATGGGAGCACTCGTCGGCGGATTTTATGCCGCGACACAGGACATCGATCTCTTGGAAAAACTTTTCTCCGACATAAGCGAAAAAGACATGATGCCGATACGAAAGATGCTCCGCGCGCACAATAAACTGGAATCTCCGTTCCGCGACAACAAACCGATCATCGAAATGTTGAAGTCGCATATCAAAGGTATTCCCATCGAGAAGTGCAAAATTCCCTTTGCCGCGATCGCGACCGATGCGAAGAACGGCGATATGGTGGTTTTGAAAAAAGGATCGCTTACGGATGCGATTCAGGCATCCGCCGCGCTTCCCATGGTATTCGCTCCGGTGACCGTGAACGGAAGATTACTCTCCGATGGAGGACTGGTGGATCCGGTACCCGCGGACGTAGTACGCGATATGGGTGCGGAGTATGTGATCGCGATCGACGTCTCAAGCCGCTGGCCCGACATCTCCGAAGAGACGATAAGCATCCACGGCATCAAGTCCATTATCGCGGATGCGCTTCCCGCCCTCGAATATCAACTCGTGCGCCGCGTGATAGGGGAAGCGGACGTGGCTCTTCGTCCTCCCGTCGTGCACTACCACTGGTTCGATTTTCCAGAGGCGAGAGATATTATCAAACAGGGAACCGAAGAAATTACTCTGCATCTTAAAGAAATCTATAAAGGTACCGGCTATTCCGAGCCGAAGAAAACGCCCATCCAGAAATTCATCGATTTTCTCTTCGATGATACGTTATAAAAACCTTCCCGAGACCCCCGGCGTCTACCTGATGAAAGGCGCAAAGGGGGGCATTTTGTACATAGGAAAAGCCGTCAACTTGAAACGCCGCGTTTCGAGTTATTTTTTGCGTCCGCACGATTCCCGTATCGAAAAAATGGTGCAAGAAATTCGGAAAATAGAAGTGCGGAAGACCGACACGGCGATCGAAGCACTGATTCTTGAAGCAGATCTCATAAAAAAATATCAGCCGCCGTTCAATATCTGCGAGAAGGACGACAAGAGTTTTCCCTACGTCGTCATCACGAAAGAAAAGTTTCCTAGAGTTCTTCTCGTGCGCGGCAAGGATTTGAAACAGAAAAACATCGGCATTCAGTATGGTGCCATGCACGGGCCGTTTACCTCTCCTTCGAGTATCCGCGAAGCGCTCCGCATCTTGAGAAAGATTTTCCCGTGGAATACGCATCCGCCGGAAGACATCGGGAAGAGAAAGCCGTGCTTCGACGCGCAGATCGGGCTCTGTCCGGGACTTTGTGTAGGCGCCGGGGGAAGAATGGAGTATCTGAAAACGGTGAAAAACATCAAACTCCTCTTCGAGGGCAAGAAAAAAAGAATCATAACGAATCTTGAGCGGGAGATGCGGGAAATGAGTAAGAAGCTCGAGTTCGAAAAAGCGGAGAAGATCAGGCGGCGCATTCTTGCGTTACAACACATTCAAGACGTAGCTCTCGTAAAAGAGAATGAGGTCGGGAATTATGAATTAGGAATTAAGAATTATGGAGCGCGAATTGAGGGTTACGATATTTCGAATATTTCGGGAACGTCGGCTGTTGGCGCAATGGTGGTGTTTGAAAACGGAAAACCCGCAAAGAACTGGTACAGGAAGTTTAAAATACGAACGCTTAAGAAACCGAATGACGTGGGAATGCTGAAGGAGATGCTCTCCCGCCGTTTCAGGCATATAGGCGAGGAGAATTGGCCAAAACCCGATCTTGTCCTTATAGACGGAGGAACGGGGCAGGTGCGCGTTGCAAGAGAGGTCTTGAAGACGGCGGGCTTGAACATTCCCGTCGTGGGAATCGCAAAGGGCCCGACACGGAAGAAAAACGACATTATCGGACGTATTCCCGGTTTTACGAATGAAGGAACGCTCGTTCGCGTGCGAGACGAGGCGCACCGCTTCGCGATCACGTACCACAAGAAGGTGAGAAAGGCGGGATTTCTTCCATATGCGTAGATGGAGGCCCGGCCTCCGGCAGGAAGCCGGACCTCCCCATATTGAAGTTGTCCGTAGGAGGCCGGGGCACCCGTGGCGCCCTGGCCTCCAAATATTGAAGTCGCTCTCGTCCGTTTAATTATCTTGTCCCCGCGGGAACGAAGAGAACAACCCCGAGAAGTGCGAAAATTATCACGCTCAAAACAATAATAACGATTTTCATGATGTTATTATACACAAAAAATCTCATTTGCCATCTTCTTGTTTTTGTTGTATAGTTTTTCCAGCAATCCCGTATTGCTAAAACAATATTTCACAACAAAATAAGGGAGGCGTTATGCCGCTCGGTAAAAAAAGAATCGGCGAAATAGCGGTGATTCTACTTAACCGCCGCTTTGTAGAGAGGGGGATAAGAATAGCCCCTAGTGAGAGAAGAAATCTCTACAACGTAGCTGACACAATAAGAATCTCCAGGGAGGAACTTCAAAGTTTCGCCCTAAGAAGAATCGGAGATCTTCTCAAAACCACGTTTAATCTCGGTTTTGAACTTTCTCAAATTGATCCCAAGAGAGAAGGAGAGATTGCATTTGAGTATTGCAAATATCTCCTCAAAAAAGACGGGATGACGTTTCTGGAGATAGGGAACAGTGAAGTAGAAAGTATCTCGAAAGAAACCAAAATTCCTTTCGACGAGATTGCCCTCTTCTACAGAGCGATAGTGATTTCTATTGCCGAGGACTCATTCGGAAAAGAAAGATAATTTGCCTGCCCGCGATGAAAAGGTTGGGGAATGAAAACAGAGTAATTCCTCCTGAAAAGGTAATTGTTTCCCTCCGTTTTACGGACTGGAAGCAGAATAAGAACTTACCCCTCATCAAAGGTATATTAAAAAGGACTTGTCTATGACAAGTCCTTAAAATTTCTCCCCACGATTGACTTTTTTCTGTTTTTATGTTAAGCTGCAATTAGCATAAGAACATTGATAAATACGGATTGGTTATTTCATTCAGATCGGAAATACGTTTGCGGTTTGAACGAAATAACTAATTCAAAAACAAACGAGAACGTAAGATGAACCTACAATCGTTAGTAGCGGCAATCCTGATATCATTCTGTTTCGCGGGATGGCCTGTCGTCAGTAAATACTCCGGTGCTTCTGGGGTATGGGTTGCGTCGGTTGTTACAATCGGGGGCGCATTGGCAACATTAACGCTCTGCGTCTTCGGTAAACAGATGGTTGTGTTTCAACTTCCATCAATAAGAGCGATCATTATTCTTATTGTCGCTGGAGCCCTAAACGGAGCGGCTTTCTATTTTTACTCGATGAAAGTCGCCGATCCCAAAATCCCCACAGCGGTCTTCATAACCATCGTCGCGATTCTCATGGTTGTGGTTGCCCCGCTTTTAGATTGGGCATTAAATGGGGTTATCCCGAATCTTCAAAAAACGTTCGGGTATATGTTTGCCGCTCTGGCAATCTATCTTTTGATAAAGTAATAGACCACCAACATCGAAGCGGTACAATAGATTTTTGTACCGCTTCAAATATTTTGTGGGGTAGGGAAGTATCGTTATTTCAGTTTATCCAGATTACGACCTCGTCGGGTCCGCGCCTGGTTTTTTCTTTTGCGGGGATCTTCTTCGTCGGATCGAACTCCTTGCACGCGTGGCGGAATTTGAAAGCGTCGATTATTTGTTTTTTGGCGTCCATAGTTAAAAATACTCCGGAAATTCTTCCTTCTCCCAGGGGAATACTATCCACTCTCCCGCCTCGGTGACGACGTAGAAGTCGGGATAGAACTTGCACTTGTCCGTGTTGACGCAGAGCGTTGCGGTCTTGAATTCCGAGGGGTTGTATTTTGCGGTAATCGCGTCGAAGACTCCCTTGAGCGACGCTCCCGTCTCCGCGATCTCGTCGATCAGAAGAAGCTTCTTTCCCGTCAGATCGATCTCGGGCAGATAGGTGATCTTCAGTTCTCTCTTTTTATCTTTGTCGTAGGAGTTTGCCGAGACAGTAAGCAGCTTGTCGATGTGAAGCTTCTTGGCCATGAAGTAGAGGGGGATCAGCCCGCCGTTCGTGATGCCGATCAGATAATTCGGCATGAAGCCGCTCGACTTCACTTTCCCGGCAAGCTCATCCGCCGCCTTTTCGATATCGTCCCAAGAGAGTTTTTTCATGATTGTTATTGTAGCTCCCAAGAAACTCACCGCAAGGGTGGGACTTGGACGATTTTCGAACCGAGATAGAGTATTTGTTATAGATTTACTTTTTATTGAAAATTACACGCTTTTTCAGTACAATAATTTGGCTGAATTGCCGGGTCATCTAACGGCCCCTAGGTCGCAGAGCGACCGGGGTCCCGGTAAATTTTATGCCCTACCTTTACATACTAAAAAGTAAAAAAGACGGAAATCTGTATGTTGGAACCTGCGATAATCTGGAGAAGAGAATTGAGAATCACAACAACGGAAGAGTAAAAAGTACGAAAACAAGGAGACCCCTTGAGTTGATGTACAGCAAAACCTTTGGATCTCTATCGGAGGCAAGAAAAAAGGAATGGGAGTTAAAATATACTCCGTGGGGTGGTAAACTTAAAAAGTTGCTGGTGTCTAAAGCTGCGGGATCGGCTAATCGGTAGGCCACATGACTCTGAATCATGTAATCTAGGTTCGAACCCTAGTCCCGCAGCTTTAGACAGCAGAAGGCATAAAATTTACCTAGGGATAGGATAATGGACTCTGAATCATGTAATCTAGGTTCGAACCCTAGTCCCGCAGCTGATTAGATTTTCTTAGCGAGGTACAAGCTTAGAAAATTAATCACTTCGCAATGCCTTCCATTGCGAAGGACATTTTAAGCACACTCTTTTAGTGTGCTGATTTTGATTTCCGGCTTGGATTCGAACAGGAGAGGGGACGGGAGAACACATTGGTCTCCCGTGTAGGAAAGCCTGCGTAGCGGGTTGTTGAGAACCGTGGGTTCTCAAGGAGGAGCAGAGCGACGACGTTCGATTTCCAGGCCCGGCAACCAACTTATAATAGGTTGTCCCGCTTGAGAAGTGTATAATAATACACATACTCTAGAATAAGTTCTATATTGGACTAAGACACTTTTTGGGAAAGTAGTGACTTTTGTTGATTTTCTACTCAAATAAACTCATGGATCAAAAAGCACAATTTGAGAAAAAGCTGATTGCAATAGAAATAGAACTCGGGTTTTTACGTGTCCCAAAAGAAGGCGTGGGGTTTATGGCGTCGGAGTCCGGTGAGGTTTTTCTAACATTCGATGACAAGCCAGTAATTAAATCAACGTGGAATAAAAAACATCAGAGGATTTTTGGTCTCACAAGTTTTTACAAAGAGAAAAATGCAAAACCTGGAGACAAGATCATTGTTGAGTTTGTAAGTAGCGGAAGCGGCAAGACTGAGTTTTATAAACTCCACTTGGTAAGAACTAAACCGGAGGACATAAAAAAAGAAGAAATCACCGAAAAGGAAGCAGAAGAAATCATAGATTTGTCTGGTTTGTCTTCACAGGCAAAGGGGGATATTGTTGAAGATCGCATTAAGGAATTAATTTTGCTCTATGGACAAGGACTACTGAATGTCTACAAACCGACTAATGATACAGAAGGAATCGATCTAATCGTAGTAAAAAATGGCGTCTATCAACCGCTATTTCTACAAGTAAAAAGCAACTACAAATTACGTAGCGGAAGAAACCTGCTAATCCAAGTTGGCGATCGAACGTTGCATCCGCACCATACGCTTTATGTAGTCGGCGCATATTTCAGTCCGACCGAATTAGAGATAAGCGACAAAATAGCCTTTATTCCGTCAGAAGTTGTTTATAAGGAGGGGCGAAAAGTGAAATTGTCCGGTTCTAGTACGGGTCGCAGAGTCATGGTCTCGCTTAAATATGGTTCATCCGCAAGATTTACTCAATATCTTATGAAGAAGACTGATTTTGTAAATAAACTTTTAGAGAAATTTGCGGAGATAGAGAGATACTATAAATAAACATATGGCTACCAAATCAAATTCAAGCCTCAATAAAGCGGCCAAAGTGAAAAATGACGAGTTCTATACTCAACTTGCTGACATTGAGAAGGAACTCAAGCACTATAAAGATCAGTTTCGTGGGAAAGTTGTATATTGCAACTGCGACGATCCTTTCGAGAGCAACTTTTTCAAATACTTTGCTGCTAATTTTAACGCACTGGAGCTGAAAAGACTCACTACTACAAGCTACACAAAATCACCTATTGCTGGCGGGCAGTTGCCATTATTTGAGGTAGAGGGGCTGAAGCCGTCGGGTAAAGAGCCGTTCAAGATTGAGATTAACGAAGTTCCAGACACTGACGGAGATGGTGCGATAAATCTTGATGACGTAAAGTTTTTGCTAAAACACAACAAAAACACCGCTACTCCTCTGCGTGGTGCCGGTGATTTTCGGAGCGATGAATGTATAGAACTTCTCAAGGAAGCAGACATCGTTTGTACTAATCCTCCGTTCTCCCTCTTCCGCGAGTACGTTGCACAGCTCATGGAATGCGGGAAGAAATTTTTGATAATCGGCAACGATAATGCGATTGCGTACAAAGAATTTTTCAGGTTCATAAAAGGGAATAAGGTATGGACTGGCTACAGCAAAGTAAAAGAATTTTTACAACCGGATGGAACGATTAAGAAATTTGGCAATGTTGGCTGGTATACGAATCTCGACACGACGAAACGGCATGAAGAACTGACTCTTTATAAAAAATTCAACCCAAGCGAATATCCGAAATATGTAAACTACGACGCAATTGCAATTTCCAAAGTTACGGAGATACCGATGGATTATGAGGGGGAAATGGGCGTCCCTATCACCTTTCTAGACAAGTACAACCCCAATCAGTTTGAGATTATCGGTTCGAGTTTGTTTCTTGGAAAACCGATGAAAGATTTTGCTCCAAAAGGTTCGTTTGTTCAAGGCGGCCCTAGGTTTTACTTAGAAAATGGTAACGGAACGTATAGACGACTTTATGATCGTCTTGTGATAAAAAGAAAGATGTAACAGCTATGAAAATCAATCTACATAAAATTAAAATCAGAAAAATAATTGCTGGTTATAAAGATAGTGCCGAGGAGGGCGTGGTGGCATACGGCGGCAAGCTTGATATTCGTCCGAAATATCAGCGCGAATTTGTGTATAAGGAAAAACAGCGCGATGCGGTGATTGAAACAGTTAAACAAAACTTCCCCCTCAATGTGATGTACTGGATGGTGCGTGAAGATGGCGGGTATGAAGTGCTGGACGGCCAACAGCGCACCATCAGCATCGGTCAGTATGTTAATGGCGATTTCTCGTTGAACGAAAGATATTTCCACAACCTACTCAAAGAGGAGCAAGATCAGATTTTGGATTATGAACTGATGATTTACTTCTGCACGGGCACGGACAAAGAACGACTGGACTGGTTTAGGATCATCAACATCGCCGGAGAAAAATTGACTGATCAAGAAATTCGTAATGCGGTGTACACTGGTCCGTGGCTTTCGGACGCAAAACTTAAATTCAGCAAGTCAAACTGTGCGGCGTATCTATTAGCAAACGACGGTGGGCAATTAGTTAGTGGTTCGCCAATCCGACAAGATTATTTGGAAACCGCCCTTTCGTGGATAAATGGCGGAAAAATTGAGGATTATATGGGCAAGCACCAGCACAATAAAAACGCTGATGGGCTGTGGGATTATTTCCAAGATGTGATCGCATGGGTGCGTAAAGTTTTTCCTAGTTACCAAAAAGAAATGGCGAGCGTGAATTGGGGTGAACTATACAACCAATTCAAAGGCAAGAAGCTAAATGCCGCAAAACTGGAAGCAGAGGTTAAAAAGTTAATGCAGGACGAAGACGTTACCAAAAAATCCGGCATTTATCCGTATGTTTTGACGAGACAAGAAAAGTGTCTCTCAATTCGTTCCTTTACCGACAAAATGAAACGTGAAGTGTATGAACGGCAGAAAGGTGTTTGTCCTTGGTGCAAAAAAGAGAAGAAGGAAAAACAGAAGTGGGGTATTGAAGAAATGGAGGCCGACCACATCACTCCTTGGCATGAAGGCGGAAAAACTATCGCAGAGAATTGCCAAATGCTTTGCAAGGAACACAATCGAACCAAATCTGGAGTATAGTCATGTTTAAAAAAGTATCAAAATTTAAAACCTACCTCTTATCTAAACGAATTTCGATTGGAATAAGTTTTTTAGTGGGTTTGATTTTAGGATACATACTTGGAATTTTTAGGGTTCATACCTTTTTCTCATTTCCTAAAGTCTCAATCAATTTTTCGTGGTTAAATTGGTTTGGAGATGTAACGCCAAATCCAACATTTCTATCCGATGTCGCCGCATTTGAAGCGGCGATCATTGCTTTTTTGGTTCCGTTGAGTATTGAAATAATTTCCAAAATATCTGAACGCTATAATTCCGATGTCATTACCCGTTCTTTCGAGAGTAACTGGGAAAATAAAATTCTCCCGCCATTTTTACTGATAAACATTGTCGCAGCGATTGTTTTGCGATTTCTCGTTCAAGACGACATAAGTTCTACCGCATGGAAAATACTCGCGTGGGTCGTTTTGATTATTTTTATATATATTGCCTTTGCAATATGGCGAGTAATAAATCGAATTAAGACTTTTATGAGCGATACGAAATCCGTTATCAACCAACTATATGAAGATGTTGAGAAATCTATTGAATAAAAAAACCACTGCTTCGAAACAGGATGTTTTAGTTCAATCGCTCGAGGGGATTGGAGACATTTTAGCATTTGAGACAAAACGACAAAAGAATAAACTCGTTTTAGACGGGTTAAAGAAAATAAGCGATTCTGTAAAAAAGATCTTTGAAATACAACAAGGTGATCCAGAAAAGTTTGAACACTTAGTAGTTAGCCAAGACTTTTTCGAACTTTACGAAAAAGACCAGAAGGAGGCCCAGTTCCGTCTTGCTTTTGATCCCGAAAAATATTTAATCAGTTTCTCGACCGCCATAAATCAGATTGTGCGAGTGTATGAGGCGGCAATTAGTTCGCAAAACGAGGAAATAAGCAAGTTTTCGGTCTATCACATCAACTGGATACTTGCCGCTCTTTCGTCTCAACCAAAAAATGAGTTATTTGTTGAACAGATTTTACGAAAATTAGCGGAAATAACGAGAACTGCTATACAGCGTAATGATGGATCTGCTTATGCCGCGGCAATTCACTGGTATACCGATATTGTATTTAATAGATTGGGTAAGAAAGGTGATTTTCAACTATCGTATTTGGATCTTTTTGATAAATACTTCTTTTCAACTGTTCGCTACATTGTTGCAGAAGACCAAACCCCCATTTTTCAATCATTAGTTTCGTCTTTGGTTGATGGTATCCATGTTCCCGACTACCATCGCGGCGAGATTTGGAACTATAGCCACATTATTTTGAATAAAGATTTGCAAAAATACAACAAGCTCGATGCGGAGCATGAGTTACAAAAGCGAGTTAAAGAACTGGCTGACTCTGAGAACGATATTGATACACAAGAAAAACTGGAGGCGTGGCTTAAAAAGTTTGATGAGCTAAAAGAAATTATTGAACCACATTTAGATGAAGCGCAAAAAAAGTCCGCACAAGAAGTAGAGGGAAAGATACGAGATTTTGCGACTTCACAGTTTAAATATCAAAATCTTTTAGAAATCGTTTTTGCCATAGGTGCTTACTGCCTATTTAAAGGAAAGTATGGCTATATAAAATACCTTTGGGAATACAAGCAGCCGCCCGATTCTGACGCCTCATGGGTTGGTCATGATATAACACCTAGAACATTAGATGAAGTTATTAAATTCTACTTCCGTAAAGGACTTTTTGAGAAAAAACTTGATTTCTGGGAAGGACATCATGGGAGTGAAAAATACTATAAACAGTATTTTCTATTATTGCTTGCCCGCATTTTAAAAACTGTGCCGGTGGACGCCGAAGGCAAGTATTCGCAGATCGAAAATTATAAACTGCCCGACTTGCATGTTTATAGATTAAGTGATCTCGAACACTCAATAGATGAGTTTGTTAGATTGGCAAGTGAACTCAAGCAAGCTGGAAATATGCTTGCAGAAATTGGTCTTGACATAATAAAGTTGGAAGAAATTTTTGATGGAAAACTTGTACCTTTCTTGAATAAACTAAAAGCTGAAGCCGGAAAACAAATTTCTGCAAAGCATAAGGCAGGAAACATTAGCCCCAAAAGGACCGAGGAATTTAAGAAGGAAGTCATAAAGACATTCTATGAAGGTGCACATATACGAGATATTTTCTCCAAATACTTCAAAGAATACGATGACAAAACAAAAGAAAAAAATGACAAAAAAGAACGATTTGGGGTCAACATTGTTGACGATAAGGCCTCATTCTTTGACGAATGGCATGTTCATTATGTCGGTTGGGGCGAAAATTACGGACGCGATCTTGCCTCTGGCGAAGATTCCTATTTACTCGATGATATAGCAAAAAATTGCAAAGAAATTACCAAAGAAGAATTTGAGACGATACTGACGAAAATTGAAAACACAGACAATATAGTAATTTTCGCAACAAATATCGCATTCTGGCGGTTTTTTGAGGATTCAAAGAACTTCAAACCGAAATGGCATAGAGACATTAAACAACTGGAGACAAAAGGTTTTGGTGGTTGGTATGAGTTTAATGGAAAATCAATTCCGGTTTTCGAGACATATCATAGAAAAATAGACAAGCAGATTTTGATATTGAACAAATCAAAAATTGGAAAACTTGTTCAACTATCACCACTCAACGAAAGGGAAAAAGAAGAATCAATTGAGGATATTTTCTACATGGACATACAGGCTTTTTCAGAAAACACGGAATTGATGGAGGAGTTTATCAAAAAACCGCCAGAATGGTTGCAAAATGTTGGAGATGAGCAGAAGCAGCGCGAACATTTACGCGAGCGCGTCCGCATTCAAATTTTTGAGAGATTTGAGTATAGTAAACCCACTGATTTTGAAGGGTACAAACTGTTTTTGAAAGAGAGCTAAGTAGCCGCCGCCAAAAATCCCGTCCGTCCCTGCAAGAACACGGCGGAAGGGGGGTGCGGGGGGAATTCCGCCGCGTCCGAGCATTCCACCAGAGCAAAACGGAGACAGTCAGCTAACGCAAACTAAGTATATCCTTGTGATATGCTTAGTTTGTATACGTAAATGAAAGATAAAATCAAAATAACAATCGAAGATCTTGGTTACAACGCGTTCTTTGAATCCAACAGGAAGAAATTGGGGTTGGATGCGTTTTCGGTTGCGCGGATAACCAGCGAGCATAAAGAATCCTACAGGGTAAAAAATGAAAACGGAGAGTATCTGGCGAAGATCACCGGCAAGCAGATGTTTAACGCCTCATCGAGAGAGGACTATCCCGCCGTCGGCGACTGGGTCGCGATCACCGAACTCGGCGACGAACGGGCAGTGATTCACACCATACTGCCGAGAAAGACGATCATAAAAAGAAAGTACAGCAGTAAGAACGAGACCCAGGTCATCGCGACGAATATCGACGTGGCGTTCGTAGTCGAGTCGGTCGACAGGGATTACAACCTGAACCGTTTCGAGAGGTATTTCGCGATCGCGAGAGACGGGAGAATAACGCCCGCCATCATACTGAACAAGGTGGATTTGATTTCGAAGGAAGAACTGGATTCGAAGCTCACGGAGATAAGAAAGAGATTTCCCAACGTCGACTTCGTTCCGACGAGCACCCTGAACGACAAGGGTTTGGACGAGCTAAGAAAGTACATCGCGACGAACCAAGACCTACTGTTTTCTTGGTTCGTCCGGAGTCGGGAAGTCCTCCTTGATCAACAAGCTACTCGGCAAGGATATTATAAAAACGGAGACCATCAGCTCCTACTCGGGCAGAGGGAAACACATGACTACGAGAAGAGAGATGTACTTCTTAAAAAACACCGGCATCGTGATAGACAATCCCGGAATGCGGGAGGTGGGAATGACGGACGCGAGTGCGGGTATAGACAAGCTGTTCGATGTGATAACCGCCCTGGCCAAGAAGTGTAAGTACATCGATTGCACGCACGTTCAGGAACCGGGATGCGAAGTGCTCGCGGCATTACGATCCGGCAAGCTCGACGAGGAGCAGTACTCCAACTTCATTACCCTGAAGAAAGAAGCCGAGTTCTACGAGATGGACAAACTTGCGAGAAGAGAGAAAGATCGTCAGTTCGGCAAATTCATTAAAAAAGCAAAGAAAGAGTTAAAAGATTTCGGGCATAAAATCTGAACCGAGGTCGGTTCAAAAAATGCTCTACTTTTTCCTCTTCTTCGTAGCTTTGCGGGCGGGGGATTTTGCCTTTTTCACTTTTATCGCTTGAGGAACTGCCCCTACGATCGCCGCGACAGGAGCCGGAACTTGCGGCTTCTTACTCACGAGATCGAGGATGCGGTTCACCTTCGATTCGAGCGAATCAAGTTTCAGTTTGAGTGCGTTTATTTCCCCGTTGTTTTGCGGTCTCGCGTATTCGGGTTGCTGTTCGCGTTGGGGAAAAGCATCCCTTCGAAAGTCCGCACGAGGACCATCGGCACCGTTCGAGTTGCGTCCCGGTATCTGCCTTTGTTTGCTGAAACAGTCACGGCAGTAGACCGGCTTATCACCGGTGGGGCGGAACGGGAGCTCACAGCTCTTTTTACACTCGGAACATACCGCAGGGAAAAGTTGCATGTGTCCTCCGGACCTGTCGCCTCTGTCTCTCCCGCCTCCGAACTTTCTACCGCTGAATTTGCCGTCTCCTTTTCGAAAACCACCCTTTTTGAAGTTATTCATGGTACCATAGTTATATTACTATTCTCTCACTATGGCAAATGATACTTTCGTCGTAAAAACACCCCGCAAATGGAACTGAAAATCAAAACAGGGGATCCGTTGGATATCCTCAGATCAACGAAAGAAGTTTTCGAGGGGGCGCGTTTTGTTTCCCTGAGCGATAAAAATCTCGAGGCCTCGGCGGAACTGATAAAAAAGCACCGTGGCGAGCTGAATACGGAGACGATGGGGTATTCCTTCGTGGGGAACTTCGAGGACGATCTCCAGCTGGTGTTTCTGGAAAACGCGGTGAATTTTTGCTTCTGGCCGGATCAGGGTGAGCCGAAGTGGCAGGGCGAAGGACCGAACGGAGGAGTTTCTTCAGGAGGTTGGTTCGGCCTCAAAGCAAGTTTCGAGAGGGGAGTAAAAGAAGGAGTTCCAATTCTGGACGCAAATTATCTCTCTGACCTCTCACTCGATGACGGCACGAAGTTCTTCAGGGGTATAAATGACACCAAAATTCCCTTACTGGAAGAACGGGTCCAGAACCTGCGCGAGGCGGGAAAAGTGTTGATGAGTAAGTTCCAGGGCAAGTTCGTGAACCTTTTCAACGGAACGAACGATGATGCGATACAAGTGACGAGGACGGTGATAGAGAATTTCCCCTCTTTTCGGGATGTTTCCCACCCGGTGGGGAAAAACGTGTTCTTCTACAAACGAGCCCAGATTCTTTCCCAAGATATAAACTATATTCTTCCCAAGGGCAGGAAGCTGAAAAAATTGAACCAGCTGACCGCCTTCGCGGACTACAAGTTGCCCCAACTTCTCCGCGCGAACGGCGTCCTTGAGTACAAACCGGATCTTGCCGAGAAGATAGACAACTACGTTCAGATTCCCCACGACAGCAGGGAGGAGATAGAAATACGGGCATCCACGATCTGGGCCGTAGAACTCTTGAAAGATTACCTGCACGGTATGTCCTCCGCGGACATCGACAACACGATCTGGCTCATGAGCCAGAACCAAGATAACCTGAAACCCTACCATAGAAGCAGAACGATTTTTTACTGATTGGAACTTAAATCTCTGGTTAAATTCGAGAACAGTAAACCCCTTTGTTGTAAATAAACAAAAGGGGTTTATAGGAATAATTTCGGATAGGCATTCCGCAATGCTCTCTTCGGAGAAGAATTAAAGCCAAGACTTCTCGCTGTTATCATTCCTTGGAGGCCATTATGAACGAAAAAGTCATAATTTATGCCCGATGATAACGGAGAAATGTTTGCATATCTTTCAATTACCCAACGAGTCGCGAGTGCGGCAAGTGCTTTTCCGCTCCTTCCGTACCACTTGTCTCTTCGTTGAAAGCTCCACGGCAGGAATTTTCCGGGATATGTCAGTCTCAAAACAGGTTCCGGTGATTTGTAGATCGCCATGACTCCTCGCAATCCGTTCTGGCAGAAGTCCTCTTTTACAATTTTAGTTGCAACTCTTTTCTCCCAGATTTCGTGCACACTGAGATTGTCGATGTCGTATCCGAGCTTCTTTTTGACGAGCCATCTTACCGCGTCTTTCAAGTGGTCTGATGAATCAAAGAACCCCCTCTGAGTGAAGGAAAGATCCCACGCATGATACCGTGAAGGAAATGTTGCATCCAAATAGGAGAATCTGTCGTATCCGAAGATGTTTTTTAGAGGAGTAACGAGTCCGAACTCCACAAAAAAGTGATAACTCAGGAGCCTTGGGAAGTATTCCGGTGCATATCCGGTCTTTTCCAAGGCAAGTTTAAGAGCTTTTTCCGCTCTCTTTCTGCCTCGTAACCCATCCCATTGCTTCTTGGGGATTCGACTCATTTCGTACGGAAGGAATTTCCCAGGGTAAGCGAGGTTGAGAGCTCTGAAAGGGGAGTTGTTGAAGAATATCCAGAGCCATCTTGAAATTCCAAATTTGAGGAATGTTTCGTACCTTATGCTTTTAGGAATTTCGGATTCGCTCAATCCCAACATTTTCACGAGGAAGAATATTACTGCACGCTTGCTTGGAACGGTCTTTTCGGCGAATGAGTTACGGACGAGAAATTTGAGACGTTTTCTGTCATTTTCGTTTCTTTCAAGAATATCAAGCCCGTTTTCTTCATCCGACGGAAGAAAATTTTGCAATGTTCTTTCATCGTCTTCTTCATCGAGCTTTTCATCCAACGAAACTGCCTTTGTGAGTTCGATTCTCTTTTTTGCCTTGGATTTTACCAATTCGTTCAATAGGCCGTACTTTACGCTATTTCGAATAAGTCCGGCATATCCATCAACGTTTGTTTCGTTTATGTCATATTTCTTCAACAAATTCCAAACGCTGATTCTTCCTATTTGAACAAGATCTTCAAATTCAAGACCGTCGACGATAAATCTTCTTGCAACATCTTCGATGATCCGTTCCACCTTTCTTAGATCCAGGATATCTTTCATTACTGACCCTTGTTTTTTTGTAAAGTTAGATAAAAAGTAACGCTTTCTGGCGTCGTCGTCAATCTGACTCAGTGACACGTCATAGTGGCGCAACCGCTTGCCATTTTGGGAGAGGGGCTTAGCATTATTAATGATGGATATTGATCTGCAGGAACTCAGTCGTTTTTTGGATGAAGCTCACAGGAACACCTACGCAAATAAGGATGCACCCAAGGCGGCTTCCACTCGCGACAAGTCGGAAGATTATCACTTCGCGCAAGGCGATCTGGTATATCACGATACCTATTTCGGCGACGGGGATTTCATAGGAGAAGAGATCGTTTATAAGAGCGGTACGTCGATCTGGGGAATGAACTATTACGGCTACCTGAAAAATCGAAATGTCTCGGAGAAAGATATCTATGATTTTTTACGTGAATCGCTCATGCGGTATCACGCCGACGCCATTCCCGTGCGAGGACCCGCTCGCCATCACGTCGGTTCTTGGGAGTACACTAACGTAACCGACGGAAGTTTGGATCGGTTCACCGGCACAGAAACAATTTCTTTGTCCGGAGGCGAAGTATACAAATGCTGGTATCACGGTGGATTCATTCACTAAAGAGTTTGAGGAACACATGAAACCGAAAGTTCTCGCAAGGAAAAGTCAATTTTTTCTCGTTCCGACCAGACCGTTTCACTTCGACTCCACATTTTACAAACCCGGTCATTTTCCGAGCGGCGATACGAAGTGGGAGCCGGGAAAGCGATGGCAGACGATGCGGTGGAAAGGGGAGATCCTCGGACTGATCTACAAGGATGCGGGAACGAAAGCGAGGCCGAAAATCAGGGTTAGCGTGTTCTCTGAGAAGAAACTGACGCGGGAATTTCTCGAAGAATTGAAGAAAGAGATTGTGTGGCGGTTCAACTTGGATCTTGATCTTGCCGGTTTCTATAAGATCGCAGGGAAAGATCCGGTGCTGAAGTCCGTAATCAAACGATTTTACGGTCTTCGCCCCATGTCCTACTGCTCACTTTACGAATATTTAATCATTGGCATCGTGCTCCAGAACACCGTCGTGAAGAGAAGTGTTAATATGCTCCAGGCGCTCTTCGAACACTACGGCACCTTACTCACATATGATCATCAGAAACTCTGGTGCTACTGGGAACCGAAGACGCTTGCGAGGGCAAGAGAACAGAAGCTGAGAGCCTTGAAGATGGGATATCGGGCGAAGTCCTTCATTAAAGTTTCCGAACAGTTTGCGCGCCGTGAGATCGACGAACTCGATCTGCGGCAGAAAAGCCCAGAAGAGCAGGAAGAAAAACTGCTGTTGCTTTACGGCGTCGGTCCCGCGACGGTCGGTTATATCATGTTCGATTCGCTCCATCGCTGGAATCATCTGAAACACATCTCGCCGTGGGAACAGAAAATCTATACCCATATCTTCTTCAATAAAGATCACGAGAAGCATCTCGTTCCGGTATCGAAGATGTTGAAGAGGTTCGAAAGTTGGGGAAAGTGGAAAGGACTCGCCGTGAATTATGTGTGGGAAGAAATCTGGTGGAAGAGAAGGAACGAGCACATCCCATGGCTTGAGAAGGAAATTCGACTTTAGAGAAGGTGCTATGACATGTCATAGCAGAAAATTTTTCGAACTTTACCTGAGGGGCGAGAAATGTTACCTTTAGGAGGTAATGAAGAATAGAACAATTACTCTTATCGTTATTGCTATTGTTGTAATTGTCGGGATAATTCTTTGGCCCAAGGGAGATACAAATACTCCGGTTGAGAAACAAGAGAATACGATTCTTCCCGCATCCTATAAGAATGCAACGTACACGATCGAAGGAAAGGTGATCTCGCTTGTCGATGGATACTCCGAGATCGAAGTCGCGCCGGGATCCGCCTCCAAGATCGTCACGAGATACTTCGGCAATGAAGCGGAAGGGGATTTGAACGGCGACGGAATTCCCGACGTTGCATTTCTTCTCACGCAAGAGAGTAACGGAAGCGGCACCTTCTATTATGTAGTGGCCGCGCTGAAAGCGGCGTCGGGATACGAGGGGACGAACGCAATGTTCTTGGGAGACAGGATTGCGCCTCAGACAACCGAAATTCGGAATGGGACGATTATCGTAAACTACGCGGATCGCGGGGAAGGGGAGCCGATGACGGCACGGCCGTCAAGAGGCGTTTCGAAATACCTTCACGTAGAAAACGAACGACTTATTGAGATTGGAATATAATAGCCGTATGCAAGCGGAATCCCGCGTGTGTCAAAATTGTCGTCAGGAATTTCAGATAGAACCGGAGGACTTCGTGTTCTACGAGAAGATCGACGTGCCGCCGCCCACGTGGTGCCCCGGGTGCCGGAACATGCGGCGGATGCTCTGGAGAGAAGAGAAGACGCTGTATCGAGATGTTTGTAAATTGTGCGGCAAGAAGATCGTTACTATCCATGCTCCGGGCGGTCCCTTCACGGTGATTTGTCGTGAATGCTATAACTCCGACAAGTGGGATCCGCTGGATTACGGACGCGCGTACGATTTCAACAGGCCTTTCTTCGTGCAGTATCGCGAACTTATGGAAGCCGTTCCGCGTCCCGCGCTTACCGGCACCAATCTCGTGAGAAGCGATTTCACTCACGCATCTCTCAATGTGAAAGATTGCTACCACGTGTTTTGGAGTTATTTTTCCGAGAACGCGGAAAACTGCTATGCGCTTCTTCTTTCGAAAAACGCCTATGATTGCTACGTAACGGACAATTCCGATCACGTGTACGGATCGCTCCATTGCAACCGTCTCTATAAGGTGAGAAACGGATTTTTCTCGGATGATTGCATGGATTCCTCTTTTATCTTCGATTGCGTGGGTTGCTCGGATTGTTTCGGGTGCATCAACTTGAGGAAACAAAAGTATCGTCTCTGGAACGAGCAATTTTCGAAAGAAGATTACTACGAACGCTTGAAGTACTGGGATTTGGGGAGTTATGCGCGTTTCGAGGAGGCAAAAGAAAAATTTCACTCTCTTTATCTCTCGACGCCGCATCGATTTGCACACGTAGTGAGCAGTCAGGATGTAATAGGGGATATCATACGGGACACAAAGGATTGCAAGGTGTGTTTCTCGGCGCTGGACGGCGTGGAGCATTGCAGATATCTCTACTTCGGCGGTTTGAATTTAAAGGATAGTTGGGATGTGAGTATCGGCGGAGTCACCTCGAATCTGCTTTACGAAACGTGCGCGATCGCGGGACACGCGTCACGATGTTTTTTCTCCGCGGGAGGTACAAACTGCAGGGATATATACTATTCCGACTGGGCGTCTAATTCTTCTTACGTCTTCGGATGCATCTCTCTCAAAAACAAGCAGTATTGTGTTTTGAACAAACAGTATACGAAACAAGAATACGAAGAACTCCTTCCGAAGATAAAGAAGCAGATGGAAGACGTACCTTATGTCGATAAGAAAGGACGCGTGTACAAGTTCGGAGAATTTTTTCCTCCGGAGTTTTCCGCATATGCGTATAACGAAGCATTTGCATTTCACTGGTATCCAAAGACGAGAGAAGAAGTGGTGGGGGAGGGGTGGCAATGGCGGGACGCACCTGAGCGATCGTATGAAATATCACTGAAGCCGCAGGATCTTCCGGATCATATCCGTGATGTTGACGACTCGATAACGCAAGGAGTGATCGGTTGTGCGCACAGGTGCACTTGTAACGAGCAGTGCACCACCGCCTTTCGTGTCAGTCAGGCGGAGTTGGAGTTTTATCGCAAAATGAACATCGCCCTACCTCGTCTCTGCCCCAACTGCCGCAATGCGGAGCGATTACAATGGCGGAATGCTTACACACTTTGGCATCGGAAATGCATGTGTAGCAAAACTACTCACGCTCACGGAAATGCTGTTTGCACGAACGAGTTCGAGACAACCTTCTCTCCGGAGAGACCGGAAATACTCTACTGCGCCGATTGTTATCGGGCGGAATATCTATGAACTTCTGGAAACTCAAAAAATACGTATATCTCTTCAGGATATTGTGGCAAACGCTGACCTTCAAGCTGAAGATTGCAGTCCGTAAACTCCGACGCGACTAAAGACGAAGAGCAGTGATGATTTGTGTTATAATGAACGAATCATGAAAAACAAAATCACAATCGTTCTCATCGTTTTAGGCGTCGTGGCGGCGATAGCGATCGCTTTCTATTTTATCGGACAAGGTGAAAACGGCGCTCCGGCGAATCAACTGCCTGCGGAGAATCAAGAAAGGACGGGAAACGACATTGGGCAACCGCAGAGCAAAATAATAACCGATGACTTTTCCATCGATCTTCCTATGGGCTGGAAACAAACCGAACCTGCGATGGGAGCCTCGGCAATGGCCATTAACGCCGACGAGCAGCTCAATGATCCTGCGGCTAAGAAAATTAATTTTAGAAGTTATTTTGCAGTGAGTTATGACACTCTCCAAGGGAAAGATTTAAGCGAATATCTGCAAGGTGTCAAAGTTCAACTGCAACAAGTGGTTCCCAGTGCCGTCTTTGCTCAAGAGAACGATACGGTCATAAATGGCCAAGCGGCCCGGGCAATGGAGATTAACCTGACCCAGCAGGGAGTAAGCTATAAAATTCTGATGGTAGCGGTCGTGGGAAAGGGGGATGACGTTTGGGTTATGTCCTTCAACACGATTGAAAGCAGTTGGGACGCATATAAAGAAACATTCTCCAGTATCGCCAAGAGTCTTAGTTTGAAAAAATAGAGGGTAATATACCTCCTTCGGTTCCCAAGAACGGAAACTTGCGCACGGGGGGGTGATATGCTCCCCGGAGTCGGGTATACTAAAAGGCGATGTCAGAGGGTAAAAAACCGGTACTCGAGGTACGCGGTCTTACGAAAATATACGGGAGTACGACTGCGGTCGACTCTATTTCTTTTGAGGTGCGCCCGAACGAGATTGTGGGGCTCTTGGGGCCGAACGGTGCGGGGAAGACCACGACCATCAACATGATTCTCGGCGTCCTTGAGCCAACCGAAGGATCAATTCGGATCGAAACAAAAGACGTGTCCCGGGAACGAAGCGGGGCGCTTGAGCGGACGAACTTCGCGGCGGTGTACTCGCCGCTCCCCGGCAACCTCACGGTATTCCAAAACCTCCATGTATTCGGACTTCTCTATAATGTCCTCAATCTGCGGGAGCGAATCGATCAGCTTTTGAAAGAATTCGAACTGGAGCAGTTCAGAGACACCAGATGCGGTGTGCTTTCTTCCGGAGAGCAGACAAGAGTAAGCTTGGCGAAGGCAACACTTAATAATCCGCATCTTCTTCTTCTCGACGAACCAACGGCTTCACTTGATCCGTCGACGGCACAGATTATCCGCGAGAAAATAAGAAGCTATGCCGCAAAGGGTTGGGGAGGGGCACTCTGGACATCGCACAATATGTACGAAGTAACAGATGTCTGTGATCGGGTGTTGTTTCTCTCACACGGCAAGATTATTCTTCAGGGAGATCCGAAGACGCTTCCCCAAGAGCGTGGCAAGAAAAATCTCGAGGAGCTTTTCATTATGGTCGCCCGCGAGCCGCTCTTATTGGAATCGATGTAACTCCATGAACTTCAAAAGAATCTACGCAATACTTCTTCGTCAGGTGTATCTCATCCGCGGCACCGCGACGCGTTTCATTCAAATCTTCATCTGGATTACGGTGGACATCACGCTCTGGGGGTTTATCACCAAATATCTCACGGGAACCGCCGGAGCGGAGTTCAATTTCGTTCCCGTATTTTTGGGAGCAGTACTGCTCTGGGATTTTTCGACCAACGTGATGCAAGGAGTTACTATGCTCTTTTTTGAGGATGTCTGGTCCCGTAATTTCCTGAATATCTTCGCATCACCTCTCAAAATATCCGAATATATCGGAGGACTGATACTTTCGGGAGTGGGAAGAAGCATACTCGCTCTACTCCTGATGTTTCTTCTCGCGATACTCGCTTTCGGATTTTCGATCTTCACTTTCGGTATCTCGCTCGCCGCATTCCTTCTCATTCTTTTCTTCTTCGGCGTCGCGCTCGGGATCATCGGAGTCAGCATCGTGCTTCGATTGGGGCCCGCGGCAGAATGGCTCGTCTGGCCCATTCCGGCGCTTCTCTCGCCCTTTGTCGGTGTACTCTATCCTCTCTCGGTGCTTCCGGAATGGATGCAGTTTATCGGACAATTCCTCCCGCCCTCCTACGTCTTCGCGGGCATCCGGGAAATCATAGACGGGGGGGCGTTTTCCGCATCGACCTTTCTTTGGGGTCTCCTTGCGGCTCTTATCTATATCGTCCTCGCCTACATGATCTTCGTGAAGGTATACAAAAAAGCCGTTCGCACCGGCCTTATTGCCCGCTACAGCGCGGAGACGGTAACCTAACCAATTATGGCAAAAGTAAAAGTGGTTTCTTGGAACATATGGGGTGGACAACATCTGCCCGAGATACTGGATTCTCTTTCGGAGTTCAAGCCCGATATTGTATGCCTTCAGGAGGTGGTGCGCGATCTCGACGGAAGAAACAACACAGCGGAGGCGATTGCGCGACACCTCGGCCATAAATCATCATATTTCACGCCGACCTACGAGATCGAAACTGCGAAATACTACAAAAAACTCGAACCGCGGACCGTGGCGATGGGGAACGCGATCGTAAGCAAAAACGCCATACAGGATTTCAGAGTGTATCCCTTATCGGAGGAAAAAACGAGATTTTTGATAGAGGCGCTCATACCGGCGAACGGCGAAATGCTTCATATATTCTCGACTCATCTTCTTCATACTCATCAGAAATCCTCCGAGCTCCAGGAACTCCAGGCAAAGCGCGTTGCCGAAATCATCCCTAAAAAACGTGCACTCTTGGGAGCCGATCTCAATGCGACGCCGAAGAGTACCACGGTAAAAATTCTGAAGCACGCCATGATGAATACGGATTCCACCTTCGCTCCAACGTGGAGCGTGTACCCCGAGGGTTGCCCCGTGTGCAAACCCCAGGCGGTCGATACCCGCCTCGATTATCTTTTTGTCACGAAGGATTTAAAGTTCGATTCATTCAAGGTGCACGAATCGAAAGGATCGGATCACCTGCCGATCTCGGTCGTGCTGGAAGTGTGATATACTATTCTTATGAAAGGATACGTAGGAAACATCGAAAAAGAGACGGAAGGGAACGAGAACTTCAGGAAGGTGCTGTATACCGCAAAGCACAGCCAGCTTGTTGTGATGTCCTTGAAGCCGGGCGAAGAGATCGGCGAAGAAGTGCACGACCTCGACCAGTTTATCCGCATCGAAGAGGGGAGTGGTGTCGCGATCCTTGATGGTATCGAGCACAACGTCGAGGCGGATTATGCGATCGTAATTCCCGAAGGTACGAGACACAACATGATCAACACCTCAAGTGAGCCGATGAAACTCTATACCGTCTATTCTCCACCGGAGCACAAAGACGGAACGGTGCATCCCGCGAAAGACGATGCGATAAAAGACGAAGGAGACCACTTCGACGGAAAAGCAACCGAGTAGTTCAATCTATCGAGGCCGGGCCTCGATAATTTTTGGTTTTTTGCCCTCCTCCTGAATTTTCGCGAGTTTTAATTTTCCTTCGCTAAGCTCTGCCTCAAGGAGTTTTATCCTCTTATTTTCTCTTAGGGTGTAAACACCCGGATCGGGATTCAAAGCCCGTATCATACGATCGATCATTATCGCTTTTTCCCCACCCTGTACTTCCGCTTCCTTGAGATCGTTCCATTCTACGAATCCGTTCTCCGTTTGGAACTTCTTCGTAAACGTCGCCTCGGCGTGATTCTGCTCTTGGGGAGTTATCTCACCTGCCAGATATTTCGGAACTATTTCCAAAAGCAGAGTGGCACTCAAATCGGCCAGAGCATTGTGCAATGTCTCATAATTCATCATTCCCAATTCCTTATTCAGTTCACGCTTCGCAAGAATAGGCCCATGATCCACTTTCTCGTCCATGAGGAGAAGCGTGATACCGGTCGTTGCGTCGCCGCTCAAGAGCACACTTTGAATCGGCGTCGCACCCCGGTATTTAGGAAGTAATGAGGGGTGTACCACGATGATTCCCTTTGGAAAGAGATCAATGATCTCCTTCGGAATTATTTTCCCGTAAGAAGCGAGAATCGCGAAATCGAATTTGGAATCAGGAATTAGGAATAAGGAGGGATCTAATTGCTCCGGTTGTAGAATTTTTATCTTTTCCCTGATTCCTGATTCATAGTTCATGATTCTTTGTTTTACCGGAGGAGGGGTAACTATCTTTTTTCTCCCGAAGGGGCGATCGGGGTTCGTAATCACGAGCGCGGGCGGCATCCCTCCCTCGATGAGTTTTTCCAAAACGATCTCCGCGAAACGCGGGGTGCCGAGAAACACGAATTTGCCTGCCCGCTTCGCGTTGCGAAGCAAGGCGGGCGGGGAATTTGGAATCAGGAATTTATCCATACTTTATGATCTATGGCTTGTTATCCCCGTCGCCTGATTTTTCTACATCATGCAATATTTTCGCTTTATCCACGAACAGCTTCCCGTCCAAGTGATCCATTTCGTGCTGAAACACTCTCGCGAGAAGCCCCCATGCGTTGATCTTGAGTTTTTTTCCGCGCATATCGAAGCCCGTAAGCGTGAGACGATATCGCCGCTCAACCGGACCGAATTTCAGAGGGACACTCAAACATCCCTCATCGATCATCTCTGATTCTTTCGATTGCTTCACGATCTCCGGATTAAAGATCGCATAGAACTTCATCTGACCCTGACTATCCGGCACCTGCGCCACGAACATACGATAGGAGAGGCCTATCTGATTTGCGCTTAATCCCACACCATCGGCATTCTTCATCGTCTCCCGCATCGATTTCACGAGTGTCTGCACCTCTTTCGGGGGGTGCGCCGCAAAGTCGAAGGGAATCGTTTTTTTTCTCAAAAACGACTCGTCGTCCTTATTGGTGATGAGAAGAATTTCTTGCTCCATCGAAAAGCATTTTCATAAAATACGCGCCTTTGTTCCTTACGTTTTTTTTCTCCGCGATGTCTTTCGCAAGCGCGACAAGCTTCTCTTCGTCATGTTCCTTCGCGAGCTTGATGTAGAGCGCCTTGTGTGCGCTGTCCCCGAGAATCTCCGCGAGCATAAGTCCCGTCATCTGGTACTTCTTATACACGCGGCTCTCTTTTCCCCGCTCTTTAAGCGACTTCAGATAGTCCTTTTGAACATCGCCGTTCATATCGTGATACTATTGTAGGTGAGAATGCCATCGGATACCAGTTCGAATACTCGACCTCAATAAGATTGTCTTCAATATTATCGAGGCCCGGCCTCGATAGATTTTGCTTTTTCGTAATTTTTCCTCTTTAATGAAGCAATGATGGCAGAAAGTCCCGGGAAAAAAACCCTGTTTATCCTGTTCGCGGTTCTTGTCGCGATCGGTATTTTTTACGGCGGGTTCCAGTTCGGATATTCGAAGAAAGCGGGTGCGGAGCCCGCGCCGCTTCAGTTTGAAGAAGGAATTCTCGGGGATGTTGATTTCACACTTTTCGGCGATGCCGTAACCATGCTCAAGAACAATTACTACGGCATCAAGGACGTAACCGATCAGGAGATTCTCTACGGCGCGATCAAGGGCGCCGTGCAATCGACCGGCGATCCCTATACGGTGTTCTTCCCGCCGAGCGACGCTAAAAAATTTGAGGAGGACTTGAGCGGGAACTTCGGCGGTATCGGTGCGGAGATCGGCATGCAGAACGAGCAACTTGCGATCGTCGCTCCCATGAAAAACAATCCTGCGGAAAAAGCGGGGCTCAAAGCGGGCGACAAGATATTGAAAATTGACGATACGGTTGCGAGCGGTCTTACCGTGGACGAAGCGGTGAAATTGATACGCGGTCCCGTGGGCACAAAAGTAAGATTTCTCATCGCGCGGGATGAATGGAAGGAGGCAAAAGAGGTGGAAGTTACACGTGCAACGATTATCATTCCGACACTCGACTCAAAGATAGTGGACGGTGATATCGCTTATATTCAGCTCTATAACTTCAACGGGAATGCTCCCTCGGCGTTCTACGATGCCGCCTTTTCCGCGCTTTTTCAGGGAGCGAAAGGTGTGGTGCTCGATCTCCGGAACGATCCGGGCGGATATCTCGAGGTTGCGCATGACATTGCGGGATGGTTTTTGAAACGGGGAGACGTGGTCGTGCGCGAAAAGTTGAGATCGGGAGACGAAAACCTCCTTCGCGCGAACGGCAATCAGGCATTCCTGAATCTTCCGGTGGTGGTGCTCGTGGATGGCGGCTCCGCATCCGCATCGGAGATTCTCGCGGGCGCGCTTCAGGATCAGCGCGGCATCAAGCTTGTGGGGGAAAAAACATTCGGGAAGGGAAGTGTGCAGGAAGTTGAGTATTTGAAAGACGGATCATCGATGAAGGTTTCAATTGCGGAGTGGCTTACGCCAAAGGGACATGAGATCAACAAAAAGGGACTTGAACCGGACGTGGAGATAAAACTCACCGAAGAGAACACCAAGGACGGGAGGGATCCACAATATGAGAAGGCGATGGAGATTATAAAGGCGGAAACAACGAAATAATTTTCAATTATCAATTTCCAATTTTTCCGCCAGAGGCGGATCCTCCTTCGGAGGACAGTAAATTTTAATAATGTTAAAATTGAAGAATTAATTAGTTATTGAAAATTTTATGCAAATCATTCTCTTACAAGACGTTCGCGGCGTGGGGAAAAAATTCGAGGTGAAGGACGTCTCGGACGGTTACGCACGCAATCTTTTGATTCCGAAGAAATTCGCGATGCTCGCTACGAAAGATGCTCTCTTAAAACTCGAAGCGCAGAAGAAAAAACTCGCCGCGGAGCATGAAATCCTTGTCGCGGCACTCCGCGAGGAATCGAAGAAAATTCAGGGGAAGACGCTTTATTTCACCGTGAAGACCGGTGAACACGAATCAGTATTCGGATCGGTGAGTAGAAAAGATATTGAGGAAGAATTGAAGAAGGGAAAATTTGGGCACGCGAAGGTAGAACTTGAGAAATCAATCAAAACACTCGGCACCCATCCCGTCACGATCGATTTCGGAGAGGGGATAAAAGCGGAAGTGAATATCCAAGTTGAGCCGGAGGAACAGAGATAGACTTGTGGCCTGTTTGTTCTCCACCCCCGGGCCCCCCGGCGCCCCGGCCCGCCACACCACCCCGCCCG
>ORJL010505385.1_pt1 | contig 110734 bp, 87 predicted proteins | sample 1779941 | NCBI WGS metagenome assembly ORJL01 (sample SAMEA104232317, study PRJEB22302) | groundwater metagenome | biome: forest; feature: aquifer; material: groundwater | place: USA | collected 2011-08-07 | depth 5.8 m | reverse complement strand
CCCTCGAAGGCTGCCCTGTTTCCAGGGCTCTGCAGCCGGATGTCAAACCTTGGTGAGGTTACTCGCTTACCGTCGAATTAAACCACATGCTCCACCGCTTGTGCGGGTCCCCGTCTATTCCTTTGAGTTTTAAGCTTGCGCTCGTACTCCCCAGGCGGGATGCTTAAGGTGTTAACTTAGGTAGACAGCTCTGGCAGGGTCGATACTGCCAAAGCTCAGCATCCATCGTTTACGGCGTGGACTACTGGGGTATCTAATCCCATTCGCTCCCCACGCTTTCGTTCCTTAGTGTCAGAACTGTTCCAGCGAGCTGTCTTCACATTAGGTGTTCTTGCTGATATTAACGGATTTAACCCCTACACCAGCAATTCCACTTACCTCTCCCGGTCTCTAGTTTAGCCATCTCTCCCGCGGCCCCGAGGTTGAGCCTCGGGATTTAACAGGAGATGCGATAAACCACCTACGAACTCTTTACGCCCAATAAATCCGGATAATGCTTGGGGCACTCGTATTACCGCTGCTGCTGGCACGAGTTTAGCAGCCCCTTATTCAACCGGTACCGTCATTGTTTCGTCCCGGTTAAAAGTACTTTACACCCCGAAGGGCGTCTTCATACACGCGGCGTCGCTCCCTCAGCCTTTCGGCCATTGGGGAATATTCTTGACTGCAGCCTCCCGTAGGAGTCTGGGCAGTGTCTCAGTCCCAGTGAGGCGGGTCGATCTCTCAATCCCGCTACTCGTCATAGCCTTGGTGAGCTTTTACCTCGCCAACTAGCTGATAAGCCATAGGCCTTTCCCGAAGCGATAAATCTTTAAGCGAGAATGACTTTAGTCCCCTCGCTTCCATCATGTATTAGACCCGCTTTCGCAGGCTTATTCATGACTTCGGGGTAAGTTACCAATGTGTTACGCACCCGTTTGCCACTCCTTGTATTGCTACAAGGCGTTCGACTTGCATGCCTTAGACACGCCGCCAGCATTCATCCTGAGCCAGGATCAAACTCTCAATAAGTTATTGATCAGGCTTCCCTGAAGAAAGTTTATTCGCATAAACTTTCAAAAGTTTTTTACATGGATTTAAGCCATGCCTGCATTTACTTTTGCAGAAAAATATAAGAAGAAATTAATTCCTCATATGTTCGAATTAGCGCCTGTTAGCACTAAAATTTATGCTTTGTAAAAAGCTGCTGCGTATTTTACAAAGCCGCGAATTGTTAAGTTGCGTTTCTTGATTAAATTAAAGAAAAAAACAGGGACATTTGCGCGCGCATCTATCACTGTTTCTTTCTTCATGTGTTTTCAAATTTTCCAAGTTTATTTATTCAATGATTTTGTAATTTATGAATAAATCTGCATGTATACATAATATTAAAGAAAATTTTGATTATTGTCAAGGGTTTCGGACTTTTTATTTAATATTATTGGTTATATTTAATAATTTGGCTTATTTTACTCAGTTTTTGCACATCTTGTCCACTTTATTATCGGATAAATTTCGCCGCTTGTTCAGGCGCGACCGAATTGATTACCAGGCCGGAGCTTAACTCCACGCCGGCCCAGACCGAGTCGCGCGGCTGGATTTTTAAATAAAAATGCTGGTCGCAGTCGGAAACGGCCTGATGCAGGAAGTAATTAAAAGATAGGCTGAGTTCGCTTAATTTTAAGAGGATTTTTTTTAATGCTTTGGCAAAGGCTTTAAATTCCTGGTCGTTAAGCTTAGTTACGTTATCCAGATGGCGTTTGGTAAAAATCCAGGTTTCGTAATGGTATTGGCTGGCGTAAGGCGCGAAGGCGGCGACGAATTTATCCTCATGAATTTTTCTTGGTGATTTTAGTTCTCGCTTTATGGTATCACAGTAAGCGCAGGTCTTGTGTTTAGTTTGGTAGGCCCTGGCCAAACATAATTCCTCGTTAATTTCCGGCGGCAGGATTTGTGAGGCGAAAACTTGGGAGTGGGCATGAATGATGGAAGCGCCGGCTTTTGAACCCTGGTTTTTAAAGCATAAAACGTATTCTATGTTTTTTATTTTAGATAAAGCCGCGGTGCGTTTAGCATACATGCGCAAAAGCTGTTCAATCTGCGCTTCAGGCATGTCGTGCAGCTCTTTTTTATGGTCCGGCGTTTCAATGATTACTTCCTGCGTGCCGTAAGCTTTTTTGTTGTCCAGCGTGACGGCCGGAAACATGTTTTTAACGCTTAAAATTCGGCCCTCGGGCGCGTCAATCCTGTCCAAGATGTTTTTGGGGTTTATTTTTTCCGGGCAAAACGGGCAATCGGCTAAGCGGGAAATGATAGTTTCTTCCTTTACATCGCGCGGCCGTTTGGCCCGTCCGGGCGTGATTACCACGTATTTATTAAGCAAATAATCTTTTCTAATTTCTGATTTAATCATAGATTTATTATAGCATAAAGACGTCCGGCGTCCATGTGGAAACCGAATGCCAAAATTTTTTATATCCGGGATAGATGGTGTATAATAAATATAGTAGAATTAACTTGTCTTAAATGCTGGTGGAATTTTGTTTGCCGATATTTAACGAAGAAAAAATTTTAAAAGAAAATGTCAGGCATTTTTATGATTTTTGTTCCGCGCAAAATTATGGTTTTGAGTGGAGGATTGTGCTTTTAAACAACGGCTCGGCTGACGGCAGCGAATATTTGGCGCGGGAAATAACGCGCGAATTTCCTCAAAAAATATTTTTAGAAAATTCAGCCGCTCGCGGCAAGGGCGGGGCATTAAAGAATTATTTTTTAAAAAGCCAAGCTGATGTTTTGGCCTATATGGACATTGATTTAGCCGTTTCGCTTGATAATTTATCAGAATTGATCGGGCCAGTTATGGCCGGAAAAAACGATTTGGTATTCGGCTCGCGATTGCTTAGCGAGTCGCGCGTTGAACGATCTTGCGCGCGCTCCCTAAGCTCAATGTTTTATAATTTTTTGTCGCGCTTGATTTTGGGGCTTAATTATAGGGATTTGCAGTGCGGTTTTAAGGCAATCAGCGCGAGCGCGGTTAAAAATATTTTTCCGCTGATTAGCGATGATCATTGGTTCTTTGATACCGAGCTTATCGCGCTGGCCGATCATTTTAAATTTAAGCTCAAAGAGATTCCAATTGACTGGTCGGAGAATCGTTATGAGAAAAGAAAAAGCAAAATTAATTTAATTAGCGATGGCTTAATTTTTTTATTTGATTTAATAAAGTTGAGGACAAGGTTAAAGCGGATCGGCGCTTACGGGGCCGATAAACAAATATGAGTAAGTACTTCAATGTAATAATTTTTAGCGGGATAATAGTTTTAGCCTTAACGCTGTTTTTGGCCGGCTTGGGCGGCCACGCGCTGATAGATTACGACGAAGCTACTTACGCGCAAGTTATAGCCGAGTGTTTGGAAAATAAGGACTGCCTGTCGTTTACATATTTGGGCAATAATTGGTTTGAAAAGCCGCCGCTGTATTTTTGGCTGGCCGCGGCCGGCGTGAAAATATTCGGCGCTAACGAATTCGCCCAGCGCCTGCCCTCGTCCCTGCTCGGCGCCTTGGCGGTGCTGTTAACCGGCCTGATTGCCTGGGAGCTTACGCGAAACCGCTGGGCGGCTTTGGCCGCAGCCGCGATTTTACTGCTGGGCGGAGAATTTATGTTCGCGGCCCGGCAGTTCAGGATGGACGTCCCAGTAACCGCCAGCCTGCTTTTTGCGATTTATTCTTTTGTCCGCGGCTGGCGCGATTCGCGCTGGTATTTAGGCATTGGGCTGGGCATTGGGCTGGGAGTAATGATTAAAAGCGTGGTCGGTTTTTTAGCTCTACCGCTGATTTTAATTTTCGCGGCCGCTTATCGGCGCTGGGACTTTTTAAAAGATAAATATTTTTATCTGTCAGGATCGCTGGCATTGGCGATAATCGCGCCCTGGCATATTTACGAAAGCCTAAAATTCGGCCAGAAATTTTGGGCCAGTTATCTCGGCCTGCATATTTTTGAGCGTTTTCGCCGGCCGATTGTCGGCCAAGGCATAACGGTTTTTCATTATATTAAATATTTATTTTATTTGGCTGAGCCCTGGACTATCGTTTTTTTAGCCAGTTTGGCTTGGCTTGTTTATAAATTTAAGGTAAAAATAAAAGAATATGATCCTTCGGTTTTGGCGCCGCTGGGAGCCGTGTCATTTATCTTCATCATTTTTTCCCTGGCACGCACCAAACTGTTTTATTATCTAGAGCCAATGCAGCCCTTTATGGCGATTTTCATCGCCGCGGCCGGACTGTTGGTTTATCAATCATTAAAAAGCCAAGACGGAAAAAAGAAATTATTGATATTTTTTTGCGTTTTGTTATTAACGGGCCTTGGCGGCACTTATTGGCAAGTTTTTGAAGCGCGAGAAGGTTTTTCCGACGAATTTCCCGTGGCCGACGAAGAAAAAAGAATCGGCCAATATTTAGCCGGCCGGAGGCTGGAGCAAAAGATTTACGCTTACGGCTGGAATTATTTTGAAACTTTAAGATATTACAGCGGCGGTCGGCTGATCATCTCGACCTCGGAGCTTGATTACGAAGCCGCGCCGTTTTATCTCATTATGCCGACTGAACTCGCGTCGTATTACCGGTTGGATAAAAATTTTAGGCAGAGAGCGGAGAGAATATTTGAAGAAAAAAATATAAGTTTATACGAAATCAGATAAACGGGATGAATAAAAACACCCTGCCGTAATTTAGCAGGGTGTTTTTATATGAAATTTTTTTATCTCCTGAATCCGCCTCGTCCGCCGCGGTCGCGGCCGCCGCGATCACCGCCGCCAAAAGAGGGGCGTCCGCCGCCGTTGCCGAAAGCGCCCATTTCCTGTTTGCCTTTGCCGTCTTTCCAAAGATGCTCGTTTTCGGGAAGGCCTTTCATGGAAAGATTAACCCGTCCCATATCGTCTATTTCTATAACTTTTACCGTTACTTCGTCGCCTTCGCTAACGAAGTCGGCCGGCCGGCCCACGCGGTAAGGCGCCAGTTCAGAAACATGCACCATACCGTCTTTATTCGGCGTTAACTGGACGAAAGCGCCGAAGTCCATTAAGCGGACAACTTTGCCTTTAAAAACTTCGCCGACTTCAAAGTCGCGCACGATATTTTTTATCCAATCAACCGCTTCCTGGCATTTGGCCGCGTCAGTACCGCAGACCATGACCAGGCCGTCGTCGTCGATATCAATCGAAACGCCGGTGGCGGCGATAATTTCGTTAATGACTTTTCCGCCCGTACCGATAACTTCCCGAATTCTATCCGGTTCAATATGGAAGCTGGTAATGCGCGGGGCGTAAGGCGATAAATCCGGGCGAGGTTTTTCAATCGCTTTATTCATGGCCGCTAAAACTTCCAGTCTGGCTTTCTTGGATTGGTTAATGGTTTTAGCAATCATCTCTTCGGTTAAGCCGTCGGTTTTCGTGTCTAATTGGATAGCGGTTATGCCGTCCGAGGTGCCGGTGATTTTAAAGTCCATGCCGCCGGCACCGTCTTCTAAATCCTGAATATCGGTTAAGATTTCCCACTGGCTCATATCGGCGTTAGAGGCCAGGCCCATGGCGATGCCGGCCACGGTTTTTTTAATCGGTACGCCCGCGTCCATTAAGGCGAGTGACGAACCGCAGGTCGCGGCCATGGAAGATGAGCCGTTAGAGCCCAAAGTTTCCGAGACCACGCGAACCGTGTAAGGGAATTCTTCTTTAGTCGGTAAAACCGGCACTAAAGCTTTTTCCGCTAAAGCTCCATGGCCGATTTCTCTACGGCCCGTGCTTCTCACCGGTTTGGCTTCGCCGACCGAGAACGGCGCGAAATTATAATGATGCATGTAGCGTTTTGTGCCCACACCTTCTAATCCTTCTAGGGCCTGTTCCATGCCGGGCGCGCCCAAAGTCACGATAGACATGACCTGAGTTTCGCCGCGGTTAAATAGGCCGGAGCCATGGATGCGGGGTAAGAGACTGACTTCGGCGTTAAGCGATCTAATTTCGTCCAATTTTCGGCCGTCAACGCGCCGCTTATCTTTTAAGATGGCCTTAGTGATTTCTGATTCAACTACCTCTTCGACTAAATGGCCGATGGCTTTATGGCGGCTGTCTTTGTTAACGCCCTGATCAAATAAATATTGGTCCAGGCCTTCCTTAATGGCGGCCACGGCGGATTTTCTTTCGCCCTTGGTATAATGAGTTTTATCAAATAAAATTACCGGCACGTTTTTTTCTAACCAAGTCCTGGCGGTTTCAAAAACTTTTTCCAGTTCTTCGGCGGCTTTTAATTCGTCCGCGCTAACTAATTTTTTCGGCGCGGCTTTTTTCGTGACCGTTACGTTCTTTTTCACTTCCTTAATCAAGTCTAAAGCGCCTTGCAGATTTTTTTGGCCGACGTTAATGGCGTCGATCATCTCGGCTTCTATAACTTCTTTGCCGTCGGCTTCTAGCATGATGACTTTTTTCTCCGTGCCGGCGACGATCACGTCCATATCGGACAGTTCGCGCTCGGCGTAGGTCGGATTGAAAATGAATTTCCCTTCCACCCGGCCGACCCGGACGCAGGCGATCGGTCCGTTCCAGTTTAAGCCGGCAATGGACAAAGCGGCCGAAGCGGCTACCAAGCCGACGACGTCATAGTCGTTCTGGCCGTCGGCGGACAGGACCGTCAGCATGACCTGGACGTCCTTTTTTGAATCAGCGCCGAAAAGCGGCCTGATCGACCGGTCAATCATCCGGCCGGTTAAAACCGCTTCGTCCGACGGCCGGCCTTCACGCTTAATCCAGCGCGAGCCTTTAATTATGCCGGCGGCGTAAAGCTTTTCCTCGAATTCAACCATCAAGGGGAAGAAATCAATGCCTTCGCGCGCTTCTTTAGCTTCAACCACGGTCGCCAAAATAGAGGTGTCCCCGTATTGCACGGTCACGGCTGAATCGGCCTGGCGAGCCAGTTTGCCGGTTTTAATAGTGAGTGTGCGGCCAAGCCACTCGGTCGTAAATGTTTGTTCGTTCATAGATTTTTACCTGTCATTGCGAGCGACATAATTTCCTTGTCATTGCGGGCTTGACCCGCAATCTAGAAATTTGTTTTTAGCGTCTAAATCTGGATTCCGGCTCGGAGGCCGGAATGACAAATTAGGAAAGCTCCTCGCAATGACAATGCTTGTGCTTGGCCTGCAAATTGTAGACTATGAGTTAATTCTCACAGTACTAAGTATCTGCGGGCCAGCTTAAATTAATTAATTATCTTAATAAATACTTTTTGTCTTCGCTTAAATTTGTAAAGTCGTCGGCTTCTTCGATCAGTTTGCTCGACGCGGTCTGGCGGAAAGCCATGACTTCAACCAAACAGCCCTTGGTGTTCTGTAAATAATTGACCAGCGGCACGTAATCGCCATCGCCGGTTACTAAAATTATGACGTCCAGTTTCTCGGCCAACTTAATCGCGTCAACGGTTATGCCCACGTCCCAGTCGGCTTTTTTCGCTCCGCCGGCGAAAATCTGCAAATCTTTCATTTTGATTTCAAAGCCCTGAGAATCCAGCGCTTCAAAAAAGGCCGAACCTTCTTCGTTTTCGGTTTTTATGACATAAGCCATGGCCCGGATCAGTTTCCGGCCAGCCACGGCTTCTTTTAGAATTTCCTTGAAGTTGGTTCTGCGTTTATAGAGATTCTTAGCGCTATGGTACATGTTGGACACGTCCACCAGCACTCCCACTCTCTGCTCCTTGTGTTTTATCATATTGATTTTGTCATCTCGACTCCGCCATCGCGGAGGAGAGATCTCCTGAATAGTTATGATTCACAAATAAGAGATTTCTCCCTACGGTCGAAATGACAGTTTATAGTTTATTCTTCGTCTTCTTTATTCTTATGGTCTTCTTCTTCGGCGCGCTCATTTTCCGCGGCTTCGGCTTGCTCGGCTTTTAATTCCTGCTTAGCTAAAATTTCGTCTTCTATTTTCTGTCTGGCTTCTTCGTCTTCCACCATCTTTTTGGCGATTTTTAATTTCAGAGTTTTAGCCAGTTCGTTAAACGATTTTTCGTCTTCTTTTTGTAAATATTTCAATAAGCGGCGGCGTTCGGAAACCTTTTTTAATAAGCCGCGGCGAGATGAGTAGTCATGCTTGTGCTTTTTTAAATGCTCGGCCAGTTCCTTGATTTCCTCGGATAAAATCGCGATCTGTACCTGGGATGAACCGGTGTCGGTTTCATGGATTTTGAATTTGTTAATAATTCTCTGTTTGGCTTTTTTGTCTAACATGTTTGATACGTCCCGAACCGAGACAGAGTGACAAATCTCTGACCAAGATCGGGTACTGTTAAAAATAATAAATTATGTGCTTAGACTAACATAAATTGTAAAAAATTGCAAGGTGTCGTAAAATGAAAGCATGAATCAGCTGACAGAAATTTTCTTAAAACAAAAAAAACTGCTGTCGTTAGTCGTTTTGGCCATAATCGGTTTGGCGATTTACGCCAATTCTTTTAATAATCAGCTGTTTTGGGATGATGACGACGTGATTACCAACAACTATTACATAAAAAACGTTGAATATTGGCCAAAATTTTTTTCTGAAAGCTTGATTGCCGGCGCCGGCCAGGTTTCCAATTACTGGCGGCCGCTACTCTTAGTATCTTTTTCCCTGGATTATCAGGTTTGGGGCTTAACGCCCTTCGGCTATCATTTAACCAACACGATTTTACATATTTTAGCGGCTTGGCTGGTATTTTTATTTTTATTTAAAATTTCCCGCGCCTACAGCCTGTCGTTTATCGTCTCCCTGCTATTTTTAATTCAGCCACTCAATACCGAGGCCGTAACTTACGCGGCCGGCCGGGCTGATCCGCTGTCCACGGTACTGGTTATGCTGGCGCTGATTTTTTATTGGGACGCGCGACAAGAACAAACAGAAGTAAAAAAACCAAGGCTTAAATTTATTTTCAGTTTGATTTTTTTTCTAGCCGGACTATTAGTTAAAGAGCAGGTAGTCATGCTGCCGGCGCTCGTACTGCTCGTTGAGTATGTTTTAATCGACTGGAATAAAAATTTTTGGCAGAAACTGCTGCCGGCCCTGCCTTATGTTTTTCTGGCCGCCGCCTATTTGGCCATGCGACTGTTATTTTTAAATTTTAATGATTTGCTAGGGGGCATGGCTTATGATTCCAGCCTATATAATTCCAGTCTGTACGTTCGGCTTTTGACTTTTACCAAGGTGATGGTTGATTATATCGGCTTACTCTTCGCGCCGCTTGGTCTGCATATGGCCAGGGAAGTGGCGCCGGTCACGTCATTTTTCAGCCGGCCGGTAATAATTTTTTTATTGGCCTTAGCTTTGGCTGTTTTGATAGCCGTTAAAACTTGGCGGACAAATAAACTGATCGCTTTCGGTTTAGCCTGGTACGCGATTTGGCTCTTACTGCGCGCCAATGTTTTGCAAATCAACCGGCCGATGTACGAGCATTGGCTTTATCTGCCCATGGTCGGGTTTTGGTTGGCCATGTTAGGTTTAATAGTTTTAATTTGGGAAAAATATGGCAAGCTAAAAATTCTAAAACAAGCCGGCTTAACCGTTTTATTGGTTTATGTTTTAATCTTTAGCTGGCTGACGATTAAGCGCAATCAGGACTGGCGCGACCCGATTACTTTTTATGAAAAAAATCTGCGCTATACGCCCAGTAGCTTTATCCAGCATAATAATTTAGGCATGGCTTACGCGGCCGCTGGCAGAAACGACCAAGCTATTGCCGAGTACCTTAAAGCCATTGCCATAAAAGACGTTTACGCCCAGGTGCATCATAATCTGGCCAACGTTCTAGCCGCTACCGGCCGGCTGGACGGGGCGGTCGAGGAGTACAAAAAAGCCATGAGCCTGAGCCCGGCTTTTCAGCTGCCTTATCAGAATCTGTTATCAATTTATTTAAATAATAAAAACAAGGCCGGCGCGGAAGCGGTGCTTTTAGAAATGAAAAAAAATCTGGGCGAAAATATTTATTTTAAATACGCCGGCCTGGCCGCTTATTTTTCGGGCGATTACTCAAGCGCCATAAAATTTTGGCGGCTCTGGCTAACGCTTGAGCCGGACAGCCTTGAGGCGCGGGGGCTTATTTCAGAGGCATTAAATAGAACGCAATAATATGGAAAAAGAAATTAAAAATTTTTTAGAATACCTGGAAGTGGAAAAAGGGCTGTCGCGCGTAACCGTTGCCAATTACGCTTTTTATTTAAAGCGCTTCGCGGCTTTCGCGCGCGAGCATGGCGCGGCGTCCCCGGCTAAGGTTTCCAAAGAACTGGTGCATAAATATCGCCTTTGGCTTAACCGGCTGGAAAACGCGAGCGGCGAGGGGTTGAAAAAAAACACGCAAAATTATCATCTGATCGCTTTGCGCGGCTTTTTAAAATATTTGGTCAAAAATGACGTGAAATCGCTTGGGCCGGAAAAAGTGGAGCTAGCTAAACAGGAACAAAGACAGGTTGATTTTTTAGAAGGCTCGGATCTGGAGCGGATTTTAGAGGCGCCGTTTAAAATTGAGCTGCCCGAGATTATTAGAAAGCGCGATAAGGCGATTTTGGAACTGTTTTTTTCCACCGGCTTGCGCGTTTCCGAACTCTGCAAACTGAAAATTGAACATGTTAATTTAAAAAAAGACGAATTCACGGTGCGCGGCAAAGGCGCGAAATTGCGCGTGGTGTTTTTATCGGATGAGGCTAGGCGTTGGATAGATGATTATTTGAAATCGCGCCGCGATGTTAATCCGTATCTGTTTACCAGCCATGACAAGGCGGCCGGCGGACGCGAGGATTTAGCCAACTTAACTCCGAGAAGCGTTCAGCGCTTGGTGCAAAAATACGCCAAAGTAGCCGGCATCACTAAAGAAGTGACGCCGCATACTCTGCGCCATAGCTATGCCACGGATTTATTGATGAACGGCGCTGACATCAGAAGCGTTCAGGCTATGCTCGGCCATTCTTCCATTACCACCACCCAAGTCTACACCCATATTACCGATCAGCAGCTTAGAGACGTGCATAAGGCGTTTCATGGGAGGAAGAGAAAATCTCGCAGCTCGTAACACATAACTCGTAACTTAATGCATTGAATTTTGAGTTGCGGGTTGCGAGTTGTGAGTTATGAGATTTGCTTTGACAAATCAGGCATTAATCGGTAGTATTTGGTTATTGCCCAAAATTGGCAATTTTATTTTACGCGCCCATAGTTTCCCCCTACGCTAAAGCTCCGGGGGACGAGCATCTAAAATTATAATATATTTATAGATATTGGCTTAGTGGAATTTTTACATTAAATCGCGCGCCCATAGTTCAATGGATAGAACACCAGCCTTCTAAGCTGGATATGTTGGTCCGATTCCAACTGGGCGTACCAGAATAACCATCTATATGGAATTAACTAAAATACATTGGCCTGAATCAGTTTGGTTTTTTGATATTGATGATACCTTGAGCGATACGTCCGATGTGTCTTCCTCGGCGACGGAGGGAATCAGAAAGGTATTTAGCGTTCATTTTGATGAGCAAGTTGGTTTAATGATGAAAAATCAGGTTAATGAATATTATGATTTAATGTTACAAGGATGCAGAGTAAAAAAAGAAAATGATTGGTTAAAGATAAAGGGCGGCAGGGAAGCATTTGAAAGTTTATTCAAAGAAGTAAGCAGCCGGCAAGAAAGCATAAAGAAAATATATGGCGTGCCTAAAAAATGGAGCCGTGAATTGTTTGTTAAATTAGCGGCAGATAAATTTAACATAAGAGTTACTCCGGAACTGATCAACGAAGCGGTTGACGCTTATTGGATTGAATTATCAAAAATTACACAATCTTTTGCCGACGCCGTGGAGTTAATAAAAACAATAAAATCGCATAAACGCCCGATATGTTTAATGACCAGCAGCGACGCGAGATTAAAAATGCAACCTGACGGTCAATTTATTTATAATCCAGAATATTCCGAAGCCTTAAAGCGCGAACGGATTGAATTGCTTCGCGATAAAGGAATTGATTTTGATTTATTAAGCATAGGAGACCCGGAAGACAAGCCTCATAAGGATTTTTTTGAGAAAGGAGTTAATAAACTATCCGGCGAACTTGGATTTGCTATCGATATTTCCAAGGCTATAATAGTTGGCGATCAATACAGCATGGATTTACAAACGCCAAAAGAACAATTGGGATTTGGTTTAGCGATTCTAGTTAATAGAAAGACTCCTCATTTGGAAATTATTGACGAGCATCAGGTTAACACTGATAATTTATCCCTTATTGCTGATTTTCTACTTGATTAATTTTTAGAAAGTGATATAGTGAAAAAACAATTCAGATATCAGGAAAGTCCTCGTGCGATTCGAGGCGCTGTGCCGCAGCTGTGATGCCCTTCGGGGACGAGCCAGAATGCTGATAGTTTGTCAGTTTATAATTTTTCTTCGAGCAAAGAAACATGAAAACAAAGAATTTAATAACAATTTTAAGTTTATTTCTGCTAATCACCTTGGCCGGCGCTGCGGTGGTTTTTTTAATTAAAGAAAAGGGAGAATTGGTTGTCGCGGAACAGCCGGCAGTTGCTGAAAAACAAGCTGAACTAATAATTGATGAACTGGCAAAAGCAATAACGACCGCGCCGGAAAAAAATACAACCCCCCAAGCTCCCCTGATAAGGGGGGATGAAAAAGATAGTGCGCCGGTTGAAGAAAAAATTAAGGCCGTTATGATTATCGGCGGAGTTAAATATGACATCGCGGTAAAGCCGGGTAGTTCGGCCCATGACGTCCTGAATTTGTTGAAATTAGAAAATAAAGTTAATTTTTCTGGAAAAAATTATGCCGAGCTGGGATTTTTCGTTGAAGAAATCAACGGCCTGAAAAATGATCCGGCCGGAAAAAACTGGGTTTATTACGTTAATGGCTCTCCGGCGCAAGTTGGCAGTTCAAATTATTTAATTAAAAATAACGATATTATTGAATGGAAATATGAAAAAAAATCTTTTTAAATTAAGTTTGGTTTTTGTTTTAGTTTGGTTTTTTTTGTTCGCCGGTCAGGCTAAGGCCGAAGATTCGGTTACGGTGCGTCTGCAGATTAAAACTAGAGACGCCAGTTTGTATGATCAAGATATTACAGTAACCGCCTGTGAAGATAGCGCTACCGCCAGCACGACTTCGATTAACGCCAAGTGTGCCATTCTGCAATCTGGCTTAGCTAGCGACTGGAGCTTCTGGGGCGAGGACGCCTTTCTAAATTCTATCGGCGCTTATGTTAATAATGCCGACGGCAACGGCGTGTATTGGGCCTGGTTTTCTGATTTAGTTTACGGTGAAGTGGCTTTAAACAAGCACCTTTTAATAAATGGTGAAAAATTATTATTAACTTATAACGTTAACCCGCTAAAGATTTCCGTGAATAACGCCTCGCCGTATGTTAACGCTACTTCTACCATAACGGTCGAGCAGTTCGGCTTGGACGCTAACTGGAGCCCGGTTTGGACGCCGGCGGCTGACAGCCTTTTGATGATCGGTGCAGAAGAGTCGGTTAACGCCAGCGGGATTTATGAATATGTTCCGTCCATGGCCGGCGAAAAAATAATTTACGCCAAAAAAGACGGCTACGTTGACAGTGAAAGCTTAAACATAAATGCAGTGGCAACCAAGAATATTCGCCTGCAGATTAAAACTAGAGACGCCAGCTTGTATGATCAAGACATGGTGGTAAGCGCCTGCGCTGACAGCCCGACCGCCTCGACTACTTCAGTTAACGCCAAATGCGCCGTAGAACAATCCGGCTTAGCTAGCGACTGGAGTTTCTGGGGCGAGGACGCTTTTTTAAATAGCATTGGCGCTTATGTTAATAATGCCGATGGCAACGGCGTGTATTGGGCCTGGTTCGGCGATTTGGTTTACGGAGAAGTGTCGTTAAATAAGCATGTTCTAGTTAACGGAGAAAAATTATTATTAACCTATAATACCAATCCGCTAAAGATTTCCGTGGATAACGCCGCGCCTTATGTTAACGCTACTTCTACCATAACGGTCAAGCAATTTGGTTTGGACGAGAACTGGAGTCCGGTTTGGTCGCCGGCCGCCTCCAGTACTTTGGTGATCGCCGGCCAGGACGCGGAAAATGATAGCGGTAATTATCTATATACCGCTACCGTCGCTGAATCGGTTGTAATTTACGCCAAAAAAGACGGCTATGTTGATAGCGGCGCGCTGATAATTACGGCGCAAGCCAGGCCAAACGAAAATAATAATCAAACTCAAAGCCTGTCCGGCGGCAGTGTCATCATTCCGGCAACGGGCGGCGGCGCACCAGCCGCGCCAGCGGCTCAGCCGGCCAAGTTAGACTTAAATAAAGCTGTAAATTTTTTAATCAATAAGCAGAGCGCGGACGGTTCGTTCGGTTCGGTCATGATAACCGATTGGGCGGCTCTGGCTTTAGCCTCGGCCAATCCGAGCGGTCCGGCCGGCCAGAAAGTTAAAAGCTATTTGCTTGCGGATACTAGTCCTCTGGTCGGCATGAATCCGGTCTCCGATTACGCGCGCCGCGCCATGGCTTTAATGTCATTTAATATCAGTCCTTATGACGGCGTAAAAACTGATTATGTAAAAAAAATAGCGGACCTGTTTGACGGCAGCCAGTTCGGCGACGCCTCATTATATAATGATGACATTTTCGCGCTGTTGGTTTTATATAAAGCCGGTTATACGGCGGACGATGAGATAATCAAAAAAACCGTTAGTTTTGTGATTGCCAGACAGCAGGCCGACGGCTCCTGGAACGGCACGGATTTAACGGCCGCGGCCATTCAAGCGCTTAAGCCGGTTTCGGCCATAAACGGCGTCAGCGCGGCCTTAGCCAAAGCCAGGAATTTTTTAGCTAACGCCCAGGGCGCGGACGGCGGCTTCGGCAATACTTTCACCACGCCCTGGGTGATGCAGGCGATCGCGGCCTTAAGCGAATCGGGCGGATCATGGCAGAAAAATAATAACACGCCGGAAAGTTATTTGGCTTTAAGCCAGGGCGCGGACGGCGGCCTGGAGAAGGACAGTGATTACGAAAATAATCGGATTTGGTCAACCGCTTACGCTATTCCGGCCGTAAAGAATTTACCTTGGTTTAGTATTATGAATGGTTTTTCCAAAGCGGACAGTCAAGCGGTCCCGGCCGCCAATTATAATTTAATAGACAATCGGCTGGCCACTTCAACTTTGGAAAAATTGGACATCGCTACTTCCACGCCGGAAAATTTAATTGCGGCGACCAGCGCGCCGGAGGAACTAATGGATGAAGTTAAGCAAATGGAAACAGCGGATGCCATAGATAATAAAATTAAAACCGTAAAAATTACGGTGGCGCCTAAAGTTTTGGCTGAGAAAATAACTTCGGCAAGACCGAAAAAGGTGGTAGCTAAGAAAATTGAAAATAAACCGGCGGAGATAGCCGCGCCGACCGCGGGCGTAAATGAAACTGCAAATTTAGATGCGCCTGCCGACGATCAGGCCGAGCCTAAAGCCGGTTTATTAACTTTAACCGGCCAGTTAATTTATCGCGGCTTAAAATACATCTTGAATTTATTCGGTTTTTAAGCTATAATTAAATTAATAAGTTAATTAATTAAATTTTATGAAAAAGTATTTGCCAGCATTTATTTTAATCACTTTAGGCATCGCGGCCAGATTTTTACCTCATCCGGCCAACTTCGCGCCGATCGGCGCAATCGCGATTTTTTCCGGCTTGTATCTGCCGAAGAAGTGGGCGCTCATTTTGCCCTTGGCCGCTATGTTTTTTAGCGACTTGTTTATCGGCTTTTACGCCTGGCCGATTATGCTCTCGGTTTACGCCAGTTTGATTGTCATGGGACTGCTCGGCCTGGCTATGAGAAAAAATAAAAAGCTAAGCACGGTTTTGGGTGGGACGATTTTAGGCAGCATAATATTTTATTTAGCGACCAACGGCGCGGTCTGGGCTTTCGGTTCGCTTTATCCGCATACCGCGGCCGGCTTAATGCAAAGTTATTACATGGCTATTCCTTTTTTTAGAAACAGCCTATTAGGCGATTTATTTTATACCGGCGCTTTAGTCGGCGCTTACGAAGCGGTTATGGTTTGGCAAACTCGCCGGCAACTGGCAAAACAACTCGCCTAACATTGACTTTTTAGTAAATTCTGTTATATTATAAAAGTTGCCGCAAGGCAACTTTTGTTTAGGAAAAATCATGGTGGCTATAGTTCAATGGTAGAACACTGGGTTGTGGTCCCAGACACCAGGGTCCGATTCCCTGTAGCCACCCCTATAAAATACCTCTTGTTTAAGCGGTATTTTTGTATATGAAGCATAGCTTGACAATATTGTTAGAATAATATAACATAAAGTTATAAATAATTAACTTTAAATTTATGACTGCCAAAAGATTTATAGTTTATCGTTTAATTTCGGTCATGATTTTGGCCGGCATTGTTTCGGCTTCAATCTCAATAAATAATTACATTTTACCGATTGTTGCCGTCATAATTTTTTTAATTGTTTTTCATAGCATGAAAAAGCAAGTAAGCGAGGTGCTTGAAGATGAAAGAGATTATAACTTGGCCGGTAAAGCTTCCAGATACGCGGTTTCGATTTTTTCCGGCATGGCTTCAATAATTATCATCGTTTTGTTTGCTTTCAGAAGTCGTAACCCGATTTATGAAATTGTCGGTTTGACTTTGGCTTATTCAATCTGCGCCTTATTGCTTCTAATCAGTATTTTATTCAAGTATTTTCAAAAATATGAAAAATAAAATAAAAGAATTAAGGGCGCGCTACAACTTAACTCAAGAAGAGCTGGCGCGTAAAGCCGGGGTCAGGCGTGAAACAATCGTGTTTTTGGAACAAGGGAAATATAACCCCTCTTTAAAATTGGCGCATGATATCGCCCGGATACTGAAAACCAACCTTGATGAGTTATTTGTGTTTGATAAATAATATATTAATTGTATATTATGATCTACGACGCGGTAATAATCGGCGGCGGGCCGGCCGGGATGATGGCGGCCGGACGAGCGGGCGAACGGGGCGCTCGCGTGCTTTTAACTGAAAAAAATAAAGCGCTTGGCCTTAAGCTTTTAGCTACCGGCCATGGCCGGTCTAATCTTACTAACCGGTTAGCCGATAATAAAGAGACAATTAAAGCTTACGGCAAAAATCATAAATTTTTATTTTCCGCTTTTAATAAATTTAGCGTTGCTGACGTTATTAATTTTTTTGCCGAACATGGCGTGGCAACCAAAGAGGAAGACCGCGGCCGAATTTTTCCGCAAAGCGATAAAGCCGAAGACGTCAGGCAGGCGCTTGCCAGCTATTTAAAAGATAATAGCGTGGAAGTTAAATTGGGCGCGGCAGTCAAAAAAATAGTCGCCGTAGACGGAAAAATCTCTAAAGTAATTTTAGACAACGGGAAAGAAATTTTTGGTAAAAACTTTATCATTGCCACGGGCGGTAAATCCTATCCCCTAACCGGTTCAACCGGCGACGGCTATGACTGGCTCGGGAAACTGGGCCATACCATAATCGCGCCCCGGCCGGCGTTAGCGCCGGTAACGGTTAAGGAGAAAATAGTAAAAAATTTGGAAGGCTTAAGTTTGAGTAAAATTAAAATAAGCGTTTTTCAAAATGATAAAAAAATTGTTAGCCGCGAAGGCGAGATTATTTTTACGGCCGACGGCTTAAGCGGGCCGGCCGTAATTGATTTAAGCGAACGGATCGGCGCGCTACTGTCGGATCGAGTTGATGTAAAAATTGATTTTATGCCGGAATATGACACGAGCGGTTTGGAAAAAAAATTGCAAAGCGAGTTTCATGAAGCCGGCTGGAAAATGTTCAAAAATTATTTAGCCTGGCTGGTGCCGCCTAAATTGGCGCCGGTTATAATTAAACTAGCTGGGATTAATGGCGAAAAAAAGGTTAGTGAAATAACCAAACTGGAGCGTGAAGCGCTGATAAAAGCGCTAAAAGAATTCAGTCTGGAAATTAAAGAATTAAAGGGCTTTGCTAAAGCCATGATTACGGCCGGCGGAGTAGACATTAAAGAGGTCGATCCGAAAATCATGCGCTCGCGGCTTTATGGTAATTTATATCTGGCCGGAGAAATTTTGGACATAACCGGACCGAGCGGCGGCTATAATTTGCAGATCTCTTGGAGCACGGGCTATGCGGCCGGGGAGAGTTTGATTTTTTAAAAAAATATGCTAAGCTGAATTTAATGGCGTAAAGCACGCCATTTTTATTTTTTAGGAACTGTCGCTGGATGCTCTTTCGAATATAAATTTTCACAATTTCGAGGAAATTTTTTTTAAAATTTTTGAGGCGATATTATTTTATCGTCAAGGAAATTTTAGAAAAAATTTCCCGAAATTTGGAAATTTAAGACGAATATGGCATCCAGCGACAGTTCCAATTATATGGCCGAAGAAGTAATTTTACGGTTTGAGGAAGTAAATTTTGAATACGAGCATAATAAGCCCATTTTAGACGAGGCCAGTTTCAGCGTGCGCCGCGGCGCTAAAATCACTTTAATGGGCCAGAACGGCGCGGGCAAGAGTTCGCTCTTTGCTTTGATCATGGGCGAGCTAAAACCGAATTCCGGCAAGGTGTCGGTTACTAACGGCGCGTCAATCGCCACGGCGCGCCAGGTCATGGCGCGCGAAGATTTGGATTTAAGCGTGGAAAAATATTTTGCCAAAGCCTTTGAAATGGTGCCGGGCAATTTGGCCAGTAAAATATCTAAGGTCATGACCGCGGTCAATCTGGACGTGCCGACCGACCGTAAAGTCGGCGATTTGTCCGGCGGCCAGCAGGCGCGCTTGCTCCTGGCTTTCGCCTTGATTCAAAATCCGGATATTCTACTCCTCGACGAGCCAACCAATAATTTGGACCAGGCAGGGATTGACCATTTAATTGAATTTTTAGTGATGTATGATAAGACTGTTATAGTCATTTCGCATGACGCGGATTTTTTAAATTGCTTTACCGAGGGCGTGATTTATTTGGATGTCTTTACCCATAAAATAGAAACTTACGTCGGCGACTATTATTCGGTGGTGGAAGAAATTTCTAAGCGCGTTGAACGCGAGCAGAGGAAAAACGCCCAGCTTAAAAAGCAAATTATCGATCGGAAAGAGAAAGTGAATTTTTTCGCCAACAAGGGCGGAAAGATGCGCAAGCTGGCCAAGAAGCTAAAAGACGAAACCGCCGAGCTGGAAGAGGAGATGGTGGACGTCAGGCAGGAAGATAAAACCATTAGAGAATTTTCAATCGCCGCCCAAGAGATCGTGGGCGAGATTGTTAAAATCAGCGCGGTTAAGGTCATTCATAATCATGAGCCGCTGGTTAAGTCGGTGGAAAAGATTATTAGAAAGCGTATGCATCTTTTAGTGACCGGGCCGAACGGGGTCGGTAAGAGCACGTTTTTACGCTCGCTGGTCTCGGGCAAAAACGAGGGCGCGAAAATCTTGGAAGGCGTGCGCGTCGGCTATTACAGCCAGGATTTTTCTAATTTGGATTATAGTCAAACCGTGTTTGAATCGTTATCGAGCGCTTTGATAGAGGGCACCGACACGCAAACCATGCGTTCAGTGGCGGCCGGATTTTTACTGCACGGCGAGTTAATGGGGAGAAAAGTTTCCGAGCTGTCCGAAGGGCAGAAAGGACTTTTGTCCTTCGCTCGCTTAAAGCTCATGCAGCCCGGCCTGTTAATTTTAGACGAGCCGACTAACCACATTAATTTTCGGCATTTACCGGTCATCGCTCAGGCGATTAACGACTTTGAAGGCGCTCTGATTATGGTCAGCCATATGCCGGAGTTCGTTAAGCAAATTGAATTTCAAGAATATTTGGATTTGGGGAAAATTTAATCATGAAAACAGAAAAAAATATTTTAATCATAAGCTGGATCAGCCGCGGCCTATTAGCCGCTTTAGCTATACCGCCGCTTATCTATTGGCCGGAATTTTACGGCCATTTTTACGCGTATTTGACCGGCACGATAATTTCCAATGTTATTACCAAAGAGTGGCTCGTGGTGGTTATTTCAATTTTATTTTTTGCTTTGTTTTTAATTCCCTTAAACTATCGCCGGCGCGCTAAATGGCTTGATTATAGCCTGGGCGTGGCTTTTTTTATTTCGCTGTTCATTGAGATGTACGGCCTGCCCTTAACCATCTTATTCGCTTCTAAATATTTCTTTACCGCCGGCATCAGCCTGCCGGATAATGTAGTTGAATTTAATTTTTTCGGCGTGGCCATGGGCATGGATCTGGCCATGGCTTACGGCGCGGTCTTAATGGCTTTAGGCATTTGCCTCATAAGTTTCGGCTGGTGGTCGCTTTATCGCCAGGCCAAGAACGGCGCCTTTGCCCAATCCGGCCTTTACGCCGTTTCCCGCCATCCGCAATACTTAGGTTTTATTTTACTGATTCTGGGCTGGCTGGTCGGCTGGCCGACCATCATTACTTTGGTCTTCAGCCCGATATTAATTTATAAATATCTTAAGGCCGCTCGCAGCGAAGAAAAAGAGGCTCTAGCGATGTTTGGCGCGGATTACGAGCGCTACCTAATTAAAACGCCGTTTTTGGTTTAATAAAAGATCACTCCATAAACGACGGAGTGATCTTTTGTGATTACTCAATTTTTAAAATCTCATACTCAACTGCTTTGTCCGGTAATTTTATTTTATCGCCGACGCGGCGGCCCATAAGCGCTGAGCCTAAGGGCGAGTTACGCGAAATTATGCCCTTGGCCGGATTGGCTTCGGACGAGCCCAGAATTAAAAAAGTTTTTTGTTTGCCGGCCGATTTAACTGTAACCGTGCTGCCCAGGGCGACTTGATTAGCGCCTTTAATATGCCTGATTATCACGGCGCGCTTCAGATGATCTTCAATCTCTAAAATTCCCCGGTTCATGCCTCTTAATCTTCCTTTGGCGATCTGATAAGCCGCATTCTCGGAAAAATCGCCGTCCGAAGCGTATTTTTTAACTTCTTCGGCTAGCCGCGGCCGATTATATTTTAATCGGTCCAGCTTATTTTTTAGCTCGTTATATTTTTCCTCGGTCAGATACTCGTCCGGTTTAAGATAAGTATATTTGCCGGGTTTTCTGTAGGGTAGTTGCATTAGATTACCACTTTATGATACATCTTAGCGCTGATAAGCGAGATGATAAAAGCGCTGATTGACAGTACGGCTAAATCAAACGGTAGGCGGCTTAAGTCGCCGGTAACTAAGAGTCCGCGCAAGCCGTCAACCATATAGCTTAGCGGATTGATTTTGGCCACGATTTGCAGCCAGGGCGGCATGATTTCAATCGGGTAAATGGCGTTGGAGGCGAAAAATAAAGGCAGGGTAATGACTTGGCCGATGCCCATGAAGCGTTCCCTGGTTTTAACAATTGAGGCGATGATCATGGACAAGCCGGCGAACAGCCCGGCGCCCAAGATAGTGATAACGATCACGCCTAGAATTATGGCGACCGAAAAGTTTAACTTAATGCCGGTCAGGGCGGCGAATAAAAATATAATGACCGCCTGGCTTAAGCCGCGTACGCCGGCGGACAGCATCTTGCCCCAGACTAAAGCCAGCCGCGGCGTGGGCGTGACCAAAAATTTTTGGAGTAGTCCCATGTCGCGCTCCCAGATGATTGATAGGCCGTAAAAAATCGCTAAAAAAGTGATTGATTGGGTTAAAATTCCGGGCGTAATGAATTGCAGGTAGGTAAAGCCATCGGTTGGAATGGCGCGGGTGCGGCTTAGGGCCTGGCCGAAAATGCCCAGCCATAAAATCGGTAAAATGGCGCGGGTGGCCAGCTCGGTCGGGTCATGCGCCAGTTTTCTGATTTCCATTTCGGCCATGACATAGGTTTTAGCGAAAAGTTGTAAAATAGTTTTTATCATATTAGCCCAGCCTCCTGCCGACGGCACGGTTGCGCCTGATTTCTTTAAAGTTGGCGTTTATCTGAAGCTTGGTTCCGGCGAAAAAAGCGAAAGCGTCGTCTAGGGTAGCGTCCGCGCGGCCGGTTTTTTGCTTTAGCTCTAGAGACGTGCCGATGACCGCGATTTTTCCGCCGTGCATGATAGCGATTTGGTCGGCATTATCTTCAGCTTCGTCCATGTAATGGGTGGAGAAAAATATCGTGGTGCCGTATTTATTTTTTAGCTCCAAAAGATGGCGCCAGACGCTTTGCCTCGCCAGCGGATCCAGGCCGGTGGTCGGTTCGTCTAAAAATAAAACCTTAGGCCGGTGCATCATGGCCTGGCCGATTTCGAGTTTTCGAATCATGCCGCCGGAAAAAGTTCTGACTAAAGCGTCGGCCTGACGCTCCAGGTTTAGAAATTTAATAGTTTCGTCAACGCGGCCGGCGCGCTCAGGTTTAGGTATATCATAAAGCCGCGCCATCAGTTTTAAATTTTCCCGCGCGGTTAAAGCGCCGTCAACCGACAGCATCTGCGGCACGTAGCCGATAGACTGCCTGACGGCAGCGGACGAACGCGCGATATCCAGGCCGTTTAATTCCGCGCTGCCCGAAGTCGGTGCAAGCAGAGTGATTAACATCTTTATGGTGGTGGTTTTGCCTGCGCCGTTCGGGCCTAAAAAGGCAAAGATATCGCCGGTCCGGACGTTAAAACAGATATCGTTGACGGCAATGATATCTTTATATTTTTTAGTCAGATTGGTTACGCAGATGATATTGGGCATAAAATAAAAGAGTGAAAAAGCTTCGCGTCTTTTTCACAATTTCATTTTAACGCAGATTGTTTTAAAAGACAAATATGACAAAATAAAAAAAGCCGCCTAACTGCGCGTTGGCGGCTTGTACGATTTAAGATAAGACTTCTTCTAAATCTGGATTGACTATTTTTTTAACTTTTCCATTTCTTCTTTAATTTTTTCCATCTCTTCTTTTAACTGCGAAAAATTGACTTCTTCAATTTTCTGGCGTCTTCTGCTGTATTCGGTAGCCATAACCGCTCCAATAAACGCGCCTAGGCAAGCAGGCGTCAGGTATTCCAGATTTTTTACGAAATAGAATACCGCGATGTAGCTGGTAAAGTTTAAAGCGGCCGCGTAAAAACCGGCCTTGAACGCGCGATGATCTATGACTTTATTAATTAAAAAAACGTTGAGAAACCAAAACAGTGCGTCACAAAAAAAGATAATTACCGCTGTTGAAATTTCAAAATCCACAAAGCACCTCCGGGCTTTTTCAAGGAACGGTTAGTTGGTAGACATTTTTTGTTTTTATATTAGCAAAATAAATTTTAAAAATCAAGCCGCGATTGAATAATATCGCCGCCTGCTTTATACTTAATAATACATGAAAACATTTTATAAAATTGTCCAAACTTTGGCCTTGATTGCCGTGATTGGCGGTTTGGTATTTTATTTTGAACCGGAAATCAAGCTGGCAATCAATAATTATAACCGGCGGTTTAAGCCGTGCGACCGGCCGATTACCTATTCGCTTGGCGATTATGACAAGCGCTTTGGCTTGAGCCAGGAAGAATTTTTAAAAGCAGTTGACCGGGCGGTGGAAATTTGGCAGGCGCCGATAAATAAAAATTTATTCTCGTATTCCGAAGCCGGTGGGCTGAAAATAAATTTAATTTACGATGCCCGGCAAGAAGCAACTAATAAATTAAAAGCTTTGGGCATAAACATCCATAATGACAAAGCTGGCTACGAGACGCTTAAAGGCAAATATGCTGCCATGGAAAAAGTTTACGAGCGGCAGAAAATCGAGTTGGACAACCTGGTAAATTATTATAATCAGCAGAAAGCCAATTATGAAGACGAAGTCAAAGCGGCCAACCGCCGCGGCGGCGCCAGCGCGGATGAATTCGCCATCTTAGAGCAAGAACGAAAAGAATTGAATAATTTAGCCGAGTCAATCAAGCCGAAACAGGAAGCGCTAAATAAAATGGCTGATGATATTAATGCCCTGGTTAGCGTGATAAATAAATTAATCCGCGAGCTGAATTTGACTGTTAATAATTATAACGCCATCGGCTCGGCAGCCTCGGGCGAATTTCAGGAAGGCCAGTACGTCCGCGACGAGGCCGGCGAAAGAATCAATATTTTTCAGTTTGACGACCGAGCCGCTTTGCTTAAAGTTTTGGCGCACGAACTGGGCCACGCCCTGGGACTTGAACACGTGGATAATCCGCAAGCCGTCATGTATCGCTTAAATGAAAGCGGCAATGAAAAAATCACGGCTGATGATTTGGCCGAACTGAAAGGCGCGTGTAAAATAGAGTAATATTATATATGAACGAATTTTTATTAAATTTACCTTTGCCCATATTGGACCATTGGGGTTACGCCATTATTTTTCTTTCGGCGATTATGGAAACTTTGCCGATTTTAGGCACGTTCATCCCGGGCCAGACCGTCGTGGTCGGCGCGGGCATTTTGGCTAAACTGGGCATGTTGCGGCTGGAGGCGGTTATCTTGGCCGCGGCGATCGGCGCGGTCGTGGGCGATCTCTTGGCCTATTTTATCGGCCATAAATATGGCTATGAATTTATCGTGCGCTATGGCCGCTATTTTTCTATCAACCAGGACAAATACGAAAAAACCAAGATTTTGGTGGCCGAGCACGCGGGTAAGGCGCTGATTTTTGGCCGGTTCAGCCCGTTCACGCGGGCGGTTACCGCTTTTTTGGCCGGTATCTGCCGCTTAAAATTTCCCAGGTTCATTTTTTATTCAATCGTGAGTGGCATTATCTGGTCGGTTGTTTCCGTACTATTCGGTTATTTTATGGGCCAGGGCTTTATCGCCGCGGCCGAATATTTTGGCTGGATCGTCTTCGCCGCCGTGATTTTCATAGTTTTAATTATTTTGGCCTATCGCTACCTTGACCGCAAAAAACATATATTTGTCAGAAACCATTTGGTTTTTTTAATTTTAAACGCCATATCAATTTATGTTTTTTCCAAAATGGCCGAAGATTATTTAGAAAAAGAATCAACTTACCGTTTAGACCTGTGGCTGGCGCAAAATATTTCTTTAATCAGCGAGCCCTGGCTGAACCGGCTGATGGTTTTTATTACTTCGGTTTTTAGTCCGGAAGTTTTATTGGCCGTGGCCATGCTGGCTTCAATTTATTATGCCGTAAAGAAGCATTGGTACCGCGCGGCTTTGGTTTTTTTAAGTTCGGCGGGCGGGGCGGCTTTAAGCGCGGCTATAAAAATTTTAGTTGCCCGGCCGCGGCCGGACGGCGGTTTAGTTTTAGAAACCGGTTTCAGCTTTCCCAGCCAGCACGCTTTTATGTCGTTCATCTTTTTTTCTTTAGTCTATTTGCTGTTCAGGGAATATATTAAGCCGCTTGGACTGAGATATTTGTTCGCGGACGCCAATTTTATTTTGATTATCGCGATCGGTTTTTCGCGGGTTTATTTAAAAGTCCATTATTTTAGCGACGTGGTCGCCGGCTACGCGCTAGGGATTTTTTGGCTGACGCTGTTAATTTTAATTTTTAGGATCGGCTTTAAGCTGGCCGGCGAATATCCCTGGCTGGAAAAATTAATTAAAAAATAAAAATCCCGCGCTTGGCGGGATTTTTTGAAAGTTGTTTAATTTTTATTCAATGCAGCAGTCGATCACTTTTTTGACTATTTCTGAAAATTTGCTCATAACCCCGACTTTTTTATCCGGCGCGGAATTTACCGGCTCGGCGGGCAGGCCGGTAGAAGCGCTCAGCATACCCTCGTCAATTTTTTTTAAGCCGGTAGTGTCGATTACGCCCATGTTTAAAGCCCAAAACAGAGAGTAGAGCTCGAAGGCTTTTTTAAACAGGTCTTCGGCTTCGTCTTTCCGCCCCTGCCCCAGCGCCTTTGTCCCGACTTCCATTAATCTCATGCTGGCGGCTAATAGATGCTTGGAAATACACCAGACTTCGCCCTCGTAATCTTTAATGATTTTTTTTAAAAGTTCTTTTCTGATGGAACGCACCTGGTTGAGTAAATCGTAATAGCTGGTTTTACCGGTTTTTATGCCGGTAAAAAAGAAATGCTCCTCAATGCTGATTAAGTTCATGATGGCGATGGACAAGTCCTGATCGGACGACAGGTCCATCTTGTCCTGCTTTTTTAAATTGTCTATTTTATTGACTAACTCTTGGTAGTTTTCAATTGGCATATGATTTTAATTGGAAATAAAATAAAAGATTAAGCTAAGAATCGCCAGCGAACTGACCGGCACGACGACCTTTTGAAATGGAAAATAGACTTTACCGCCGTTGGTTTTCTTAAGGTATTCATTAAAGATAACGCTGGCGATAAAGCCAATCGTGCCGATAATAATTCCCAGAACCAATTTATCAATTCCCCACAGTTTATTCAAGGGGTGGCCGACAATATCATAATAATAGAGCGGTCCGATAATCATGGCATAATAGGCGATAAAAATCAACGGCTGGCGGCCTAAAAATTTTATATTTTTTTTGGTCAGCCAGTTGATGGTAAGTAGCGACACCGAAACCATTAGGGCGCCGATCCAGAGTCCGGTAATGCTATCGTCCACGCCCAGCCAGCGGGTGAGTCCCACGCCGGCCGAGACCGCCGCCGTGCAAATTACGCAAATCGGCGCGAAGGCCTTGGCCGCGGCCAGGGGCAAAAGCAGTAAAAATGAAAAAATTAAGATATAGGCCATAAATCAAGGTTAAAATTAATTATTTGTATTATAGCATAAACCGATAAATACACAATTGGAAAAAACGGCTTTAAATGGTAAAATTAGATTGTTAGATTAATTATTAATTCATATTAATATGGTAGAGATAAATAAACTAGATAAGATTAAAAGCGAAGGTTCAAAAATTTCCCGGGAAGTTAAAGAGAAAACTTTCGGTTTTGTCGTTACGGCCTTGGGGCTGGTGGCCGGTTTGGCCTGGAACGAGGCGATTCAGTCTTTAATTAAAAGTTTTTTTGCCGTTGATAAAGATTCGGTTTTGGCTAAATTTATTTATGCCATTGTTATAACCGTGGTTGTGGTAATAATCACTGTTTATTTAACCAGGCTCTTCGGCAAAGACGAAGAAAATAATAAAAAATAGCATGAAGACGCAAGCGCGCGCCAAAGTCGGAGGACGCAGAGGTAATCCGGGCTATCGGACGCCATCGGGTTTTAAGGTCAGGCAAAGTTTAAGGGCGAAGATTGAAAAATATAAATATAATAAAATATGAAATTCTATAAAATTGCCGGTTTAATAATAATTATTTTCATAATCGCTATTGCGGCGGCGTTATATTTTAATAAAAAAACCGCTATCGCGCCCGGACCGGAAGAGTTAGCGGAAGTGAAAGTTACCACGCCCCAGCCCAAGCAAACCGTGTCCAGTCCGATTATTGTTTCCGGCCAAGCCAGGGGCGGCTGGTTTTTTGAAGCCAGTTTTCCCATGGAATTGGTTGACGATCAAAACAATCAATTAGGTATAAGCCATGTGCAGGCGCAAAGCGACTGGATGACCCCGGATTTCGTGCCGTTTTTAGGCGAACTGCATTATCAGGCTGCGGCCACCACTACGGGTAAATTAATATTAAGAAAAGACAATCCTTCCGGTCTGCCGCAGTTTGACGCCAGTTTTGAAATTCCGGTTACGATAACCCCGAGCCAGACGACTTTGGTTAAAGCCTTTTTTAACAATAATAATTTTGATCCGGAAGTCTCATGCAATAAAGTTTTTGAAGTTGAGCGGCGCGTACCCAAGACCGTGGCCGTGGCACGGGCGGCGCTGGAACAACTTTTGGCCGGGCCGAGCGCGCGGGAAAAAGCACAAGGCTACTTTACTAGTCTTAATCCAGGTGTTAAGCTGCAAAAGCTGGAAATTACGGGAGGGGTGGCCAAGGTTGATTTTGACCAGACGCTGGAGCAAGCCGTGGGCGGCTCCTGCCGCGTCTCGGCTATTCGCGCGCAGATTACGGAAACACTAAAACAATTTTCCACAGTTAAAGACGTGGTAATCTCGATTAACGGCCGGGTTGAAGATATTTTACAGCCGTGATGATGACCGGGCGAGAGAAATTACTTGTCCGCTTAGATAAAATTTGGGAGTTTTTTACAAAAAATTAAGAGGTAAGAATGTAATTTTTTGTAAAAAATCTCTACGATTTTATATGCACGGAAAAGTAATTTCTCGCCCGGTTATAACGTAAAAACAATTATGAATTTAGAAAAATTGGAAGAAGCATTGAGCGATGAACCGAAGTTCAGATTAAAACAGGCTAAGCAGGCTGTTTTTATTGACTTACTAAATGATTGGCAAAAAGCCACAAATTTTTCTTTGCCTTTGCGTGAAAAATTGAACGCCGAATGCCCGCTAGAAATTAAAGAGGAGATTTTTAAAAGCCGGGATAAAAATTCGGTCAAAGCTTTGATAGAGCTGGCTGACGGTTTAAAAGTGGAAACGGTTTTACTAAAGCATGACGACGGGCGCAACACGGTTTGCGTTTCCTCTCAGGTCGGCTGTCCCATGGGCTGTCTGTTTTGCGCCACCGGCAAGATGGGTTTTAAGCGGAATTTAACGGTTGATGAAATCGTGGAGCAGGTTTTACTTTGGGCGCGTCAGCTAAAAAGCCGTGATGAGCGCGTGACCAATTTGGTCTTTATGGGCATGGGCGAGCCGTTTTTAAATTATGAAAATGTTCTGGCCGCCATCAGACTGATGAACGACAAAGACACTTTAAACATCGGCGCGCGCCATATTTCTATCTCCACGATCGGCGTAGCCGCTGGCATAAAAAAATTAGCTAAAGAAAATCTGCAAATAAATTTAGCCTTGTCGCTTCACGCCCCGACCGACGACCTGCGCGCCAAAATCATACCTTACGACGCGGCCAACCCGATAAAAAACCTGATAAAAGACATAAATTATTATTTGGACCAAACCGGCCGGCGGCTGATGATTGAATATTTAATGATTGACGGCTTTAATGATTCGCCGGACCAGGCGCTGGAGCTGGCCGATTTATTAAAGCATATTGACCCGCCCTTATTTTTCGTTAATTTAATTGCTTATAATCCGACGGCCGACTTTAAGCCGTCAACCTCCCGAGCGATTTTTGCCTTCAAGAAAATTTTAAGAGATAATAAGATTGACGTGACCGAACGCTACCGCTTCGGCCAGGACATTAACGCCGCCTGCGGGCAGCTGGCGGGAAAATAAAATATGCCTAAAAAATTTTTTACAACCGAAGAAGCAAAAACCATTGGCGACCAGATCGGGATTGATTGGGGGAAAGTTGATCTGGAACAGTTTAAGCAGGGCCTGCACGTTGAGTTGGAGCATGGCTTGCATGACGACCAGACAAACGTCACTAATGACGACCTCGTTACCACGGGCAAGATTGCCTGGGCGCATTTAAAAGAGTTTCCGGATTACTACACGCGGCTTAAAAAAATGGAAGACGAGGCCGAAGCGTATTGGAAAGATAAATTGACAAGCTAGAGGCAGCGTGCTACTATATAGATACTAAGGCTAGTTGATTAAATTCAAACTAGCCTTTTTTATTAAAATAATTATTTTATAAAAAATATGTCAGATATAACAAACGCGATTAAACAGATCTGCGAAGAAAAAAATTTAAGCTACGAAGCGGTTTTGGAAACCATTGAGTCGGCCTTGGCCGCGGCCTACCGCAAAGATTTCGGCGAAAAAAACCAGAATATCAAAGTGGAATTTGACCCGGAAACGGCTAAGTCCAAGGTTTATGACGTAAAAACCGTGGTGGAAGATATGCCGGAAGAGGAGATTGCTGAGGAAGGTGAAGAAATTGAAAAGAAACCTGAAACTGAGCCGGTTGCTGGCGAGACCGGAGAAGAAGTCAGGAAGTTTAATCCTAAGACCGAAATACAAATTAAAGACGCCAAAGAGCTTAAAAAGACCGCTAAAGTCGGCGATGTCATAAAAACCAAGCTGCCGATTCCGGACGCTTACGGCCGCATGGCCGCGCAAACCGCTAAGCAAGTAATTATCCAAAAGCTGCGCGAAGCCGAACGGGAAATGATTTTTTCTGAATTTAAAAATAAAGAGCATGAAGTCGTGGCCGGCGTGGTCCAGCGCCGCGAAGGCCGGGTGGTTTTAGTGGATTTGGATAAAGCGGTCGGCGTTTTACCGGCCGAAGAGCAGATCATGAACGAGCGCTATCGCCCGGGCGACCGGGTTAAAGTTTACGTTAAGCAGGTCGGCGTTACGCCGCGCGGCCCGGAAATAATTTTATCGCGTACTTCGGACGAAATACTGAAAAAAGTTTTTTATCTGGAAATTCCGGAAATTTCCAACGGCCTGGTGGAAATTAAGGCCGTGGCTCGAGAAGCCGGCAACCGTTCAAAAGTAGCGGTTTCGGCCGCGGGCGAAAATGTTGACCCGATCGGTTCTTGCGTGGGCCAACGCGGCGCGCGAATTCAGACGATTATCAGCGAATTAGGCGGAGAAAAAATCGATATAATAGAGTACGACGAAGACCCGGCGAAATTTATCGGTAAAGCTTTGGCTCCGGCCAAAGTTTTAAGCGTGGAACTGGATGAAAAAGAAAAGAAAGCCACGGCTAAAGTGGCCGAAGATCAGCTGTCGCTCGCCATCGGTCGCGAAGGCCAAAACGTCCGCTTAGCCGCCAAGCTGACCGGCTGGAAATTGGATATTGTGGGAGAGAAAGCGGAGAAACCGGTAGCTGAAGCTGAACCTGAAACTGAAAAAGAACCTGAAGCGGAAGCGGAAAAGCAGGAAGAGGAAAAGAAAGAAGAATAATATTAATATATAAATTTTTAATAACAAATTTTGTAATTTTTAAATAATTTTTTAATATCCTAATTTTTAAACATTAAAAATTTAGATATTATTTAAAAATTAAAAATTATAAAATTAAAAATTGTTATGACCCCAACCACACTCTTTATTCTCGCCAGTTCGCTGCTCGCCATCGTTTACGGCGCGATTCTGGCCAAGCTGGTTTTGCGCCTGCCGGCCGGCAACGAAAAAATGCAAGCCATTGCTAAAGCCATTCAGGAAGGCGCCCAAGCTTATCTAAACCGCCAGTATAAAACTATTGCCATGGCGGCGGCTGTTATTTTTTTAATTCTTGGATTTGTGCCTAAGCTGGGTTGGACTATGGCCGGCGCTTTTTTACTGGGCGCGTTTTTGTCCGGCTTGACCGGCTATATCGGCATGCACGTTTCGGTGCGCGCCAACGTTCGCACGGCTGAAGCGGCTCGCGGCGGGTTAGCTAAAGCCCTGGACGTGGCGGTTAAAGGCGGCAATGTTACCGGCATGCTGGTCGTGGGACTCGCCTTACTCGGCACGGCCGGTTTTTATTTTGTAACTCGCGACACGCAAGCTTTAATCGGCTTGGGTTTCGGCGGTTCTTTAATTTCCATTTTCGCCCGCCTCGGCGGCGGAATTTTTACTAAAGCGGCTGACGTCGGCGCCGACTTAGTGGGCAAGGTTGAAGCCGGCATTCCAGAAGACGATCCGCGCAACCCGGCGGTCATTGCCGATAATGTGGGCGACAATGTCGGCGACTGCGCCGGCATGGCCGCTGATTTATTTGAAACTTACGTCGTGACTTCCATCGCCACCATGATTTTAGGCTCGCTCCTGTTCGCCGGCTACGGCAACGCGGTACTCTATCCTTTAGTCATCGGCGCGGTCTCCATTATTACTTCTATCATCGGCAGCTTCTTTGTTAAATTAGGCAAGAGCCAAAATATTATGGGCGCTTTATACAAAGGACTGATTGTGGCTGGCGTTTTGGCCGCTATCGCTTTTTATCCGGTAACTAATTATTTAATGGCGGACAACGGAACTTATTCCGTCATGAATTTATATTTAGCTTCATTGGTCGGCTTAGTCGTGACCGCGGCCATGGTTTTCATCACTGAATATTACACGGCTAAAGAATACGCGCCGGTTAAGTCCATTGCTGAAGCGTCAAAAACCGGACATGGCACTAACATCATCGCCGGTCTGGCCGTTTCCATGAAATCTACCGCTTGGCCGGTAGTCGTGATTGTGGCCGCCATCTTAGCGTCATTCAGTTTAGCCGGACTTTACGGCATCGCCATCGCGGTCATGGCCATGTTGTCCATGGCTGGGATTATCGTGACGATTGATTCTTACGGCCCGATTACGGATAACGCCGGCGGCATCGCCGAAATGGCGGAAATGGGCGATGAGGTGCGCGCCGTCACTGACCCGCTGGACGCGGTCGGCAACACCACAAAAGCCGTGACCAAGGGCTACGCCATCGGTTCAGCCGCTTTAGCTGCTTTAGTTTTATTCGCGGATTTTACGCACAGCATTCCCGAGACTTTTGAGTTTATGATTAATGACCCGAAAGTTTTAGCCGGTTTATTCATCGGCGGACTTTTGCCGTATTATTTCGGCGCTTTATGCATGCAGGCGGTGGGCAAAGCCGCTGGTTCGGTGGTGGAAGAAGTGCGCGCGCAATTTAAAGCTAAACCCGGCATTATGCTCGGTACGGAAAAACCTGATTATGGCCGAACCGTGGACATCGTCACTAAGGCGGCTATCGGCGAAATGATCATTCCGGCTTTAATCCCAGTAGTGGCGCCGATTTTAGTCGGTTTCATTTTAGGCGTCGAGGCTCTAGGCGGACTTTTAGTCGGCTCAATTATCACGGGAATTTTCGTGGCCATTTCCATGACTTCGGGCGGCGGGGCTTGGGATAATGCCAAGAAATATATTGAAGATGGCCATTTCGGCGGCAAAGGTTCGGAGGCGCATAAAGCGGCCGTCACCGGCGATACGGTCGGCGATCCTTATAAAGATACGGCCGGCCCGGCGATCAATCCGATGATTAAGATCCTTAATATAGTAGCGTTGTTGATTGTTGGGTTGTTGATATAACAAGGGTTTGTGTAAATATTATCGCATGCGTGTTGGGGCGAAATTCATTAAATTTTCTACTGCGGAACTCGGCCGAGAGTACTCGGCCTCAAACAGTCCTCGCACGAAAATTTAACAAATTTCGCCCCAACAACTAAAATTGACAATTATAGATAAAAATAATTTCCCCAGCCGAGCCGCAATATTTCAAAATAAAAAAACCGTAGCCTTGGGTAGACTACGGAGTGTGCAATGTGCGGGAGGGAGACAGGGATCATTCTGACGGGGAGGTCAAAAGTTGATCCTGGGGCATAGCAGGCTCTTTCGACTTTCCGTCTTTCACGGTTTGATCCGTTACTTTATGTTGTATTTGCCTTTGTAAAGCCTCTCCCTTTTTAATTGCGCTTTCAACGACCGTTTCACTCCCGTAGTACATATTGACCCCTCCTTCCAGAATAGAATTTAGTAACGTTGAAATAACAATAATTGTATCAATATAATAATATTATTTAATATATTTGTCAACTATGAATATCTCCAAAAAAGACTTAGGCAAGTCGCAAATTGAAATAACGGTAGAACTTACGGCCGAGGAATTCAAGCCGTATGTTAGCCGCGGCGCGGAAAAAGTTTCCGAGCAGGTTAAAATCGAGGGCTTCCGCCCGGGCAAGGCGCCTTATGACGTTTTAAAAAATAGCGTGGGCGAGATGACGATTTTAGAAGAAGCGGCGCATCTGGCCATAGATAAAACCGTGGATAAAGTAATTAAAGAAAACGTGACCAGCCAGTTAGTCGGCCAGCCGCAAGTCAACGTGACTAAACTGGCGCCGGACAACCCGATGGAATACAAGATGGTTTTAACCATACTACCTGAAGTGAAATTAGGCGAGTATAAAGAATTAAAAATTAAGCAGGCTAAAGTTGAAGCCAGCGACGAGGAAGTGGAAAAATTAATAAGCGAATTGCGCGAGATGCGCGGCAGTGAAACCGCCTCCGAGGCCGAAATAAAAACCGGCGACCGGGTAATTATGGATATAGAAATATTTTTGGACAAAGTGCCGGTGGAAGGCGGCCAGGGCAGGGGGGCGGGCGCGATCATGGGAAAAAATTATATTATTCCGGGTTTTGATAAGCAGATTATCGGCGCGAAAAAGGACGAGGTTAAAGAGTTTAAACTAGCGTATCCGGCCGATTATCATGATAAAAATTTGGCCGGCAAGCTGGCCGAATTCAGAGTGAAAGTTAAAGATGTTTATAACCGCGTTCTGCCCGAAGTAAATGAGGAGTTCGCCAAAGGTTTCGGCTTAACCAGCGTGGCCGAGCTAAAAAGCAATATTAAAAAAAGTTTGTCGGCCGAAAAAGAGCAGGAAGAAATTAAAAAGAGCGACGCGGCCATGCTTGATGCGATCATCAGTAAAACAAAATTCGGCGATATCCCGGAAGCGCTGGTTAAACACGAAGCCGAAGTTATGATTTCTGAGCTGGAATATAATGTTAAACAGCAAGGCGCTAGTTTCGCTGATTATTTGATGCATCTTAAAAAAACGCGAGAGCAGATCATGCTCGATATGACGCCGGACGCGGTTAAACGGGTTAAAGTCTCCTTGATTATTAGAGAAGTGGCGCAGGCAGAAAAAATTGAAGTCAGTCATGAAGAGATTCATAAAGTGATTGAAGATATTGAAAAGCAGTATAAAGGCAACGCCGCGGTCGCGGAACGGGTTAAGAGCCATGCCTACCATGATTACGTTGAAAATAATCTGACTGGAAAAAAAGTCATGGAAAAATTGAGAGAGTGGAACGTGGTAAAATAAAAAATAAAATTTATGCCCGTACTGGCGGTAAATAAACGAGCCAATTTTGATTACGAGATCCAGGAGACTTACGAGGCCGGCTTGGTGCTTTTAGGGCATGAAGTAAAATCGGTTAAAACCGGGCATGTCAGCCTAAAGGGCAGCTATGTCACATTGAAAAAAAATTCCGGCAAGAGTTTGCCTGAGGCTTACCTGACTAACGCCCATATTCCTTTATATAAGCACGCGGCCAAGAACTTAAGCTATGAGCCGACCAGGCCGCGCAAGCTGCTCCTCAAAAAGAAAGAAATCGCCTATTTAATAGGAAAAAAGGACGAGCAAGGCTTGACATTGGTGCCGCTAAAAATATATACTAAGCGTAGTTTTATTAAACTGGAATTCGGCGTAGGCAAAGGCCGGAAGAAGTTTGATAAGCGAGAGGTTATAAAGAAGCGCGAGCTGGATAGGAATTTAAGGACTTTAACAAAAGAGAAAATTAGATATTAATTTGGGGATGCTAGGCATCGATAATAAAATTTTCTTCAAAGCGAGCAGAAGTGCGCGTTAGCCGCCACTTTAATCCGAGCTAACAAACATAATAAGTGCCAAAAACTTATTGAGCAAAATGACATTCTCTTGGAGAATGCCCGCTTTTGCCACCGTTGCCGCTTAATAGCCGCAACCATCCGCCCGGCTTAGCCTAAGGGTCGGATCACGGGTGTCATATTTTAGGCTCGGACAGCCGTTTGCTTTAGGCGGTTGTTTTAAAAAATTAAAGCTGGCCGTCGCCGATTTTGTTCAGTTTTTACGGCGCCGGCGAGAACTTAAACTGGTCTAATCTGTACACTTGCTTAAAGAAATTTATTAGACAGGGGTTCAATTCCCCTCATCTCCACCTCGACACATTGTTATAGTGTAATAGGTAGACGCATAAACATATATGTTGCTATATCATTACCGTTATGATATAATAATGTATATGAGAACAAAAAGTTGGACTGAGCAACAGCTAAAAGAGGCGGTTAAAAAGTCAACCAGCGTTAGGCAGGTTTTAAAATTACTTGGATTAAAGCTGGCTGGCGGGAACTATAATCAAATAAAAAAATATTTGGTTATTTTTAAAGTAAACACTAGCCATCTTAAGGGGCGCGGTTGGAATAAGGGGTTGACCGGTTTTAGCAGTCCGAGAATAGCTTTAAATAAAATTTTAGTTAAAAATAGTAGTTTTCAAAGCTACAAGTTAAAAAAAAGATTGTTTAAGGTAAAATTAAAATTACCTAAGTGCGAAGAGTGCGGTTGGGCGAAAGTTTCACCTGACGGTCGTTTGCCACTTGAGCTTGATCATATAAACGGAAACAGCAAAGATAATAGAATCGAGAATTTAAGAGTGCTTTGCCCTAATTGTCATAGTCTGAAACCAACACATCGTGGAAGAAATATGAGAAAACGCTAAGGTCCAGTGGCGGAACTGGTATACGCGCGACACTTAAAATGTCGTGCCCGTAAGGGCGTGTGGGTTCGACTCCCACCTGGACCACTAGGTATAAAAATTAAATTGCGGGTATCGTATAATGGTTATTATGAGTCCTTGCCAAGGACTAGAAACGGGTCCGATTCCCGTTACCCGCTCCAAATTTTTCTTCAAAAAATTCAATAAAAAAGGGCGCCGCAAGCGGTGCCCATGAAGCAGAAGTTAAACTCCATCAGATTTTACAGTAGTAGGCGATGACAATCGCCGCCCACATGGCGAGGAGCGAGAGAAACGACCGCCAAAACCAAGTGGCGCCCGGGCTACGCAGTCTTTTCGTACGCCATTCAGCCCAGCCCGGCACGAAAACTCCAAAAGGCGAGAAAATAAGAAGGAGGACGGTGGCGGTTTTAACGACTGAGGGAGGCAGAGAGGTAATGATATATTCTAGAATAATCCAGAGTTGGACAGCGAAGAAGATCATGTGGCAGACGCCCGCGGCAGAAAGGTCGCGATACCAATATTTTTTTTGGTCAACCTGAACTCTTTCAGAAATTGTCATCGAGTCCCATCCGACTTTCGCTAAATCCTGACTCCTGGTATGCGTGGGAAAAATATGACCACGAATATCCCACCAAGACTTATGCAGTTGCCAGGTAATAACAAGACTGATTACCAAGAACAGTAGTGAGTGCCACCCACCCTGCATGTGGTTTAAAATAAAGCCATCCATAATAATAAGAATCGGGTCGCCAATCAGCACGCCCCAGTGCCAGACTAAAGGCAGATCCAGATAGCCTCGGTCGTTAAAGAACGTTTTTTCCATTAAGGAAAATATCACCTGCATGACAAACAATAAACCGAAAAGATAAATAACCCAATATTCAAATTCCATTTTTTTACCTCCTTTAGTTTGAAATGTTCATAGATTTCACCATGAAATCTGATTAAATTTTATATCATTTGTGTAGGTTAAAGTCAAGGAGGAATGCTTTCGATTTAACCAGAGATTGCTTCGTCGCCTATCGGCTTCTCGCAATGACAAATGGAATATAATTATTGACTTTCGCCTATTTTTATTATAAAATTCAAACATGAGAAGAGTCTATCGCAGGCCTAAGCCTGACTTTGAAGAAAAACGATTTAAAGCCAATCAACAAATCCGCGTGCCGGAAGTTTTTTTGATTGACGAAAATGGCGAGAGCATCGGCGTAATGCCGACCGGCAAGGCCTTGGCCATGGCGGCTGAAGCCGGTTTGGACGTGATTGAAGTCAATCCCAAGGCCAATCCGCCGGTCGTGAAAATCATGGACTACGGCCAGTTTAAGTATAAAAAAGAAAAAGAAGCCCAAAAGCAGAAAGTCAAGCAGAAAAAGGTGGAAATCAAAGGCATTAGGTTATCGGTCAGAATTAGCACTCATGATTTTGACACCAGAGTAGACCAAGCCAGGAAATTTTTAGAGCGCGGCGATAAATTAAAGCTGGAATTGATCTTGAAGGGTCGTGAGCGCCAGCATCCGGAGAAAGCCGAAGAACTGATGAAAAAGTTCTATTATAAGCTAAAAGAAACCCCAGGTTTTAACATGGAAATTGAGTCGCCCTTGACAAAACAGGGCGGAAGGTTTAATATAATAGTAATCAATAAACAATAGCCGCAAATACGAAAATCAGGTATTTTAGCCTGGTTTTATTATTAACCGCAATATGATATGCCAAAAGTAAAAACTCACAAAGCAACTGCTAAACGCTTTAAAATAACCAGAAACGGCAAAATTTTAAAGAGAAAAGCCGGGCAGGACCATTTTAATTCCCGCGAATCGGGTGTCACTACTCGCAATAAACGCCGGGATATTACCATCTGCTCAACTGAAAGCCGAGTCATTAAACAATTAATGCCGTACAACAAATAACCTTTAAAAACTTTTTCAGAAAAAGTTTTTAATATTTTCAAAAAATATAACGTATCAATCTAAAATTTTATAGCGAACAGAGTTCTACGGCCATAAAATTATAAATTGATTAATAGATAGTTATGCCAAGAGTCAAGCGAGCAACAATGCATTTGAAAAAGAGACGAAACCTGTTAAAACGGGCTAAGGGTTATAAATGGGGCAGAAAGAATCTGATGCGCGCCGCTTCCACGGCCGTGATCAAGGCCGGTGTGCACGCTTACCGCGATCGTAAGCTTAAGAAACGCGATAATCGTGCCTTATGGCAGATAAAAATCAGCGCCTTCGTCAAAGATTACGGCCTGTCTTATTCAAAATTCATCCATCTTCTGAAAATAAATAAAATTGAGCTGGACCGGAAAATTCTGGCTGATTTAGCGGTTAACCATAAGGCGTTGATGAGCAAGATTTTAGAGCAGGTAAAAAAATAGTATGAGCATGAAAAATTTACAAATTGTCCAAATTGTTATCGCGGCTTTACTTATGCTGTCGATACTTTTGCAAAACCGCGGCGCCGGATTGTCCGGAATTTTCGGCGGCACGGGCAACGTTTACCGCACCAAACGAGGCTTAGAAAAAAAATTATTCGTCATGACCATAGTTTTCGCCGTTTTATTCTTCGCGGCTTCATTAGCCGTTATCTTGTTTTACCAAGGCTAATAGCTCAAAGGAGAAATTAATTTATTAACGTGAACTCACTAAAAAATAAAATAATTGATTTTTTTTATAGGTTGAAAGGCCTGGTTTGGCGCGCTGCAAACGGACGGGCGCAGGTTGATTTTGATAAAAAATTGGTTTTTTCTCTGGCTAAATCAAGATGGCCCAGCCTGAAGCAATTAAAGTATTTAAAAAAGTATTTGAATCCGGCTGAAAGGCTGGTGGTCGGTTCATGCCTGGTTATTATCGCGGTCAGCTCAATTTTTTTAGCCGGCAGATTTTATAAAACTCACCTGCAAATCGTTCCGGCCGCGGGCGGCGATTATAGCGAAGGGGTGGTTGGCACGATAAAATACATCAATCCGCTTTACGCCGGTTTTAGCGATTTGGATAGCGATATTTCGTCCTTGGTTTATTCCTCGCTCTATCGGCGAGGCGAAAACGCGGAGTTAGTCGGCGATCTGGCCGAGTCTTACGCGGCCAGTCCGGACGGCAAGACCTATACCATAAAAATCAGGCCGAACATCAGTTGGCATAACGGCAGCCCGTTAGCGGTTGAAGATATAATTTTTACTTTCGAGGCTATAAAAAATCTGCAGTATCAGTCGCCTTTGCGCGCGGCTTTCAATGGCGTGGAAATAGAGAAAGTTGACGAACAAACCGTAAAATTTACTTTAGCCGAGCCTTACGCCGCTTTTTTGGATCTGCTTAATTTCGGCATCCTGCCCCAAGAGTTATGGCAGCAAATCGAACCGGTTTCGGCCGGTTTGGCGGAGCTTAATTTAAAACCGGTGGGCTCGGGAAAATACAAATATAAATCGCTTATAAAAGACAGGTCAGGCAATATTAAAGCCTATACTTTAGTTAAAAATGAAAATTACTACGGCCAGCCGGCTTTGCTAAGTACCATTAGTTTTAAGCTTTTCGCCGGTCCGGAGGAGGCGATCGCCGCTTTAAATAATAATTTGATTGACGGTTTAAGCTATTTGCCTGAACAAGCGAAAAGCAAAGTGGTAGCGCAGGATGCTTTGAGTTTTTATAATTTAAGCTTGCCCAAGCTGTCCGCGATATTTTTTAACGCCAAGCTCAACCCGGCTTTAGCCGATAAGAAGACGCGGCAAGCTTTGGCTTATGCCATAGATAAAAATAATTTAGTGAGCCAGGTTTTGGCCGGAAACGCCAGAGTTATCGACTCGCCGATTTTACCGGGAAATTTCGCTTACGACGGTTCGAGCAAAAAATATAATTTTGATACGGCCAGTTCAAGCCGACTATTAGCCGAAGCCGGCTGGAAGACGGTTGAAATTACCGAGGCTGATTTGTCGCAGGCGCGTCAGGATTTAGCGGCTAAAGAAGAGGCAACTAAACAGCAAGCCCAGACTAAATTGGACATGGGCGCCGGTAAGTGGCTAATCAAGGATAAAAGTTATTTAGAAATAACTTTAACCACGGTTGATAATCAGGAATACGGCCAGGCCGCTGAACTGATCGCTAAATTTTGGCGGGCGGTTAACGTCAAAACAAAAATTAATCTGGTTCCGGCCAATCAGATTCAAACCGACGTGATCCGGCCGCGCGATTTCAGCGCCCTGCTTTACGGCGAAATCACCGGCGCCGACCCTGATCCTTACGCTTTCTGGCATTCATCGCAAATTGGCCAGTCCGGCCTTAATATCGCTGATTATGTTAATAAAGAAGTGGATAAATTGCTGGAAGACGGCCGTTTGACCAACGAGCAAAAGACGCGGCTGGAAAAATATAAAAAGTTTCAGGAAATTATCGCGGAAGACGTACCGGCGATTTTCCTTTACAGTCCGAATTATACTTATGTTCAATCAAAAAAAATTAAAGGCTTTAGCGTAAAAAGCATTATTTTGCCCAGCGACCGTTTAAGCGACGCCGCGACCTGGTATATCAATACGGGCAAAAAAATTATCTGGTAACTATTTCCACTTGGGGATATGGCGGAACTGGTAGACGCGCTAGCTTCAGGAGCTAGTGGTAGCAATATCGTGAGAGTTCGAGTCTCTCTATCCCCACAACTTAATTAATTAAAAATTTTAAATTTTTTAATTTAAAATTACTTCAATATGATTACAAAATACAAATCAAGACCTCGCCGGCAGCCTACGGCGGCCCGAGGCGCGGATTTGGCGCGCAAGCAGTTTGACCATTTAACGGTAAAACCGGCGGCCGTCCATCCGGAAACTAAATTAAAGGTTATGGTTTTAGGCGGGCTTGAGGAAGTCGGCCGCAACATGACCCTATTCGAGTATGATAAAGAAATTATCATCGTGGATATGGGTCTGCAATTTCCCGAAGAAGACATGCCGGGCATTGACTATATCATTCCCAATGTCAGTTATTTGGAAGACAAAACCGACCAGATCAAGGGCGTAATAATTACCCATGGCCATATGGACCATATCGGCGGCATTCCGCATTTAATGGGCAAACTGGGCAATCCGCCCATGTTTATGGGCAAATTAACCGCCGGCCTTATCCGAAAACGGGCCGAGGAATTCAATAAATGCCCGAAATTAAACATTGCCGAAATTAATGAAGAATCAAAACTGCAATTAGGCAAAAATTTCCGGGTGGAAACTTTAAGAGTCAACCATTCCATTCCCGATTGCTTTGCTGTGATTATCCATACGCCAATCGGCACAGTCATCCATACCGGCGATTTCAAAATAGATTATTCGCCGGTCAACGACCAGCCGGCTGATTTAAATCGCATCGCCCAGATCGGTGGACGGGGCGTGCTATTACTCATGGCCGATTCAACCGACGCGACCCATCCGGGCTACCAGATATCAGAATCTTCTATCGGCGACGAAATGGGTAGGATTTTTGAGAAGCTGGACGGCCGGATTATAATCGGTACTTTCGCTTCACAGCTCTCCCGCGTGCAGAAACTATTTGATTTGGCGGAAAAATTAGGCCGGCGCATCAGCCTGCAAGGCCGCAGTATGAATGATAACGTGGAAATCGCCCATCAAATCGGCTATCTTAAATTCAACCCGAGAATTTTAGTTGAGGACCATGAACTCGGCCGCTTGCCGGATAACAAAGTTATGATCGTGGGCACGGGCGCGCAGGGCGAATCAAACGCCTTTCTGATGCGGGTGGTCAATAGCGAGCATCGCAGCATTGCCTTAAAAAAAGGTGATACCGTGATTTTTTCTTCGTCAGTTATTCCGGGTAATGAGCGCACCATTCAAAATTTGATGGATATGATCGTCAGGCAGGGCGCGCGGGTGATTAATTACGCCATGATGGACGTGCACGCCGGCGGCCACGCCAAACAGGAAGATTTGAAGCTGATGTTGCGCCTTTTAAAGCCTAAATATTTTATGCCGATTGAAGGCAACCATTACATGCTGCAGGCGCACGCCGATTTGGCCGAGCAGGTCGGCCTAGCCAAAAGCGATATCTTCGTGGCCGATAACGGGCAAATCGTGGAAATGAGCCGGACCGCCGGCGGCGAAACCGTGGGCCGGCTGACTAAAGAAAAAGTTTTGACCGATTACGTCATGGTTGACGGGCTGGGCGTGGGCGATGTCTCCAATATCGTCTTGCGCGACCGCCGCGTCATGGCCGAAGACGGCATGATCGTGGTAATTGCCACGATTGATTCTAAAACCGGCGATACGATCGGCAACCCGGATATTATTTCCCGCGGCTTCGTTTACATGAAAGAAAATAAAGAACTGATCCAAAAGACCAGGATGAAAGTCAAAAAAATCGTTAAAGACCATAATCCGCGCACCCCGGCCGACGATGATTATGTTAAGAATAAAATCAGAAACGACGTGGGCCAATTCCTGTTTTCCCAGACCAAGCGCCGGCCCATGGTTTTGCCGGTCGTGATAAAGGTATAAAAAGCCTTGAATATATAGCTTAAAGACGTCGGATGTCCGACGTCTTTTTTATTTTGCCAATCTGGCTTGCGCCTGCTCCCACATGTCCAACAATTGATCTTCGATAAATTCATCATTATCTTCCGCGGTCAAGCGGCCGTTCTGTTGATAATATTCAATGCTTTCTTCAATTAATTCCTTGTAATCATTGCGCTCAAAAGAGCCTGATTCTTTCATTTTTTTGATGGTCAGTTCGAAAATGTCTTGGGTGATTTGATCCATATGTTTGATTGACTTAAATAGCTTAAAATGCTATTATAATGATATTATTTTAAGCTACTAAGATTAAAAATATATTAGCAAAAATTTTAAAAAAATATCGGTAAATTTACTGATATTTTTAATAAATTCTTTAATTTTTTTAAGTAGGCTGACAACCGCTTTTTTTGTTAATTTGGTTTTTAGCCCGCTGTTAGTTGTTTTAAAATTTGTTTTTAATAAAGTCTTGGTTAAGCTCTATTTAAAGTATTTGATGTTTGCCAAACAACTCGGTTTGACCGATAAGCTTAAAAGCAATTCCGCCGCTATTTTCATCAATCAGAAGTTAATCCATCTGGTGGTCGGCGCTTTAACCGTAGTTTTTGTAATTTTTAATTTAACCGGCCAAACCCAAGCGGTTTCTCCGGATGAATTAACGGGAAAAACTTTTTTATCAGAAATAATCTCCAGCGAATTCGGCGAAAATGATCAGTTAATTGAGGAATATTTCGATGAAGAAGCGGCCATATCTCCGGTTCAGCAGACCTACCTTGATAATCTTGCTTCTTTTAAAGCCCAACCTACCGCTGAAATGACCGCGCCGGAAGATAGCGCGTCGTTTGATCATAGCGGTTTAGCGCAGAGCGGCGACGCGATAAGAAAGCCGGACATGGTGGCCACTAGCAAAACAATTCGCCCCAGAGACGGCATAATTTATTATACGGTCGAGCCAAGCGATACGGTCAGTACGATCGCCGCCGGTTTCGGCGTCAGCGTCAATACGATTCTCTGGGAAAATGACCTAAACGCTTACAGTTTAATTCGGCCGGGCGATAAATTAGCGATTTTGCCCATGAGCGGCGTGTCTTATAAAATCGGCCGCGGCGACACTTTGGCCGCCATCGCTTCAAAATACGGCGTTACCGCCGATGCGATTCTGGAAGCCAATAAACTGGCCAGCGCGGACGAGCTGGCAGCCGGACAGAAACTCATAATTCCCGGCGGTAAAAAGAATTTTTACGCCGCCTCCCAGGTGGCGCGTAACGCTTCGCCCGCCTCTCTCTTAAAGGACATTTTAAAGCCGAAAAATTTAAAATCATTTGTCGCCAATAAGCTGGCCTGGCCAACGGTCGGCGCGCGCATCACCCAGTATTATTCTTGGCGGCATCACGCCGTGGATATTGCCAATAAAACCGGCACGCCGCTTTACGCCTGCGATGCCGGCGTGGTTGAGGTCGCCGGCTGGGGCACGGGTTACGGCAACCAGATCGTCATTGACCATGGCGGCGGCCGAAAATCGCGCTATGCCCATATGTCCAAATTTTACGTGAAAAAAGGCCAGACGGTTGATAAGGGCGAAGTGATCGGCCTGATGGGTTCAACCGGACGCTCCACCGGCCCGCATTTGCATTTTGAGTATATTATTAATGGCATTAAGTATAATCCTTTGAATTATCTTAAATAATTTATGAATATTCTGGTCGGTATAATAATTTTCGGTATCGGTACTCTAATCGTCATCAAATCCGAGGCCATGCTAGAAGCTTTTGGCCGGATTGAATTTTTTGAGCGCAATTTAGGCACCGAAGGCGGTTCCAGGTTAGGCTATAAATTAGTCGGCCTATTCGCGATTTTTATCGGCGTTTTGATTATGACTAACCTGATCGGCGGTTTTTTAGAATGGGTTTTGTCGCCGATTCTGCGCTATAATCAACCAATGAAATAATAATTTGTATTTAATTCGGGCTGATAGCTCAGCTGGTAGAGCACCGCGTTTGCAACGCGGGGGTCCGGGGTTCGAGTCCCCGTCAGTCCACCTATGTTTTTACCGACTCATTTAGCCGCCGGTTTGATTATCGGCAAGCTAACCGGAAACTATGGCGCCTCGCTTTTCGGCTCGGTCTTCATGGATTTAGACCATTTGCTGGCTTATTACCGAGCGGGTATTTTGTTTAAGTTTAAAAAAGTATTCGCGGTAATCGCGGGCCGGGCCAATATTAATATCCCGCAAAGAAATTATTTGCATAATATCTTATTTTTCTGCTTGGCAGCGGCTCTGGCGCTAATGTTAAATTTTTCGGCCGGCCTGATTTTCGGCGCGGCTTTCGCCCTGCACCTGGTTTTAGATTCTTTGGATAATTCAAACTACTACCCGTTTTACCCGAATTTAAAAATCAATCTGCACGGCCCGGTAAAGTATTTTTCTAAGCAGGAATTTATTATTACTTTTGTGTTGCTTTTGATATTTTTCGCGATTTAAGCGTATAAAATAATATTTTGTAATGATAATTAAGCGGCAGCGTTATTATTTATGACGGAATGCGCGACGGCCAATAAATTAGAGAATGAACAGGAAATCGTGGAACGCGCCAAAAACGACGACCAAGCTTTCGCGGTTTTGTATGATTTTTATTTTCCAAAAATTTATCGCTATGTTTATAGCCGCGTCGGCAGCCAGCCGGCCGCTGAAGATTTAGTTTCCCAAGTTTTTTTAAAAGTTTTTACCAATCTAAAAAGTTATAAATACCAAGGCTATAGTTTCGGCGCTTGGGTTTATAAGATCGCTACTAATATTTTAATTGATTATTACCGCAAGGAGAGCCGTAAAAAAGAAGTGATTTTGGACGAGGCGGTTGAGCTGGCGGCCGCCGATCCGCTGCCGGGAGAAGAAATTGACCGGCGGAAGCAGCGGGATAAAATTATGCTGATTTTAAAACAGCTGCCGCCGCCGCACCAACACATCCTGCATCTGCGCTTCTTCGCCGATTTGTCCCACGAAGAAGTGGCGGCCGCTATGGCAATATCAGTCAACAATGCCCGGGTGGCAACTTATCGAGCCTTAAAACAATTTAAAAAAATATATGATCGAGTATCTTAAAAATAAGCTAAAATTAAATAAAAAAGGAGAAAGCGGGGCGGCTGGTAATGAAATTGAAGCTCAGCCGTTATTAGAAGCAGAGGCCGAGAAGCTAAAACAGGCCTACTATAATTTTAAACCCGCCCGACCAGATTTTCAGGCTGAGCTCATGCGGAAAATATTGGATCGGCGGCAAAATCCTATGAAAAAAGCCGCGCAAATTTTTATTGAGTCGCTTACCTTAAAACGCTTAACGCCCGTTTTGGCGGTAATTGTCCTGGTTGCCGTGGTGGCGGGCACTATCCGTTTTTTCCCGCTGTTATTTCCCGGCCAAGGCGAAGAGGCGTTTAATAAATTTTCAAAATTAATTATCAACTCGGCTTACGCCATGGATAATTTTGAGCTCAAGCCGGAAAAGATTGACTCAACCGGCGTGGCGGGCGATATCGCTTATAGATTAACCAGCAAAGACGAAGTTGATGAAAAGCTGATCAGAGAAAATATTAAAGTTGAGCCGGAAATTGATTTTACGCTTGAAAAAATTTCCGCCAAAGAATGGAAACTTAGGACCAAACAGGCCTTGCCCGCGAACACAATTTTAAAAGTAACCTTAAATACTTCATATTACGACGACGCCGGACTGTTGCAAAAGCGGGATTACCGCTGGGCTTATCAAGTTAAAGATTCATTTAAAGTTTTAACCACCATTCCGCGCGATACCGGCACCGGCGTGCCGAACAACAGCGGCATAGAGATAACTTTCAGCCACGAAAACTTCGTGGATTACGAAAAATATTTTTCCATTTCGCCGCAAACCGAGGGCCGGTTTGAAAAGCACGGCCGCACTTTGGTGTTTGTGCCGACCGCCGGCTTAAAAACCGGCACGATCTATACGGTAACCGTCAAAGCCGGCTTGCCGCTAAGCGGCAGCGACCAAAAATTAGCCGAGCCTAAAGTAATTCAATTTGAAACCGATGGCGTGCAAAGGTTCGGCTCCGGTTATGGTTATGGCAATGATAGTTATTTCAATATTTACGAAAAAATGCTTGAATTTTCTTCAACCGAAACGCCGGTCGTCCAGCTGTATACCAACCAAGACAACAAGCAGGTTGGCGTTAAAGTCTATCGCCTGGCTTCGGAGCAGGCTTATTTGGAAGCCTTGCGCAATCGCGATCGTTTGCCCTGGTGGTCTTACTCGCGCGATTATTACAATTACGATACTTCAAAATTAACACAGTTCAGGTCGCTTTCGGCGCCGATAAAAAAAGGCCGCTATGTCCAATTTATTGAATTTCCGGAAAGTTTACCCCTGGGTTTTTATATAGTTGATTTTGAAATGAAAGGCGAAAAACAACAGGCTTGGTTTCAGATAACTGACCTGTCGGCTTACGTCAATACGACTAAAACCAAAACTATTGTCTGGGTAAATGATTTAACGGCCAAGCAACAAGCCGCCGGCGCCCAGCTTCGGCTAGTCGGCCAGAATTTGAATTATAGCGCCAACGATAAGGGCGTGGCTATTTTTGATACGCCCGCACAGGCAACAGAACGCATTAACAGCGATTATTTGGAAATAACCCATCAGGGAAAAAGTTTAATTATGCCGGTTAATAGCCGAGACCGCTATGGCAATAACCCGGTCAGAAGCGAGGAAAGCTACTGGCGCTATTTATATTCCGACCGGCCCCAGTATCAGCCGACCGACACGATTAAATTTTGGGGCCTGCTTAAAGACCGCCAGGGCAAAAAAATCAGCGAAAAAATTAGTTTGGCTTTAATTAAAGAAGGTTATTTTGATTATAATTATTCGCCGGTCAGCATTAGCGAACATGAATTGGCCTTAAATGATCTGGGAACTTATAGCGGTGAAATTCCCTTAAAAAACATCAGGCCGGATTATTATGTTTTGCAGCTACGGGTGGGCGATTTGATTGTTGCCAGCAAATATATCCAAATTTCAGCTTATACCAAGCCGGCTTATCAGCTAAGTTTAACCCCGGACAGAAGATACGCTTTGGCCGGCGACAACATTAATTTTGACGTGCAAGCCAGTTTTTTTGAAGGCACGCCGGCGCCTAACCTGCCGCTGGTCTTTAAGATGCCGGAAGGCGATTATAAATTCACCACTGACGAAAACGGCCAGGCTAAGCTGACCTACACTGTAAAATATTTTGACTGCCACGATCAATATAGCTGTTGGCCCGATTCAACTTGGCTAAGGATTGAGCCGCAAAATAGCGAATTAGCGGAAATCAGCGCCGAAACTTCGGTAGTTTTCTATGGCGCCAAGCGTTACGCCAAAACCGAGGTAACTTATCCGAATAAAGGCCAGGCGGATTTAAAAATTTCAACTTTTTACCTTGATCTGGCAGGGTTGAACGAACAAAGCTGGCGGGAAAATATGGGCGACCAGCCGGCGCCCGGTACGCAAATAAAAGGCGAGGTGGTAAAAATAACTTATATCAAAAAACAAGCCGGAACTTATTATGATTTTATCAGTAAAAAATCCTACCCGATTTACGATTATGATATCAGGGAAGAAACCGTTAATTTTTTTGATGTTAAGAGCGGGCCGGACGGGATTTATAATTATAAAATAAATATTGTGCCGGAAACTTCGTACCGCGTCATGCTAAGAACATATGCCGAAGGCCGTTATGATTTAACCAGCGCTTATCTTTATTACTACGACGGTAGCGGCATTGATTATTATGGATCAGCTTATAGCAATTATTACAGCTTTAATTTGCCGGCGGACAAGACTTACAATTTAGGCGAAAGAGTTTCGGCCGACATGCGGCAAAACGAGAAGAGCCTGCCGGATGGCGGCACTAACAAATATTTATTCATGCAGCTGCAAAACGGTTTGCAGGAATATAGCTTGAGCGATAATTCAACCTATAATTTCAATTTTGAGGAGCGGGATATTCCCAATGTTAATTTATCCGGTGTTTATTTTAACGGTCGATCTTACTTCTCCACCATCGACAGCTGGTGGGGCAACCCCAATAACGTAAAATACGATACGAAAAATCGCGAGCTTACAATTGACATAAAAACCGATAAAGCAAGCTATCAGCCCGGAGAAAATGTTGATATTTCCTTACTGGTTAAAGATCAAAAAGGCAACCCGGTAAAATCCGAGGTTAATGTTAACATGATTGACGAGGCCTATTACGCGGTCAGGGGCGATACGGCTGATCCGCTGGGCAGTATTTACGCCTCGGTCAGCCAAGGCTCATATTTCAGCAAATACAGCCATAAAACCTTAAATGATGCTTCCGGGGCCGAGGGCGGCGGCTGCTTTTTAGCCGGCACAAAGATTCTAATGGCTGACGGCTCTAGCAAGCCGATTGAAAAAATTGAAGTGAACGACCAGATAAAAACCATTACCGATACGGCGCGGCTTAAGTATGATCAGGGGCGGGTAGCCGAGTTGTTTAAGCATAAAGTCGGCGGCTATTTAATCATTAATGGCAAATTGCGCTTAACGCCCGAGCACCGAGTCTATTCTAATTACAGCTTCGTGGCCGCGGGTGAGTTGCGCCAGGGAGACTGGCTACTCGACCAGGACGGCAATAAAATATTTATTACTTCAATCGAAAGCAAGCGCGAGATTGTCGAAGTTTATAATTTCCGCGTTGAACCCCAGCATACTTATATTGCCGACGGCTTTTACGTGCATAACGATAAGGGCGGAGAACGAGAGTTATTGCTGGACGCGCCTTTGTTCGCCACGGTTTTAACCGGCGAGAATGGGCGAGGCACGGTAACTTTAAAATTGCCGGATAATGTAACTTCCTGGCGCGTTACTACCCAAGCCATCAGCAAAAATCTTGACGTGGGCACGGCGGTCGGCCAGGTTAAAGTCAGTTTGCCGGTGTTTATTGACGCCACGGTCGGCAGCGAATATCTGGTTGAGGACAAGCCGGTGGCCCGGTTGCGCGCTTACGGCGCTAAATTAAACGGCAACGATGACGCGACCTTCAATCTGAAAGCGGAAAGCTTAGGCGTCAAGCAGTCAGGCAACGTCGCGGCCAAAGCTTTTAAGGCGGCCTTTATTGAATTGCCCAAATTAATTTTAGGCAGACACGTTATTACTTATAATCTGATTACCGCTAAAGGCGCCGATGCTTTAAAATTGCCGCTTAACGTAATTAGCTCCCGCTTGGAAAAACGCGAGGCGGTTAACCAGCCTTTAACCGTCGACACAAAAATAGAAGCTAAAACCGACGGTCCGATTACGGTTATTTTAGGCGATATAAATCGAGCACAATTTTATTATCCCTTAGTCAGTTTGGGCTGGTCTTGGGCCGATCGAATTGATCAGGCAATCGCCCGAAAAAAATCAGTTGAGCTTTTAAATAAGCTATTTAAGGAAGATCGTCCGGTGCCCGCTGTTAACGCCAGCTTGTTCCAGACTTCCTCGGGCGGCGTCGCCTTACTGCCTTATAGCGACGATGATTTGGCTTTGTCGGCCAAACTGGCCAATATCGCGGCCGATGAATTTGACCAAGCGTCTTTAGAGCAGTATTTTTTGAGCGTTTTTAACGATAAAAAAAGCAACCGCGAAGAAATCAGCTTGTCCTTATACGGTTTGGCTTCGCTTAACGCGCCGGTTCTGCCTTTATTAAATATCTGGTCAGGACGCGACGATCTGTCGGTTAAAGAAAAATTATATCTTGCCCTGGCTTTTAATAAAATCGGGGCCGCGGAAAAAGCCCGCGCCATCTATTATCAAATCGCGGGACAGTACGGCCAGCAAAAACTGCCGTCAATCAGAATCAGTATTGATAACAATGACGAAACCACCAGGGAACTAACGGCTTTAACCGCGGCCTTAGCCGCCGCGGTCCAGGCGCCGGAACAAGACGGCTATTGGTTTTACCTAAATAATAATTATGACGCTTTTGACGCGGTGATTGATTTGGAAAAAATCGCTTATATCCTGAACGCCGCGCCGGACGCGGCTAACGCCGCGAAAAAAGTTATTTATGAGATAAACGGCAAAAAAACAGAAGTTGATTTTACCGATCGCTATGTTTATTCGTTTGAAGCCGACCAGCCGGGCGCGGCTACGGTAAAATTCACCGAAGTTAACGGTCAGATCGGCATAACCACGATTACCAATCAGCCGTTTGATCCGGCCAAGGAAAAAACAGATTCAAACCTTAGCATCAAGCGGGAGTTTTATGTTAACGGCAAAAAAACCAACACTTTTTCCGAAAAAGATACAATTGAAGTCCGCCTCTATCCGGTAATCAGCCGCGGGGCGCTTGAAGGCAATTACCAGATTACTGATATTTTGCCCAGCGGCTTATTGCCGGTAACGAAATATTACCGGGCATATTACGGCTCTACCTACGGCGGCTGCCATGCTTGGTATCCTTATAATAGCGAGGGACAGAAAATAAAATTCATGATTTCCAAGGGCTGGAATAATAATAAGTGCGGCGATTATTTTTCCTATCTGGCGCGCGTCAAAACCAAGGGTTCCTATAAAGTTGAGCCGGATATCATCCAGTCAATGATCAATCCGCAGTACGTCAATTACGACAAAAACAGCTCGACCATAAAAATAAACTAGATGAAAAGAATAATAATCTTGGTGGCTATAGCGCTTATCGGGTGCGGACTATTTTTTAGCCGCACCCGATATTTTAACCGCCCAGAAAATTCAGCGCTTAACTTAAAATCACCGGCCGAAACTATCATTCCGGCGAACGATATTTTTTTTGAACAAAAATATTTTTATCCGGCCGTGGCCAAAGCTAAAAATTACGGTAGCCAGGAAAATATTAAAGCCGTGATAATGCCGCATCATCTTTTAGCCTCGGAAATTATGGCCGGTATTTTAGCGCGAGCCAAAAATGATAAAGTAAAAAATTTAATAATAATCGGTCCGGATCATGAAAATAAAAGCGCGGCCGCGGTCGGCTCGGCCTATCTAAGATGGCAGACCCCGTTCGGCCAAGCCGCGACCGACAGCCGGCTGGTTAGCGCGTTTTTATCGGATTTAAAGCTCTATAACCGGCCGGAGAGTTTTTTAAATGAACATTCAATCGGCGCGATTATTCCGTTCGTAAAATATTATTATCCGGACGCTAAAATTTTGCCGATTCTCTTTAATTCTTCGGCCGGATTGAGCGAAGCTCAGTCGGTAGCCGACTGGCTTAACCACAATTTAGACGGCGACAGTTTAGTAATTTTTTCTTTGGATTTTTCCCATTATTTAACCGAACATCAGGCGGCCGATAAGGATAAAATAACCAAGGAATTAATTTTGTCCCGAGATTTTAGTAAAATTATCAAGCTTGATTCGGCTTACGTTGATTCTCCGGCCGGCTTGGCCGCCGCCCTGATATACGCCGACGATAAAAAATTGCGGACTAAGATAATTTATGAAAAAAACTCTAATGACTTTTTAGAGCAACCGGCGGCGGAGACTACCAGTTATTTCGGCGTTTTGTTTGAAGATTTTTGATTTGCTTTATCTATTTCCTTGTGATGTAATATTAGTATGGAAAAATCAGCTAAAAAAGCAAAATTCATGATTATTGACGGCAACGCGCTGATTCATCGGAGCTTCCATGCTTTGCCGCCCTTAACCACAAAGAGCGGCGAGATGATTAACGCGGTTTACGGCTTTACGGCGGTTTTGCTTAAAGCCCTGTGCGAATTTAGGCCGGAGTACGTGGCCCTGACTTTGGACCGGAAAGAAAAAACTTTCCGGCACGTTAGATACGCCGAATATAAAGCCACGCGGGTTAAAGCGCCGGATGAACTCTACGCCCAGATTCCGCGGGTTAAAGAAGTCGCCCAGGCGCTTAACATCCCGATCTTTGAGCTCCCGGGCTTTGAAGCCGATGATCTAATAGGCACTTTAGCGGCCAAGGTGGACGGTAGCGTGGAAAAAATCATCGTGACCGGCGACATGGACACCATGCAATTGGTTAACGATCACACCAAGGTTTTTACCATGAAGCGGGGACTGACCGACTCCATGCTCTACGACGAGCCAGCGGTTAGAGCGCGCTACGGCCTGGCGCCCGAGCAGATGATTGATTTTAAAGCCTTGCGTGGCGACCCGTCCGATAATATTCCGGGAGTTAAGGGGATAGGCGAAAAAACCGCCACCGAGTTGCTCCAAAATTTTAAAACTCTGGACGGAGTTTATAAAAATATAGATTCAAAAAAAATAAAAGACCGGACGCGTGAACTGCTACTGGAGCATAAACAAGACGCTTTAATGAGTAAGGAGCTGGCTACCATAAAATTAGACGCCAAGATAGATTTTGATTTGGAAACCGCGCGCTTCGGCGGTTTCAGCCAGGAACAAGCGGCTAAGCTGTTTAATGAGCTGGAATTCAGGACGCTTTTGCCGAGACTCCAGAGCCTCTCTCAAGACGTCAAAAAGAAAATGGAAAAATCAGGCGACTATGAAGCTGAAGATAAATTTAAAAGGGACCTGGAACTATTTAATTATAATCTGGTTGATAATGATAAAAAATTTAATAAATTTTTTAAGCTACTTGATAAACAAAAAGAGTTTACTTTTGACACGGAAACAGGGGGGCTTGATCCGCTAAACGCCGACCTGCTTGGAATAAGTTTTAGTTGGAAAACGGGAGAAGCGTATTATGTAGAAGTCAAAAGTCAAAAGTCAAAAGCCAAAAGCGATTTATTTAATTACAAAAATAAATCAGCGGAGCCTGGTAATGATTGGCTAGAGAAGTTGAAGCCGATATTTCAGGTTGAAAAAATAAAAAAATACGGGCATAATCTGAAGTTTGATATTGAAGTCATGGCTAGTCAGGGCATCAGCGTGAAAGGCGCGGCGGCCGATTCCATGATCGCGTCATATCTTTTAAATTCGAGCAGCCGCCAGCATAATTTAGACGCGGTAACCATGAGCGAACTTAATTTTTCAAAGATTACCAAAGAGGATTTATTGGGCAAGGGCGGCAAAAAAATAACTTTCTCCGAAGTGCCGCTTAATAAGCTTTATGTCTATTCTTGCGAGGACGCGGATTTTACCGAGCGGCTTATTAAAAAACTTCTGCCTGAATTAAAAAGGCAGAAGCTGGAAAAATTATTTAAAGAAATTGAAATGCCGCTAGTGCTGGTGCTAGTGATGATGGAAATGAACGGCATAAAGATTGACCGGGAGCTACTCGCCGGTTTGGGCAAATCAGCGGATAAAAAAATAAAAAATCTGGTAAAAAAAATTCATGAACTGGCCGGCGTAGAATTTAACATTAATTCCACCCAGCAGCTTAGAGAAGTGTTGTTTGAAAAGTTAGAGATTCCTTCGCTCGGTATCGGTAAAAATAAGACCGGCTTTTCCACCGGCGCCGATGAATTGGCCAAATTAAAAGGCCAGCATCCGATAATCGAGTCTATCCAGGAATACCGCGAGCTGGCGAAGCTATCGTCGACTTATATTGAAGCCTTGCCTAAATTAGTTAACGCTAAGACCGGACGGCTGCATACCAGTTTTAACCAGACCGTGGCGGCCACCGGGCGGCTGTCGTCTACCGAACCGAATCTGCAGAATATTCCCATCCGGACCGAGCTGGGCCGAGAAATTAGGAAAGCTTTCGTGGCCGAGCAGGGCTATAAACTGCTGTCTTTGGATTATTCGCAGATTGAACTCAGGCTGGCCGCGCATATGTCCGGGGATAAGAAGATGATTGCCGCGTTTAAGAATGGCGAGGACATTCATACGGCTACGGCCGCGGCCATTAACCAGGTAGAGCTAAGTGAGGTGACGCCGGAAATGCGGCGGCAGGCCAAGGCCACTAATTTCGGCATTCTTTACGGCCAGGGTCCGCATGGCCTGTCGCAGAACGCCGACATTCCTTACGTCCGGGCCAAGGAATTTATTGACCAGTATTTTAAAGTTTATGAAGGCGTGAAAACTTTTGTGGACGAAACCATCGAACTGGCGCGAGGCCGCGGCTACGCCGAGACTTTGTTCGGGCGCCGGCGGTTTTTACCGGAATTAAGTTCGTCGGTCATGCAGGTCAGAAAGGCGGCCGAGCGCATGGCCATCAACACGCCGCTCCAAGGCACAGCCGCGGATATCATCAAGGTGGCGATGATTAAAACTCAAAAGCTAATAGATGAAAAATATAGCGCCGGAGAGTTGAGAATGCTTCTCCAGGTACATGACGAATTAGTGTTTGAAGTCAAAAATAATTTAGTGGCAGAAACCGCGACTGAAATCAAAGAGATTATGGAAAGCGTGATCAAACTTAAAGTCCCCTTGGCCGTGGACGCGAGCGTGGGCGATAATTGGGGGGAGATGGAAAAAATATGAAAATAAAACAACTAAATAACAAAAAAATTGCTATTTTAGGCCTAGGAATTGAGAATCTGGCTTTGGTTAAGTATTTACTTAAATATAAAGTCAAGGCGGAGATTACGGTTTGTGATAGGAGAGATGATATAAAAAGGAAATGGATTGCCGCCTTCGCGGGAATGACAAAGAGAGGGGCGGGAATGACTGAAATTAGGTGGCAGGTGGGTAAAGAGTATGACAAAAATTTGGATAAATTTGATGTTTTGTTTCGGTCGCCCGGGTGGCCGATGGGAGAAGTTAAAAGTATAACTTCGCCGATGCGGCTGTTTTTTGAGCTATGCCCGACAAAAAATATCATTGGCGTGACCGGGACCAAGGGTAAGGGCACGACCTCCAGCTTGATTTATGAAATTTTAAAAGCGGCCGGGAAAAAAGTTTGGCTCGCTGGCAATATCGGCGTGGCGCCGTTTGAGTTTTTGGATAAAATTAAACCAACCGACTGGGTGGTTTTGGAGCTGTCCAGTTTCCAGCTGGAAGATATGACGGTCAGTCCGCGCATCGCTGTCATTACCAATTTTTACGCCGAGCATTTAGCGCCGGCGGATCCGAATAATCCGAACTATCACAAATCGCTTAAGGAATATCGTGAAGCGAAAAACAATATTTTTAAGTGGCAAAAATCTGGTGACTATTTAATATCCAATAATCAATATCCAACCCGTCCGAATGGACATTCGTCCGGGCGGATAACCAATAAAATCCCAAAACTCAAATCCCAAAAAAAATACTTTAAAAAATCTGACTTGCCGTCAAAGCTGATTGGCGAGCATAATAAGGAAAATGTCGCGGCGGCGGTAGAAGTTGCTAAAATCGCCGGCGTGAACCATGAAACAATAAAAAAAGCCGTGGCTAAATTTAAGGGACTGGAGCATCGGCTGGAGTTTGTTCGTGAGCTGGGCGGCGTTAAATACTATAACGACAGCTTTGCTACTACGCCGGAGTCTACTATTATCGCCTTAAAATCTTTTAACGCGCCGATTATCGCGCTTCTGGGCGGAGCGGATAAAAGCTCAAATTTTAAACAGCTAGCCAAAGAAGTTAAGCGCCGCGTAAAATTCGTCGTACTTTTTAAAGGCAGAGCCACGCCGCGGATAAAGAAAGAGTTGCTTAAAGCCGGCTACGAAAATAAAAAAATGAAATATGTGAGTAATATTAAGTCGGCCGTTGACTTGGCGCGGCGCAAAGCCAGGCCTGGCGACGTCGTTCTTCTTTCCACGGCTTGCGCCAGTTTCGGCATGTTTAAAAACTATAAAGAACGAGGTAAATTATTTAAAGCCGAAATTTTAAAGCAAAAATAAAACAAAGCCAATACAGCTTTGTCTAAAGCATTTAATTTTACTAGATTGTTTAAGCTTTATTCAATCTCATCTGCCGCCGGTTCTTCTTCCAGGGGATTAAGCTGTAACGGCTGGAGCGTTTCAATTTCCAAGTCCGCGCCGCAGTTTAAGCAGTTGACCAGATCCTTTTCCGCCGACCCGTCCTCAATGATCACGTCGCTTGAGCAAATCGGGCACTGAGTTGTTTGCATAGGTTGTGGCTTGTCTTTTATGAGTTATTAACCTATTATAATAATAGCAAAAAATAAGGCAAATTACAAGCTATGATAATTTTTCTTTACGGCCAGGATAGCTTTAGGAGCCGTCAAAAACTTAATGAATTAAGAGAAAAATATTTGCGCGAAGTTGACCGTTCGGGCAGCGGGCTTAACGTGATTAACGGCGCCAAGGCGCCTTTTTCGGAAATCGCCGCGGCCGTCAGCCCGTCATCGCTTCTTTCTAAAAAGCGCTTGATCGTGATTGAAGACATCTTCGCCGGCAAAGACGCCGCGCTGTTCGAAAAGCTTAGCGAATATTTTAAAAATAAAACGCAGGACGATAATATCGTTATTTTTTGGGAATCCAATTTAATCATCAAAAAATTCAAGGGCAAGCCGGCGGCTATGCTCCTAGATTCGTCCGGCAAAGACAAGCCGCTAAATAAAAAGCAGTCCGAATTTTATAAATTTTTAACCGGCCAGAAATACGCTTATAGCTTTAACCAGCTAAGCAATACCGAGCTGGCTTTGTGGGTTAAAAAACAGGCGGCCGCGCGCGGCGGAAAAATCAGCGCTAAAGCGGCCGACATGCTGGTCGGACTGGTCGGCGCGGACGGCTGGCAGATAAATAGCGAGTTGGATAAGCTATTAAATTATAAAGCGGCCGGCCAACTAACGGCTGGCGCGGCGGAGATTGAAACCCTGGACGTGCAAAAATTAGTGCAGGGAAATTTCAGTGAAAATATTTTCGCCTTAACCGACGCTTTAAGCGTAAAAAATAAAGCTTTGGCCGCCCGGCTACTGGACGAGCAGGTTGAAGCCGGACTGCATGGCAGTTATTTATTAAATATGTTTACCCGGCAATTCAGGATAATTTTGCAGATCAAACAGGCGTTGGAAGCCGGTTCAAGTCCGCGCCAGGTCGCCAGCCAGCTTAAACTTCATCCGTTCGTGGCGCAAAAAGGCGTGGAGCAGGCGCGCAATTTCAGCCTGCCTGTTTTAAAAAATATTTTAAGCCGGCTCGTAGATATAGATTTTAATGTTAAGACCGGCCAGGGTGATTATTCAACGGGCCTGAATATGTTAATTGCTAAACTATAAAATATTGAGTATACAAAAACCCCTGTTACGGGGTTATGTATTACTATATATAGTTATTTTCCAAAGAACGACGCAAAACAAAAAACTGTAATATTATTATTAAACTATAATAGAATTACAGTTTTTTGCTTTTTAACTTATTTGAAAGCTTGGTTCAGCTTTTTATGCAGTCTTGATTTTTTGCGGCTACTCGTATTTTTCTTAATCACGCCTTTCTTCGCCGCTTTGTCCAAAGCTTTTAAAGTTTTAGCCACCAGTTCTTTAGCTTCCGCTTTTTTCGCTTCAATGGCGCGGCGGGAATCTTTAATCAAGTTTTTCAAATTATTTTCAATTTTCAGATTGCGCAGTTTGCGCTTTGCCGCTTTGCGCAATTCTTTTTTTGCCGAGGCTGCGTTTGGCATAGATAAGTTAGTCAGTTAATTAGTTAGTCAGTTCAATATTATTAGACTTCATTATATTATCATGGACAAATTTATTTATCAAGAGCTGGCTTTTTAATAATTTTTAGCCAAATAAAGTATGCCAAAATAGAGAATATTATCAACAAGCTAACCAGTTGTGGAAAACGCAGACCGAGAAAGCTTGGCGTTGAGTCTATTCTGATGAATTCGGTGGTAAAGCGAAGAACGGAATATAGCAAAAAGTATAAAGTATTAAGTATCAAGTATAAAGAATTATTAATTTTGTTTTTTTTAATGTAGGCGTAATGCAAGATAAATAAAATCGCAAAGATCATTAGACTACCGATTGACTCATACAAAAAGGTCGGATGAAAATATTCATAATTTAGATATTGCCAAGGGCGGTGCAATGGGTCAATCGGGATGCCCCAAGGTAGGTTAGTCGGATAGCCGAACAGTTCCTGGTTAAAATAATTGCCCCAGCGGCCGATCGCCTGGCCCAGGGGCAAAACCGTGGCAACGATGGCGGCCAATTGCCAAAATTTATGGCCGTATTTTTTAGTAAACAGCCACAGCGCGATCAAGCCGCCGATAATAGCGCCGTGGATGGCCAGCCCCCCTCGCCAGATTTTAAAAATATCTAAGGGGTGCGAAATAAAATATTGCCATTCCAGGCCGATGTCGTAAATCCGGGCGCCGATCAGGCCGCCGACAATCAGCCAGACCGCCAGATCAATGATAATTTCTGATTTCAGGCCGTGTTGTTTGGCCAGGTGGATGGCGGCTGTTAAAGCGGCCAAAACGCCCAGCATGATAAACAGGCCGTACCAATAAAGATTGAGCGGGCCGATTGAAGCTAGGATAGGGGAAGGCTGGAAAGTATGGAGGAAATTTATCATAATATATTTATTTTCTCTTTTTAAAACGGTTTAGTCAAATTTTTTGGAAAAAAATGAGGAGCTCTGGAAAGAAGCTCCTCGGTCGCGGGTATTATGTGTCCGCAAATAGATCGTACAGTTCGGCGGCCTCTAGTTCCAAATCCTGTTCGGTGATCGGTCGCCACCTTGGTCGGCCAACCATCTGAGACCAATCAGGTAATCCATTGGGAAATGATGGAGGCTTCGCGGGGTCAAATACCACAACGGCTATAACGCTTCTAAGCTGTTGAGCAAGCCGCCAGTAACAGATGTTGTCAAACATGAATACCGGGCTGTGCCTTATCTGCCGGCGGAAAAAATAATTCAATAAACTAACTATTTTTTTCATGAGCAATCCCTCCCCGAGACTTTTTTTGTTTTTTTGGCTGAAAAGAAGAGAAGCCGAGGGCAACGAGTGCACTCGGCTTCATATATTGTTACGGCTTTTGCCTACTTCTATTGGCATACGCCGATAAGGAGGGGCGGGCGCGAAAAAATTCCGCGCCGGTTATTCTAGAGGGCGTGCCTTGCCCTCATTTCCCGTCTATATCCCCTGTAGCGGCGGGTGAGCCTGGCTCCGAGGCAGCGGAAGAAATTTTTTACGGATTTTTTATTTGTCCGATATAATCGGACGCCGCCTGCGAAGATAGCGATGTCAAACGGAATCGACGCGATGATGATCAGGAATATAACCATCCATGGTGCGGCGCTAAGCTCGGTTTGGGGGTTGCTGGAATAAAGATACATTCCAACAAAAACTGCTATTAATATTATGGCGAATAAAACCGCCCCACCGATTGATGTCCTTTTTTCGTTTATCTTGTTCATTTTTCCTCCTCCTCCTTCTTTAAGTGGAAAAAATAAATACTTTTATATTTATAGTGGTTTTTATATTGCCACGTATTTGATTACCCGAAATTGCGGTTATTGGGGAAATATCCCTTGCCCCTCGCTTTGAGGGAACAGCATAACAGCAATTTTTGGGTAATCAAATGATTTTAAAGGACAAAGATATTATCTTACTATATCACACTTTTATTTTTTTGTCAATGGTTGTAGGTAATATTAGGCTAATATTAAGTAAAAAATAAAGGCGATTATGAGAATCGCCTTTATTTAATGAGTTGTGTGTTATGAGTTTTTAGATTTAAGTTTCTTTTCGGTTTCCAATATTGCCAGGGTGGTTTTTATGACCGTGTCTGGATTTAGGGAAATACTGTCTATGCCGCATTCAACCAGCATCTGGGCGAAGTCCGGAAAGTCGGACGGCGCTTGGCCACAGATGCCGACCTTGGTTTTGGTTTTTTTACCGATGGCAATCAGGCGTTTAATCATCCATTTGACCGATTCATTTTTTTCATTGGACGGACCGGCGACCTGAAGCTGGCCGGCGTCGCGGTCTATGCCGAGCATGAGCTGGGTCAGGTCGTTTGAACCGATGGAAAAGCCGTCAAACTCCTTAGCGAATTCTTCGGCTAAAATAATGTTAGTCGGGATTTCGGCCATGACATAAATTTCCAGGCCGTTCGCGCCCTGTTTTAAGCCGCTGGCAGCCATGATGGCTTTTACTTTTTTCCCCTCGTCAACCGTCCGGCAAAAAGGAATCATGACTTTTAAATTGGTTAACTTCAGTTCGTCGCGGACTTTTTTTATGGCTTGGCATTCCAGGGCGAAAGCCGGAGCGAATTTCGGGTCATAATAACGCGAAGCGCCGCGCCAGCCGATCATCGGGTTTGATTCAACCGGTTCGTATTCGGCGCCGCCAATCAGGTTAGCGTACTCGTTGGTTTTAAAATCGGAAAATCTAATAATCACGTCTTTCGGGTAGAAAGCGGCCGTAATTATGGCAATGCCTTCGGCCAGCTTGTCTATGAAATATTGTTTTTTATCTTTGTAGCCGGCGGTCAGCTCGTCAATTTTTTTCTTAGCTTGTTTGTCTTTCAGCTTGGCGTAATCAAGCAAAGCCAAAGGATGGATTTTTATCTGGTCGTTAATGATAAATTCTTCGCGCGCCAGTCCCACGCCGTCGTTCGGGATGAAAGACGACAGGAAGGCGATATCTGGCGAGCCGATATTCATCATGATTTTGGTTTTCGGTTTGGCCAAATTTTTAATGCTGGATTTATTAATTTTAAACGCCAGTTTGCCTTCATAAACAAAACCGGCGTCGCCCTCGGCGCAGGAAACGGTGATGGCTTGGCCGGTTTTGATTTTTTTAGATACGTCGCCGGTGCCGACCACGCAGGGAATGCCCAGCTCGCGGGAAACGATGGCGGCGTGGCAGGTCCGGCCGCCTTTATCGGTCACGATGGCCGAAGCGATTTTCATGATCGGCTCCCAATCCGGGTCGGTCATGTCGGTCACTAAGACTTCGCCGGGTTTGAATTTAGCGATGTCTTTGATGCTCATGATGCGATTAGCGGTTCCGGCGCCGATGCGGTTGCCGACGCTCTTACCCGTGGCAAGCACTTTAGATTTTTTGGCCAGCACGTATTCTTCAATCACGCTGTAATCGCGCACCGAGTGAATCGTTTCCGGGCGCGCTTGGATGATATAAAGCTCGTTTTCCTTACCGTCCAGCGCCCATTCTATGTCCATGGCCCGGCCATAATGCTTTTCAATTTTCATGGCCCAGTCGGCCAGTTTTAGGACTTGCTCATCGGTAATAGACTGCTGGCGTTGCATGGCCGGAGGCACCGGCACGTCTTTAACCGGTTTACTCGGGTTAGCGCTATAGATCATTTTGATTTTTTTGCAGCTTACCGAATGCGAGATGATCGTGTTAGTGGGCTTAAAGACATAAAACTCATCCGGATCAACTTTGCCTTGCACGATATTTTCGCCCAAGCCGTAGATGGAGCTGACTAAGACGACATTGCTAAAGCCTGATTCAGTATCAATGGTAAAAGTTACGCCGGAAGCGGCTAAATCCGAGCGGATCATTTTCTGCACCCCGACCGACAAAGCGATTTTAAAATGGTCAAAGCCTTTATCGACACGGTAGGAGATGGCACGGTTGGTAAAAAGCGAAGCGATGCATTTTTTTACCGCCAGTAACAGCTCAACTTCGCCGGAAACGTTTAAATAAGTTTCCTGCTGGCCGGCGAAGGAAGCGTCCGGTAAATCTTCAGCCGTGGCGGACGAGCGGACGGCCACATGGAGGTTCTTGGTTTTATAAGAAGCGGAAAGTTTCCGGTATGATTCAAGAATCGCCTGCTTTAAGTCGTCGGGAAATCTGGTGGCGATAATCAGTTTTCTAACGGCTGCGCCGCGCCTCGCTAAGTCGGTGACGTCGCGCGTATCCAAACCAGCTAAGATTTTTTGGATGCCGCCTTTTAAATCGGTTTGTTCTAAGAGATAATTATAGGCGGCCGAAGTGGTAGCGAAGCCATTCGGCACTTTAACGCCCTGGCCGGCCAAGTTGCGGTACATCTCGCCGAGCGAAGCGTTTTTTCCGCCGACTAAAGGCACGTCCTTGATCCCGGTTTCTTCAAAAAACATGATGAATTTTTTGTCTGGCATAATAAAATTATAAATTAATATTTTTGCTCCAGTCGTAAACGTAGGGCACTTTAAACCAGAGACCGTCCAAAGTTTTTATGACGCCCATGACCGAGACGATGATAATGGCCAGGCCGACCAGCCAGCCGAAAACCGGAAACCAGGAAAAGAAACTGAGTAAAAATAAAATCAGGCCTTGCTTGGCGTGAAACTGGCAGAATTTAGAATGGCGCTTGCCTAAAAGCGGCAGTAAAAATAGAATCCAGACATAAGACAAAGCGGCCAGATTTTTATTTTTTTCAATGTCCGGATCAAGCGAAGTTTTTACGGTTTGTTCTTCGGTCATAAGTTTGGGTTAATAAATTATATTATAATAATAACATAATTTTTGTTATAATAATATGAGATTGACAAAAGTAAGAAATAAATGCAAAATATAAAATTATCGCAGACGTGGCGGAATTGGTATACGCGCCAGCCTTAGGAGCTGGTGGAGGAATCCATGAGAGTTCAAGTCTCTCCGTCTGCACATAAATCGCACCATAAAAATTTTAATGAGGAGGTTGTTTAATGGCTAAGGAAAAAAAATGTTTGATGTGCAGCAAGGCTCTGAATCCGGAGGGCGAATGTCCGAACGGCTGTACCGAGGACCCGGCGTATGACGTCCAAGTGGGAGTTGACTTAGATGCAACGGACGTAATCATTAAGTCGTTGGCTTCGGGAAGATGCTTTCACTGCGGCGACGAGTTATCATGCGAGCAAGGCTGTTACAGTCCGGCCAGTTATGACAACGATACGGAAAGCAATACTGCGCTGGAACTTGGGGTTTGCCTGGACTGCGGCGAAAAAGTAAGTTGCCATAACCAATGTTTCTAAAGGGGGGAAGCTATGGAAGAAAATGCGGCTGGCGTGCGGTGTAAAGCAATCTCGCATCGAGGTAGAAGCGCAGGTAATGAAGAAAAAAAAGAGGAAAAGAAAGGTGCACAGGATCAACGAGTTTCCCGCCACCGGGCCGATGAGCCCTGGCAATAATCTTTAAGTTGGCAAGGCCACGCCCCGGCGAACAATGTCCGGGGCTTTTTTATTGGCAGAAAATTTAAAAAAATGTTAAAATATTAGCAATAACAAAATTTGATATGAAAAAACAAGGAGGTTTTTTTATTTTCATAATCCTGGCGCTGGCGGGCGCGGGATTTTTTTGTACGCCAAAAGCTTTAGCGGCCGAGGCGATTTTAATCAGCGAAGTCCAGATTACCGGCGGCCCGGGCAAGACCGGCAATGATTTTATTGAACTGTATAACCCAAATAATGTCGCTGTGAATTTAAAAGGCTATCGGCTGGTAAAAAGAACCAAAAGCGGTACGACTGATACCAACATAAAATCCTGGACAGCGGACGCTTTTATCGCGGCCAATGGCTATTATCTTTGGGCGAGTAGCGGCTGCACGGATACTGCTGTGATACCGAACGCGACAACGACAATGATGCTGAGCGATGATAACGGCATCGCCATCCGCTTCGGCGCGGCTGATAGCGGTGTAATAATAGATAGCCTGGCTTGGGGCGGCGCGCAAAATGCCTTTATTGAAAGCGCGGTTTTTCCGACTAACCCGGGCGCCAACCAAAGCTTGGCAAGGCAGGAAAATTCAGACACTAATAATAATAGCGCTGATTTTTTCATGCAAAATAATCCAACTCCCCAATCTTCAACTTATGAAGCGCCGATTCCGCCTGCCGGCGAACCGAGCGGGCAAGAAAGTACGGCAAGCACGACGGCTGAAAATATAGCCCCCCTTAATCCTCCGCCTCGGCAAGCCGAAGGCGAAGCGGGCTCTTTGTCAGGGGAGACAAAAAATAACCTAGGCGATGTAGTGGTTAATGAATTTTTAGCAGACCCATTTGACGAGGAGGTAGAGTGGCTGGAATTATATAATCGGACCGGCAAAACCATTGATTTAAGCGGCTGGCAGCTTGAAGACGGGAGCGGAGCAAAAACCAGTCTGTCCGGCAGTTTGGAAAAATATAAAGTAATAGAAAAGCCGAACGGCAATTTAAACAACGCGGGGGATTTGATTACGCTCTATGATGCGACTGGCAAAATAATTGACCAAGCGGCTTATGGCAACTGGGCGGATGGGGATTTAAGCGACAATGCTCCGGCCGCGGCCGACCCGGCGAGTACAGCTAGAAAATTTGACGGTTATTTAAGTTTTAATAATTTTAATGATTTCGCCGTAACTCTTAAGCCGACTAAAGGCGCGGCCAACATAATTGAGATTGAAGATGAAGTAAGTTTAGAAGCTAAAGCCAAGTTTGATTTTTCTAATGATATTTTTATCACGGAAATTTTACCCAATCCGGACGGGGACGATACTAAGCTGGAATTTATTGAAATCCATAACGCAGGCGCGCGGCCGGTTAATTTAAGCGGCTGGAGCTTAGCTAACGAAGACGGCAAAAAGAAAAATCTTGAAAACCTGGCGACCAGCACGCTGATCGGCGCCGGGGAATATCTGGCGCTTTACCGGCCGAAAAGCAAATTGGTTTTACATAATGACTCGGGCGAAGTCAGGCTATATCAACCTTTGGCTGATAAGCCGGCATGGCTGGTGAAATATCAAGAGGTTAAAGAGGGGTGGGGGTATAATAAGGTAAATGCAGATTGGGTTTGGAGTGAGATAGTAACGCCGGGCGCGGCTAATCTCATTAAGGCGGAAAATCACGCGCCGGAAGTCGGTTTCAGTTTTAAGTCGCCGGTCTTAGTCGGCGCGCCGGTTAAGTTTGACAGTTCGGACACGGCAGACGCTGATGGCGATGAACTGAAATACGCTTGGGACTTCGGCGACGGACTAAAAAATAATTTAGCCGATCCGGAGCATGTTTATTTTAAAACCGGTATTTATAAGATTAAGCTCACGGTCAGCGACGGGAAAGAGACGGTAGAGCAGGAAAAGAGCGTGAGAGTTGTAGACGGCCTTAGTGATATGGTTGATGTTCGTGAAATTGCTTCGCTTCCTGGGGTGCTCGCGAGTGCCAATTTAGTGATTAATGAAATTTATCCGGATCCCGAAGGCGCGGACACGGGCGCGGAATGGCTTGAACTAGTGAATGAGGGAGAGGAGGAAATAAATTTATCAGGCTGGCAGGTAAAAAACAGCAATGGTAAATTCAAGTTTGAACAAAATGTGCCAGTCGCGCCTGGGGAGTTTTATGTTTTAAAAAATAGCGCCCATAAGCTGGCCTTTAAAAATAGCGCGGACGTGATTAATTTGTTTGACGCTTCCGGCTCGCTGGCCGACAGCGCGGGCTATGCCGAGGCGGCGGAAAATGAAAGCTACGCTAAGGGCGAAAACGGCAATTGGTTTTGGACTAGCCAGCCTACCCCCGGAGCGGAAAATGTGATAAAAGTGGCGACAGAAGCCAGTATAAAGTATAAAGTATCAAGTATAAAGGGAAATGCGATTTATATTGAAACGGATTTGGAAAAAGTTAGGGAAATGGAAATTGGCAGCCTGGTAAAATTAAAAGGTACGGTAGCGGTAGAGCCGGGACTTTTGGGCGCGCAATTTTTTTACATAATCGGCTCGCCCGGCCTGCAAATCTATAATTATAAAAAAGATTTTCCCAATTTAAAACTGGGCGATTATATTGAAGCGGCCGGCGAGCTGGCTTTAGCCCAGGGCGAGTTAAGGCTTAAGACTAAAGAAAAGGCGGACATAAAAATAACCGAGCATAAAACTCCGCCCGCGGCGCTAGCCGTAAGCTGCGATCAGGCGAGCGAAGAGATGATCGGACAACTGATTCAGATATCGGGCGAGATCACGGATAAAAAAAGCACGACGCTCTATTTGGATGACGGCAATGATGAGATTTTAATATATATAAAACAAAATACGGGAATCAGCACGAAAAATTTAACAGCCGGACAGAAGGTAACGGTCAGCGGCATTTTAAGTAAAACCGCCAGCGGCTTAAGGCTATTGCCGCGCTACCAGTCGGATATCGCGGTAGCCGAGGCGGCGCTGGAACCGCAAGTTTTAGGCGAAGTGGCGGCTTCGGCGGAGTGGGAGCTGGCCGCGCGGGATAAAAAAATGGAACTGTTTAAGTATTTGCTAATCATAGCGGGTGGAGTTATAATAATTTTAGGGGGATTATTCGTAAAAATTCAAAGAAAAAGCGCCTAAAAAAGACATGTAGAGCTCCGCGAGTAACAGCAAATTTGCTACTGCGGAACTCGCCCGAGAGTACTCGGACTCAAACAGTCCTCGCACGCAAATTTGCCATTACCCGCGGAGCTCATAAAGATTAACCATATATGAGCATACTAACCATACTTTTGCTTTTAAAAATAATTTTAGCCGTAGTTATAACCGGCAGCCTTATTTTTATTTTTTTTGCCGCTTGTTCAATTTATACTAATTTAACCACCGGCATTCCCTGGGCGAAAATTTCTAAAGCCAATATTTTAAAGATTTTTGAGGAGCTTGATCTGCCGCGCAATTCTTTAATTTACGATTTAGGCGCGGGCGACGGCCGGGTAATTTTGGCCGCGGAAAAGTTCGGTCTTCGGGCTAAAGGATTTGAACTGTCGCCTTATCCATATTTAAGGGCGCTACTAAAAATATTTTTTAGCCGAAGCCGAGCTGAAATTAATCGCCAAGATTTTTTAAAAGAAAATTTAAGCCAAGCCGACGCGGTTTTCGTTTTTCTGACTGATAAAATACTATTAAAACTGAGCCGGAAATTCAAGCGGGAATTAAAGCCCGGCGCCACGGTCATTTCTTACGGCTTTGCTTTACCGAATTGGCGCCCGGACCGAACGATTTTTACCCGGCCCAGCTTAACTTATGTGTATAAAATATAAAAAATAAATTGGCTTGATCTTTTTATCAATGACGTTTTTGCAACTTTTGGCTTCATGAAAGGAGGGGGAGATGGATAACCTAAAGAAGGGGGTGGGGATGACGGGAGACTATAAATATATTTCTTCAAGCGAAGAGTCGCCTTTATGGGTGATTGCGGTTGTCGTGCTAATACCCATCGCGATATTAATTCTCAAACATCACATGGCTATCGGCCAGGCGCTTTGCGATTTGTGTTTTGGCCGGTAGGGGGAGGAGGGAGTATGACATTGGCAGAACAGTTGAGTTATTTATTGGCTTTCGCCCTGATGAAGCTGGAAGCGCAGTTTCCCGGCAGTGTATCCAAATTGTTTTGGAGTTAACCGCAGGGCTTAGCGGCTTAAAAGGGTGAAAATGTTAATTAATGCACGTGCCCGTTCCTAGTTTCCGGAACGGGTTTTTTTATTGGAAAAATGTGCTATAATTTATTTAAAGGCTTGTGAATAGCCAATTTAACTATGGTTAGACGACGCAGAAAATCAAATCCTTTGGACTATATCAGCCTGCCCAAAGTGGACTTAGACCCTGACATGAAAAGGGGTATTTTTATTATCTTAATTTTAGCTTTCGGCGCGATCAGCCTGCTCTCCCTCTTCGGCCTGGCCGAGGGGCTGGGCGCTTACTTAGAAAAGGGCATTATCTTTTTATTCGGCTGGGGCAAGTGGCTATTTCCTCTGACGCTACTCGCTACCGGTTTTTTAATGTATCACCGCGACAAGAATTGGGTCAGGGGCGTAAATTTTTTGGGCTTGTTTATTTTCATTATCTCATTCAGCGCCTTGCTCCATACTTTTATCGGCGTTGATAATTGGCAATTAGCCGTGGACGAGGGCGTGGGCGGCGGCTATATCGGTTTTGGCCTCTTAACTATTTTTACCAAATTGATGGGCTTTTGGGCCGGACTGATTGTTATCGTCTGCCTAATTTTTATTTCGCTCATGCTGATGCTTAACGCTACTTTAGAATCATTGATTGGCCGCGACAGCTGGTTCGCCAAACTGCTATATCCGATTAATTTTTTATGGAATAAAATTTTCGGGAGCGGCGAAGACGGCCAGGCCGAAGAAGAGGAGACGGTGTTTGAAGACGAAGGCGAGGCGATTTTGGAGGCGGCCGAAGAGCTTCCCGAAGCGGCCGACTCGGGTTTTTACCAGCATAAAATCAAAAACGCTCCCTGGGAAAATGACCCGGGGGGCAAGGCCGAGAAAGCCGAGATTAAGGATAGCGGCTGGAAGCAGTCTAATGTAAAAATTGATTTGCCTTTGGATTTACTCAACCCCAAAATTGGCAAACCGACTTCCGGCGATATTAAAAATAACATGTTAATCATCCAGCGCACCTTGGAAAATTTTGGCATCCCGGTGGAAATGGGCGAGGTCAACGTTGGGCCGACCGTCACTCAATATACTTTAAAGCCGGCTGAAGGCATCAAACTGACTAAAATTACCACCCTGTCTAATGACCTGGCTTTGTCATTGGCCGCGCACCCGATCAGGATCGAGGCGCCGATTCCGGGCAAGTCGCTCGTGGGCGTTGAAGTGCCTAACCAGACTAAGGCGATTGTCGGTTTGCGCGAGGTTTTGGCCGGCGAGATGTTTAAAACCAGAAAGTCAAATGTCATGGTCGCTTTAGGCAAAGACGTGGGCGGCAAAGTCTGGCTGGATGACCTAGCTAAGATGCCGCATCTACTAGTAGCCGGTTCAACCAACTCGGGCAAATCGGTTTGCTTAAACGCCATTATCATCAGTTTGCTTTATCAAAATAATCCGGACGATTTGCGCTTTATCATGGTTGACCCGAAGCGGGTGGAACTGCCGGTCTATAACGGCATCCCGCACTTACTCACCCCGGTAATTACCGAAGTGCCAAAAACCATCAACGCTTTGAAATGGTGCTTAAACGAAATGGACCGGCGCTTTGAAGCTTTGGCCAAGTCAGGTAAAAGAAATATCGCGAGCTATAATGAAATGGGCAAGGAAAAAATGCCGTTTATAATTTTCATCATTGACGAGCTGGCTGATTTAATGGTGGCGGCCGGGCGCGACGTTGAAGGCAGTATCATCCGGCTGGCCCAGATGGCCCGGGCGGTCGGCATTCATCTTATTCTGGCCACCCAGCGGCCGAGCGTGGACGTTATCACCGGCTTAATCAAGGCCAATATGCCGGCTAGGATCGCCTTTTCCGTGGCCTCAGGCATAGATTCGCGCACGATTTTGGATTCGCTAGGCGCGGAAAAGTTACTGGGCCGCGGCGACATGCTGTTTACCACCGCGGAAATTTCCAAACCCCGGCGGCTCCAGGGCGCGTTCGTTTCGGATAATGAAATAAAACGAATCGTTAATTATATTAAAGTGAACGGCGGCGAAGCCCAATACGTTGAGGACATAACCGTCCGGCAGAAAGTCAAAGGCATTGCCGGCGTGGGGCTGGACGGCGGCGACGCGGACGCGGATGATTTAATGGAAGAGGCTAAGGAGCTGATTATCAATTCCGGCAAGGCTTCGGCTTCGTATTTACAGAGGCGGCTCAGTATCGGTTACGCGCGGGCGGCGCGGCTCTTGGATTTACTCGAAGAAGCCGGGGTAATCAGCGGCGGCAACGGCTCAAAGCCCCGGGAAGTCTTGATTACGCGCGAGCAGTATGATAGTATGTTAAGCCAGGGCGTGAGCGGCGCGCCCTTGCATAAGCGCGAAGAAGCGGTTGCGCCGGGAGAGTATTTAGAGGGAGAAGAAGATGAGGTTCAAGAAGCTGAGGAAGATGAAGCGCCGGCTGATGAGGCCGTTGATGAAGCGGCTGAATTGATGGAAGATCCGACTGACGTGAAAACAACTGACGCGGAAAAAACGGATGAAGATGAGGGAAAATATTTTTCAAGATAAAATAAATAATTATATTCTATGTATATTACTTGGCTGGGACAATCATGTTTTAAATTGCAGGATAAAATCGGTTCGGACGGGGTTTTGCTGGTAACCGATCCGTACGGCGACGAGATCGGCCTGAAGATGCCGCGCTTTGAAGCCGACATCGTGACCATGTCGCACGGGCATTTTGACCATAATAATCTCGGCGCTATTCGCGGCGAAACTTTTGCCATCGACACGGCCGGCGAGTATGAAATGAAGGGCGTGTTTATTGAAGGCGTGGAAAGCTGGCATGACGAGAAAGACGGCAAAGAACGGGGCAAAAATATTATTTACCGGATTGAGATGGAAGATATTTCCATTACCCACTTGGGCGATTTAGGCCATATTTTAGATACCAAGCAACTGGAAAAACTGGAAGGTACGGATATTTTGCTGATTCCGGTGGGCGGAAAATACACGATCAACGCGGCTAAGGCCGTGGAAGTGATTTCCCAGATTGAGCCGCGGATTGTTATTCCCATGCATTATAAAGTCCCTGGCCTTAAAGCCGACCTAGACGGCGTGGATAAGTTCATTAAAGAGCTGGGCCTTAAGCCGCGAACTGAAGAGAAGCTGAAAATTTCCAAAAAAGACCTGCCGGCTGAAGATATGGAGTTGGTAGTACTAAGCTTATAAAATTTGAATTTATACTTCAAGCCGCTCGAAGTCCTATCGGATAACGGGCGTTTTTTAGTTAATAAAAGCTCTTTACTTTATTACCGCTTTTTGCTAGAATTTAAGTAGAATAAACCCCCTTTATGCGGCGGTTTTTAAGTGTTATTTTATGCCTAAGAGGAGGCTAAAAAAGCTGGAGGAAAACGCGGAAAATCAAGAGCAGGAAAAACTTATGCTTTTAAAAGTGGGCGTGGCCTGTATAATGATTATTTTAGTGGTGGTCTGGATGTTCAATTTAAAATATCAGTTTAAAATAAATTCGGATAATAGTTCTAAGAGCAGTTTTGACTGGCAGAAGACTAAAGTTGAGCTGGATCAGGCCATGGGTCAGGTCAAAGACAGCCTGGCGCAGATTAAGGAGGCCAGCCAGCAAGTTCAGAATACTTTGCCGCGCGAGCCGGAGCTGACTGCCGAGCAGATGAATTTATTAAAAGGCAAGCTAATGGGCGAGACGGCGACAAGTACAATAAAATAATTTCTGGATCCCCGCCTGCGCGGGAATGACAAAGAAGATATATGGCGAAAAAAATAGTTAAAAAAATTAAAGACGAAGAGCCGAAGAAAAACGTTGAAGCTGAAAATGCGGAACCGGCAGGCGAAGCAGGCAAAAACGGCGTGGGCACGATTCCCAATCAGATTGTCACGAAAAAAGAAATGACGGCTTACGGCATGATTGAGCCCCAAGCCTTAACTGACGAGATGCGCAAATCCTATTTGGATTACGCCATGAGCGTGATCGTCTCCCGTGCTTTGCCGGACGTGCGCGACGGGCTTAAGCCGGTGCATCGCCGCATTCTTTACGCCATGTGGAGCATCGGCCTCAGAGCCGGCGGAAAATTCAGAAAATCCGCTACGGTCGTCGGCGAGGTTTTAGGCAAATACCATCCGCACGGCGACACCGCGGTTTATGATTCCATGGTCAGAATGGCCCAGGATTTTTCCATGCGCTATATGCTGGTGCGCGGCCAGGGCAACTTCGGTTCCATGGACGGCGATTCGGCCGCGGCCATGCGTTATACCGAAGCCAAGTTGTCCGCGATCTCGGAAGAATTATTATTTGACATTGAAAAAAATACGGTTAATTTCACGCCGAATTTTGACGGCTCGCATCAAGAACCGTTAGTCATGCCGGCCAAACTGCCCAACCTGCTTTTAAACGGCACCATGGGCATCGCCGTGGGCATGGCGACTAATATTCCGCCGCATAATTTAAAAGAATTAGTGGACGCGATCGCGCATTTACTGGATAATCCGGAAGCGGCCGTGGAAGACTTAATGCAATTCGTTAAGGGGCCGGATTTCCCGACCGGCGGCGTGATTTATAATCAGAAAGATATTTTACAGGCTTACGCCACCGGCAAGGGCGGAATTGTTATGCGCGGCGTGGCCGAAGTGGTGGAAAATAAAAATGGCCTGTTCCAGATTGTAATTTCCGAAATTCCCTACCAGGTTAATAAGGCGACGCTGGTGGAAAAAATCGCCGACTTGGTCAAAGAAAAAAAACTGGAAGGTATCCGAGACTTGCGCGACGAGTCGGATAAGGACGGCGTGCGCGTAGTCGTAGACCTGAAAAAAGACGCCTATCCGAAAAAGATTTTAAACAGTCTGTTTAAGCTGACCCAGCTCCAGGAGACCTTTCACGTTAACATGCTGGCTTTAATCGACGGCATCCAGCCCAAAGTTTTGACTTTAAAAATGGTCCTGGAAGAATATATTAAGCATCGGGTGGAAGTGGTTCGCCGCCGGACGCAGTACGATTTAGACAAAGCCAAAGAACGGGCCCATATTTTAGAAGGCTTGATGATCGCCTTGAATAATATTGACGCGGTAATCAAAGTAATTAAAGCGTCTAAAGATAAAGACATCGCCCGGGTCAATTTAATGAAAAAATTCAAACTGACCGAACGGCAGGCCGTGGCGATTTTGGACATGAAACTCTCCACCCTGGCTAACCTGGAAAGATTAAAAATTGAAAATGAACTGAAAGAAAAGCGCGCCTTGATTAAAGATTTGGAAGCAATTTTAAAATCAACCGTTAAAATAAGGGGCATTATTAAAAAAGAAATTTCTGATTTATCAGAAAAATTCGGGGACGAGCGTCGGACCAAGGTCATGGCGCACGGCGTTAAGGAATTTTCCACCGAAGACTTAGTGCCGAACGAGGAGGCGGTAGTAGTCATGACTCGCGACGGCTATATCAAGCGCACGCCGCCCGATACCTTTAAAGTGCAGGGCCGCGGCGGCAAGGGCGTCATCGGCTTAACCACTAAAGAGGAAGACATGGTGGAAATGATGTTTACCACCATGACGCATAATGATCTATTGTTTTTTACCACTAAGGGCCGGGTATTCCAGCTCAAAGCTTATGAAATTCCCCAGGCCGCTCGGACCGCCAAAGGCACGCCGATCGTTAACTTCTTGCAATTGGCCGGCGGAGAAAAAATTACCTCGGTTTTGCCGTTAGATAAATTAGCCAAGAGTAAATATTTATTTTTCGCCACGGAAAAAGGACTAGTTAAAAAAGTGGAAATCAACGCTTTTGATAACGTCCGGCGCTCCGGGCTGATCGCCATTAAAATCAAAGACGATGATAAGCTGATTTGGACCAAGCCGACGGCCGGTGATGATCATATTGAATTGGTTACGGCCGAAGGCCAAGCCATCCGCTTTAAGGAAACCGATGTGCGCGACATGGGCAGGAACGCCGCCGGCGTACGCGGCATCAGGCTAAAAAAGAAAGACGACGCGGTCGTGGGCATGGGCGTAATTAAAAATGACAAAGAGAAAATCAAGAAATATCAGCTTTTAGCTATCGCCGCTGGCGGCTTCGGCAAGCGCACGCCGATTGGTTTATATAAACTGCAGGGCCGCGGCGGCTCGGGCATTAAGACGGCCAAGGTTACGGCCAAGACCGGAAAATTAATCAACGCCTTTATCGTCAACGCCGAGTCTATGGCCGACAAAGATTTAATTATCATTTCGGAAAAAGGCCAGGTCATCCGCCTGCCCTTTAAAGCGGTTAATCAGCTGGGTCGCGATACCCAGGGCGTGCGCCTAATGCGCTTTAAGGAAGCCTCGGATAAGGTGGCCTGCGTGACGTGGGTGTAGCGCGAGAGCGCAGTTTGCAAATATTGCTTTCCCGCTTAGATAAAATTTGTGCGTTTTTTACAAAAAATTAAGAGGTAAGAAAAGTAATTTTTTGTAAAAAATCGCTACAATTTTATATGCGCGATAAAAGCAATATTTGCAAACTGCGCAAAATATTTAATTATTTATTATACTTATGATAAAAGTCAACGAAGAATTGTGCATCGGCTGCGGCACCTGTGAAGTTTTGTGCCCGGCCGTCTTTAAGATGAACGCCGAGGGCAAGGCCGAGGTTTTGAGCCAGACTGACGTGGAATGCGCCAAGAACGCGGCCGAATCATGTCCGACGCAGGCGATTGAAGTGAAATAACATCTGTGAAATTATAAAAAACAATTCATTTAAGAGAGTTGTTTTTTTGTTGTTTAAGTGTTAAGAATAGAACATGACCTTAGATTATATAAAAAAATTAAATATTCCAACAACGCCAGGTAGTTACCAATTTTATAATAGCAATAATCGGATCATTTATATCGGCAAAGCGGCTAATTTAAAAAGCCGGGTATTTTCCTATTGGCAAAAAAGTACGAGCCATACGCCGATTAAACATAAAATGATAGCTGAGATCGCTAAGGTAAAATGGATAGAAACCGACTCGGAAATTGAAGCTCTGCTGCTCGAGTCAAATCTCGTAAAAAAATATCAGCCTGAATATAATGTTTTACTGCGCGATGACAAGCGTTTTGCCTATATAAAAATATCAACCGAGGACGAAATCCCGGGCGTGTTCGTGACCAGAACGATTGATAAATCCGGCCGCTACTTCGGCCCGTTTATTAGCGCCCTGGCGGCGCGGGAAACTATTAGAGCCATTAGAAAAATCTGGCCATATTGCACCGAGCGTAAAACAAAAAACAAGCCTTGCTTTTATTATCATCTGGGCCGCTGTTTAGGTATTTGTGCGGGAAAAATAAATCGCGCTGAATATCTCAAGCGGGTGATCAAGCCGCTGATTTTGTTTTTAGAAGGAAAAAAGAAAAGCATAGTAAAAAAGTTAGAAGTTAGAATTAAGAAGTTAAAAAAAATTAATCTTGAGAGCGGAGAACTTTTTAAATTGAAATACGAGCTAGCTAACATGAAACAAGTTCTGGCCAGTTCGAGCGTGCTATCGGTCCATGAAAAATACGCCAATGATGTGGTGGAGCTGGCCAAGCTTTTAGGTTTGCCGAAAATTCCGGAAAGAATCGAGGGTTATGATATTTCCAATATTTTCGGTAAAGAGGCGGTCGGCTCCATGGTGGTTTTTTCCGGCGGCGAACCGGATAAAAATGAGTATCGGAAGTTTAAAATTAAGCTGGGACAAGGCGAGGCCAATGACGTGGGCATGCTTAGGGAAATACTAGGAAGACGCTTGTCACATACAATAACCAATATCCAATATCCAACCCGTCCGAACGGACATTCGTCCGGGCGGATATCCAATAAAAATGCAAAAGACTTTTGGCCAGTTCCAGATTTAATTGTAGTTGATGGGGGTAAAGCTCAAATGAATGCGGTTAGCAGAATGCTTAAAAAGCATGCTTTGCAGATTCCGGCCGTGGCGATTGCCAAGGGCTTGGGCCTGCGTTCGGCTAACGCGCCGGATAAATTGTTTTTTCCCGGAGAAAAAAAACCGCTGGAGCTGCCTTTGGCCTCGCCGGCCTTGCATCTGGTAAAGCGCGTGCGCGACGAAGCGCACCGCTTCGCTATCGGTTATCATCGGAAGTTAAGAAGTCGCAGGGAATTCGTTTAGTTACATCGTTTGATGAAATTCAGCGGTGATTTGGCGCGGCGTGATGCCGTGCTTTTTATTATAATCTTCCTGGACGCGGCGGCGGCGCTTAGTTTCATTAATGGCGTAGCGCATGGCCGGCGTGATTTTGTCGCCGTACATGATGACCCGGCCGTTAAGGTGCCGAGCGGCCCGGCCCATGGTCTGGATGAGTGAAGTTTCAGTGCGCAAAAAGCCGGCCATGTCCGCGTCTAAAATCGCGACCAGCGAGACTTCGGGCAGGTCCAAACCTTCGCGCAGTAAATTAATGCCCACCAAAACGTCATATTTGCCGGTGCGCAAGTCGCGCAAAATATCCACCCGCTCCAGGGTTTCAATTTCGCTATGCAGATATTGGACTTTTATGCCCTGCTCGGCCAAGTAAGCGGATAGTTCTTCAGCTAGCCGCTTAGTTAAAGTCGTGACTAAAACTCTCTGCGCCTTGGCGGTAGCGGCGCGAACTTCTTTGATTAAGTTGTCAACCTGGCCCGCGGTGGGACGGACTTCAATTTCCGGATCGAGTAGGCCGGTCGGGCGGATCAGCTGTTCCACGATTTGTTTTGAATTTTTGATTTCATAGTCGGCCGGCGTGGCGCTGGTATAAATGACTTGTTTAATTTTTGCGTTAAATTCTTCAAAGTTAAGCGGCCGGTTGTCGCGCGCGCTGGGCAACCTGAAACCGAAGTCAACCAGGGTCTGTTTGCGCGATTGGTCGCCGGCGTACATGCCGCGGATCTGGGGCAGGCTGACATGCGACTCGTCAATCAGCATGAGAAAGTCTTTAGGAAAAAAATCAATCAAGGTTTCCGGCGGCTGGCCGGTGTCGCGGCCGGATAAATGCCGCGAGTAATTTTCAATGCCGTTACAATAGCCGACTTCTTCCATTATTTCCAAGTCATAATTGGTTTTTTTTTCTAACCGGTAAGCTTCGACTTCTTTGCCTTGTTTTTTTAGCTCTTTAAGCCTAACGGCCAGTTCGGCGCGGATGTTTTTTAATGCCAGCTTCATCCGGTCGGCCGGCGTCATAAAATGCTTGGCCGGAAGAATGGCGACGCGCTTAAGCTTTAGGCCGTTTTTCAGGGTTAAATAGCTAATCGGATCGCCGGGCTTGACGTTAAAAATTTCTATCTGGCTAATAGCGTCGCCAAACACTGTTAATCGCGCCACAGCTTCGCCCGTGGCCAGATGAATTTCAATATTTTCGCCGCGGACGCGGAATTGGCCGCGCTTAAATGATTTATCATCGCGTTCATATTGGATGGTGATGAGCTCGCGCAGGATCTGATTGCGCTTCAGGGCTTGGCCGACGAAAAAATGCCGGCTCATGGCTTCGTAATCGGCGCGTTCGCCCAAGCCGTAGATGCAAGACACGCTGGCCACGATCAAAACATCATCGCGGTTTAAAAGCGACTGGGTGGCGGCATGGCGCAAACGGTCAATCTCCTCGTTGATGGTCGCTTCTTTTTCAATGTAGGTATCTGACTGCGGCAGGTAAGCTTCGGGCTGGTAGTAGTCGTAATATGAGACGAAATAATGCACGGCATTATCCGGAAAAAATTGTTTGAACTCGCCGTAAAGCTGGGCGGCCAGAGTTTTGTTATGGGAAATTACCAAAGTCGGTTTCTGGACTTTGGCTATGACATTGGCCATGGTAAAAGTTTTGCCCGAACCGGTTACGCCGAGCAAAGTCTGGTCGCGGTAACCTTTTTCTAGGCCTTCAACCAGTTTGGCGATGGCTTGGGGTTGGTCGCCGGTCGGGCGAAATTTACTTTTTAAAATAAATTTAGGCATAAACTAATAATTGGCTATTATAATTCAAGGCTTGGGTTTAAATTCTTGCCCCGTCGAATGACCGGGGTGGAAATCAGCTTGAATTTCATGCATATATAGTAGTCTTTTTATCGCTTTTAAGCAAGCCAAGTCGTTTAATAGAATATTAATGTTTTTAAGGTAAAATTAGTTAAATTGGAAATATGGCTTGACAAGGTTAAAAGGATATGATAGACTAAAAAGTCAAATTGAATGCCGTATACAAAGGCCGATTTTAGCGGGCCAGGCACGACAAGCATGGGGATCTTCTTGCAAGGTGTAACACGGTTTAATTACTGCGTTTAGCCTAGCGGAAATTTTCTTGCCTGCCCGCTCAAGTTGGTCTTTTTTTATTGTTTAATTTGATGTGTTATAAATTTTTCTCATTAAGTTTATTTGCTCCGTCCGGATGATTTTGAACTGTATTTAACGCTCGCTAAGAAAAATTTAGGGATTTACCGCAAAAATTCCTAACAAAATTTTCAACTCGTCCGCCAGCTGGCGGACTCAAACAGGAAAATGTTTGTAAAGTAATTTTTGGGTAAATCTAATCCTAAATTTTTCAATGCTCGCTTATAAATACACTTCAAAATCACCTGGGGGTTCGGGGGTTTGAATGGGCATTTAATAAATAGATTAAAAAATCTCTTCTTTATAGAAGAGATTTTTAGTTAGAAATAATCGGCGGCGTGGTAGTCGCGGTCTCGGGCGGCGGAGATAATTCCGCTACGCCCAGAAGGCAAATTTCGCGCCAAGGCACGTAATGGGAAGAAAATCTTTTTTCTTTGATCTGGCCGTCCGAGTAAGTTACTTTATAGTCAAAATAGGCGTCCGCGCCATTATGGGCTTTTTCCGTGCATTTTTTAACGCCCGGCTCTAAATCCAGCGTCTCAATGATTTTAGCCGGCGCCGGCCTGACGATATTGTAAATCGTCGGCTTGGTCTGTTCGGCCAGCCGGCCGTCGTTCGTGCCCCAGAATTCAAACGAAAGGATGTCGCCGGAAAATCTCGCCTGAATTAAAATATGGCTTGGCGTGTCGTTCATAAAGCGAAAATCAGGCGCCGGATCGTAAATCGTGGCGTCCGTGCCGGCCGGTTCATAATAGCTAACGCGGTAGGAATGGTTGCGCCTCTGGGTAACGGGCAGGCCGCTGGCTACGGTAGCGCGGAAAACCGTGGTGCCGATTTGGCAAAGCCCGCCGCCGAATTCCGGTATAGTCCGATTTTCTTTAATAACCAGCTCAGGCAGATAGCCGGTGGAGCCGTCGATTTTACCTAAAGTTTTTAATAGGGAAAATTCTTCGCCCGGCTTTACGAGCGTGCCGTTGACCGCGGCGGCGCCGACTTTAATATTATGACGGCGGTTGGCCGGCGAGCCGGCGAAGTTAGACGCGCCCACGCCGATGATTTCTTTAATGCCGTAGTCGTTAAGGTTGCCGGCGTTGACTAAAGTCGGTTGAACTTTTACCGGCAATTCAATCGGACCGCCAGCCAGGATGCCATTTTCAATCTTTGAGACAGCCGCGTCCAAATCAAGCTCCAGCCCGTCCCGGCCATTTTGGAATTCACTGACTTTGCCGCCGATCAGGCTAAACTTCGCTTCTTGGGCGGCCACGTTTATTTTCGGCCCGACCTCCTCCGATAAATATGCTTTTATCATTTCATCATTCAGGCCGACGCGGACTTTATCCGTGGAAGACTGGCTTGGTTTTAGATAAAGCATTTCGGCCAGCTGTTCCCGGCTAACCGCCCAGCTGGAGCTGGCATAAGTTAAAGTAAGCGGCGCGGCGTTTAAGAGATCATTGGCTTTAGCCTCAATATTTAAACAGTCTTTGGCTAAAATTTTCGGATACTCGGTCACGGTCGCTAATTCAACCGCCTGGCGGTTAAGATCGGATAAATTATTGATTAATCGGCCGATGGCGTCATTAAAATCTATAACTTTGCCCAGTTTTTCCGGCGAAACCATAAAGCGGTAGTTTTGATCGGAAATTTTTTCCACGGCCAAGCCGGCGTCTTGGGCCGGCGCTAAAGATTGGCTGAAATTATCGCCCAGAATTTTTTTTATCTGCTCTTGACTAACGGATAAATCAAGCGCCAGGCGCTTTTTAAAAAGCAAAGCCAATTTATTTCGTAAATTTATAAAAACATTGCCGCCGCGGCCATAGTTAAAAGCTTCGCCCGCGGTTTTTTCGGCGTTAAAACTGATAACTTGAATCGCCAGGTCGGCGTCGCCGTATGACAGCACGGGCATGACGGTAGTCTGGCTATTTTTATAAGAAAAAGTTACCCCGGTTTGCGCGATTTTGTCTGTTTGCCGGTTTAACAGATCTTTAGCCTCTAAAGCGGTTAAGCCGCCCAGCTTAAAATCGCCCACGTAAATATTTGGATAAATTTTATTCTGGTAAATTTTATCAAAAACAAATAAGCCGATCGCAGCCGAGGCGAGCAAAATAAAAAAAATGATTGCCGGTAGAAGCAACCATCGCAGTTTATCTGGGCTGAATTTGGCGGTAATGGGCGCTAGCATTTTAGTGGCTGATTATTTCGTTTAAAATATCTTTGGCGGTTTGCCGGTCTCGTTTTTCCCGCTCCGCGTCATCGGTAATGTCAAAATTCAAAGCCGAACCTTCGCGCGCGCCGTCCGGCAATTTGTCTTTTGGCCAGATTATATTCGCGCCGTCGGCGGAAATTAAAACGGCTTTATCTTCCTCAAAGCGGTCAATTGTCAGTTTGATCATCATTTATTTTTCCGTAACTTTAATGGAAATCTGCTTGGCGCTTTTGGCTTTAGGCAGAGTAACAGTTAAAACGCCGTTGTCCAACGAGGCTTCAACTTTTTCCGCTTCAATTTCCACGGGTAAAATTATGGAACGGGAAAAGCCGCCCCAATAGCATTCCTTAATTAAATAGTTTTCTTCAGTTATTTTTACCAGTTCTTCGCGCCGGCCGCGGATAGTCAGCATGTCGTTATTGATGGCGATATCAATATCGCCGGGCTTAACGCCGGCAATGGTGGATTTTACCACGATGCTGTCCGGCGTCTGGAAAACGTCGATCGACAGCTGGCCTTCGTCATAATCGCCGCCCAGCCATTCGCCCTGATTTTCGTCCGTTGCTTCTTCCAGCTCTTCATTTTCCGGCTCGTCATGGCTGATTTTTATTTTATCATCCAGCCCGGATAACTTTTTAAAAATATTGGACATATGTAGATATTATAATATTTATTATAATATTAAACAAGAGGACCTGCCTTGGAGAATTTACTTTTTCGCTTAGACAAAATTTGGGCGTTTTTTACAAAAAATTAAGAGGTAAGAAAAGTAATTTTTTGTAAAAAATCGCTACAATTTTGTATGCACGAAAAAGTAAATTTTCCAAGGCAGTCGAGAATAAAATGGTGGGCATACTCCGGATCGAACGGAGGACCTCCACAATGTCAATGTGGCGCTCTAACCAGCTGAGCTATATGCCCTAAATTTGTTTTTTTAAATAATCAATGTGGCGCTCCCTGCCCGACTGAACGACGTCAGTCGTTCGGGCGGGTAACCAAATGAGCTAGCCGCCCGAATAAAAGTTATATTAGATGGAAAATTGTTTAACGTCAATCGTAAATGACTTGGGTGCGCCAGGATGGACTTGAACCATCGACCCCGGCCTTATAAGGGCCGTGCTCTAACCAACTGAGCTACTGGCGCTAAATTAAAACAAAAAAGGGCTAAATCCTTTTTTAAAATCTACCATTATACGGGTTTTTTTTCAAGGGGTAGCTATTATTGACAAATGTGGAAAAATTTTATAATATCTATTGAACCTGTTCTTATGGATAGGCTGATTTGCCCTCAAGGAGTGGGTGAATAAAGGCAACGTCTCCGCCTAAAAAAGCGAGATCGTTCATTCTAGGAGGTGCCTTATGGCAAAAGATTATTGTTTGTCGCGGTCAGAGACGGTGGAAAAGATGGTGAAATTATTACCAAAGGTAGGCGGTCAGGACTTTAGAAGCTTTTCCTACTATATTACTGACGGACCGTCTCAATCAACTCTACTGGATTCGCTCAAGCCGTATATCGGTAAGCAGAGAATTCTCTGCAAATTTCGCTATTTTGAGGTCGGCGAGTCAAGAATTTCAGCTCATGAGGTTGAAAAAAGAATAAAATCCGAGGAAGAAATTTTAAGCCTTGATGTTCGTATAACCGGTATGATTCTTCTCTATCAGAGTGAATATATTGAGGGGCAGTGGATGTTTACCGCCCTAATTACGAATGCAACGGGAGATTTGAAGGGCAAAATAATCATGGGCGGGTTTAACCCCCATTTCCGCCATGGCGGTTTTGAAATTTTGTCTTAAAGGGGCGTTCTGTTAAAAATCATAGCCAGTCATTAGCAGTAAAATGACCGGCTTTTTTTATGGATTAAAATAAATAGAAAAAGCCGCTCTGGTGGACAGGCGGCTGATAAAATTAACGGTTCGTGGATACGAGCCTAAGGATTGAATAAGCCCATAGAGCGGGTAATACTCTTAAGCTGAGCTTGGACATCCTGGCATTGACGAGACAAACTTATAAAATAGGCAAAAATAAATTGCTTTTTATCACGCTCGGTCAATTATTCCATTGTTGCCTCAAAAGAACAGAGATGGCAGCGGAAGGTGTTTGCCGTGGAAAAATGTTTGAGGCCGATATATTGGAAATGATTTCCGCCACAATAGGGACAGATTGTTGTCTTTTGATGAGCGATTTGCTCATCGAACAGGATTTTTCCCCCAACTTCTCCCATGAGCGTCAATAGTTCTTCTTTGGTAAAACATGCGTTCTCCATAATAAACCTCCTAAGTTGTAATATGTGCGTTTGCCAGATGATACTGGCGTTTTTTATTTAAAATATTTGTAAGAAAATTAAAAAATTTAAGGGATTTCTCCCTACGGTCGAAATGACAGGAAGAATACTAGATTCCGGGTCAAGCCCGGGGCTGAAGGCGGCTCCTCGCAATGACAGGACCTCACCCTGCCCTCTCCTTGGCAAGGAGAGGGATTATAGCGGCAGCTTGCTTAATTTATCCTGGATGGCGGCGACGATCGTCTGCTCGGCTTCGGTAATCGGTGAATTAACCGTGGCGCGGGCCAGGCTTTTCGTGCCGGTCGGCGTCCAGTCTTTAAGCAAAGCCAGGGCGTCAACATTTTTCATGGTATAGAGCAGGATACTGGTAGTTTTAGCTTCGCCTTCATAAACGATGGCCACGACTTTGGCCGTGGGGATGCTGATAATCAGTTCATCGATTACGTCGGTCAAATCTTTTTCCGTGGAGTTGGTTTTTTGAAAATCGGCAGCCGATAAAGTGGACCAGACCAGCTTGTTGTCCAGGCCGCTGGATAACCTGGCTAAAACCCGGCCCCAGAGCTTTAAGACATTAATGCTTTTTGAGCGATAAAGATGATTAACGATGTCTTCGCGGCGCGCGCCTAAAGTCATGAGCGAGGAGGCGGTCAAGAGCGACTTTGGCGTGATATTGTTGGTTTTGAAACTCTTGGTTTCGGCGATCATGCCGGTCAAAAGGCAGGTGGCGATGTCTTCGTCGAGCAAGTCGCGGCTAAAACTTTCAAACAGAGAAAAAATAATTTCTGAAGTGGAGACGGCCGTCAGCTCTATAAAATTAATCTGGCCGTATTCTTCGTTAGTCGAGTTATGGTCAAGATTGATGATCGGGGTCTGGTAAAAAAATTCCGTGTCATTATCGTAAATTTTACCGAGCGATTCCAGGTCCGGCGTGTCCACTGTGATGATTAAATCATATTTAAAGCCTGAGGCGCCGGAAGTAATATCCGAAGCCGTAAAAAAGCCGTCTTGGGGCGAGATAATGAAATTCAATTTGTTTTCTTCTTGCTTATATTTAATCTGCGAGACTTTGGTGTTGGTGATGTCCAGCGTGATGATGAATTTTCGCAGATTAGCCAGCTCATGCTTAATCTCCGTATAGCCGGGCAGAAAAGAATAAAGCCGGTCCAGACTGAATTTTTCCGCCACCACTTCGACGTTTTTGCCCATTTTTCGCAAAAACAAAAATAGCGCCAGGGCCGAAGCCACGGCGTCGCCGTTCCAAGTCTTTTTAAAAGTAATCAGAATATTGGAAGCTTTATTAATTTGCTCAAAAATTTGCTGTTCCTGGGTTAGCATGTTAACAGTTTGATTAATAGGCATGAGGGATTAATTAAGTTAGTTAATCAATATATCTTAAATTATTAAGGGTGTCAAGAGGATAAAATGGGCGGTTTTTTCTTGCAAAATAAGGGTAATTCTGTTAATCTTAAATTATAAAAATATGCCGAAAGAACTGCCAAAACAATATAACCCTGGCGAATACGAGGACGCGATCTACCAGGGATGGGAAAAGTCCGGTTTTTTTAATCCAGACAATTTGGATCTGCCGGCGGACGCCAAATCATACACCATAGTTTTACCGCCGCCCAATATTACGGATAAGCTTCATTTGGGCCATTCGGCCATGCTGGCGATTGAGGACTTATTAATCCGTTATCACCGCATGGCCGGCTACCGCGCTTTATGGGTGCCGGGCACGGATGACGCCGCCATCGCCACGCAGAACGTGGGGGAGAAAAAATTATTAAAAGAAGAAAAATTAACCCGCCATGACTTAGGCCGGGAGAAATTTTTAGAAAAAGTTTGGGAATTTTTAAAAACCACCCAAACCACGATTTTACATCAAACCAGAAAAATGGGCGCGTCGCTTGATTGGTCTCGCCAGGCGTTTACTTTGGACGAACCGCGGGCCAAAGCGGTAAAAAAATTATTTGTTGACATGTATAACGAAGGCGTGATCTACCGCGGGGAACGCATCGTTAATTGGTGCCCCAGATGCAAATCAACTTTGGCCGATGACGAGATCGATTACAAAGAGCGGCGCGCCATGCTTTATACTTTTAAATACGCTGACGCCTTTCCTATTTCCATCGCCACTACCCGGCCGGAAACGAAACTAGGCGACACGGCCGTGGCGGTTAATCCCAAAGATAAAAGATTTAAGGATTTCATCGGTAAAACTTATGAGATAAATTTCGCGGGCGCGCCGATAAAATTAAAAATAATCGCCGACCGGAACGTTGACATGGAATTCGGCACAGGCGCGCTGGGCGTGACGCCGGCCCATTCCATGGTTGACTGGAAGATGGCCGAGGAAAATGATTTGCCGATCGTCAAAGTGATTGATGAAGACGGAAAAATTCTTCCCGGCTTCGGCAAATATTCAGGCGAAAAAGTCTTAGCGGCTCGGGAGATGATCGTGGCGGAATTGAAGCAAGCCGGACTCATGGAAAAAGAAGAGGAAATTGATAATAGCCTGTCGCTCTGCTATCGCTGCGATACGCCGATTGAGCCACTGCCCTCAAAACAATGGTTCGTCAACGTTGATAAAAAACTGAAGCGCTTGGGCGGCCAGTCGCTTAAAGAAAAAGCGATCGAAGCGGCCGAAAGCGGCCAAATCAAGTTTGTTCCGGAAAGGTTTACGAAAAGATACCTGGACTGGATGAATAATCTGCACGATTGGTGCATTTCGCGGCAAATTTGGTTCGGACATCGAGTCCCTGTTTACTATCGTAAACAGGGAATGACCAAATCCCAAATCCCAATTTCCAATGAAACTCAAAATGCAAATGCCGAAGAAATATTCGTTGGCGTTGAAGCGCCAGAAGGTGAGGGATGGGTGCAGGATGAAGATACTCTTGATACCTGGTTTTCTTCCGGCACTTGGACTTTTTCCACTCTGGGCTGGCCGGATAATTATGTAAATGGCGAAAAAACCGGCGATCTAGCCAGATTCCATCCCACCCAAGTTCTAGAAACCGGCTATGAAATCATTACTTTATGGGTTTCCCGGATGGTCATCATGTCGTTTTTCGCTTTAAATGAAATCCCTTTTGAAAACGTCTATCTGCACGGCATGATTTTAGATAAGCACGGCAAGAAAATGAGTAAATCAAAAGGCAACGGCATTGACCCCTTGGACGTGATCGCCGCTTACGGTACGGACGCGGTCAGGCTGGCCATTTTAATGGGCAACACGCCGGGCAACGACGCGCGGATCAGCCAGGAAAAAATCGCCGGCTATCGCAATTTCGTTAATAAGTTGTGGAATATAAGCCGATTTATTATCGGCAATAACCAATTACCAATATCCAATAACCAATTTAATGCCGAAAAATTAACCTTGGCTGATAATTGGATACTAGGGAAAATGGATGTGTTGATTAATGAGGTAACGAAAGAATTGGAAAATTATGAATTTTCTCAGGCCGGAGAAAGATTGCGGACGTTTACTTGGGATGATCTGGCGGATTGGTATTTAGAAATTTCCAAATTTGAAGAGGGCAAAGACGAAATATTAATTTTTGTTTTGGAAAACCTGTTGAAGCTTTGGCATCCGTTTATGCCGTTCGTTACGGAAAAAATTTGGAGCGAATTGGGCAAAGAAAAATTATTGATGGTGGAGGGGTGGCCAAATACAATCCCCCTAACCCCCTTTATCAAGGGGGAAAAGGGCAGCGAGTTTGAAATGGTGAAAGAAATTATTACGGCGATCAGAAACGCCAGAAGCGAAAATAAAGTTGAACCGGCCAGAAAAATTAAGGCTGTGATCTACGCGGGCAGACAGACGGAGATGATAAAAGCGCAGGCGCATCTCATAAAAAATCTGCGCACGGGCATAAGCGAACTGGAGGTGCTGGAGACTGGAAAAAAGCTGGAAGGCGCGATTTACGCGGCGGTCGGCGAAATTGAAATTTATTTGCTCGGCGCCGTTGACGCGGAAAAGGAAAAGTTAAGGCTTAAAAAAGAAATAGACAATTTGGAAAAAATAATCAAAGGCACCGCGGGTAAGCTCAAGAATAAAGAGTTCGTGGATAAAGCGCCCGAAGTCGTGGTGAAGAAAGAGCGGGAGAAGTTGGACGGCTGGCAAGCGGAGTTAGAGAAGTTAAAAGAACAAATAAAACAGTTAAAATAAATATATGAAAATTATAACTGATAAACAAAAAATTGAGGAAGTTTTAAGTCGGGGCGTGGAAGAAGTGATTGTTAAAGAAAATTTGAGAAAACGGCTGGAATCTGGTAAACAACTTAGAATTAAACTGGGTATTGACCCGACCGGCTCGGTTTTACACTTAGGCCATGCCGTGGTTTTGCGCAAGCTGAAAGAGTTCCAGGATTTAGGCCATCAGGTTATTTTTTTAATCGGCGACTTCACGGCAAAAATCGGCGATCCAACCGGACGTTCTGCCACCCGCAAACCCATGACCGAAAAAGAAATAAAAGCCAACATGAAAAGTTATACTAAACAAGCGGGGTTGATTTTGGACATGAAAAAGGTTGAGATCAGATATAATTCTGAATGGCTGGACAAGCTGGATTTTCAGGAATCAATCATGCTGGCGTCAAAAATTACCTACGCTCAGATGATGCAAAGGGCTGATTTCAAAGAAAGAATAAAAAATAACCAGGATTTGAGTTTGCAGGAATTTTTATATCCTATGATGCAGGGATACGATTCGGTGGCGCTTAAGGCTGACGTTGAACTAGGCGGAACCGACCAGAAATTCAATTTATTAATGGGCCGGCAACTGCAAAAAAGATATAATCAGGAGCCGCAAGACATTGTAACCTGCCCATTGCTTGAAGGTTTATCCGGTGGCGATAAAATGAGTAAGAGTTTGGATAATTATATCGCGTTGACGGACAAACCGGAAGAGATGTACGGTAAAATAATGTCTCTAAAAGACGATTTGATCGTCAGGTATTTTACTTTGTGCACTTATTTAATGCAGGCTGAAATAGCCGTGATCGCAAGTGAGCTGGCAAGTGGCAAAGTCAATCCGCGCGATATAAAAATGCGCTTGGCTTATGAAATAACAAAAATTAATCAGGGAGATAAAAAAGCGGAGGCGGCCCAGGAATATTTCGTGAAGACGGTGCAGAAGAAGGAAGTGCCGGAGGAGGTGAAGATTGTAAAAGTTAGAGATAGCAGAATAAATATTATTCAATTATTAACTTTAACTAAGCTAGCTTCCGGTGCATATGCCAGAGGATTAATCGGTCAAGGCGGGATTAAAGTGAATGGAAAAGTAATTACTTTCCGGGGTGAAATAATAGAAATAACAAAAGAAGGTGTTCTATTGCAAAAAGGCAAGCGAGAGTTTGTCAGGGTGGTATTAGAATAGATATTTAAGTATTTCCGCTCCGCTCGGGGTTCTTTTTCTAGAAAAAGAACCAAAAAGTCGCTCGCTTGAGAAAAATTTAGGAATTTACGGCAATAATTTATAACAAAATTTTCAACTCGCCTAGGCGGCTCAAACAGGAAAATTTTGTAAAGAAATTTTGCCATAAATTTTATCCTAAATTTTTCTAGGCTCGCCAATAAATCCGAAAATTAATCAGTGATTTTAACAAATTTTTAGTAAATTAGAAATTGAAAATTATGTGCATAGGAGTTTTTGATTCTGGGTTCGGCGGATTGACTGTTTTGAAAGAATTTTTGCGTGTACTGCCGGAATATGATTATGTTTACCTGGGCGATAACGCGCGAACGCCGTACGGCAACAAGTCGGATGAAGTAATTTATAATTATACGCGCCAAGCCGTTGATTTTTTGTTTAAACAAGGTTGCGCGATCGTGATTTTAGCCTGTAATACCGCCTCAACCAAGGCTTTAAGAAAAATTCAGCAAGAGGGCAAAGGTAAAGTTTTGGGTGTAGTGGTGCCGGTGGTGGAGGCGGCGCTGGAATTGGGTCAGGGCAATAAATTGGGCGTGATCGGCACTACGGCCACGGTGGGTTCGGGGGTTTATGAAAAAGAGCTGAAAAAATTAAGAGCTGATTTGGAGATCTGGCAGCAAGCTTGCCCAATGCTCGTGCCGCTAATTGAAGAAGGCTGGACCGGCAAGCCGGAAGCCAAAATGATTTTAAAAAAATATCTGCGGCCGCTAAAAAATAAAAAAATAGATACTTTGATTTTAGGCTGTACTCATTATCCGCTAATGGAAAAGGAAATTAGCAAAGTAATGGGCAAAAATGTTAAAATCATTAATTCGGCGGTCGTAACCGCGGAAAAATTAAAAGATTATTTAAAACGGCACGGGGAAATAGAAAATAAATTAGCAAAAAACAAAACGATTATTTTTTATACCACGGATGATATAAACAAATTCAGGCAAATGGGCGGGAAGATTTTGGGAAAGGAGATTGGGGGCGTGAGGAAAGCCATATTATAAATTTAAGTGTTCGTGAGATTGCTTCGTCGCCTGATTACAGGCTCCTCGCAATGACAGATTAAATTATGTCTACTTTAAATAAAATAAAACAAAATATTGCTAAGTCGATAAACCTGGCGCTGAAAAAGGATGTCGTAAATGCCTCTGATTTAATTTATCCGCCCAAGCCGGAATTCGGGGATTTAAGCTTGCCCTGCTACGCTTTGGCCAAACAGGCGGGTAAAAGCGCGACCGAAATGGCCGAGTTTTTAGTGGGCAAGGTTTCCTCCGACTATGTCGCTTCCACCAAAGCGATCGGACCGTTTATTAATTTTACTTTTAATAAAACCAGGCTGGCGCCGGGCGTGATCGCCGAGGCGCAAACAAAAAATTACGGCTTTAATAAAAGCGGTAAGAACAAAAAGGTGATGATTGAGTTTTCCAACGCCAACACGCATAAAGAATATCATGTGGGGCATCTGCGCAACCTGTCTTACGGCGACGCGGTAACGAGGATTATGGCGGCTAACGGTTATAAAGCCCTGCCGGTTTCCTATATTAATGACTTTGGCATCCATGTGGCTAAAACGATATGGGCGCTGGAGAAGTTTTTTAAAGGCGCGGCGGAAACGGACAATAAAGGTTACTTTTTAGGCAAGGTTTATGTACGCGCTTGTCAGGAACTGGAAAATAACGAGACGGGCAAAGCGGAGGTGGTTGAAATTATGAAAAAAATCGAGAGCCGAAACGGCGCTGATTATAAATTATGGCAGAAAACCAGGAAATGGAGCATTGATGGCATGGCAAAAATCTATAAAGAAATGGGCGTGAAGTTTACACAGATTTTTTACGAAAGCGAAGTCATAGAACAAGGCTTGGACATGGTCGCCAAATTATATCAAAAAGAAATTTTAACCAAGAGCCAGGGTGCGATCATCGCGAATCTGGAAAAATATAATTTAGGCGTTTTGGTTTTCATGCGTTCTGACGGCACGGCGCTTTATCCGGTAGCCGATCTGCCTTTAGCCGAAGAAAAATTCAGAAAATATAAAATAGACAAATCGGTTTACGTGGTGGACGTTCGGCAGAGCCTGTATTTTAAACAACTATTTAAATTACTGGAACTCTTAGGCTATAAAAAAGACATGGTTCATTTGGGTTATGAATTCGTTAAACTGCCCGAAGGTATGATGAGTTCGCGCACCGGCCAGATTATAACTTACGGCGATTTGCGCGCCCAGGCCCTTAAAAGGGCGGTGAGTGAAATTAAGAAGCGGCATAAAGCTTGGAGCGAGAAAAAGGTCGCCGAGGTGGCGGGCAAGCTGGTTAATGGCGCTTTGAAATTTGAAATGCTTAAAGTCGGCGCGGACAAAGTCATAACTTTTGATCTGGAGCAGGCGTTGCGCTTTGACGGTTTTACGGCCGCCTATCTGCAATACACGGGCGCGAGAATAAATTCAATAATTCGCAAAACTCGCAACTCGCAACTCGCAACTCAAATAAAATACGAGATGTTAAGTGAAGATAAAGAGCAGGCGATTATCATGAAGCTGGCGAAATATCCGGAGATAGTGGAGTCGGCCGGAAAAAATTACGCGCCGGATGAACTGGCTAAATTTATTTTTGAACTGGCGCAGGAATTTAACGATTATTATCATGCCGTGCCGGTGCTTAAGGCTAAGACCGACATTCGGCAAGCCAGGCTGGCGCTAATTAGCGCGGTCAGGCAGACGATTGCCAACGGGCTTGGACTTTTGGGGATTGAGGTGATGGAGGAAATGTAAATTGACATAAAATCGGGCTTAGATTATAATAATATTAAGATAAAATTATTATTTATGATTAATATATCAATAAAAATAAATGACCAAGCCGCAAGCCAAAATTTTGGCTATCATTATTTTATTTCTCTCATGAGTTTAGTTGCGGGATGTCAAAGTAATGTTTCACGGTGTAATATATAATTTCTGGTAAATATTTAGATTTTAGCAACTGACCTCATGGGGAGGTCAGTTTTTTGTTCATTAAAATTTAGGAGGAAGCTATGGAAAAGAATAATTATGGTTTTGTCGGAGTCAGCTTGATTAATATCTTGACGGAATTAATTAAGCGGTCATCATGGGTTGACCCGGCCGATGATCAAAAGCAAAATGAAACAGCTCTGGCCGGATTAGTTGAACAATTTTTTTACGGTAGCGGGTTGCGAGTGGAAAGGCAACCGGTAAAAGGCAACCGGCATAACATTTTAGTCGCAAACAGCGAGCGGCCGGAAATCCTTTTCACCGCTCATTTGGACACAATCAGGCCGAGCGCGGGCTGGAATCCGTTCAAACCGGCGGTAAAAAAAACCGGCGGGCAAATTTTGGTTTATGGCTGTGGCGCCGGAGAAATGGAGGGCGGGATGGCGGGGGTCTTTTCCGCTTTAAAAAAACGCGGACCCGCCAGCAAAAAACCTTTTGCCGCGTTATTTTATTGCGGCGAGGAGACCGGCGATTTTATCGGCATGAAAGCTTTTATGCGGCGGGCCGAGATGAAGCCGAAACTGGTGGTGAATGTAGAGCCGACTGGCTGCAAAATTATTCACTCCTGCCGCGGCGTTTTTGCTTTCAACTTTAAGGTACGGGGTAAAACAGGCCATGGTTCAAACCCCGGCACGGGCATAAACGCCATTAATGCTTTGGTTGAAGCGGGCGCGGCCGTCAGGGATTTTCTGGCGGAGCTTGGCGATTCATCAGTTTTGGGCGCGTCAACTATGAATTTGGCCTGGATTCAAGGAGGCACGTTTGACGGTTCCGTCGGTTTGCCAATCGGCAACAAAATTCCCGACTATGCCGAGTGTTTGATGGAAATCAGGCGGGCCAGCGAAAAGATCACCGAAGAAAAAATCCGGGGGCTGATTAAAGAGAGGCTTGAATTGTTGGGCGCCAAGCTGGTTGATTTTTCCGTTTCGGTTGATGCTAACCCCCTCTTAGGCAAGCTGAATAATTCCTTGCTGCCGGAATTGGCCAGGCCAAAGCCTGTCGCCGACATGCGGTTTCAGGGCTATTATGATACCCAGTTGCTTAACGAAATTTGGGGGGTGTCTTGCCTGATTTTTGGCCCTGGCCCGGTTAAGATGATGCACCAAACCGGCGAGTATGTTTTTTTTAAGGAGGTGGAGGAAACCGAGGAAATAATAGAAAGTTTTCTTGATTAACTTATTGAGCCGAAGCAATTCGGCTCTTTTTTTGACTATTTTTACGTAATGTACTATATTTATTATAGTCGGCTGGGGGATTGGCGCCCCGAAATAAAAGTCGGCTTTAAGCAAGATGCTCCCGTCGTAACGGGAGAAATCGGGTGGAACCGCGGACCTTTAATAGGCTCGTCCCGAATATCTAATTTTTTTAGATGTTTGAGATGAGCCTTTTATAATATGATTGGAATTATAATATCCGCCATAACGTCTTTTATAATCAACACCATCTCCTCGCTGGGTTATTTCGGCGTGGGCGCTTTAATGGCTCTGGAAAGCGCTTGCGTGCCTTTGCCGTCCGAAGTGATCATGCCGTTCGCCGGATTTTTGGTAGCCGAAGGGCGATTCACCATGCTGGGCGTGACTTTAGCCGGAGCGTTAGGCTGCCTAGTTGGCTCGGTCGTGGCTTACGCGGTCGGCGCCTGGGGCGGACGCGGCTTTATTGAAAAGTATGGAAAATATATACTAATTTCGCATCATGACCTGGCAATCGCGGATAATTTTTTTAATAAGTACGGTTCGGCCGCGATTTTTTTCTCGCGCTTGCTGCCGGTAATACGCACCTTCATTTCCCTGCCGGCCGGTATCGCTAAAATGAATTTTCCCAAATTCGCGATTTACAGTTTCCTGGGTTCGGTGCCTTGGAGCTACGGACTGGCGTATTTAGGCAAGGTTATGGGCGACAACTGGGATACGCTGGGGGTGTATTTCCATAAGTTTGATTTTGTGATAGTTGTGGTTATATTAATCGGTGTGGTTTGGTATGTTAGAAGACATTTGAAGAATTTAAATAAAGTTTGAATTTTTAATTTTATAATTTTTAATTTTTAAATAATATCTAAATATTTAATTTTTAAAAATTAGAGTATTAAAAATTATTTATAAAATTAAAAATTAAAAATTTAAAAATTAATATTATGGCTGAACAAAATAAAATGGAGAAGATTGTCTCGCTCTGCAAGCGCCGGGGGTTTGTTTTTCCGGATTCGGAAATTTACGGCGGGCTGGCCAACTCGTTTGACTACGGGCCGTACGGCGTGGAGCTTAAAAACAATATCGCGGCCGCCTGGTGGCAGCGCTTTGTTAAGAGGCGCGACGATATGGTGGGCCTTGATTCAGCCATCATCACCAACCCCAAGGTCTGGGAAGCGAGCGGGCATGTAGCCAATTTTAATGATCCGCTGGTAGACTGCTTAAAATGCAAAGTGCGCCATCGCGGCGATAAACTGCTGGAAGAAAAAATCGGCGTGGAAGAAGCGGCTAAGATAAAATTTGAAGAAGTCGGCCGGAGATTGGCTGAATTAAAAATAAAGTGCCCGAGCTGCGGCAAGGTTGACTGGACCGAGGCCAGAAAATTCAATTTGCTGTTTGAAACCAATATCGGAGTGGTTCAGGACGCGAAAAATAAGGCTTATCTTAGAGGAGAAACCGCCCAGGGAATTTTTATTAATTTTAAAAATATTCTGGATACGACGCGCCTGAAGCTGCCGTTCGGCATAGCGCAAATCGGCAAAGCCTTCAGGAACGAAATCACGCCCGGCAATTTTATTTTCCGCACGCGCGAATTTGAACAGATGGAAATAGAATATTTTATTGAGCCGCCGAAGCAAGACGAGTGGCAAGAGCCGTTTAAAGCTTGGCAGGAAGATATTAAAACATTTTTTAAAGAAGATTTGGGCATTAAGGAAAGCGAGCTGCGCTGGCGGCGGCATGAAGACGACGAACGCTCGTTTTACGCCAAAGACACTTACGACGTGGAATACGATTATCCGTCGTTCGGCTGGGGCGAGCTGATGGGTTTCGCTTACCGCACGGATTATGATTTAAACCAGCATGTTAAGCATTCGGGCGCGGACTTAGCCTATACGGCCGAAGACGGCCGAAAATTCATACCGCATGTCATCGAACCGTCGTTCGGCTTAACTCGCACTCTGCTCACGGTTTTATGCGAAGCCTATGCCGAAGAAGAAGTAAAAGACGGAACTCGCGTAGTCATGAAATTTCCGCCCAAGCTGGCGCCGATTAAAATCGCGGTTTTTCCCTTGCTAAGAAATAAGCCGGAATTGGTAAAAAAAGCCAAGGAGATATTTGATAAATTAAAACTGGATTACATGTGCGAGTTTGACGATAACGGCAATATCGGAAAACGGTACAGGCGCCAGGATGAAATCGGCACGCCCTATTGCCTGACCGTGGATTTTGACACTTTGGAAAAAGGCGAGGTAACGGTGCGCGACCGGGACACGATGGAGCAGGAGAGGATTAAAATTACAGATTTGGAAACTTATTTCGCGGGAAAGTTAAAATAATGACAAATTTTTAATGTCAAATGACTAAATGACAAATTAATTAATTTTTTGACATTTGAGCTTTGGATTTGATTTGTCATTTGTCATTCGTCATTTAATTTTTATATGGAGCTTAATCTAGAATTACTGGCCATCCAAAACCCCTGGTGGGGCGGAGAAAACTTAAAGTTTGATCCGGCGATAGAGCAGTATAATCGCCAAGCTTTGAAGTGGCGGCCGGAAATTTTGGATGAAATAGATTTAGCCAAAGACAAAATTTATTTCCTGGCAGGACTAAAAGGCGTGGGCAAAACCACGGCCATGAAACTCATAGTGAAAAAGCTGATTGAAGAGGAAAAAATCAGGCCAAACTCTTTATTTTTTTACTCCTGCCATAACCTTGACAGCTACGAGCAGCTTAACGAGATGATTAAGCTGTTTTTAAATTGGAGCGGAGCGCAGAAGCGGAGAAAATATATTTTTATTGACGAAATCGCCCTGGTTAAAAATTGGCAAAAAGGCATTGAATATTTGCGCCAAGCCGGAGCGTTTAAGGGCGTAACCGTGATTTTATCCGGCTCATCGGGGATCGGGGCGAGCGCTCCATCCGGCATTGTGTTTCAGCCGATGACAGGCCTGTCTTTTAAGGAATTCATGAGTTTAATCAATCCGGCGCTCATGGCAAAAATAAAGCGGGCTGATTATAAAAATTGGCATGACAAACTCGATTATTATCTGGATATCTATCTTCTGACCGGCGGCAACATCGGCGCCATCAATGATTTTAAGGAAAACGGCGCGGTCAGGCAAAGCGTTTATAGCAATTTTTTGCATTGGTTTTTAGCCTATGTCGGGCGAGCCGGCCGGGACACGGCTTTAGTCAGGCAGATTCTGGAAAAAATAATTTTAAATTTGGGCCGGCCGATCGGCTTTAAGACTTTAGCGAGCAAAACCAAAGCCAAAACCCATCTAACCGCGGCCGAATATTTGGGTTTACTGGAAAATATGTTCGTTGCTAAAACCGTTTATCAGTCTGCCGGCAGCCGCCAGGCCAAAAAAATTTATTTTACCGATCCGTTCATGTTTTGGCTGTTTTATTCCTACGTCCACGGCGCGCTTGATTATTGGCGGTTTTCCCGCGAACGGCTGCATGACGGGGAAGTGTTTTCGGCTTTAGTGGAAAATATAATTTTAAGCCAGCTCTTAAAAGATAAAAAAAATAAAATCAGCTATTGGCGCGATAGTTTAAAAAAACAAGAGATAAATTTTATGGTGGAAAGAGGCGGAAAAACTACGCCGATTTTAATCAGGTTTAATCAGGAGATTAAACCGGCGGAATTAAAACAAGGCATAATTATCAGCCGGGATAAACTGGAAACCAAGGGCGCGGTTAAAATCATGCCGCTAACATATTTTTTGTTGTTTGGGGAAGAATTTATTTAATTTATTCGCTCCGTCCGGATGATTTTGAACTGTATTTAACGCTCGCTAAGAAAAATTTAGGGATTTACCGCAAAAATTCCTAACAAAATTTTCAACTCGCCTCTACGGCTCAAACAGGAAAATGTTTGTAACGTAATTTTTGGGTAAATCTGATCCTAAATTTTTCAATGCTCGCTTATAAATACAATTCAAAATCACCCGGGGGATTGGGGGTTTGAGTTGGCGTTACTGCTTACAGCAGGAAGACTAATCAAGGTGATAGCCAATCGAAAACCCCCAAGACTTCTTTGGTTACTTTCTTGGTCACAAGAAAGTAACCCCCAGCGGAGCGGCACGAAGAAATATCTTAAAAATAGTATACGAAAATATTAAACTGTTTTATTTAACTATAAATATTTATTATACAAAAAGCCTCTTTACAAATTTTTTATTTTTGCTAATATTAAAAGTAACTGGAAGTCTCTGCCAAAATTTAAATTCCATAAAAGGAGGGAAAAAGGAATTAATTGGAAGAGAGTTCGGGAGGGAGTAACATTTCCGTCAACCCTTAAAAAAGGAGTGTGAAATGAAAAAGCTCATTTTATTGTTGGTAGTCATGACCCTATGTCTGGCTACCGTCCTGGCTTTTGCCTCACCCCCGGTCGACAAGAAGAGCGAAACAGAATTGGCCATGACGTCGGCCACGGCCCCTGGAACGGATTCCTTGGGCGTCGGCCAGAACATCTATGCAGAAAAAGGCTTCAAGGAAACGGCCACGACCCTCGCGACGAGCTCCGTGGGTATCACCGGCCAGAACACTTTCCAGAACGCCAAGTACAATAACGATATGGCCCGCCAGCTTTCCCCGGCCGAAGTAATCGGAATGAATCCCGCCATCACTATAATGGCCCGTCCGGCAATCTATCGGGACACCGGTCACCATCCTCCCCTTCTGGTGATCTGCTTCCTGGCCGCCACGGAAGATGCCGCCCCCATGGCTCAGCTCCGGCTTTAGGCTCACCCGCCCGAGCTTGAAGTCCGTGCCTCGCGCTTCGAGCGATCTCGAGGATGCGAGAGAAACAAGAACATCAACCTCCCCTTTGACTTCGGTCTTAGGGGATTTTTATTTGGGGAAACCCCCTCTAGCTCACCCTTTAGAATGGGGACAAAATGCAAATCCCCCTGACCCCCTTTGTTAAAGGGGGTAAAAAATAAAAAAGACGTCCGACCGCTTAAAGCGGTCGGACGTCTTGATGTTATAAGATTTTCGCCAGATACTGCCCAGTGTGGGACTTTTTTACTTTGGCCACGTCGCGGGGCGTGCCGACGGCCACGATTTCGCCGCCTTTATCGCCGCCTTCGGGGCCGAGATCAATAATCCAGTCTACGGATTTTATGACGTCCAGGTTATGTTCGATGATCAGCACGGTATTGCCTTTATCAACCAACTGATTTAAGACCTGTAATAATTTTTTAATGTCGTCAAAATGCAGGCCGGTGGTTGGCTCGTCTAGAATGTAAAGAGTTTTTCCGGTAGCGCGGCGCGATAGTTCGGTGGCCAGTTTCACCCGCTGCGCTTCGCCGCCGGACAAGGTCGTGGCCGATTGGCCGAGCTTAACGTAGCTTAAGCCGACCTCGTTCAGCGTGGCCAGCTTCTGGTAAATCGCCGGAATGTTTTTAAATAACCGCGAGGCCTCTTCAATCGTCATGCTTAAGACCTGGGAAATATTTTTTTCATGATAATGGATTTCCAAAACCTCTTTGTTGTAGCGCTGGCCATGGCAGACGTCGCATTCCACGTAAACGTCGGGCAGAAATTGCATCTCGATTTTAATCACCCCGTCGCCGCCGCAGTTTTCGCATCTGCCGCCCGGTACGTTAAAGGAAAAGCGCCCGGTTTTGTAGCCGCGGATTTTCGCTTCGGGAAGCGAGGCGTAAAGGTCGCGGATGGGCGTGAAAGCGCCGGTATAGGTCGCCGGGTTGGAGCGCGGCGTCCGGCCGATCGGCGACTGGTCGATATCAATCACTTTATCAATATGTTCCAAGCCCAAGATGGCTTCATGCTTGCCCGGCGCCTGTTTCGCCCGGTAAAGCTTTTGGTTTAAGGCCGCGGCCAGAATATCGGTCATTAAAGTGGATTTGCCCGAGCCGGAGACGCCGGTGATGGCAATAAATCGGCCCAAAGGAAATTCCACGTCAATATTTTTTAAATTATGCTCGCCCGCGTTCATGATTTTAAGGCTTTTACCCGAGCCGGCGCGGTATTTAGCCGGCGCCGGAATGAATTTTTTACCGGCTAAATACTGGCCGGTTAAGGATTTAGCTGATTTTTTAACTTGGGCCGGCGTGCCGGCGGCCACGATCTCGCCGCCATGCTCGCCCGCGCCCGGGCCGATGTCAATTAACCAGTCGGCTGCTTCCATGGTAGCTTCGTCATGTTCCACTACTAGAACCGAGTTGCCCAGATCGCGCAGTTTTTTCAGCGTGGCGATCAGCTTATTGTTATCGCGCTGGTGCAGGCCGATGGATGGCTCGTCTAAAATGTAAATTACGCCCATAAGCGCCGAGCCGATCTGGGTAGCTAGCCGGATGCGCTGGGCTTCGCCGCCGGATAGGGTATTGGCGGCGCGGGCCAAAGTCAAATAGTCCAGGCCGACGTTAGACAGAAAATCCAACCGGGCGCGCACTTCTTTAATAATCGGCGAGGCAATTTTTTTCTCGCGCGCGGTCAGTTCTTTGGAATTTTCCAAATCAGTAAAAAACTTTTTTTCTTTGTCCACGGTCGCGGAAGTAACGTCGTAAATGGACCGGCCGGCGACTTTAACGGACAGAATTTCCGGCTTGAGGCGCTTGCCCGAGCAAGTCGGACAGATTAAAACGCGCATGTATTGTTCAATTTCTTTTCGGACATAATCCGACTCGGTCTGGCTATAGCGGCGCTCCAGGTTGGGAACGACGCCTTCAAATTCGGTGGTCAGCTCGCCGGAAAAACGTTCGCTTTGGTAGTTAACGTTGTAATTTTTTCCGCCCGAACCGTAAAGCACTATGTCCAATTGTTTTTTAGTCAAGTCTTTAATCGGCGTATTCAAATCAAAGCCATGGTCGGCCGCCACCGTGCCGAGGATGCGCAGGAGCCAGCTTTGGCCCGAAGCGCTATGCGACCAGGGGCGAATAGCGCCCTGGGCGATGGTTAAATTTTGGTTGAGAATCAGCTTGGGATCAATTTCCAGCTTAGTGCCCAGTCCCGAGCACTCCGGGCAGGCGCCATGCGGCGAGTTAAAAGAAAAGTCGCGTGGCTCCAGTTCGGACATGTTGATGCCGCACCTTGAGCAGGCGAAGCGCTGGGAGTAGGTGGTTTCGGCGGCCGCGTCTGAAATCGTTACTAAGCCGTTGCCCAGCTCCAAAGCTTTTTCCACGCTTTCGCTTAAACGCGTCTGGTCGTCTTTATTTTTTGAAACCGCCAGCCGGTCAATTACGATTTCCAAGCTGTGTTTTTTCTGCTTGTCCACGGCCAAATCTTCAAATTCCTCTAAAGTATAAATTATCTTATCAAAGCGCAGGCGCGAATAGCCGGCTTTTCTGATGCCGTCCAAGACGCTTTTATGCTCGCCTTTTTTATCCGCGATGATTGGCGCTAAAATATAAGCTTCCGGGCCGGAGAATTTATTCGTAATTTTTTCCGTGATTTCGTCGATGGATAACGGTTTAATCAGCTCGCCGCATTCCGGGCAATAAGGCACGCCGATGCGCGCGTATAAGAGGCGAAGGTAATCGTAGATTTCCGTAATCGTGCCGACGGTGGAGCGGGGGTTATGGGTCGTGGATTTTTGGTCAATCGAGATAGCCGGCGACAAGCCGTCGATCGAATCAACGTCCGGCTTATCCATCTGGCCGATGAATTGCCGAGCGTAAGCCGACAGCGATTCAACATAGCGGCGCTGGCCTTCGGCGTAAATCGTGTCAAAAGCCAAACTTGATTTGCCCGAGCCGGACAGGCCGGTCAGGACGACTAATTTATCGCGCGGAATTTCCACGTCAATGTTTTTAAGATTGTTGACGCGCGCGCCCTTGATTTTAATGGAGTTGGACATAAAGCTCGTAGCTCGTAACTCATAACGCGCAACTCAAGTTTATAATAGTCATGAGTTACGGGTTGCGAGTTGTGAGAATTTAAATAACGCAATTTAGTATATATTAATTTTTCTCTCTTGGCAAGGTTTAGGTATTCTGTTAAACTTAGAGGGTTAAAAAAACTTCACTAAAATAAAAATTTTATGTTTAATCAAGCCGTTGTTTTATTGCTAATATTACTAATAATCGGCATAGTCGCGGTTATCATGATGCTTCTAAAAAAACAGCCGGCCACGACCGGTCAGGACGGGGAAAAAATCGCGGCCATGAATGAAAGGTTAACCGTAATTTGCGAACAGAATAACCAGCTAAGGCAAACTTTAGACGCTAAATTATCGGAAACGCACCGGGCAACCCAGGAGCAGATAAATCAGACCATTAGAACCGTTCAGGGAATAAGCGGCCAGTCGGCCAAACAAATCGCTGATGTCGTGGCCGGGCTGGTAAAGTTGGAGGAGACCAATAAGCAAGTGATAAATTTTTCTTCGCAATTGCAAAATCTTCAGGATATTTTAAAAAACCCAAAACAGCGGGGTATTTTGGGCGAGTATTATTTGGAAACGCTGTTAAAAAATATTTTGCCGCCCGGCAGCTACCAGATGCAGTATAAATTTAAAAATGGCGACATCGTTGACGCCGCGGTGTTTGTCAAAGATAAAATTATTCCGGTTGATTCAAAATTTTCCTTGGAAAACTATAACCGCTTGGTTGAAGAAAAAAATGAGGCCGAGCGGGCGCGGTTAGAGAAGATATTCGTCAATGATTTAAAAACTCGCATCAAAGAAACGGCAAAATATATCAAGCCCGGCGAAAAAACCATGGATTTCGCTTTTATGTTCATTCCCCATGAATCAATATATTATGATTTGCTGGTTAATAAAGTCGGCATGCTGCACGACGAGGACACGAATAGCTTGATCCAGCGGGCAGCCGGAGAATACAAAGTGATTATTGTGTCGCCGACATCTTTTTTGGCATATCTGCAGACAGTCATGCAGGGTTTGCGCGCCATGCAGATTGAAGAAAGCGCCAAAGAAATCAGAAGCGGGGTTGAAAAATTGGGCCGGCATTTATATAGCTATGACGAGTATTTTAAAAAAGTCGGCACCAGCTTATCAACAACGGTCAGCCATTATAATAACGCCCATAAGCAGTTTAATCTGATTGATAAAGATGTCGCGAAAATAACCGGCGGTGAAGCAAAAATTGAACAATTGGCGATTGATAAGCCGACAATTGAATAATGAATTATGAATGATGGAACGGAAAAAAATTACGATATCAGGGAGGCAATCATTAAAGTGGTTGCTTTTTTTGACCTGTTTGATTATCCGCTTACATTAAATGAAATATGGCGGTATTTAGGCGTGAAAGGCGAGCTCTATGAGGTGCTGGCGGAGCTGGAAAAAGGAATAAGGGCGATTGACAACCGGCAGGGTTTTTATTGGTTAGCCGGCCGCGAAGCCATAGTTGAGAAACGGTTTAGGCGCTATAATTTCGCGGATCGGAAATTCAAGCGCGCTTTGCTTATGGCCAAAATTTTTAAATTAATCCCCTGGATAAAACTGATCGCGGTCGGCAATTTACTGGGCGCGCATAATTTAAAAGATGAAAGCGACATAGATTTTTTTATTGTGGCGGAAAATAAACGGTTATGGCTGACCAGATTTTTTTGCGCCGGTTTAACCAAGATTTTAAGGCTAAGGCCCGGGCAGGGCGGTATGAAGGATAAAATATGCTTAAGCTTTTTCGTGAGCGAAGAAGCGCTGGATTTAAGAGGAATGATGATGGAGGACGCTCAAGATATCTATTTCATTTACTGGCTGGCCGGGCTGACGCCGGTCTATGATCGGGGAGGGGTTTATGAAAAATTAATCGCGGCCAATGGTTGGTTGAACGAAACTCTGCCGAATTGGTCAGTAAAAATCAGTTCGAACCGAAGGAATGTCGGCCTGCCTACCGGACAAGCAGGCGCGCCGGCAGCGCAATTTTACCATGATCTGGTTGACTTATTTTTGGGCGGGCTGGAGCCGCAGTTAAGGCGCTGGCAAATTAAAATTTTGCCGCCGGCTTTAAAAAGCATAGTAAATTTAGACAGCCGGGTGGTAGCGAGCGAGCAGGTGATTAAATTGCATGCTAATGACAGACGGATGGAATATGGAGAAAGGTACCTGAGGAAACTAAAAAATCTGGATCCCGGGTCAAGCCCGGGATGACGAATATGGTTATGAAATACTTAGACAAAACAATTGAATATGGCTTATATCTTTTGGCTTTTACTCTGCCGCTCGGGACGCGCTGGATTATTAAAGCCGGCGAGACAGAGTATTTAACTTACAGTTTGTATGGAACGGATATACTGCTGGTACTACTTTTAGCGTTATTTTTGTTTTACAAATCCCAAATCCCAAATCCCAATAACCAAACAAATCCCAAATCACAAATCACAAATATATTGATTGCCGGGTTAATGGTGGTATCGTTTGCTTCTATATTTTTCGCCATAGATAAACCGCTGGCGGTTTTTAAATTCGGCTGGCTGATTTTAGGCGCGGGGCTGTTTTGGCTGGTTAGCCGGGCGGCTTATGAAAGAGCTAAATTGATTTGGAGTTTACTGGCCGGCTTGGCGCTTCAGTCCCTACTGGCGCTTTGGCAGTTTTTAACCCAAAGCGCTTTCTCCAACAAATGGCTGGGGCTGGCCTCGCATCGCGCCGCCGACTTAGGCGCATCGGTCGTTGAAACGATTGGCGCGGACGGAGTAGGCGAGCGATGGTTGAGAGCGTATGGCGGATTTGACCACCCGAACATCTTGGGCGGGGTAATGGCGGTGGGAGTGCTGTTATTGGTTGGACAGTATTTAAAATTTCCAATTATAAATTACAAATTTCAAAATATTTTTAAAATTATTTCTTGGATATTTTTGCCGTTATTTTCCGCGGCGCTGTTTTTTTCTTTTTCGCGGGCGGGTTGGCTGGCGCTGGCGGCGGGGTTGGCAGTCATGCTCGTTGGCGCGGTAATCAAGAAAAATTTTCAGGCGCAAAAAAATATTTTGCAGGCAATTTTTATTTCCGGCGTTATATTTTTAATTTTATTTTCACAGCTGCCCAATCTGGTTATGACGCGGCTTTACGGCGGCGGGCGGCTGGAAGTTAAATCTAAAAATGAAAGGCTGGAATCCATAAAATATTCCCTGCCAATCATCAAAAAAAAATGGGCGAGCGGGGCCGGCTTAGGCAATTACGTTTTAGCGCTTAAGAGAGAACTGCCGGGGCAAGCAAGCTATTTTTATCAGCCAGTGCATAATGCTTATTTATTAGTGCTTAGCGAGATTGGAATAGTTGGGTTTATAATATTTATTTGTCTGTTAATTTTTGTTCTCGTGAGATTGCTTCGTCGTCCGGCTGATGCCGGACTCCTCGCAATGACAACGGCGCTGATCGTCCTCCTCAGCTTTGACCATTGGCTCTGGAGCCTGCATTTTGGGGTATTGTTTTTTTTCTTAACGATCGGGCTGGTAAGCCGAACGTCTGTGGATAAATAAGGAAAAAATTTTTTTCCCAACCGCCGGTTTAACGGCGGTTTTTTTGTGGTAAAAAGGCCTGTAAAAATAAGTACAAAAAATTAGCGTAAAGTAAGACGAAAAAGGCCAGAGATCAAGGCGTCCGACGCCCAATCGGATGTCGGGCGCCTTAAAATAATTTCGCCTATAATTTTCCGGCTTTTTATGTTATAATAAATACATAAAAACATGATAAGCGTTTGATAAGACAGGCTGGCGAATTAACCTAAAATTAAATAAATAATTGTATACTCATTTTGAGCTCTGATTATCTCGATCAAGCTCCGAAGAAATAAGCATCCCCATGCGACGTTTCAAGGCAGATGATTACAAAAAATTGGTTCCCCTTAAGAGGATAGCCGAGGCTAGTTCATACAGCCTTGGCTATGTTTCTATACTCGTGCAAAGGAAGAAGCTCAAGGCCAAAAAAATCGGCAACAAATACTTCACCACCAAAGAGTGGTTTGACCAGTATCTGGACCTGCACGCCAGAGACGAAAAACGGCTGGCGCCGGAGGTGGCGCGCGAACTCGCGCCGGAGCGGCCGGGCGAGACCGTTAAAGCTTCTTTGTCCCAGGCTTCGGCTAATTTGAAAAGCCAGATTGATAATTTAGTGGAGCGCGCAATTCGGGAAAAAATGGCGGTTGAAAGGCCGGCGGAGAAAAAGGCGGAGGCAGTTAAAACCGCGGCGAAAAAAAATACAATTCCCCCGTCTCCCTTTATCGAGCAGGAGATTAATCTGGTTGGAGCGCTTGAAGCAAAAATCTCCCCGGCTCCGGCCCGCCTAATCGCCGATTTAATTGAGCCGGAAAAAAAACTGAGCCGCGAATGGCAGAAAAATTTAGCTCTTGAGGAAAATGATTTAAAGTCGGCGGCGAAACAAACGGTGAAAAAATCAGAAGTGGAAATGATTTTTCCCCCTTTGTCATTTCGACCCCGAGCCGAGCGAGGGGGAGAAATCTCTAAGGGCCGGTTTAAAGAAAAACTGGCCGGTTTAGCCAGGCGAGCCTTAAAGATCTCTCACCCTTTCAGGGTTCGAGATGACAAAAATAATTTTGGATATTTTAAAAATAAATTAAAATGCCAACTCGGCAATTGCCAAAAAGTTATTCGCGCGCACCCGCTGTTTTTTAAAACTTCTTGCGCCTGCGCTTTAATTTATTTAGCCGTATTTTCTTTAACCGAGTTAGCGCCTCTGGCCTCGGCGGACTTAAGCCAAAGCGCGCGCCGCGGCTGGGGCAGCGCCGCAGCGCAGTTAGGCCAATTTAAAGACAACGCCCTTAACTCAAAATATTTAGCCCAAGTTTTCGCGCCCCTGGAAAAAATCAAGCGCCTGCCCGAGCGGCAGGGCGCCGTTGTCCCGGGCAGGGACTTAGCCGGCCAAACTAAAACCGGCATAAACCATCTGCTCTCTAGCTTAGCCGGCCAGACCGAAGCTTTAAGCCTCAAACTGGAAGATAATTTAACCGAGCGCAATCGGATTTTAGCCCGCCGCCTAAGCGCGGTAAAAGAGCAAGCCGCATTCGTCTCCGGCTATTGGAGCGATCAGCTAAACCAGCCGGCGGCCAATCTTAAGCTGGCCGCGCGCTTAATCCCGAACCGGATAGCCGAACTGAGCCAAGGCTCAATCGCAATTTTAAAAAATTTCGCCACTTTTCAAAGCCAGTCCATAAGCGAAGTGGCGGGGCTGGCCAGGGGAAAAATAACGCCTACTGATGCTGATGCCGTTAAGACAACCGAACGCGGGCGCGTAGCCGGAGCGGCTGAAGCAGCGGCTTCCGACTATCAGCCGTTCGCTAAACTTTTAGCCCTGGCCAATACCACTTCCCGCCGCGGCCAAGAGGTAATCCACCAATTTTCCCATAACGCCGGTTCAGTCCTAACCGACTCGGCCAACCGCCAAACCGAGCTGTCTTTGTCACTCGGCCAGAAGCTGGCCCGCCTGACCAAATCAAGCGCCGCTAAAACCGGACTTAAATTGGCGGCTTTGGAAAACTCCCTCAACCAAACCAACCAGTCGGTTAAACAATCAGGCCAGACCGGCCAAAGCTATCTGACAACCGAAGCCGGCCGCTCGCTCCGGTCAATCTCCGATATTTACGCTAAAGCGGTTGACTGGCTGGTGCCGGATAGTTTAAAAACCAGATACGCCCGGCTGTATCAGCCTGAGGCCCCTGTCCCGACGGTCATAGAAAAACAAACCATCGTGGAAAAAACCACGGTGGTGAAAGAAAGCGCAGCTCCAGTCTCGCAACTCGCAACTCGCAACTCAAATACAAACCCCCCTGCCCCCCTTTTGAAGGGGGGTAATGCCGGGGCTAACCCGGCCAACCTCTCTATCTCCGGCAACGCCGACATCGGCGGCGAGCTAAACGTCTCCGGCCCGACCAGATTAAAAGCCAAATTAACCGTAGCCGGTCCCAGCGAATTCCAAGGCGATGTCATAATCAACTCCGACTTGACCACGAAAACTTTATTGGTTACCGACTACGCCCAGTTTAACGGCCAGATAAACGCCAAAGCCATTACGGCCGACAGTTTAGCTTCCAGAAACGATTTAACCGTCGTCGGCAATTCCTTTATCGGCGGCAATGAATTAATTGCCGGCAACCTGAATGTTTCCGGCACCCTGTCGGCCGGCCATACCGAGTTCAGCTCGCTTGGCGTTACCGGCCAGCTGGGCGCGTCCAGCCTGTCCGCCGGCACCGGCGGCCTGGTCGTCTCTGGCAACTCTTACTTCTCGGGCGACGCCAACACTTTCTTAGGCAGCGTTACCGTCAACAACATTTTAAACATTCAAAAAGACACGCCCTCAGCCTTTACCGTAGGCGACGGCTCGACCAATAATTTCACGGTCAATACCAAAGACGATACCGTAACCATCGCGGCCTCGCTTAATTTAACCGGCAGTACGGCTCTGGCGGGCGACCTGGATTTAAACGGCAGTCTGGCGCTGACCACCTCTTCTTCCACGGCCATACTGGTTAACTACGACGGCACCGGCAATGTTATGCAGGTTTTGGATAACGGTACGCCGAGATTCACCCTGGCTGATTCGGGCATAACCAGCTTAACCGCCAGTTCCACTACCGGCACGGCCCTGACTATCAGGCAAGACGATGCCGGGGATATTTTAAATCTTTACGACGGCGCCGCTGAAGTTTTTACTGTCTTGGACGGGGGGAATGTCGGTCTGGCTTCAACTTCGCCTTCGGTTAGATTGGCTATAATCGGCAACTCCTACTTTACCGGCGGTCATTTTCAGCAAGGCAATGCCACCACCACCGGCTTCATGAATATCGGACAATTGCTTTCCATCTCCGGCGTCGGCACCTCAACCATTGAGTCCGATCTTTGGGTCAAAAACGCGATTCGCGTCGGCACCGGCTCCCTTTACTTGAACGATACCGGTTTGTCTTCGTCCGACGGCAACTTGATGCTGTCGCGCAATAGTAATTCTTACTTTACCGGCGGCAACGTCGGCATCGGGACGACGAATCCAAACGTTAAATTATCCGTAACCACCAATGCCAACGGTACGGCGGTGCCGGACTTAACTAATTCCATTGTAGTCGGTTCCCATAATGTGAATTTTGGAAATAAAAAATATATTGGTCAGATTGGTTTTTTATCGGCTGATGATAATTTTACTGCCCCTAAAATGGTAGCATACATCCAGGCCGAAGGAGCAGAGGAATATAATTCTGACGTAGACACAGCTTCGATTATGAGGTTTTTTACCGGCAGTACTAATGGCACAAATCCGGTGGAAAGAATGGTGATTGATAATAATGGTTACGTCGGCATCGGGACGACGACTCCGTTGGCATTATTGGATTTAAACAAAGCGAACGGCGACAGCGCCATACATATGTCCGCCACCTCCAGCACGGCGAATTTTGATTGGACGTATGGCGTTGACCTGTCGGACGGCGGCAAATTTAAAATCTCTTCATCAACCGCCTTAGGCGCAAACGATAGATTTGTGATCGACGGAAATGGAAATGTCGGTATTGGAACGGCGAATCCGGGGTATTTACTGGACCTTTATAGCGGCGCGGTTGGCATTGGCGCCAGAATCCACAGCGACGGAGCATCAGCGGAGTTATTTATTGATACGGCGGCTGCTACTCGCCGGGCTTTAACCCATTATCAAACAGCGGGCACTACCAAGTGGGTTACAGGAACATTGGGTTCAACCATATACGGAACGGGAGATGAGTTTTCAATTGCTACTGCTCTTTCAGCCGCTGGGACAAAGTTTATGATTAATTCTTCCGGCAATATCGGCATCGGGACGACCACGCCGGGGGCAAAATTGCATGTCAGCGGCGGCGATATCCAGGTTGGTTATTACAGCGCGGCCGACAGCAGCATTTTGTTAACAGCGGGAACCGATAATGATATGTATTTGAATTTTAATGAAATCAACGCCAATTACGGCGGTGCCGTTTGGTATGACGGAGGAGACGCGAAGCTGTATATCGGCACCAGAAATAACAGCGCAACGCCAACCGCTGCTTTAAGTTTTACCAGGGGTAGCGCTGATACGAATATTTTAGGCAGCGCCATTATAACCGGCAACGCCTCCACTACCCAACTCACTACCACCGGCTCAACTTATTTGGCAACAACCGGAGGCAACGTCGGGATAGGGACGACCACGCCGGGGGCAAAATTGCATATTATTGGAAGTGAAGTAAGACAACAAAACAATTCTGCGTTTTATAGTTTTTATAGTACAGCCGGTACTCGAACTGGATATATTCAGAGCACTAACGGTGGAAATTTGATCATTGTTCAAAATCAAGATAAAAATATTGATTTTTACACTGATAGCCAAAATAGGGTAACGATCCAAAACGACGGCAACGTCGGGATTGGGACGACGACGCCGAACAATCTGCTGACTGTTTATTCCGCAACGAAGAGCGCATTGAGTTTCTCCGGCGGCACTACCGCAGGAGCATGGACGATGGGATATGACGTATCGAACGGCAGATTTAGCATCGCGAGTTCAACTGCGCTCGGTACGACGGATCGGTTGGTCATTGACGGAAACGGTAACGTGGGGATCGGGACGACGAATCCGACAAGATCTGTGGAAGTTAATACAAACCAGAACACGTTGACGAGCGTGGCGGCTGTCAACCCGAACACAGGAACCGGCTCGTATTCAGGCTTCATAGCCGGGATGACTCCGGGCACCGGGACAGCGTATGGGTCGCTTCTACATTTTGGCAGCGGATATACGCCAGACGGCCTATACACGGCGAACACCACGGTCCTCGGGGGAGAAAGCGCCGGCGGACTCACCATGATAGCCGGAAATGCGTCCGGTGTTTTGAAGTTTGCTACCGGCGGCCATGCGGCGGCAAATGAAAGGATGAGGATTACCAGTACCGGCAACGTCGGCATCGGGAAAACGTCGGCCGACGCTCGGCTCGACGTAAAATCAACCGGTAGCGGCACCGTTGTGCAGCAATGGACAAACTCAAATGGCAATGTGCTCGGTCTAATCTATCAAGCCAGCGTGAGCAACTTCGGCTCTCTGTATCTCGCTGATAGCACCGGAGCGTATAAGAATCTGATAAGCAGCGGCGGCGATTCATATTTAACCGGCGGCAACGTCGGCATCGGGACGACGGGGCCGGGGCAACTTTTACATGTGTACAGTGCTACACAAATCCCGGTAAAGATTACGAGTTCGAACACGACGGCAACGGGAATAGATTTAGATAATACCAGTACCGGAGGAGTTGAATGGGCGCTCTATTCAACCGGGTCGGCAGCATCACTGGCTGCGGCGGGGTCGTTTGTCATTCGCGATTCGGATAATGACCTGAGTGCGTTGACGATATTAAAATTAAGCGGCAACGTCGGCATCGGCTCAACAGGGCCAGGCGCGCGTCTGCAAGTTGTCGGTGCGAACTCTCTCAACACGTCTTTCGCTGCGAATATCGCTGGGGCGACTGGGACAGGGCTCATAGTAACAAATTCGGGCAACGTCGGCATAGGGGTGACGAGTCCGGCGGCGAAGCTGGATGTTCTACAGGCATGGAGCACAACTCCGGCAGTACGCCTGGGAGATGTCACTACAGACGCGACGCAGAAGCTGGGTAGATTGAGTTTGCGCCACTACACCAATGCCGAAGAGGACATCACGATGTTTATGGCAGACTCCGATGGGACTAACAATTTTATTAAATACGGCGGCGGTACCGGTTTTGGCAACGCGGCAACGGAGCTCCAGTTCTTTACCGCAGCAAACACCACGACCCTTACTGGCACGCAACAGATGACTATCAAAAGTGACGGCAACATCGGGATCGGGACGACGAGTCCGTCGGCTCTGCTAGATTTGACTAAATCGGACTCAGGCACACAGGAACAGCTTCGATTGGTCAACTGGCAAACCGCGGCGGCTGGCGTGGGGGAAGAGCTGGGTTTTGGTCAGGCCGTTCGGCATGCAGTGATCAAGGCGGCTTGGGATGGGGCGGCAACGACAGACGGCTACCTCACATTCGAGACCCGAGGCAGCAACTCTTTGGGCGAACGAATGAGGATTACAAGCACTGGCAACGTCGGCATCGGGACGACGAGCCCGGGAGCGAAGTTGCATTTATACGATAGTGTTCCTACATATCTAAAAATTGAAACGACGTCTAATTCACAGTTAACGGGTCTTCAAATACAACCAGGCTCATCAGGTACGCTTTGGGAAATACTTTCTGCAAGAAATCATTCAAGCGGGCAAGTAAGTCCTTTGGTGTTTCAGGCTGGTGGTAGTGAAAAAATGTTAATTACAACAACCGGCAACGTCGGCATCGGGACGACGAATCCACTTTTTAAATTTGTGGTTAATAATGGGGCTAATAAGAATTTCTTTGTTCAAGGACTGGGGACTGGTATTCAGATGGGCGGGATAACTGATAATGCAGGTGCTTATACCCCAACTGCAATTGATGGCACTACTCTTTTATTGAATGCATACAGTACCGGCAACGTCGGCATCGGGACGACGAATCCTGGGACGAAGTTGGAAGTTGCGGGAACAGTCTATGGAGAATTAGAGGCGTTACGTTTAACAAATGTTGCCAATATCACAGCGAATAGGGGAACGAGTCAAACTTTTTATATT